>Ga0207684_10004904_pt1 | contig 12487 bp, 10 predicted proteins | sample KBSK5501metaG_FD_184342 | JGI IMG/M metagenome (GOLD analysis project Ga0207684, IMG submission 184342) | Corn, switchgrass and miscanthus rhizosphere microbial communities from Kellogg Biological Station, Michigan, USA - KBS K5-50-1 metaG... | ecosystem: Host-associated > Plants > Roots >...
CAGGCGAGATGAGATCCCCATGGCCGTGTCCCTCCCTACCCGAAGCAGACCCTGGTGGCGACCACGCCGCTCTTCGGATATCTCGGGAGCGAGGCTAGACGTCCCTTGGCCTACGTCAAGTGCTGACCGCGTGAGTCAAATCGGGACGACCTGGAAATTGAGTCGTTAACGCTGCCAGAGCGCGGCGCTTGCCAGACGCGCGCCCTCGGCGAGCGTGCGCAGCTTGGCCCACACCACCGGCGGATAGATGCGCTCAGAGCCGGCGGACGTCCCGAAGCCGCAATCGACGCCCGCGATCACACGTTCGCGTCCGACCGTTTCCGCGAACCTGGTGATGCGCTCGGCGACGAGCTCGGGGTGCTCGACGAAGTTCGTCGTGTTGTCGATCACACCAGGGATGAGCACCTTGCTCTGTGGGAGTCGCACGTCCTGCCAGACCCTCCACTCATGCTCATGCCTCGGGTTCGCCGCTTCCACGGAGTACGCGCCGACGTTGACGCGCAGGGCAAGATCGACGATGTCGCGAAGCGCGACGTCCTTGGTGTGCGGCGCCTCCGCGTTCCCCCAGCAGACGTGCATGCGCACGCGGTCCTCCGGGATCCCTCGGAGCGCGTGGTTCAGCGCCTCGACCCAGAGCCCAGCCGTCTTCTTGAACTCGGCGAGCGGCTTGTCGCGGAACTGGGGCCAGCCGCGCTGACCCGCGATGCCCGGAGCGTCGACCTGCAGGATGAAGCCGGAGTCGGCGATGGCCCGGTACTCCACGCTCATCACGTCCGCGATCGCGGCGACGTATTCCTCATACGAGCCGTAGTAGCCGTTCACGACCTGCTGCGCGATCGTGCCGATCGATGCGGACGGGATGAACGCGTCGCTTACCGTGCTGCCCCCGAGGGCCTGGCGCAGGTTCTCGACGTCGCGGCGAACCGCGTCCTTGTCCTTCCACCCGAGTGGCCCGACGCATTTCGGACGACCGCGTGGAGAGAAGTGCGCGGTGCCGCGGCTCGCGTACCACTCCTCGTACCCAGGAAAATCCGGATCGCTGAAGGTGTAGAGGCGGTCGTCCCAGCCCTCCATACCCGACAGACGCTGGGCGACGTACATCACGAAGTTGGGCTTGCCGAGCTCGCCATCGCTGACGATGTCGATGCCGGCCTCCACCTGCTTCGCAACGCACTCTGCGACCGCCGTGGAGACACGCTCGGCGAACACCTTCTCGTCGACGTGTTCGCCCTTCTCGCGAGCTTGCAGCATCGCGCGAAGGTCGGGCGGCCGCGGGAGGCTTCCGGTATGCGTCGTCAGGATGCGCTCAGTACTGCGTTTCATCAGCACTCACTCTCGCGCGCCGGAGCGCGTTCACCAGGTGCGCAGTGCGACGGTCGAGAGCCGCTCGGCGCCGCCCTTCGTCACGAGCACGGGGTCGGTGATCGTCGCGCCGCCACCGCCTTCCCGGCCAAGGCGGGCCTCGAGCACCAACACCATGCCCGCTGCGAGCGTGCCCGGCTCGCCCGATCGCAGACGCGGCGGCTCGTCGAGCCAGCACCCGATGCCGTGTCCGGTGTAGCCAGGCGCCCCGAAGCGATAGGCCCACTCGGTCATGCCGCGATCGCGCACGACGCGCGCGGCAGCGTCGGGGATCGCGACGATTGGAGCGCCGTCGCGCGCGACCGCGAACATTGCATCGAGCATCTCGGCCGCCGCGTCCATCACCGAGCGATGCGCATCCGAAGGCTGGCCGGCGCAGGCGACCCGGCCGATGTCCATCTTGTAGCCGAACAGCTCCGCGCCGACGACGATGTTCACCTGCTCGCCGTGCTCAGGCCGCCGGCGCTGCGCGAACCCGATGCCAGTCTCGACGCGCGGTCCACTGAAGATGAGCGTCGGGAACGCCAGACGATCGGCACCCGCGCGCACCATCGCGGCTGCGACGTCGAGCGCGATCTCGGTCTCGTCGGCGCGTTCGCTGACGCCCGCGAGGAATGCCTCGACCCCGGCATCGGTCATGCGGGCGGCATCACGCAGGATCTGGATCTCGGCCGCGCTCTTGACGACCGCCAAAGACGTGAGCAGGCTCGTGGCGTCCTCGAGCCGCGCGCTCGGTCGCGTTGCGGCGATCGCGGCGACGAACTTCGCGGGGAAGAGCGGGTACCCAGCGACACCGACGCGCGCGGCCTTTGCCGGAAGGCGCTCCGCGATCAGGCGCGCCATCGCGTCGAGGTCGGGCTTCAGGATCTGCTCGTCGATCCACGGCATCGGGCCAATCTCGTCCCAGTAGCCGTAGGTGATGAAGGTGGCGCGAGCACCGGGGACGAGCACGACGGCGCCGACCTCGCGCGGACCGAAGCGCTGCTCGTAGCCGCATAGATATGCGCTCGGGCCGAAAAGGTTGGTCGCCGTGAACGCGATGAGCGCATCCAGTCCGGCCTTCGCGGTCGCGTCCTCGACGCGCCGCCGGCGCTCCGCGAACTCCGCGGCGGTGATGCCCTCCGCCGTATGTGCCAGCGTGGTCACGCCGCCTCCTCGAACGCGATGCCCGCGCGGAGAACCCCGCCGTCGGCGCGCCAGCCACCGATGATCTGGAGGCCGATCGGCAATCCTTCGGACGATACGCCGTTCGGCACGGAGAGCGCGGGTATGCCGGCGATCGTCACGGCGTACGTCGCGAGGATCGTGTCGACGACGCCGGGCATCGCGCGGCCCGCGATGACCGGTGGAGAGTCAAGCTCCTTTGCGAACGCGGTGAACTGCGTCGCCGGCGCGAGCAGGAGCTCGTACCGATCGAAGAACGACGCGGTCCGTTCCCAGTACCGCGAGCGCTTCGCCTCGGCCACGCCGACCTCGCGCAGCGAGAGCCGGTCGGCGCGGTCGATGAACTCGCGCAGCCAGGGATTCTCGATCTCCGCCGAGCGCGAGCGAAATTGGTCCATGACGATCGATGTGCGATGGGCGCGGAGGGGTCCGATGATCTCCGGAGCGTCGTGCCAATCGGGCGAGGCTTCTTCGACCACACACCCCAGCGCCGCGAAGCGATCCGCGGCGCGACGGACGGCGGCCGCGACCTCCGCATCCACGGCGCAGAGTCCACCCAGATCGCTCGACCACGCGACGCGCACTCCGCGCACATCCATCGGTGTGGCGGCGATGGGTCCGTCGAGCGCCGCAAGCGAGATCGGTATGCGCGGGTCCGGCCCCGCCATGACCTGAAGCATCACGGCGAGGTCCCGCACCGTGCGCGCGAGAGGCCCGGGGACGCTGAGCGCGTCGTGCGCCCACGCGGTGGGATAGAGCGGCACGCGGCCGGGCGATGGACGGAGACCGGCGACGCCATTCAGGGACGCGGGGATGCGGATTGACCCACCGTGGTCGGTGCCGTCGGCGATCGCGCACATGCCGGTCGCAAGAGCGACCGCGGAGCCGCCGCTCGACCCGCCGGAGCCGCGCTGCTCGTCCCAGGGGTTGAGCGTCTGCCCGAACACCGGGTTGCGCGTATTGATGCCGACCTCGAACTCCGGCGTGTTGCTCTTCCCGATGAGGATCGCCCCGGCGTCGCGCAGTCGGCGCACATGCACGGCATCCGCGGTCGGAACGTTGTCTTTCAGGAGCGGCGAGCCGGCGGTGGTGCGCACGCCGGCGATCGGGACGCTGTCCTTCACCGCGAGGGGCAGTCCCTCGAGCGGCCGCATCGGCTCCCCGCCCATCAGCCGACGCTCCGCGTTCGCCGCCTCTACGCGCGCCGCGTCGAACGTCGGTGTGACGATGGCATTGAGTCGCGGGTTCTCCGCCTCGTACGCGCGCTCGGCATCCGCCACGAGCTCGACCGGCGAGACCTCGCGCGCTGCGATACGCGCGAGCAGCTCGTGCGCGGCCGGCAGCGCGCGCTCGCGCACAGCGCTCACCGCCGGTATTTCTTCAGAGCGCTCGGGTTGAGCTCGAAGCCGATGCCCGGCTGCTCGGGAGCGGTCGCCTCGCCGTCCCTCACTTCGAGCGTGTTCTTCATGAGCAGATGGAGCCCCTCGATGCCCTGCGCCGGATCGGTCATCTCGACGTGCGTCACGTTCGCGAGCGCGGCACTGAGGTGCACGTGGAGCTCCGGATACACGTGGGGGCTGACGTTCAGGCCGTACGCGGCTGCGAGCGCGCAGATGCGGATCGCTTCGGTGAAGCCGCCGGCGTTCGCCACGTCGACCCGCACCACATCTGCGAGCCCCTCCTCGAGGATCCGATGGAACGCCCAGCGCCCGCTGATGTCCTCACCGATCGCGAGGGGGATGCGTGTGCCCGCGCGAAAGCGCGCGAGCGGCCGCAGCTGCTCCGACGGGAATGGGTCCTCGATCCACACGAGGCCGAAGTCCTCCCACCCGTGCACGACGCGCAGCGCTTCCTGCGGATCGCGCCAGGCCCAATGTGCGTCGTACATGAGCTGCGCATCGCCGGCGGCCTCGCGTGCGACCTTGATCCGCTCGGTGTCGCCCTCGAGCGGGCCGGCCGCGATCTTGATCATGCGGAAGCCGCGCGATACGTAGTCCGCGACCTCTTTCGCCAGGTACGCGATGCCCCGGTCCTCGGCGATGTAGCCCCCGGCCATGAGCACGGGCATCCGCTTGCGATGCCCGCCGATAAGCCGCCAGATCGGCAATCCCGCGGCCTTTCCTTTGATGTCCCAGAGCGCGATGTCGACGACCGAGAGGGCGCGCATGAAGATCCCCCGCCCCGCGATGAGGAGGTTGAGGTTGTACATGCGGTCCCAGTGCTGCTCGGTCATCAGCGGATCCTTGCCGACGAGGAGCGGTTTCAGGTTGCGCTCGATGACCTCGGCGATGGGTGCGTAGCGAGCCATCCCGAAGCCGAATCCACTCACACCTTCGTCGGTGACGATCTCGACGATGACGTAGTCTCGCGTGTCGTAACGCAGGTCGCCCATGACGATCGGGCGCGGCACCGGGACGTCGCAGGTGGTCGCCTTCACGTCGACGATCTTCATCGGACGATCAGTCCTTCACGGCGGCGATCCATGGACGCTTTCCGCCGGGCGATCCGTACAGGAACAGGACCGCAAGAGGCTTGCGTCCCACGGCGCGAAAGCCATGTGCGCCCGCGCGACCGGCTGGGCTAAACACCGCGCTGCGCGGACCGACCGCGGTCTCCCGTCCATTCGGATGGAGGAGGAAGCCGCGGCCCGAGAGGATGAACTGCATCTCGCCACGCCGATGAAAGTGCAGCGGAGCTTTCGTGCCGGGATCGATCTCGATGACTCCGCCGTACATGTCGGCTCCGGCGATCGCGTCATGAGCGAACAGATCGACCTTCGTGCCGGGAAAGACGTCGGTCCGCGCGCGCCACGACGACGGGCGCATGTGCACGGTCACCGGAGACCGTCGCTTCGCGCTCTTCATCCTCACCAATCTCACGAGGCCGAAGCCTACGACAGGGAGGCGATGCTATGGTGCTGCCTCACATGCAGCTCACGATGCGCGAGGCCATCAAGCTCGCGATCACCGACGAGATGCGCGCGGATCCGTCGGTGGTCGTGTTCGGCGAGGACGTCGCCGACGCGGGCGGTGTGTTCAAAGTGACCGTTGGCCTAGTCGAAGAGTTTGGCGGTGATCGCGTGCGCGACACGCCCATCGCCGAGACGGCCATCATCGGTGCGGCTGTCGGGGCCGCGGCGAAGGGACTCCGGCCCGTCGTCGAGATCATGTTCGCGGAGTTCTTCGGCGTCGCGCTCGATCAGGTCGTGACCGAAGCGGCCAAGATGCGCTACCTCTCCGGCGGCGCGTTGGCGATGCCGATCGTCCTGCGCGCCTCAGCCGGCGGCGGCCTCGGCTTCGGATCGCAGCACTCCCAGACGCTCGAGTCGTGGTTCATGAACACGCCGGGCCTTGTGGTCGTGTCGCCTTCTGGTGCCGCGGCCGCGTACGGCCTGCTGCGTTGCGCGATCCGCGACCAGGATCCGGTGATCTTCCTCGAGCCGCGCAACCTCTACAACTCAAAGGAAGAGGTTGAGACGGGCGAGGCCGGGCTCTGGCCGCTCGGCACGGCGCGCATCGTTCGCGAGGGCAAGGACGTCACGATCGTCGCGCTCGGCCAGATGGTCGGCGTGGCGCGCGCGGCCGCCGATCTCCTGACCGACATCTCCTGCGAGGTGATCGACCTCGGCACCGCGCGGCCCTGGGATCGCAAGACCGTGCTCGGGAGCGTCGAGCGCACGGGGCGCGTCGTCATCGTCGAGGAGAACCCGGTCACCGGTGGGTGGGGTGCCGACGTCGCGAGCGCCGTGGCGGCCGAGGGCTTCGAGTTCCTGGACGCGCCACCGGTCCGCGTGGCGTGCCCCGATGTGCCGATCCCGTTCGGCGCCCTCGAGCGTCACTACCTTCCGAGCGCCGAGCGCGTGTCCCGCGCGATCGAAGCGCTCGTGCGGAGCGGAGCGAACACGGCCACACCGACCGCTCCCGGCGGCGGCGCGACAACGCCGCCATCGCCGAAGGCCACAGGCACACAGAAACGCCGACGCGCGGAGCTGGACGATCCGCTCGGACGATTCGCTCGGATGATCGAGATACGTCTCGTCGAGGACGCGTCGATGAACCTTTACCTCGAAGGTCTCATCGCGGGGTCGATGCACACCGGCCAGGGGCAGGAGGGCGTCGCCGTGGGCGTCGCGGCGAGCCTGCGGCCGACCGACGCGGTGACGTGCACCTATCGCGGACACGGTCTCGCGTTGGCGCTCGGCCTGACACCGACCGCGCTGCTCGCGGAGATGCTCGGTCGCACGGATGGGCCGCTCGGAGGCAAGGGCGGGTCGATGCACCTTTCAGCGCCGGAGGTCGGCCTGCTGCCCACATTTGCGATCGTCGGCGCGGGCCTGCCCGTGGCCGTTGGCGCCGCCTATGCGTCGCAGATACAGAAGGATGGGGGCGTCGCAGTGGCTGCATTCGGTGACGGCGCCGCGAACATCGGCGGGTTCCACGAGGCGCTGAACATGGCGTCGGTGTGGAAGCTGCCCGTCATCTTCGTGTGCGAGAACAATCTCTACGGCGAATACTCGCGGATTGAGAAGACGACACCGATCGCCGACATCGCGGCGCGCGGCGCTGCGTACGCGATGCCGAGCGAGATCGTCGACGGCCAGGACGTCGACGTGGTAATGGCCGCCATGGCGCGCGCAACGCGGCGCGCGCGCGCTGGTGAAGGCCCCACGCTCCTGGAGATGAAGACCTATCGCTACGCCGGGCACTCTCGCGGCGATCCCGCGAAGTACCGACCCGCCGGCGAGCTCGAGCAGTGGAAGGAGCGGGATCCCATCGTGCTCTACGAGAGGGTGCTCATCGCGGCCGGCACAGCCGACGCCGCCAAGATCGCCGCCGTTCGCGACGAGGTCACGCGCAGCGTGGCGGCCGCGGTCGCCGCGGCGAAGGCGAGCCCGATGGCCGACGAGCACACGATCTTCGAGCACGTTTCGACGCGAGGCGTCTAACCGAAGACGCGCAGCTCCCGCGGATAGTTCGTCAGCACTTCGCAGCCCGTTTCCGTGATGACGACCATGTCCTCGATGTTCACCGATCCAACGCCCGCGACGCGCATCGCCGGCTCGAGATCGATGACCATGCCCGGACGCAGCACCGTGGTGTCCCACTCCGCGAGATACGGCGGCTCGTGCACGTCGCGGCCGATGCCGTGCCCGGCCTGCGGAGCAAGCATCGGGTACCCGCGCCCGCCGAGTGTCTGATGTGCGATGCGCGCGACATCCGACGCCTTCACGCCAGGACCCACCTCGCGCCGCATCACGGCGTTCGTGTCGAGGATCGCGGCGTGCGCTTTGAGCGAAGCGGCATCCGGCTGCTTCGCGTACGCGTTCACCCGTGACATGTCGCTGTAATAGCCGTGGTGGATCCCCACGATGTCGATGCGCACGATCTCGCCGGGCGCCGGCGAACGATTGGTCGCCTCAATTACCGTGACGCCCTTCGGACCGTACGCGATGGAGCACCATCCGAAGGCCATGCCCGATCGCACCAGCGATCCGGCGATCACGTTCTGCAGCTCGATCTCGGTGGGCCCACCGGGCAACGCCTCGTATGCCGCTGCCGTCGCGAGATCGGTCGCGGTCGCGACCTCACGCAGGCGCCTGATCTCCACGGGGGTCTTGATGATGCGCAGGTCGCGGAAGATCGGGGCGGCGTCGATGAACTTCGCGCGCGGGAGGAGCTCGCGAAGGCGCTCGTAGCGGGTCGCGGGCACCGCCTCGATCTCGAGGGCGATGCGCGCTTCGGCAAGACCGCGTTCGCGGATCGCATCGGCGACGCATACGGCCGCGTCCTCGGGCGCGCCGCCACCTGCCGTAGGGCTCGACTGGCCCGCATACGTCCACTTCGGTCCCCAGAACCTCCGGTCGGCGATCCACGGATCCGCGTGCGAGATGCTCCCGTGCTCGCTGCTCACCGGCGTAAGGAAGGACGGGATCTTCGGATCGCGCGCGACGCCGACGAATGTGATGCTCCACTGCTTCCCGTCTTCGAGCACGTAGGGCAGGCCCTGCGCGACGTAGTAGGTGTAGTCGGCGAGATATCCCACGTTCGCGCGCGAGCACCCGAGCAGAAGGTCGGCTCCCTTTTCCTCCATCAGCCGCGACAGCCGGTCGCGATCGAATGGCGGGAGCCGGTCGGTCCGCGCGGGTTCGCTCGCCACCTTCATCGTTCTTCCTCTAGCCGCCGATCGCGGCGACGCAATCGATCTCGACGAGCCAGTCGGGATGCGCGAGCCGTCGAACCTCGACGGCGGTGCTCGCGGGCGCGTGACCAGCGAACGCGCGCTTGCGCAAGTCCAGGATGCGAGCGCGATCGTCCATGTTCGTGAAGTACCACGTGAGGCTGACGAGGCTGGACATGCCGCCACCAGCGTCTTCGAGTACCCGGCGGATGTTATCGAGGACCTGCTCGGTCTGCCGCACCGCGTCGCCTTTTCCGACGAGCTCGCCGCGCTCATTGAGCGCGACCTGGCCCGACACGAAGACGAGCTTGGCGCCGGCCGGAACGATGGCCGCTTGCGAGTAGTCGCTGATCGGCAGGGGGACGCCCTTTGCGTTTCGAAATTCGATGCTCATGTCTCTCCTCAGTGTCGCCTCACGCTGCGAACCTCGCGCGCGATAGGAACTGGATATCGTGCCTGCTGCGCCCGGTAGTTGCGAGATCGGCGAGGATCTCACCCATGACACTCGAAAACTTGAAGCCGTGGCCGCTGCACGCCGACGCGTACGCGATGGGCCCGTCCGACCCGATTACGAAATGTTCGTCCGGCGAGACGGTGTACATGCACACCTTCGACGAACGGAGCTCGCCCGCGGCCGATGGAAGATAGCGGCACAGCGCGCTGATGATGGGCGCCGCGTCGGCGTCCGTCGTCGTGCGGTCGACGGTGTCCGGGTCGCACGGGATACCGGTCCCGAGTGGCGCCGCCTTCAGGCCCTGGTCCTCCAGATACGGGAACCCGTACCAGCCGCGCTCACGCCCACCGTCGACGATGTACACGGGCAGGCGCGCGAGCTCGTCTTTGCTCGCGATGGGCTCGAACCAGAAGAGCGGCACGCGGTCCACATGGAGCAGGCCGGCGAGCTGCGGCAGCAGACGATCGTTCCATGCACCGGCCGTCACGACCACGCGCTCGGCGTCGAAGCTCTCGCCGCCAGCCTGGACGCGCACCCCGGCGCCGCGTCGAGCGATCGACGTGACGCGCGTGTCGAACCGAAGGGTGGCCCGGCTGCGCTCCGCGACTGCCACATGCGCCTCGATGCAGCGCTCCGGAAAGAGATAACCGGCGTTCGGCTCCGCGACGGCCCACCAATCCGGATCCAGCTCGAAGACCGGCCAGCGCGCGCGGAGCGCGTCGGGTGACAGTAGCTCGTGATCGAGGTTGTGCTGGACCGCACTCCGCTGCGAGCCAACGACCAGTCGGCCACCGCGCGGTCCGATGCAGAGACCGCCGACCTGCTGCAGGAGCGTCACGCCCTGTTCGCGCTCGAGCTCTCGCCACCGCTCCCACGCGCGGCGTAGTAACGGGACGTAATCGGCGTGTTCGTAGTAGGCGAGCCGGATCACGCGCGTGAGTCCGCCGGAGGATCCGAGGGTGTGGCCGCGCGGGAACGCCTCAATTCCCACCACGCGCTCGCCCCGCCGCGCGAGCTCGGCCGCCGCCGCGCTTCCGTCCGCGCCGAGGCCCACGACGATCACATCCGACATCGGTCAGCCGACCGCGGCCACGACGGCAGCCGCGACCTCGTCGGTCGTCGCGGTGCCGCCGACATCCGCCGTCTTCGGACCGCTCGCGGCGACGCGCTCGACCGCAGCGAGGACGAGCTCCGCTCCGGCACGCTCGCCTAGGTGCTCGAGCATCATCGAGCCAGCCCAGATCGCGGCGAGCGGATTCGCCTTGCCCTGTCCGGCGATCATGGGAGCGGAGCCGTGCACCGGCTCGAACATCGACGGGTGCCGCTTCGTCGGGTCGAGGTTCGCGGACGCCGCGAGCCCGAGCGATCCCTGGAGTGCGGCTCCGATGTCCGTGAGCACATCGCCGAACAGATTGCTCGCCACGACGACGTCGAGAGACTCCGGCGCATAGACGAAGCGCGCGGCGAGCGCGTCCACGAGATACGACGTGAGCTCGACATCCGGATACTCGGTGGCAACGCGCGCGACGACCTCGTCCCAGAGCACCGCGCTGAACTGCAGCGCGTTGGACTTCGTTGCCGACGCTACCCGCCGACGACGTTCCCGCGCTCGTTCGAAGGCATACCGCGCGATGCGGTCGATCGCGGGCCGAGTGAAGACGGATACCTGGACCGCGCTCTCGTTTGGACTGCCTTGGTGCACTCGGCCGCCGACACCGGCGTATTCGCCCTCGGTGTTCTCGCGCACACAGAGCATGTCGACCGTCTTCCGACTGCCATTGCGTAGAGGCGATTCGATCCCGGCGAGAACGCGCACTGGCCGCAAATTGACGTACTGGTCGAAGCCTTGACGTATGGGAATCAACAGCCCCCAGAGGCTGATGTGGTCGGGCACCGTGGGATGCCCGACTGCGCCGAGGTAGATCGCGTCGTGATCCTCGAGGATGCGGAGCCCGTCGGCGGGCATCATCGCGCCGGTGCGGACGAACCGCTCGCAGGACCAGTCGAGATCCGTCATTTCGAGCCGGAATGATCCGGTGATGTCAGCGGCGCGCTGTAATACGCGCAGGCCAGCGGGTACCACTTCCTTGCCGATGCCGTCGCCTGCGATTAGCGCGATCCGATAGGTCCTCATGCGCGGGCTCGAAGTTACAGAATATCCAGCTGTGCCGTTGACCGCGGGCCCATCGCTAAGAGGACTGCCGGATTACAGGGGTCGATCGCCACGCGTCACCCTCGCTACATACCACGCGACGCGATCCGCGCGCGCCTCTTTCGAGCACCCGTGACGAGAGGAGGAGATCCGCTTGCCAGGCACTACGTACGACCTGCTGATCGCCGGCGGCCGGGTGGTCGACCCGGCCCAGGGACTCGCCGCGACCCGCGACGTCGCGATCGTCGGGCATTCAATCGCCCGCGTGGCGCCGGATCTCCCGCGCGGGGACGCGAAGAAGGTCATCGACGCCGCCGGGTTGGTCGTGACCCCCGGTCTGATCGACGTTCACGTCCATGTGTACGACGGCGTCGCGCCCTTGGGAATCGCGGCAGACCCGAACTGCGTGGCAAAAGGTGTGACGACCGTGCTCGATGCGGGGTCCGCCGGCGCCCATACGTTCCCAGGTTTCTTGAAGCACGTCGTCACCGTCGCCGACACGCGAGTGTTCGCTCTCCTGAACATCTCGGTGATAGGCCAAGCGTCGTTTTCGCTCGACGACCCGTACGGCGAGCTCCTCGACCTCCGCTACGCCAGCCCGAAGTCCGCGATCCGAGTGATCGAGGAGCACCGCGACGTGATCCTCGGGGTCAAGGTGCGCCTCTCGCGAGAGATCGCGGGTGAGAACGACCTCAAGGCCCTGTCCCTCGCGAAGGAGGCCGCCGCCGCAGCCGGACTACCGGTCATGGTGCACATCGGGAACACGCATGCTCCGCTGCAGACGATCCTCGCGATGCTCGGAACGGGCGACGTCGTGACGCATACCTTCCACGGTAGGGAGAACGGAATCCTCGGCGCGAACGGTCGAGTCCTCAACGAGGTCCGGGCGGCAGCCGCGCGTGGGGTGCTTTTCGACGTCGGACACGGCGGAGGCAGCTTCTCGTTCGAGGTCGCCGAGAAAGCGCTGCGGCAGGAGATCGTGCCTGGGACGATTTCGAGCGACCTGCATCGCTGGAGCATGGAGCCGGTCCACGACCTCGCGACGACGCTGTCGAAATTCCTGCACCTCGGACTCTCGCTCGAGCAGGTCATCGAGCGCGCGACAGCCAATCCGGCGTCCGCGTTCGGATTCCCCAGCGGCCTCGGTACGCTCCGAGAGGGCGCCGAGGCAGACGTCG
>Ga0207684_10004907_pt1 | contig 12485 bp, 12 predicted proteins | sample KBSK5501metaG_FD_184342 | JGI IMG/M metagenome (GOLD analysis project Ga0207684, IMG submission 184342) | Corn, switchgrass and miscanthus rhizosphere microbial communities from Kellogg Biological Station, Michigan, USA - KBS K5-50-1 metaG... | ecosystem: Host-associated > Plants > Roots >...
GTGTTCGTGCCCGACGACTGCGTTGTCGGAGACCCCGGGGACGGCTGGCGGATCGCCCGGAGCACGCTCGCGACTGAGCGGGTGGCCATGGGGCGCGGCTCTGCGCTCGGTGACGCGGTGGAGGGATTGATCAGCGCGGTCCGGTCGGCCGGCCTCCGCCGCGATCCTGCGACGGCCGACCAGGTCGGGGCGCTCGTGGCCGACGGCCTGGCCGTCTCGCTGATGGATCTGCGGTCCACGCTGGCGCAGCTGCGCGGAGCGGAGGCGGGCCACCAGGCGGCAGTGCGCAAGGTGGTGGGCGTCGCGCACCGGCAGTCGGTGGCGGAGACCGCGCTGATGTTGTGCGGTCCGGATGGCGCCGCCGCCGACGGCGCCGCGGCGGACGCGGTCCACGAGTTCCTGCTCACCAGGTGCCTGAGCATCGCAGGCGGCACGACCCAGATCCTGCTGTCCATGATGGCCGAACGCGTGCTTGGCCTCCCCCGGGAGCCCGTGCTTGAGCCTCCCAAGGATGAGGTGCGCTGAATGAGCGAGCTGGAGGGGCGCAGTGAAGGGGGAATGGGGAGGCGGGCGGGGCCCCGGAAGCGAGCGGGGGACTGAGTGGACTTCACCCTCGGCGAGACCCAGCAGGCCGTCGCCCGCGTCGCCGCCCACGTGCTGGACCAGGGCCAGACGGCCGCAGAGCCGGGGGAGCCCTACGACTCGGCGCTATGGAAGGAGCTCGGCCAGGCCGGGCTGCTGTCACTGGCCCTGCCGACCTGGCTGGGCGGGGACGGACTCAGCGTGCTGGACACGGCGGTGCTGCTGACCGAGGTCGGCAGGCGGGCTGCACCGGTGCCGGCGTTGGCCACGCTGGGTCTGGGCGTCCTGCCCCTCGTCCGGTGGGGCGACCGCGACCTTCAGCGGGCCCTGCTCGCCGGGGTCGCCGCAGGCAACATGGTGCTCACGGCGGCGGTGCGCGAGCCGTCTGACCCGATGCCGCCCGCGCCGGCCACCACGGCCTGGTTGAGCGGCGGGTCAGGCACCGTCTCGGGAGTCAAGGTCGGCGTGCCCTATGGCGCCGCGGCGGACCGGATCCTGGTGCCAGCCAGCTTCGCCTCGGGAGGCACCGGCGTCGTCATCGTCGATCCGTCCGCTGACGGGGTGACACTGCGGGCCACGCCCAGCTCCGCTGGCCAGCCCGAGTACACGCTGCGGCTGGATGAGGCGCCCATCGCCCATGTCCTCGGCGCCGAAGCGGGCGGACGCGTCGTGGCGGACCTCTATCAGCTCGCGGTCGCCAGCGTGTGCAGCCTGGCCGACGGCGCCCTGGCCGCGGCGCTCACGCTGACCACCGCGCACGTGGGATCCCGTGAGCAGTTCGGCCGGCCGCTGGCAACGTTCCAGGCGGTGGCCCAGCAGATCGCTGACGTCTACATCGTGAGCCGGACCCTGCACCTGGCCGCCCTCTCGGCCTGCTGGCGGCTGGAGACGGGGCGTGAGGCCGGCAGCGATCTTGACGTGGCGGCGTACTGGCTTACCCAGCACGGGCCGCAGGCGCTGCGGGCCTGCCACCACCTGCACGGCGGGATCGGCACGGACGTGACCTACCCGCTGCACCGTTACTCCTCGCTGGTCAGGGACCTGGTCCGGTTCGTGGGAGGCGCCGACTACCGCCTCGACCGGCTCGGCGCACGGGTCTGCGACTGAGGGCCCGGCATGTTCCTCGACCTCACCGACTCCCAGCGCGCACTCCGCGACGAACTGCGCGCCTATTTCGCCGATCTGCTATCGCCCGGCGAGCGGGCGGCGATGCTCACCGAGCGGCACGGCGGCGTCTACCGGGAGGTGGTGCGCAGGATGGGCCGTGACGGCTGGCTCGGCGTCGGCTGGCCGGTCGAGTACGGCGGCCGCGGGCTGGGCCAGGTGGAAGAGCAGATCTTCGCCAACGAGGCGGCCCGCGCGGACGTGCCCCTGCCCGCTGTCACCCTGCAGACCGTCGGCCCGACGCTGCAAGCCCACGGTACCCAGCAGCAGAAGGATTTCTTCCTGCCCCGGATCCTGGCCGGCGAGGTCCATTTCGCGATCGGGTACACCGAGCCGGAAGCGGGCACCGACCTGGCGGCGCTGCGGACCAGGGCGGTGCTGACCGCAGACGCATACGTGGTCAATGGCCAGAAGGTGTTCACCACCGGCGCCCACGACGCCGACTACATCTGGCTGGCCTGCCGCACCGCCCCCGACGCGCCCCGCCACAAGGGGATCTCCATCCTCATCGTCGACACCGCCGATCCCGGCTTCTCCTGGACCCCGATCATCACGCACGACGGGGCGCACCATGTCAACGCGACCTACTACTCCGACGTGCGCGTCCCGGTCACCATGCGGGTCGGCGAGGAGAACGCCGGCTGGCGGCTGGTGACGACGCAGCTCAATCACGAGCGGGTGATGCTGGGCCCGGCGGGCCGGGTCGCCGCCCTGCATCACCGGGTGCGCGATTGGGCCGCCGGGCGGACCGGACCGGATGGCCGGCCACTGCTGGCCCAGCCGGACGTCCGGCGCGCGCTGGCCGAGAGCTATGCCTGCCTCCGGATCAACGAGCTACTCAACTGGCAGGTTGCGGTGGCGGCCACAGTCGACATTGCGGACGCATCCGCCACCAAGGTCTTTAGTTCCGAACGAATGCAGCGCCTCGGTCAAGTCCTAGAGGAGATCGTCGGACGGCACGGCGATCCGGCCGACGAACAGACCGCCGAACTATCCCGCTGGCTGGACATACAGGCCAAGCGCAATACCGTGCTGACATTCGGCGGTGGGGTCAACGAGATCCAGCGAGAGCTGATCGCGACCGCCGGACTAGGGTTGCCGCGAGTGCCCAGGTGAGCGAGCCGGAGGGGCGCGGCGCCGCCTGGACTGAGAAGCGAGGAACGAGCGACGAGGGAAGGCGGCGCCTCAAGGGCGCCCCGCAGGCGAGCGGGGGAGCAGTGAGCGGAGGAAACGGCCGATGATAGCGGTCAGCGCCGCGGTTTCGGACACCGCGGCCGTGATCATGCAGGCGGCCGCGCGGATCGCCGCGGCCGGTGACAGCGGCCCGCGCCCGGCACCGGATCCGGTGAACCTGCCGATGATCCGTCACTGGGCCGAGGCGCTAGGCGACGCGAACCCGGTGTACACCGACGCCGAGTTCGCCGCCCGGTCGGTGCACGGCGCTCTCGTGGCACCGCCAGCGATGACGCAAGTCTGGACCATGCGCGGCCTGCGCCCGGCTGATAATGCTGGCCGTGAGGGTGGTGATCCGTTAAGCCTGATGTCAGAGGTGCTCGACGAAGCCGGCTTCACCTCAGTCGTCGCGACCAACTGTGAGCAGGAATACCACCGTTACCTGCGGCACGGCGAGCAGGTCACCGTGCGCTCCCGCCTGGAGAGCGTGACCGGCCCCAAACGGACCGCGCTCGGCGAAGGCTGGTTCGTCACCACGCGGAGCACCTGGTACGTGGGCACCGAGGCGGTCGCGTCGATGATGTTCCGCGTGCTGAAGTACCGGCCTCCCGGACCGCCCAGGCCGGTGGCGCCCGACGTCGATGTCTTGCGGCCGGCCGTCTCGCGTGACACCGCGTTCTTCTGGGCCGGAACCGCCGCAGGTGAGCTGCGGATCCAGCGCTGCGGCGGATGCGGCGCGCTGCGCCACCCGCCGGGCCCGATGTGCCCGGCGTGCGGCGCGGCCCGGCCCGGGTTCGTGGTCGCCGCGGGGACCGGGGAGGTCTACAGCTATGTGGTGCACCACCACCCGCCGGTGCCCGGCAAGCAGCTCCCGCTCGTGATCGCGCTGGTCCAGCTCACCGAGGGCGTCCGCATGGTCGGCGAGCTGCTCGACGTCAGCCCGGAGCGGGTGCGCATCGGCCTGCCGGTCCGGGTCGCCTTCCTCCGGGTGGACGGCGAGCTGACCTTGCCGGCCTGGCGGGAGGAGCCTCTATGACGATCGAAGCCGGCCTGACCCTGCCCGAGCTGGTGATCGAGGTGACCCCCACGTTCGTGATCAGCACTGCGCTCGCGACCCGGGATTTCCAGGATGTCCACCACGACCGGGACCGGGCCGTTGAGCGGGGCGGGAAGGACATCTTCGTCAACATCCTCACCACGACCGGCCTGGTGCAGCGCTATGTGACCGACTGGGCCGGGCCGCAGGCCGTGGTACGCCAGGTAGCGATCCGGCTCGGCGCGCCGTGCTATGCGGGCGACACGCTCACCTTCTCCGGGCGAGTGGCCGAGGACGCCGGCGGGGAGTACGTGGTCGAGGTCGTCGGGCGGTGCAGCCTGGGCGACCACGTGACGGGGACGGTCCGCATCGCCGCGCCGGCGAGCGCGGCATGATCTCCGGGGCGGCGGCGATCGCCGGCATCGGAGCCACGGAGTTCTCGAAGGACTCCGGCCGCAGCGAGCTGCAGCTGGCCGCCGAGGCGGCGTCGGCCGCGCTGGCCGACGCGGGGCTCAGCCCGTCCGACGTGGACGGGCTGGTGACGTTCACGATGGACAGCAGCGCCGAGGTCGCGGTCGCCCGCGAGCTCGGCGTCCAGGAGCTGCGGTTCTTCAGCCAGGTGAGCTACGGCGGCGGCGCGGCCTGCGCCACCGTGCAGCAGGCGGCGATGGCGATTGTGGCCGGGGTCGCGGAGGTGGTCATCTGCTATCGCGCGCTGAACGAGCGGTCAGGTCGCCGGTTCGGCCAGGTGTCCCGCGGTGCGGTGCGGGGAGCGACGTCCATCGGGGTGGACAATGGCTGGCACTATCCGATGGGCCTCGGCACGCCGGCCGCCACCGTGGCGATGATCGCCCGGCGTTACATGCACGACTACGGGGCGACCAGCGAGGACTTCGGCCGGGTCACGGTCGCCGACCGCCGGCACGCCGCGACGAACCCGAAGGCCTGGTTCTACCGGCGGCCGGTCACGCTCGCCGAACATCAGGCGTCGCGGTGGATCGCCGAGCCGCTGCGGCTGCTCGACTGCTGCCAGGAGAGCGACGGCGCGGTCGCCCTGGTCGTGACGAGCGTCGATCGGGCCCGTGGCCTCCCGCGGCGGCCGGCGGTGATCCGCGCCGCCGCCCAAGGCAGCGGCCCGGACCAGTTCGTGATGACCAGCTACTACCGTGACGAGCTGGGCCTGCCCGAAATGGGCGTGGTGGCCAGGCAGCTGTGGCGGCAGGCGGGGATCGGCCCGCGGGACGTGCGGCTGGCCGTGCTCTACGACCACTTCACGCCGTTCGTCCTGCTCCAGCTGGAGGAGCTCGGGTTCTGCCCGCGCGGGGAGGCCCGGCACTTCATCTCGGATGGGGCGATCGAGCTGGGCGGGGAGCTGCCGGTGAACCCGCACGGCGGCCAGCTCGGCGAGGCGTACATCCACGGCATGAACGGCATCGCCGAGGGCGTCCGCCAGGTCCGCGGCACCTCGGTCAACCAGGTCGGTGGCGACGGCCCGGTGCTGGTCACCGCCGGCACCGGCGTCCCCACCAGCGGCCTGATCCTAGGCCCGGACTGACCTGCGCCTACGCCGAGGCCCGGCTGATGGCCCCTCCGCCCGCAGACCAGTCCTGCGGGCGGAGGGCATGGCTCCGCAACTCGCGTCGCGCAGGCGCTACGCGCCGGGGTTCAAGTCGAGATGCGTGTTCGTCGTGGTTTCAATTGGCCCGATCTGCGTGTACCAGCAATCGTGACCGTTTTCGCCGTCCGCGGTAATTATCCCGACCGCCTTCACCAGATTGCCGCTGGAGTTGCGCTGGAAGGCCGGACCGCCGCTGTCTCCGCCCAGGCAAATTTGCCTGTTGGGATCATATGCCTCACCCACCTGGCAATGTGTCAATCCATCGTTGGTGGTAAGGCAATAAGGACCCGGGGCAGCTACCCCAACATTGCATTGCAGGCCGCTCGGGCTGCCCGGCTTGGGGTCGGCGCCGTCGAGGCAGATATTGTCGAATTGGGCCGGATACAGGATCGTATACGGAGTGTACGTGCTGGTATCACCCCAGACTTGTCCCACCGCGTTTACCGGCCCGATTGTCTGGACATCAATGTTCGTATTGCCCCCGCGCCCATTGAGGTAGTCCGTCGAGGTCGACCCGAGCGTATAAAAGCTGGTCCAGTTGGTCAACCAGGTATTTCGCGCGCAGTGGCCGGACGTAATTGCCCAGTGGTTCGCCGGATTAGCGTTGCCGAGCATCGTGAACCCGTCGGTACACTCGACTATTCCTCCTGAACTGGGGTACGCGAATATCCGGTCGCCGCCGAAGAATGGCGGGCGGTCGTAATACTTGTTAGATGCGGACTCGATGCGCTCGGTCATGGGCGTGTGGCTGACCGAGACCCAGTCCGCGCCGTAGGCGGTCTGCAGCTGCCGAGCCGCCGCCGGGGAATAGCTCCGCAGCCAGATCACCACCTTGCTGGCTGCCGGGTTCGGCCCCCACTTGGCCAGCTCGACCCCCCGCGCCCGCCACTGCGGCACCTGGCTGGCGATCTTCGCGGTCAGGGACTGAATCTGAGCCCAGCTATGCGGGACGTAGACCACCCGGTAACCCGCGTCAGCGGCACCCGCTTCGCCGCGCACCGCGGCCAGGAGGCCGGCTTCATGGCCCCGGACGACATACAGGACGGCCAGGCCGCCGGCCGGCGAGTTGGTCTGCCCGCCGAAGCCAGACTGGAACTTCGTCATGTCGGCGAGTGTCGAAACCCTGGTGGAGAAGGGCGTGGCCAGATGCCCGCCCGCGGGGATCTTCGTGCCCGGCCCGACCTGGGCTCGATGATGTGGCGATGCGGTCGCCGACGTGGGTATCGCGATAGCGATACCCACCAGCACGGCGAGCGGAAGAAAGAGCCGTCTCATCCACGCCTCACGATACTGCTCTGTGCTTCTGCGGCCGGGATTCTGGTCAGGCACGTCAGGAGACCTGTTACGGCCGTCACCAATACCTTTACTGATACCCTTCTCATCTACTTCTCCCTCGCCTTGGGCGTAGCGCTCTTACGAAGCCTTTCGATTTACGGCGGGCGACATGGCGAACTCAGCATAAGGTGCCAAATGACGCCGGAACAGGCACTCTGACCGGCAGTCTGACCGGCAGTGTTCGCAGCGGGCGAGGGTAGTGCTGCTGGCCGCCGGCGGGCTGGGCCCGGGCGAGATCGTGCGTCACGCTAGCGTGGCCAAGCCGACGGTGATCCCCCTGGAAGTGACGGCGTGTCCACGGCGGCCCGGAAGGCTTGGAGGGCGCGAGCGATGTCAGCGTCGTTCGTCTGCCAGTTGGACACCGACAGGCGGATGGCCCTCCGGCCGTCGAACGTCGTTCCGCTCATCCAGGCCTCGCCGCTGTCCACGACGCGGCGGAGAATCCGGTCCGTCGCCTCGTCATCCTCGAACCGGAAGAGAACCTGGTTGATCACGACCTCGTTTAGGAGCTGGCCGCCGGGCACGGTGGCCAGGCCCTCGGCGAACGTCCGGGCGTGCGTGCAGGTCCGCTCCACCAGTTCCGCGACGCCCCGTTGCCCGAGGGACCGGAGTGCCGCGTAGACGGCGAACCCCCGGGCTCGCTGCGAGAAGGTGGGAGCCCAGTCCGTAGCGTCTCGTGGTTGCCCTGGACCGCCCTGAACCAGATTGCTCCGCCGAGGCTGGTTCCGGCCTCACCCGCCGCGCCGCTGGTGCTCGGGCGGAACTTGACCTGTGCCGGCCATCCTCGTATCTTAATGACATTCAGAATCTGATTGGATATCAGATAAGCCGGACCAGCCGGACCACGAGGAGCGCTTTCGTGTCACCGAAATCCAGCCGGTGGACTGCCGCTGACGTGCCCGACCAGTCCGGCCGGACAGCGGTGGTGACCGGTGCCAGCAGCGGGCTGGGCCTGGTGACGGCCAGCGTGCTAGCCAAGCGCGGGGCCACGGTGATCCTGGCCTGCCGGGACCTGGTCAAGGCCGAGCGGGCGGCGGACCGGATCCGGGCCGGGTCACCGGGAGCGAGCGTGCGAGTGCTGCGGCTCGACCTCGCCTCGCTGGCCGTGGTCCGCGAGGCCGCCAGCGAGATTCGCGCCGCCTGTCCGCGCCTGGACCTGCTGATCAACAATGCAGCCGTGATGCGGCCGCCCTACCAGCGGTCAGCGGACGGCTTCGAGCTGACCTTCGCGACCAACCACCTGGGCCATTTCGCGCTCACCGGGCTGGTGCTTGACCGCCTGCTGGCCACGCCCGGATCGCGGGTCGTGACGGTCAGCAGCGTCGGCCATCGGGACGGCATGATGCACTTCGACGACCTGCAATTCGAACGCGGATACCGGGCTGACGACGCCTATGCGCAGTCCAAGCTGGCGAATCTGCTGTTCACCTACGAACTGGCCGCACGGCTGCGGGCCGCGGGCCAGGCCGCGATGGCGCTGGCCGCTCATCCCGGCGTTGCCCGCACCGCGCTGTTTCGGTGGGATCCGCGCCTGGTCCGGGCGCTGCTCAACCCGGCCCTGCGCCCGGTCACGTTCCGGATGGCGCACAGCGCACGGCTCGGCGCGCTGGCGACGCTGCGGGCTGCGGTCGACCCGTCCGCCCGGTCAGGGGAGTATTACGGTCCCGGCGGCTGGCGTGAGTACACCGGCTACCCGGTCCGGGTCGAGTCGACGGACCGTTCGCACGATGTGACGTCCCGGCGTCGGCTGTGGCAGATGTCCGAGCAGCTGACCGGCGTGTCCTGCCTGAGCCTCCCCTACTCTGAGGATCATGCCGGCACGGGCCAAGGGCGGACGTTACCACCACGGTGACCTCCGGGCCGCGCTGATCGACGCCGCTATCGAGGTCATCGGCGAGCGAGGTGTGCGGGGCTTCTCCATGGCCGAAGCGAGCCGGCGCCTCGGCGTCGCCGTCAGCGCGCCGTACGCTCACTTCGCGGACCGGGATGAACTGCTGGCGGCCGTCGCCGTGCATGCTTACGAGCGCTTCTACGCTGAGGTCGTGCCGGGAATGAGCCAGTTCAACACGCCAGCCGAGCAGTTGGCTGAGCTCGCCCGCGGCTACGTGCGATTCGCCGCTGCGCACCGGCCGCTGTTCGAGGTGCTGTACGAGGCGGGCCTCGACAAGGCACGCCATCCGGAGATCGAGGCTGCCGCGCGCCTCATCGATGACGCCTTCATGACCTGCGTCCGCGCCCTTTCCGGTGACCAGGCTTTGTCCGAAGAGCTGGCCTCAGCACTGGAGGCCACCGCCAACGGGCACGTCGTTCTGTTCTTTGACAGCAATACCGGGCCGGGCGAAGAAGCCGTCGCGAAGGCCGCTGAGCGGGCCGCCCGGGCCGCCCTGGCTCTGATCGAAAGCCGTCACCTGCTCATAACAGACCTAGGCTGATCCAGTGACGAGAGGCTCCGGCCCTCCCCAAGCCCGCGGGAGGCCGGCGATGCCCGGATGTGGCGGGCGGCGGACTTCGGCGGCCTGGAGCTTTTCCGGGCCGCTCTCAGTGAGTTCACCTTCCACCCGCACGCACACGAGGAATTCTTCATCGCCCTCACGGAGACAGGCCTGGCCACGCCCACCTACCGGGGCCACAGGCACGTGATCGGCCCGGGCGACCTGATCGTGCTCAACCCGGAGGAGGCCCACGCCGGCGGTCCCCCGGCGGAGGGTTCCTGGACGTACCGGGCCCTTTATCCTGGCCCGGGCCTCATGCGCGCGATCATGGCGGAGTTCCCCGGAGACCGGCCTGTGACGCCCGAGTTCAGGACGGATATCGTGCGGGACAGCGAGGTCGCGGCGCGTCTCCGCCGCTTCCACCGGCTCTCGGAGCCGCCCGGATCGAGCATGCTCGAACGGGAGGCGTATCTGGCCGAGGCCCTCGTTTTGCTGGTTGGCCGCCACGCGGCATCCCCGCAGGCGCCCAGATCGCCCGGCCGGGAACGCGGAGCGGTCCGCCTCAGCCAGGAGTACCTGGAGGAGCATGCCGCGGAGAACGTGACGCTGCGCGCTCTGGCCCGGTTCGCCGGCCTCAGCACCTTCCATCTGTGCCGCGTCTTCCGGGACTCCGTGGGAATGCCCCCCATTCTTACCAAACGCAAGTTCGGGTGCGCCGGGCCAAGTCGCTCCTGAGAGCAGGCCTGCCGATCACCCTGGTTGCCACAGAGGCGGGCTTCTACGACCAGGCGCACCTCACCCGGCACTTCAAGCGCATCGTCGGCCTGACCCCCGGCCGGTACGTTAAGGATGCCAACACCTGACGGTTTGGGTCCTTTCCCTTCTGTCCTCCCAGGATGATGACCTCCGGCTACCCGACAGATGCGGCCGACAACGCCGTCCAGGCCAATATCGTCGCGGCCGGTTACGGATCGGCGAGTGGGGGCGGGAACACGGTCACAGTGACCAACCCAGGTTCACGTACCGGCACGGTGGGCACTGGGGCGAGCGTGCAGATCAGCGCGAGTGACTCTGCCGGAGGCCAGACGCTGACCTTCTCCGCGAGCAGCCTGCCGCCCGGGCTGTCGATCAATTCAGCCACCGGCCTGATCTCTGGCACGCCCACCGCGGCGGGAACCTTCGCCGTGACGGTGACGGTCACCGACGCAACGGGCGCTTCCGGATCGGCCACCTTCACGTGGACGATCACTGGCAGCGGCGGCGGTGGTAGCTGCCACGTCAGCTACGCCCGGTCCAGCGAATGGCCTGGCGGCTTCGTGGCCAACATCACGATCAGCAATACCGGCACCGCAGTGATCAACGCGTGGACGCTCACCTTCACCTTCCCGGGTGATCAGAAGGTCACCAACGCATGGAACGCGACCGTCACGCAAAGCGGAGCCAACGTGACCGCGACCAACGCCAGCTACGACGGCACGATCAGCCCGGGCGCCAGCACCTCGATGGGTTTCCAGGGCACCTGGGCGGCCAATGACACCTCGCCCACCAGCTTCACCCTCAACGGCACCACCTGCACCTGACCCCAGTCATCTTCTGGACGTGCTGCGGGTAATGTTCCCGTCCGTGACATTGACCTTGGGTGATGCGTTCAACCGGCGTAAGAAGCTCGCGGCTGACCTGCAGAACTGGATAAACAGGCTGGGTCTGGCGGGGACTGAGCGGCGGTCCTACCGGACCGCGGCGCTTGACGGCGACGGTGCGTACCAACCTGATCCTGGTCGAGGTACCCCTGACGGGGCATCGGGGCTGGCGGTCAGGGGTCGCAGGTCAGTTCGGCGTTGCGCAGCTCGACCCGGCCGCGCCCGGTGAGGGTGATGCCGAATCGGACCAGGATGGCGCCCTCGGGGACTTGTGCGGTGACCTGATGCCCGGCCCAGTCGTGGCTGCCGGTGATGGTGGCGCTGTGGTGGTCATAGACGGCTCGGGTGGGTTCTTCGACGGTGACCCGGACATAGAGCCGAGCTTCGTGGGCGACGTCCCCGGCCCGGAGTTCACCGCTGAAGACGAGCGTGCGGCCGCGGTAGTCGCGGGCGAGGATCCCCTGGCTGAGATGGGCGTAGCCGTAGGGTTGCGGCACGGCGGAGAAAAGGATCGCGGATTGGTCTTCGACAATGCAGGAATAGTCGTGCCAATGCGCCCCGCTGACGTCGCGCAGGAAGCTGCCGCGTAGCCTCCATCCGTCCAGGCCGTCGGTGAAGGCGAGGTTGCGGGCCTGGCTCCGTGGCAGGCCACGCTCGGCGGCGGCCGGCTCACGGGCGAGGAACGGCCCGAGCAGGTCGTCGTCCCCGACCGGGACCGCCAGCCGGTCCATTACCGGGTCGGCCACCCGGACCGGCGCGCCCGCGGCGGCGGCGAGGGCGAGGCCGTCGGCCAGGCGCGCCGTGACGTGCCGGGTTCCGGTGGGAGTGCCGAGCTCAATCCGCGCCGCGGCGACCTCGGGGCCCAGCTCATCGATATCCACGGCGGTCACGGTAATGCCGGCCGCACGCAGCAGCCGGTCGGTCAGCTCCTCTGGGACCACGGCCACACCGGTATATCCGGCCGGCCGGTCCAGGAGCACCCGAACCGATTGGCCGTCAAATCCGCGCAGCCAGATCGGCAGCGCCCGGCCGCCCGCGTCGTCGGCGAGCACGACCAGGACGCGATCGATGTGGAAGAAGTCGTCGTTCCCCAGCATTCCGGGACGGGCCTCAGCGTGCGCGATGCGAACGGGGATCATGAGGTTCCTCCGGGAGGCGGCAGGGATGAGATCGGGGCGGTGCGCGGTGATGTAATCGCGCAGCCGGCGGCGGGCCTTGTGCAGGCTGCTCTTAGCCGCCCCGGGCGAGTCGCTGATCTGCCCGGCGGGCAGATCGGCGTAGTAGAACATCGCGACCGCCCGCCGCTGCCCGGCCGGAAGCTCCGCCACCGCCCGGCGCAGCACCTCGGAGCGATCGAGGTCATCGGCTGAGGGCAGGCCATCCGCCGCGTGCGGATGGAGTTGCTCAGGCCAGTCGGCCAGCAGCGTCGGCGAGGCCCGGCGTGCCATCGCCCGGTGGACGTTGACCACGATGCCGCACAGCCAGCCACCGAACCGGTCCGGGTC
>Ga0207684_10004910_pt1 | contig 12481 bp, 17 predicted proteins | sample KBSK5501metaG_FD_184342 | JGI IMG/M metagenome (GOLD analysis project Ga0207684, IMG submission 184342) | Corn, switchgrass and miscanthus rhizosphere microbial communities from Kellogg Biological Station, Michigan, USA - KBS K5-50-1 metaG... | ecosystem: Host-associated > Plants > Roots >...
GCCGGCGCGCCGCTCGATGTGCCGCCTACAGCCAAGGAGCCTGGCCGCGGCATCGCTGAGACGTCGTATGGCAACCCTTCCAAGTTCGAGAGTCACGTGGTGCGGCACCGCTCGGACGTGCTCGTGAATCGTCAGAACCTGTCCGACTGGAGCATGACGCCGATCCAACACCAGCATGGGATCGTGACGCCCAACGGTTTGATCTTCGAGCGTCATCACGCGGGTGTTCCCGACATCGATCCCAAGACACACCGGCTCGTCATCCACGGCATGGTCAAGCAGCCCCTGATCTTCACGATGGACGACATCCTTCGCTATCCGTCCGTATCGCGGTTCCATTTCCTCGAGTGCTCGGGAAACACGCTGACCGACCACTCGAAGGCGGCCTCGAAGACGGTGCAGCAAAGCCACGGCTTGCTCTCGGGTGCCCAGTGGACGGGCGTTGCCGCCGCGCGGCTGCTCAATGAGGCTGGACTCGACCCGGGCGGCAAGTGGGTGCTCTTCGAGGGTGCCGACGGCTCGAATCACACGCGCTCCGTCCCACTCGACAAGGTGATGGACGACGTGCTGCTGGTCTATGCGGCTAACGGCGAGATGCTGCGACCGGAGAACGGCTATCCGTTACGCGCGTTCATCCCGGGGTGGGAAGGCAACGTGTCGGTGAAGTGGCTGCGTCGCATCAAGGTCAGCGATCAGCCGTGGGACTTCCGGAGTGAGACTGCGCGTTACACGGATCCGATGCCGGGCGGCAAGTGGCGGCAGTTCAGCTTCGTCATGGAGGCGAAATCTGTCATCACTCGGCCCTCCGGTGGGATGAGACTGCCGGGACCCGGGCTTTACGAGATTCTTGGGTTCGCCTGGTCCGGCCGCGGCAAGATCAGGGCCGTCGACGTGTCGGTGGACGGCGGCAAGAATTGGCGAGAGGCCGAGCTGGCCGAGCCTACGCTCGAGAAGAGCTTGACGCAGTTCCGGCTGCCATGGACGTGGGACGGCACGCCCGCCAAGATCCAGAGTCGCGCAGTCGATTCGACCGGCTACGTGCAGCCGACGATTCAGGAAGTCGGCCGGGCGCGGGCATTGACCGGCTTCGTCCAGCATCACAATGCGATCTTCCCGTGGGCGGTGAGCGCGAACGGGGAGGTGACCAATGCGATCGTCTAGGCCGCTCGCGGTCGTTGTTGTCGTTGCGGCGATGACGACCGCCTGCGCCGTCGTCACGCCCTCGCGATCCCCGGCCACCACGGAGGCGAAGTTCGGCCGGCCTGTCACGGAGACCGACATCGCACCCTGGGACATCGACATCCGTACCAGTAACGGCAAGGGGCTGCCGCCCGGGCGTGGGGGCGTTGCTGAAGGCAAGGCGGTGTACGAAGCGAAGTGCCTGGCGTGCCACGGACCAGACGCGAAGGGAGGGCCGGTGTACGGCTCGATGGTCGGCGGGATCGGCTCCTTCACCACCAGTACGCGCGTGCTGACCCCGGGAAGCATGTACCCGTACGCGCCGATTCTGTTCGACTACATCCGGCGCGCGATGCCGATGGACAAGCCCCTCAGCCTGTCGGCGAACGAGGTCTACGCGGTCTCTGCCTACATCCTGAATCTCAACGGGCTCGTGCCCGCCGACGCCGTCATGGACCAGACGTCGATGCCAAAGGTCCAGATGCCCAACAGGGACGGCTTCATTCTCGACGACCGGCCAGACACACACGCCGTGAGATGCATGAGGAACTGCCCGTAGTTCACGCTCGGTAGACGCCCTGCCGCTGCCGCCACTGCCGAATCGCCTCTGCGTGGATCGGGTAATGGCTATAGGTATCGAGCCGTAGTCGACGACGGAACCGCGTGTCGCCGATGAGTTGATGTTCGGGGGCGCTCCGAATGAGCTCGACCAGGCGGCCGTGCGTTGCCACTAATTGCTCTCGAACCTCGGACAGCGACAAGCTCCGTTTCTGTTCCGTCATACGGGCGTTGAAGGCGTCGAGGCCCCCGTACCGTACGGAGTACCGTGGCGGCGTGCCGCCCTTCAGGATGAGCGGCAGGTGCTGCAGCGCCTCCTCTTCCCACGTTGTCACATGCGCGAGGATGTCGCGGACCGACCAGGCACCGGTGACACCAGCCTCCATCAGCTGCACATCCGACAGACCGGTGTACGACTCGTTGAACGCCTCCCACGCCTTGTCCAGGCGTTTCAGAAGTTGTCGTCGATCCACGAGTCACTCACTCTGTCGGCCGAATCAGACCGCTCGCCGGAACGTCAGGTTGATGTCGTCCTCGAACAAATCGCGGATCATTTCGCGTCGTGAAAGATCACGCCCACGGTGTGGCGATGGCCGGATCGCAGCCGGCTCACCCCGTGCCGCATTCTGACGCGATAGGTGCCACGCGTCCCTTGCACGGGACGATCGCGTACCGCGAAGACCACGGCGTCGCCCCGACGGAGCGGCACCACCTCGGCTCGCGACTGCATCCGCGGCCGTTGCTCGGTCAACACGAATTCGCCGCCGGTGAAATCCTTCTCCGGCTCCGAGAGCAGGATCGTCGTCTGCAGGGGAAACACGTGCTCGCCGTACACGTCTTGATGCAGCGCATTGAAGTCCCCGGCGCCGTATTGCAACAGGAGCGGCGTCGGCCGCGTCTGCCCCGCCTTGTGGCACCGCCGGATGAACTCGGCGAGTCCGTCCGGAAACCGCACATCGATGCTCATCGACTCGTTCCAGCGATTGGCGATTGGCGCCAGCCGCGGATACAGCGCCGCGCGAAGCGCGGCGACAGTGTCGGGCAGCGGATACGCGAAGTACTTGTATTCACCTCGCCCGAAGCCGTGGGACGCCATGACGACACGGCTCCGGAACCGGCGATCGTCTTCGTAGAGAGCGGCGATGCTCTCGCACTCGTCGGCGGTCAGGAGCGTCTTCAACATTGCCCAGCCGTAGCCGTCGAGATGCGTCGAAACGCTCGCCCAGTCGACCGCCTCGACACGCGTGTTGATGTCGACCGAGCTGACCGGCCTTGCTGTGAGCGTTGTGTTCACGTCACTCCCCTCCCACTCCGTCCTCGGTTCAGGCAGCTCGCCCTGTGGTCCTGTAGATTGGTACGCCGATGTAGATCCTGTCGCTGTCCTTGCACTCCGAGACATGCACGCCTTCGTCCACGACGAGCTCGACGGTCTCTCGCACGGCTTCGCAGACCTGCTTGGTCGGTGCTTCGTAGGCTGCCTCGGGCACCATCATCCCGAGGCCGATCATGCGCGACAGGAGGAAGGCCCAAGCTAGGATGACGGCGCCGGTCTGATGAATGGCCATTTGGCTACGGGAACGTGTGAGCGTCGTGTTCACGTCGGCGTCCCCAGCGGCGTTGATCAAGTACCGTCTCGATCGCCCGGATATCTCAGTCCCCAGAAGGAGCCAGGCGCACAGAAGCTACGTGCTCTTTGAATACCGTCGGCCGCTTGCGAAATCTGATCGCCACACTCGCGAAGCATCCCGGGCCAGTGAATCACCAAGTCTCGCACGCCCAACACGCCGAGCCAGATGCGGCTTGCCTGCTCCTCCGTCAGCCCATCGAGCAACGTACGCAGATCCGCAAATGCCTCGACCGTCTCCCGCAGCATCGTCGCCTTGTCGCTCATCAGTTCCTCCGTCGCCTCGGCCTTGTCCTTCTTCCCGCCGGGTAAACGTTCGCAGGACGACAAACGTGAGGCTGACCCAGTTCAGTCGGCCGGGCGGCGCTCCAGCGTGAGTAGGGTCTCTTTCGCTTCGACGCCCCCGACGTACTGGCCGATTGAGCCGTCGCTGCGCACCACGCGGTGGCAGGGCACGACAACGGGGATGGGGTTGGTCGCGCACGCGGTCCCGACCGCACGCACCGCCTTCGGGTTGCCGGCGGCGATGGCGATGGCCGCGTAGCTGGCGGTCTGTCCGTAGCCGATCGCGCGCAAGCGTGTCAGGACCAGGCGGCGGAATCCGCGTGCGAGGCTGAAGTCCACCGGCAGGTCGAACCCCTGGCGGAGGCCGGCGAAGTACTCGTCGATCTCCTTCGCCGCTGCATCGAGGCGCGCGGGCGCGTGCAGAATGCGAGGACTGAGGTCGCGAGCCAGACGCTCGAGGACTTTCTCGTGGTCTTCGCACCCATAGGCGACGCGCACCAATCCCTTCGCGGTCGCCGCGAGCAGGAGCGGGCCGACGGGGGAGTCGATGGTGCGGTACGCGACATCGAGGAGTCCTGCCGTCTGGGCCTCGCGGACGAGACGGTCGTGTAGCCTGCGCCTGGTCTCCTCGTCGATGTCCGGCAGCGCAATGAAGAGGTCACTCCGCTCCGGCTCGCGCGGCTCGTGTGTGGTCATCAGCGCGGGCCTCCCTTCCTATAGGTCTTGCGTAGTGTGGCGATGCCGTCGGCGGCCGCTCGCCGGGCGGCGTCCTGACTGCCACCGATGAGGCCGGCCACGTCCGCGTATGGCATCCCGGCGACGTAGTGGTACGTCACCGCCACGCGCTGCTTGAACGGTAGGGCTTGCATCGCGCCCCAGAGATCCCCGTCCCACCGGTGCTCCTCGCTCGGGGCGGGGCATTCCGGGAGGGGCTCGACCGGGAGCGGGCGACGGGCCCGGGCCCGCGTCTGGTCGATGGCCTTCCGGTGGGCGATCGTGACCAGCCAGGCCTCCACGTTGCTGCCCGGTCGAAGGGTCGGATAAGCCCGCAACGCAGCCAAAAACGTCTCCGACCACGCGTCATCGGCGTCCATCGGCCCGAGGACGGCCCGGCACACCCGGAGCACGGTCGGCCCGTGAGTGGTCACGATCTCCTCGAAGGGTGGCAGGGTCGTGCTCATCTCACTGGTAAACGTTCGGGCGGCTCCAAACGTGAGATCGTCGACTCTGCCGTGATCCCGCGCCGCCGTGCGGCCTCCGCCAATGTCGAGGCGCGGGCCGCCTCCGACCAGGCCTCCAGACGATCGAGGTGGCCGCACATCGGGCAGCCCAGCCCCCATTCCCCAGCGCCCGCGTAGACCAGTTCCCGGTCCTCGAGCTCTCCTACCCAGCCACAGAAGCAGCTTTCGCGCGCCATGGTGGTCTCCCTGTGCATCGTTCGGTGATGAATCGCAGGCGTCCGGGCGTGCATGAGGCACGGCCGGACGCCTGGTCCGTTTAGGCGTTGGGAATCAGGCCGAGTTGCTTCAGCACGGTCACTCCGTCATCGATGCCAAGCTCCTCCGTGATCAGGCCATTTTTCACGCGGAGCACGGAGGTTCCAGTGAAGCGGATCTTCTTGCCCGAGCCCTCGGGCAAGGAACCGATCGGCAGATCGCTGAAGGCTTTCCCGGTGTGCGTGCCACCGCCTTCCCATTGCCCGACCACATATTCGCCCTCGGCGATGAGATCGGCGGTGCCCCAGAAATTCAGGTCAGGGAAGGCCGCGCGAAACTCGGTGGCGAACTTCTTCACGTCCTCGCGGCCGCGGCGGGGCGCATGCATCGAGTATTCGAAGCGGATGTCTGCGGCTGCGAGTTCGTCGACGACGGCAGGGTTCCAGGGGTTCCCCCAGAATTCGGTAAACCAACGTCCGACAATCGCCTTGTTCTCTTCTGACATTGTTCTGTCCTCCTCGCTTCTGTCCTGATCGGTCGTTCGCGCGTGGGCGTTGTTAACCACGCTCTGTAGACGCAGAGGCGAGCGAAAACGTGAGATGGAATTCGTCGATGATGTTCAGATGGCGTCGTTGAGACGAAGCTCTGTGGAGCCGAAGGAAGGACTGGATCTGGCAAGTAGTGCGCCCAGACGCGGAGGCGGGCCGATGTACCGCTCGATGGTCGGCGGGATCGGCTCCTTCACGACCAGCACGCGCGTGCTGACGCCGGGAAGCATGTACCCGTACGCGCCGATTCTGTTCGACTGCATCCGGCGCGCAATGCCGATGGACAAACCTCTCAGCCTGACGGCGAACGAGGTCGACGCGGTCTCCGCTTACATCTTGAATCTCAACGGACTCATGCCCGCCGACGCCGTCATGGACCAGACGTCAATGCCACGGGTGCAGATGCCCAACAGGGACAGCTTCATTCTCGACGACCGGCCAGACACACACGCCGTGCGCTGCATGAAGAACTGCCCGTAGCCGTTGCGTGTGAGCCTCCACAGGCAAACAGCCCCGGTGCTTACCGAGACCATCATTTAGATCGCTGGCTGTCTGCCTGACGGACGCAGTAACACCGTCCATCAACCGACCGGGACTCGAACGCGCATTTCGGTCCCGTGTGTGAGCTGCTTAATTTAGAGCACTGATCAAGTCGTGCGCGAACGGAGCGCGTAAAGTCGCGGCGCCCGCCGCCGACTTTCTTCCCATAGTAATACCGCAGTAATACCGCCGAACTGTTGTCGAGATCAGAGGAGACGTAGCCAGCGCCAGTAACTAATTAAGTATTTAATTTATTGCATATAAATAGATTATATTGACTTCCGATTAATTTGGGATCACAGTACTTGACGACGTAATGGGAACAATGTACGATGGGCTATGCGGATCATCGCAAAGAGGGTTCTCCGCGAGTTCTGGCAACAGCGTCCGACCGCGGAAGAGCCACTGCTTGCGTGGTACCGCGAAGTCGACAAGGAGGATTGGGATACTCCCGCGAAGGTCAAGGAAAAGTACCGGAACGCGAGCGTCATCGGCGACAACCGCGTGGTGGTCAACATCAAGGGCAACGACTACCGGCTCGTGGTGAAGATCAACTACGCCTATCGGGTGGTCTACATCCGGTTTGTGGGAACGCATGCCGAGTATGACGAGATCGACGCGGAGGAGGTGTGACATGAGCACGATCAAGCGAATTCGGACCGAAGCGGACTACGGGGCTGCGCTCGCCCGGATTGACGCGCTCATGGACGCTGAGCCCGGCACACCGGAGGGTGAGGAGCTCGACGTCCTTACGGACCTCGTCGAGCACTATGAGGAGAAGCACGTCGTGCTGGGCTATCCGAGCGCCGTTGCTGCTATCGAGTTCCGGCTCGAGCAAGCGGGGTTGACTCACCGCGACCTCGTTCCGTTCATCGGCAGCCGCGCCAAGGTTTCCGAGGTGCTCTCCGGCAAGCGGCAGATCACCATGCCGATGGCGCGGGCGCTCCATGAGCACCTGGGGATCCCAGCCGAGGTGCTTCTTCAAGAACGGGGCGTATCGCTGGAGGACCCGCTCGCGGGCATCGAGTGGAACCGCTTCCCGGTGAAGGCGATGGCAAAGCTCGGTTGGATTCCGAAGGTCAAGAACCTTGAGTCACGTGCGAAGGACCTCGTTGCCGAGCTGATTCAGCGCGCCGGCGGGCCAGCGGTCGCCGCTGCTGCGCTCTATCGCAAGAACGATCACGCCCGCGCCAATGCCAAGATGGATCCCTACGCGCTGAAAGCGTGGTGCTGGAAAGTTCTTGCTGATGCCAACGAGGCCCGCCCGCCGGTCTCGTACAAACCAGGAACCATCACACTCGACTTCCTCGGCCAAATTGCTCGTTTGAGTTGGTCAGATGAAGGACCGCGACTCGCCAAGGAATTCCTCGCCAAGCATGGAATCTCGCTGGTCGTGGTTCGGCACCTTCCGAAAACGTACCTGGATGGGGCGGCACTTAAGCTCGGAGATGGCACGCCGGTCATCGGTTTGACGCTTCGGTACGACCGTGTCGATAGCTTCTGGTTCTGCATGCTGCACGAACTCGCCCATCTTGGACGACACATGGAGACGGACGGCGACGGTGCCTTCGTCGACGACCTCACGCTTCGCGAAGTTGAAGGCGGCCGTCGAGATCCACAGGAAGCCCAGGCGGACCAATGGGCTGAGGAAGCTCTTGTTCCGCTTGCGATCTGGGAGACGAGCGAAGCGCGTCGAAATCCGACGCCGATGGCGGTCGTCAGTCTCGCGAAGGCACTGCAGGTGCACCCCGCGATCGTTGCCGGCCGGGTCCGACACGAAGAAAAGAACTATCGGCTTCTATCTCACTTCGTCGGTTCTGGAGAAGTGCGTCGTCAATTCGGACTCGAAGGATGAGCGGTCAGATGGCGATTGAATCGGAGGGCGTGGCGCGGCGGTGCCGTTTGCCGGACGACAGCTTCCAGGCCGCCTGGACCTCTATCAAGCTTGCGGACGGCGTCCGGGACCGCCTGCTGGCCCAGGCACTCCTCTCCTTGACGGTGCGGCAGAAGCTGCCCTTCGAAGCGGCGCCACTCCACGGACTCATTCTTCTCATGGGAGCGCCCGGAACTGGAAAGACTACGTTGAGCCGCGGCCTCGCCAATCAGATTGCCCGGCAGCTTCCGGGCACGAAAACAACCTATATCGAGATCGATCCGCATGCTCTGACGAGTTCCGCGCTCGGGCGTAGCCAGCAGGCGGTCGCCAAGCTCTTCGAGCAAACCATTCCCGAACTGGCGATGGACGGCGTCGCCATCGTCCTGCTCGATGAGCTGGAAACGCTCGCTGTCTCTCGGCACCACTTGAGCCTTGAGGCGAACCCGATTGATGTCCACCGTGCTACGGATGCCGCTCTGGCGGGCATGGACCGGCTAACGCGGGATCACCGCAATGTGCTGCTCATCGGCACTACGAATTTCCCGAAGGCGCTGGACCAGGCAGTCATCTCGCGAGCCGACCACATTGAGCAGATCGACCTTCCGACCGAGGCCGCGCGCCGCGATATCATCCTCGATTCGCTTAAGGCGATCGGCGGTGTGTGGAAGAACGTGCACGCGCTAGAGCGGGACGTCTCCCGCCTTGCGAAGGCTTCCGAGGGACTCGACGGTAGGCGCATCCGGAAAGAAATCTTCGTGGCGATGTCTACAGATATTGAAACCGCCAAGGATCCGGGGAAGGTGACTACGGCCCAAATTGAAGCGGCCTTCCGGCAGGCAGTCAAGACGAAGAAGGGGTTGGCCCAATGAGGGTCCGCCGCGACATCAGTTCAATTCCGCACCACTCCGCGAGTGAAACGTGGCAGCGGATCGTCGATCTCGTCACTGGGAAGGGGTCCAAGGAGGTTGACCAACTCAAGGCGGCGGCCGGCGTGATGGGGTCGATCATCACCGACGAACATCCCGCGACCCGGCCGATCATCTTAGACGGCGTTGGCCCGCAGCTCAGGCTGTATTGCCGGTACGGCATGAACGGCATCGAGGCAGGTAGCGCCGTCGATCCGCTCACATGGAATCCCACCGCTGGCGACTGGACGATGCACGTGCCCTGCGACGCGGAGAACATCGGCTGGGTGAAAGCCTCGCTAGCCAAGACAGCGCCACGCATCAATGTCTTTGACGTCGCCGAAGGTCACCGCGCCGAGGACGAAGGCGGACCGGCCGCGGCCCGGGCCGGCGATGAAATTGCTGTCGACTGGAACTTCGGAGGGCAACGGTAGTGACGACTCAGACATACGCGCATGCGACTGTTTTCGCGCTCACCCACAACATCGTGTTCCTCAGCGACAATCTTCGGAACACGCTGCGAGAAGTCATCCGGGAGAACGGAATCAGTCCGGAGAAGCTCATGCAGGATTGGGAGACGCTCGAGCGGGGCATCCGGACTTGGCTACGGTCGGGACACCTCAAGAACGTCATCGTTGAGTTCTTCAAGCCGGGTGCATCTGTGGCGTCGGCCCGCTGGGACTTCCCGATCGGTTACGTAGGAACCGGTGTTCACGATGATATGTGGTTCGACAAAAGCCACCTGAGGCAACTGATCGCGAAATCGGCGCGCCCGAGCTCCGACTGCAGCTATCGAGTGGTCCTGCGAACCGACCCCGGAGAGCCGTTCGTGCCCGGTTTCGTTGACTGCTCGCTGTTGTCGACCGGTACCCTTGCCGCGCGGCAAGCGGGCACCGTAATTGCGACGGGCCATATGACGGCCGCCGTGACTTACTGGAGGTAGAGTCGGATGCTCACTATAGCCCAGGCCTTTGACAAGTTCCGCCAGCGCCTCGAGTTGAGCGACACCGAGCAGAAGGACGCCGCTAATCGTCAAGCGGACGTCCGCGAGTGCATCCGCGACTCCTTCGACCTAAAGACTGATTTTCTATCGGGCTCTTACAGGCGCCATACCAAGACGAAGCCCTTGAAGGATGTTGACGTGACGTTCGTGCTCGGCGAAAAGGAGAAGTGGCGCCGCGACAAGCCACCGATCGAGATGCTGCAAGCGTTCGAGAAGTGCCTTAAACAGAAATATACGGGCGAAGGGCAGGTGGAGATCGGACGGCGGTCGGTCACCGTCGAGTTTGAGAAGAGCTACTACGCCGATGACCACGAGGGTAAGGTTCTCAGCATAGATGCTGTCCCTGCGTTTGAGTGTGGCGGCGGCCACTACGAGATCCCGGATAAGGTTACTGGCGTGTGGATTAAGACCAATCCAGACAAGCATAGGGAGCAGGCCGCCGCCAAGAACAAGGAGCTTGACGGCCGGTGGGTGTCACTCGTGAAGATGGCGAAAGCGTGGAACCGGGCCAACGGCAAGTCGATCAAGCCGTCGTTCCTGATCGAGGTGATGGCGGAGGACCTTGTAGAACGACCGTTCTCGACATACCCCGACGAGGTGCGAAATTTCTTCGCGGCGATGGAGGCCAATATCGGCGAAACCTGGGCCGACCCTGCGGGGCTCGGGCCGGCGGTATCGGATCAGATGACGCCGCAACTCGTAGCGCAGGCGAAGAAGTCGCTCCAGGATGCGCAGCGTAAGGCCGCCATAGCGCGCCGCGCGGAGCAGACTGGCCGGCAGGGGGAAGCGTTGGAGACCTGGCGTGACGTTCTCGGTGATTATTTCCCTCTCTCATAGCCAGGCTAGACGTGCGAAGACCGAGCGGGTGAGGCAAAAGCGCTCAACGCAGAGAGTTGCAACGGTCAGATGAGCGGATCGTGGTCCCTTTCTAAGCTGCTCGCAGGCCTACACGACGATATCGAGCAACGCCTAGCGCGCGCCCGCGCAACTTTCGGCCATCCCGTTACGAAGGGCGACGCAAGCGAGCACGTCTGGCTCGAATTGCTCCAGACATATCTGCCGCTGCGCTACCGAGCCGAGAAAGCGCATGTCGTCGACAGCGACGGCACGTTCAGCGATCAGATCGACGTGGTGATATTTGACCGGCAGTATTCGCCATTCATCTTCAACTTCGAAGAGCAGATCATCATTCCCGCCGAGAGCGTTTACGCTATCTTCGAGGCAAAACAGGCAATAAATGCCGCGCAGATCAACTACGCGCAGAAGAAGGTGGAGAGCGTGCGCCGGCTGCATCGCACCAGTCTGCCGATTCCGCACGCCGGCGACACGTACCCGCCGAAGCCGCTCGCCCACATCTTGGGCGGAGTCCTCACCTTTGAAAGCGACTGGAGTCCCCCGCTTGGCGATCCGCTGATCGCGGCTCTAAGCGGGTCAGCCGTCGACCGTCTTGACATGGGCTGCGTCGCGGCGCACGGGATGTTCGCATGTGACGAGAACGGCTGTCACACGATCATCCCGAAGACAAAACCCGCCACAGCGTTTCTGCTTGAATTGATCGCCCGGCTGCAAAACAGCGCCACCGTCCCGATGATAGACACACGGGCTTATGCGCGATGGCTGGAGCAATAGCTCGCCGCATCGGTGCTGCGGCGGCCGCCGCGTTCGGGTTGTGCGCGGCCGGTTCCAGAGTTTTAGTCCGGGACGTTCCGGAATTTAGTCAATGCCCGTATCCAGCTAGATTAACGTCGAAAGCTCGTGGCGGACCGTAAACACGGTTCAGGTCCCCCGAGTGGCAATCGTGCTGGCAACCGCTCCTACGAACAGTACCTACAATCTTCTTAGATTCAGACTGGCGGAGGCCGTGCCACCGCCTGGTAGGCGAGGGAGAGCAGCTAAGCGTCCGGCTCAGAACCCCTTCACATACGGCAGCCGCCCCGCCGTCGACTCAATCGCCGCGCCAGCCTCCAGCAGCACCGCCGTCGAATCCCACGTCCCGCCCACCAGCTGATTCCGCGGCGCGTCGGGGATCGTCGCCTTGATCACGCGGTCGCCGAAGCGGACTTCCTGCTTCTCCACGTCGACGGTGACCGCCTCACCGGGTGAGCGGCTGATGGCCTTCTGCAGCCACTCGAGATCTTCCTGCGACGCGCGCAGGCAGGGGATGCCGAGGATGACGCAGTTGCCGAAGAAGATCTCGCCGAACGAGCCGCCGACGATCGCGCGGATGCCCCAGCGCATGAGCGCCTGGGGCGCGTGCTCACGCGACGACCCGCAGCCGAAGTTCTGGCCGACGACCAGCACCGACGCGCCCTTGTACGCGGGCGAGTTGAACGGATGCTCGGGGTTCTGCTTGCGCGCGTCTTCGAAGGCGTGCTCGCCCATGGTCTCGAACGTCACAGCCTTGAGAAAGCGTGCGGGGATGATGCGATCGGTGTCGATGTCGTTGCCGGTGACGGGGATGCCGCGGCCCGTGATCTGACGGCGCTTGGGGTCGGTGCTCATCGAAGAATCTCCCTGACGTCGGCGA
>Ga0207684_10004913_pt1 | contig 12477 bp, 13 predicted proteins | sample KBSK5501metaG_FD_184342 | JGI IMG/M metagenome (GOLD analysis project Ga0207684, IMG submission 184342) | Corn, switchgrass and miscanthus rhizosphere microbial communities from Kellogg Biological Station, Michigan, USA - KBS K5-50-1 metaG... | ecosystem: Host-associated > Plants > Roots >...
CCGGATGGGTATCCCCAGCAGATCCGCGTCCTTGAACTTCACGCCCGCCCGCTCCTCCCGATCGTCCATGAGGACCTCGAAGCCGGCCGCCCGGAGGTCCCGGTAGATCTCGTCCGCCGCAGCCATCTGGGCGGCGTCCTTCATGGCCACCGGCACCAGGTGGACCTGGAACGGGGCGATCGCCCAGGGCCACACGATGCCGTCGGGGTCATGGCGCTGCTCCACCGCGGCCGCCGCGATCCGGGCCGGTCCGATCCCGTACGAGCCCATCACGATGGGCTGCTGCTGGCCGCGCTCGTCCAAGAACGTGGCGCCGAGGGCCACCGAGTACTTGGTGCCGAGCTTGAAGATGTTGCCGACCTCGATCACCCGCTCGATGCGGAGCGGCTTGCCACAGCTCGGGCAGCCCTCGCCGGGGAGGGCCACCTGCAGGTCGGCCCACTCGCAGTCGAAGTCGCGACCCGGCGTCACCCCGGTCAGGTGCACGCCCTCGCGGTTGGCGCCCACCACGTAGCGTCCCTCCCGAAGCGACTCGTCGGCGATGATGCGCACGCCGCCCACACCGACCGGCCCGACCGATCCCGGGGCGACGCCGAGGTGCCGCGTGACTTCGTCGGGGTGGGCGGGACGGCTCTCGGCCTTGAGGGCGCGGGCGAGCTTTCGCTCGTGCAACGCGTGGTCTCCGCGGACCAGGGCCAGCACCGGCCCGTCGGGGCCGATGAAGACGAGCGTCTTGATGGTGGCGGCGGGATCGATCTGAAGCCGCGCGGACACCTCGGCGATGGTTCGGACGCCCGGGGTGGCCACCTCCTCGCGCTTGGCGTCCGAGAGGGCGGGCCCGCTCGGCACGCCGCGCGCCAGCTCGACGTTGGCCGCGTAGCCGCAGGCCGCACACAGGGCCACCTCGTCCTCGCCGGCCGCGCTCGGGGCCATGAACTCGTGGGCCCCCGCGCCGCCCATCATGCCCGGATCCGACTGCACGATCACGTAGCTGACCCCACAGCGGTCGAAGATGCGACAGTAGGCTTCCTTGTGCGCGTTGTAGGAGATCTCGAGGGCCGCCACGTCGGGATCGAGCGTGTAGGAGTCCTTCATGAGGAACTCGCGGGTGCGCAGCACGCCGGAGCGCGGGCGGGCCTCGTCCCGCTCCTTGGTCTGGATCTGGTACCAGATCTGCGGCAGATCCCGGTAGGAGCGGATCTCCCGCGCCGCGATCCAGGCGATGACTTCCTCGTGGGTCATGCCCAGGCACATGTCGCGCCCGTTGCGGTCCTTGAGCCGGAACATCTCTCCGCCGATCGCGTCCCAGCGTCCCGACTGCTGCCAGAGCTCGGCGGGGTGCAGCACCGGCATCGTGACCTCCTGCCCGCCGATCGCGTTCATCTCCTCGCGAATGATCCGGTTGATCCGGTCGAGAACGCGCAGCCCCAGCGGCAGGTACACGTAGATGCCGGCGGCGAGCTGACGAACGAGACCCGCGCGTACCATGAGCTTGTGGCTGATCGCCTCGGCGTCGGCGGGATCGTCCCGCAGCGTGGGGATCAGCGAGCGGGTCCAGCGCATGCGGGCTACTTGGTCTCTTGAACCTTGTTGGGACCGGGCACTCCCGGATCGTAGATCAGCCGCTTGACCGGCACCCCACCCAGGATGTGCGACTCCAGGATCTCGGGCAGATCGCTCTCCTGGACCCCCGCGTACCAGACGTTCTCCGGGTAGACGACGATCATGGGCCCGTGACCGCACTGCGAGAAGCAGCCCGCCTTGTTGACGCGGACCTCGGCGTGCCGTCCCGCCGCGGCCACTCCGGCCCGGAGGGTCTTGACGAGCTTCTCGACATCGCCCTGGGTGGGACAGGTGTCGCCTTGCGTGCACACGAAGAGGTGCCGCGCGTACTGTCCCATCAGAAGAGCCCGATCCGCTTGAAGTCGTTGTAGAACGCGAACACCATCAGCAGCATCAGCAGCGCGAAGCCGACCTGCTGGGCGACTTCCCGCTTGCGCACCGAGAGGGGACGGCCCAGCACCGCCTCGAACGCGAAGAAGAGGAGGTGACCGCCGTCCAGCATCGGGACCGGCAGCAGGTTGAGCAGGAAGAGGTTGATGCTGATCACCGCGGTGAAGAGGGCCAGGCTGACGATGCCCTGGCGCGCCTGCTCGCCCGCCGTCTTCGCGATCTGGATCGGCCCGCCGATATTGCTGCGGTCGAGCTGGCCCACCACGATCTTGTAGAGCCCGACCGCGGTCTTGACCGTGACGTCGGCGGACCAGGCGAGCCCCTCCCAGAGCGCCGAGACCGGATTGGACCGCACCATGGTGGCGCCGCCGCCGGGGCGGATCCCGACGAGCCCGACCTCCATCTCCTTGCCGTCGGGCCCGGGGATCTTGCTCTTCTTCGGGGTGACCGTGATGGACAGGGCCTCGGCACCGCGCTTGACCTCGAGCCGCGTGGGCTGGCCCGCCCGCTGGTGGATCCGCTCGGCCAGCTCGTCCCAGGACAGGACCGGCTGGGCCTCGACGGCCACCACGACGTCGCCCGGCTTGAGGCCCGCCTTGTCCGCCGGGTCGCCCGCGATGGTGTCGCCGATGGCGGCGGGAATGTAGGGCGCGGCCCCGATCTCCCAGACGGTCTGGTCGTCGCCGAAGAGATCCTTGCGCTTGGCCTGGACCGGGGTCAAGGCGACCGTTCGCTCGCCGGCCGGCCCCCGCATCGTCACCTGGAGGGTTCTGGCGCCGGCCGACTGCACCACCCGCGCGAGATCCTCCCAGTACTGCACGGGCCGGCCGTCCACCGCGACGATGCGCTCGCCGGTGGTGAGCCCGGCCCGGGCCGACGGCCCGCCCTCGGTCACGCGCCCGACCACCGCGGGGGCCACCGGCCGACCGATGGTGGTGAACATGAGCGCGGCGATGAGCACGGCCAGGACGAAGTTCATGGCCGGGCCCGCGAACACGATCAGAAAGCGCGCGACGAGCGGCTTGCTGTTGAAGGCCTTGGCCGGATCGATCACCGGCGCCTTCCCGCCTTCGAGCGGGTTCTCGTCGTCGCCCATCATCTTCACGTAGCCGCCCATCGGGATCAGCGACAGGCAGTACTCGGTCTCCCTGCCGCGGAAGCGCCACAGCACCGGGCCGAATCCGACCGAGAAGCGCTCGACCCCGACCCCGGTGAGGCGCGCCATGAAGAAGTGCCCGAGCTCGTGGACGATGATGAGGATGCCGAGCACCACCACGAACGACACGAGCGTCTGGATCGTCGCCATGCCCCGACCCCGCTATCTCACCGCGGCCGCGACGCCGCCGGGAAGCCAGTCACTCACCGTCGCCCGGGTCCGGGCGTCCACCTCCACGCACGTCTCGATGGAGTCGAGGGCGCGCCCGGGCACTTTCGCCATCGCCTCCGCGATCAGCTCCGGGATCTGGGTGAAGCGGATGCGGCCGGCCAGGAAGGCCGCCACCGCGATCTCGTTGGCCGCATTCAAGATGACGGGCGCGCACGCGCCCGCGAGCAGGGCCTCGCGCGCGAGGGCCAGGCAGGGGAACCGCTCCGCGTCCGGCTCCTCGAAGGACAGCGGCCCGACCCGCGTGAGGTCGAGGCGCTCGGCCGGACACGGCAGTCGCCGGGGATACGTGAGGGCATAGAGGATCGGGATCCCCATGTCGGCCACCCCGAGCTGGGCGATGATCGAGCCGTCCACGTACTCGACCATGGAGTGCACGATGGACTGCGGGTGCACCACCACCTGCACTTGCTCGGGACGGAGATCGAAGAGCCAGCGCGCCTCGATGACCTCGAGCCCCTTGTTCATGAGCGTCGCGGAGTCCACCGTGATCTTGGCGCCCATCCGCCACGTCGGGTGATTCAGCGCCTCCGCCACCGTCACCCGCGCGAGGTCCTCCGCCTTCATGCCTCGGAAGGGCCCGCCCGAGGCGGTGAGCAGGATGCGGCGGACCTCGCCGCGGTTGTGACCCTCGAGACACTGGAAGACCGCGCAGTGCTCGGAGTCCACCGGCAGGAGCGGTAGCCCTCGCTCCCGGGCCGCCGCGGTCATCAGGCTGCCCGCCATCACGAGCGTCTCCTTGTTGGCGAGCGCGACGCTCTTGCCGCTCTTGATCGCGGCCATGGTCGGGAGCAGGCCCGCCCCGCCCACGATGGCGGAGAGGACGACGTCGGCGTCGACCTGCCCGGCCAGCGTCACGAGGCCGGCGGGCCCGGCGAGCAGCTCCGGGCGGGGAGCCGGCAGCGCGCGGGCGACCGCGTCCACCGCGTCCGGGTCCGACAGGGCCAGCACGCGCGGACGGTACCGGCGGCAGAGATCCACCACCAGCTCCGGGTTCGAGCCGCGGGCCGCCATGCCCTCGAGCCGGAACTCGTCGGGGAAATGCTCCACCAGCTCGAGCGTCCGCCGCCCGACGGAGCCGGTGACTCCGAGCACGGTCAGGCGCTTCATGTGCCGAGAGACCTCGCATGGGTCGCGTAGTAGAAGAGCACCGGGGTGTTGACGAGGAGGCTGTCCACCCGATCCAGCATGCCGCCGTGCCCGGGGATGAGCCGGCCGGTGTCCTTGGTGCTCACGCTCCGCTTGATCGCGGACTCGATGAGGTCGCCGACCTGCCCGACCACGCCGAGCAGGAGCCCGACCGCGATCGCGCTCTCCGCGGAGAGGGCCGGGAAGAACCACGCGCGCGCGCCCAGCGCGGCGAGCACCGAGACGACGAGCTGCGCGATCGCGCCCTCCACCGTCTTGCGGGGGCTGATCGTCGGCGCCAGCTTGTGCCGGCCGAGGGTGGACCCCACCAGGTACGCGGCGGTCTCCCCGAGCCACGTCACCGAGACCAGCAACAGGATCCACTCCACCCCCGCGTCCAGATCGCGCAGCCAGACGGTGTAGCCGAGCAGCCAGTTCACGTAGCAGATCCCGAGCAGGGTCACCGCCACCGGCTCCCAGGCGGAGCGGCCCGCCTCGCGCCGCAGGAGCAGACCCGCCCCGAGCAGGACCAGCAGCACCGCGGCGAAGGTGGCGCGCTCGGAGGCGGGCACCGCGAAGCTGGCGGTCAAGGCCGAGCCCCCCAGCAGGCCCAGCCGCCGAAAGGTTCGGATCCCGGCCCGCTCGAACATGCCGGTGAATTCCCACTGCCCGAGCGCGCCGGCCAGAACCATGGCGACGCCGAAGAGCCACTTCGGGCCGTCGATCACCATCCACACGAAGAGGGGCAGCAGGAGCAGCGTGCTCAGGAGCCGCCGCGCGAGCGCCCCACCACGATGCGGCTCCGCCGCCTCCACCGGGCGCGGGAGCGGAACGTCCTGCGCCTGCGACATCACAGCCCCCCGAAGCGGCGGTTCCGCTGCTGGAAGTCGGCCACCGCGAGGCAGAACTCGCGCGCCCCGAAGTCCGGCCACAGCGTGGGCGTCATCCACAGCTCGGTGTAGGCGACCTGCCACAGCAGGAAGTTGGAGAGGCGCAGCTCGCCGCTGGTGCGGATGAGCAGGTCGGGATCGGGAATTCCGTCGGTGTACAGCGCGCGGGAGACGCGGACCTCGTCGATGTCCTCCGGGCGCAGGGCTCCGCTCTTCACCTCGCGGGCGAGCGCGCGCACCGCGTCCACCAGCTCGTCGCGGCCGCCGTAGTTGAAGGCCATGAGGAGGGTGAGGCCGGTGTTGCGCGACGTCGTCTCGATGAGCCGCTGGATGCGCTCGCCCACCCGCGGCGGCACCCCGTCCGGGCGCCCGATCACCCGGAAGCGCACGTTGCGCCCCATGAGCTCCGGCAGCTCGCGCTCGATGGAGCGCTCCAGCAGGGTCATGAGGGTGGAGACTTCGTGATGGGGCCGGTTCCAGTTCTCCGACGAAAACGCGTAGAGGGTGAGGAATTGGATGCCGAGCTCGCCCGCGGTGCGCACGACGCGCCGCACCGCCTTGACCCCCTCACCGTGCCCGGCCACCCGCGGCAGCCCCCGGTTGGTCGCCCACCGACCGTTGCCGTCCATGATGATCGCGACGTGCCGCGGGAGAGGCCGGACCAGGATTCGCCGCTTGAGATCGTCCTCTTGAAGCGCCGACAGCTCTGCGACCGACACCGAGGCCCCGACCTTCGCCGCCATATCAGGGCATGTTACGTGAGGCCCCCTCGAATTGCCAGCTAAAACGCCCTGATACGGCCGAAAACCCGAACGAATTCAGGGACAACGAGCGTCGGATGAGCTACGAGTGTCTGCGGACTGGGGGAGTGCGGGGGCCATTTCTGGGCCCCCGCAGATGAAGAGCCTGAAGAGGTAAACGGACGTCTGCCGACCGGACAGACCGACTACACCGTCAAAACTTCCTGCTCCTTCTTCTTGGCCAGCTCTTCCACGCGGGCGGTGAAGCGGTCGGTCGTCTTCTGGATCTGGTCATGCCCGCGACGCTCCTCGTCCTCGGAGACCTTCTTGTCCCTGGCGAGCGCCTTGAGCTTGTCGTTGGCCTCGCGCCGCACGTTGCGGATCGCCACCCGCGCGTCCTCCGCGAACTTGCCCACCGTCTTGGCGAGCTGCTTGCGCCGCTCCTCGGTGAGCGTCGGCATCGTGAGGCGGATCACCTTGCCGTCGTTGCTCGGGGTGAGGCCAAGGTCGGACTTGAGGATGCCCTTCTCGATCTCCTTCATCTGGGAAGCGTCCCACGGCTGGATCACGATCGTGCGCGGATCGGGCACCGACACCGACGCGATCTGGTTGATCGGCGTCAGGACCCCGTAGGCCTCGACCCGCACCCCATCGAGCAGAGCGGCGTTGGCGCGGCCGGTGCGAACGCCCGCGAATTCCCGGGTGAGCACGTCCACCGCCGCCTGCATCCGGGTCTCGAGATCCTTCAACACGGCCGGTTGGCTCGTCATGGCCTACCCCTTCGGCGGGCCGGCGTCGGCGGAGACGACGGAGCCGACCGGCTCGCCCGTGACTATCCGTCGGATGTTGCCCCTGCGCGTGAGATCGAAGACCACGATCGGCAGCTTGTTGTCCATGCAGAGCGAGATGGCGGTGGTGTCCATCACCTGTAGGCCGCGGTTCAGCACTTCGATGTAGCCCACCCGGGGCAGGCGCACCGCCGTCTTGTCCTTGGCGGGATCCGCGGTGTAGATCCCGTCCACCTTGGTGGCCTTCAGGATCGCCTCCGCCCCGATCTCCACCGCGCGGAGGGCGCCCGCGGTGTCGGTGGTGAAGAACGGGTTGCCGGTCCCGGCCGCGAAGACGACGACGCGGCCCTTCTCGAGGTGGCGGATGGCGCGCCTCCTGATGTAGGGCTCCGCCACCGCCCGCATCTCGATGGCAGAGAGGACGCGGGTGGGTACCCCCGCCTTCTCGATGGAGTCCTGCAGCGCCAGCGCGTTGATGACGGTGGCGAGCATGCCCATGTAGTCGCCCGTCGCGCGATCCATCCCGCCCGCGCTCGCCGCGATACCGCGGAAGATGTTGCCGCCCCCGATGACGACGGCCACCTCCACGCCCAGGCGCACCACCTCCGCGATCTCCTCGGCGATCCGCCCGATGACGTCGGGCCCGATGCCGTAGCCCAGGTCGCCCGCCAGCGCCTCGCCGGATACTTTCAACAAGATGCGGCGATAGGCGGGAGCCGCGCCGGGGGCGGCCATGGAGGTCTAGCTCTCGCCGACCTGGAAGCGGGCGAAGCGCTTCACCACGATCCGCTCGCCCATCTTGGCGGTCGCCTGGTCCACCATGTCCTTGAGGCGGGTCTTGCCCGACGAGTCGCGGATGAAGGGCTGCTCCATGAGGCAGGACTCCGCGTAGAACTTCTCGAGCTTGCCCTCGATGATCTTGTCGATGACCTGGGGCGGCTTCTTCTGGTCCGCCATCTGCTGCCGGTAGATCTCGCGCTCCTTCTCCACCACCGCGCCCGGCACCTCCTCACGGGAGACGAAGGACGGATTCGCGGCGGCCACCTGCATCGCGACGTCTTTCACGAGCTGCTGGAAGTCGTCGGTCCGCGCGACGAAGTCGGTCTCGCAGTTGATCTCCACCAGCACGCCGATCTTGCTCCCGGGGTGGATGTAGGAGGCCACCACCCCGTCTTTGGCTTCGCGGTGCGCCTTCTTGGCCGCGTCGGCGAGCCCCTTTTTCCGCAGGTGCTCGACCGCACCTTGGATGTCCCCCTGGGAGGCCTCGAGGGCCGCCTTGCAGTCCATCACGCCCGCTCCGGTGCGGTCCCGGAGCTTCTTGACCTGTTCCGCCGACGATGCCATGGGTCTCCTCGCCTCAGGCGGTCACGCGCCGGGTTCCGCCGACGCCGACATCTCCGCCTCGGTCACCACCGGCAGATCCGGCGAGGCCGGGATCTCCTCCTCCGCCTCCTGCTTGGCGTGGCTGCCGCTGCCCTCGATGATCGCGTCCGCGATACGGGAGGTGATCAGGCGCACCGAGCGGATGGCGTCGTCGTTGCCGGGCACCGGATAGTCGATCCCGGACGGATCGCAGTTCGTGTCCACGATCGCCACGATGGGGATGGAGAGCCGGCGCGCCTCCTCCACCGCGATCGTCTCCTTCTTGGGATCGATGATGAAGACCGCGGAGGGCAGCCGGTCCATGTTCTTGATGCCTACGAGCGTGCTCTGGAGCTTCGCCCGCTCGCGCTCCAGCCCGATCACTTCCTTCTTGGGCAGCCGCTCGTATTCGCCGGTCTCGCTCATCTCGTCGAGCTTCTTGAGCCGGGCGATGGACTTCCGGATCGTCGCGAAGTTGGTGAGGGTGCCGCCCAGCCAGCGGTGGTTGACGTAGAACATCCCGCAGCGGGTGGTCTCCTCCAGCACCGTCTCCTGGGCCTGCTTCTTGGTGCCCACGAAGAGCACGATGCCCCCGGCGGCGGCGAGGTCCCTCACGAAGGCGTAGGCCTCGCGAAACTTCTTCAGCGTCTTCTGCAGGTCGATGATGTAGATGCCGTTGCGCTCGCCGAAGATGTACTTCTGCATCTTCGGGTTCCAGCGCTTGGTCTGGTGGCCGAAGTGAACCCCGGCCTCCAGCAGCTCCTTCATGGTCAGCGTTGCCATGGTCCTGCCGTCCTTTCCGTCGTTCGGTTGGCCTCCGGTCCCGAGCGGCCGGCCCTCGGAAAAGGGGCGCGACGCTTCTCCTGCCAGGCCGACGCGGCCGGCGGAGACCGAAGCTCGGAGCCGTGCGTGTTAGGTCGTGTACTTCGCGTTGATTCGAACGTACTCCTCACTGAGGTCCGATGTCCACACCGAGTCCTCGCCCCGCCCCAGCCCCAGGTCGATGGTGATGGTGTAGCCGGGACCGCCCATCACCTCGTGGATGCGGTCGAGGCGGACCCCCGGTCGGAGCATGCCCTTCTCCACCAGCGGCTCGTCACCGATCGCGATGGCCACCCGGTCGGCGGCCACCCGAGCCGCCCCCTTGCCCAGGGCCATCATGATGCGGCCCCAGTTGGGGTCGGCCCCGTTGATCGCGGTCTTCACGAGCGGCGAGTTGGCCACCGAGCGGGCCGCGAGCAGGGCCTCACGCCGGGTCCGCGCCCCCCGCACCGCGATCTCGACCAGCTTGGTCGCGCCCTCGCCATCCTCCACGAGCATGCGCGCCAGCCGCCCGGTGATGGCCTCGAGCGCGCGAGCGAACTGGCGGAGGCCCTTGCCCCCGCGCTCGAGCGACGCGTTCTCGGCGAGCCCGTTGGCGAGGATCGCCACCGTGTCGCTCGTGGACTGATCGCCGTCCACCGTGATGCGGTTGAACGAGCGGTCCACCGCGCGCCGCAGCACCCGCGGGAGCGAGTCCTTCGCCACCATCGCGTCGGTGGCGAGGAAGCAGAACATGGTAGCCATGTGCGGCTCGAGCATGCCGACACCCTTGGCGATGCCGCCGATGGTCACGGGCCGGCCCGCCACGTCGACCCGGAGGGCGGCCTCCTTGGGCTTGGTGTCCGTGGTCATGATGGCCTCGGCCGCGAGCCGCCCCCCCTGGGGAGACAGGCCCTTCACCAGCTTGGGCAGACCCGCCCGGATCTTGTCCATGGGCAGCGGCTGGCCGATCACGCCGGTGGAGGCGATCAGCACCTGGCGCGGGGCGATGCGCAGCAGCTCGCCGGTGATGCGCGTCATCTCGCGTGCGTCCTTCACGCCCTGCTCGCCGGTGCAGACGTTGGAGCAGCCGCTCGAGGCCAGGATGGCCTGGGCGCGACCGTCACGCACGTGCTCCTGCGAGACCAGCACCGGCGCGCCCTTGATCTGGTTGGAGGTGAAGACCGCCGCCGCGCGTGCGGGTGAGGAGGAGTAGATGAGGGCGAGATCCTTCTTGCCGCCGGGCTTGATCCCGGCCGCGAGGCCGGAGGCGAGGATGCCGGGGACAGCGGTGATGCCTCCCTCAAGCCACTGGAGGTCCGCCATGCGGGCTACGGATACACCGGAGGCGCGTCGAGACCGGTCCGCTCGTCCCACCCCATCATGATGTTGAGGCTCTGGATGCCGTTGGCGGAGCCGCCCTTGCCCAGATTGTCGAGCGCCGACACGCAGACCGCGCGCCGCGCGCGCGGGTCGGCCACCACGGTGACGTCGCAAAAGTTCGAGCCCACCACCGAGCGCGTCGTGGGCCGCTGGCCCTCGTCGAGGACGCGTACGAACGGCTCGCCCGCGTAGAACTCGCGGTAGAGCGCCACCAGCTCGGCGGTCGTGGCCGGCTTCGTGAGCGGCACCGACGCGGTGGTGAAAAGCCCGCGGTTGAGCGGGACCAAGTGCGGCGTGAACCCCACCACCACCGGGCGCCCGGCCAGGGCCGAGAGCTCCTGCTCGATCTCGGGGGTGTGGCGGTGGGTGGCCAGGCCATAAGCCTGCACATTCTCGTTGGCCTCGGTGAAGAGGTACATCGGCTCGGCCTTGCGGCCCTGCGCGCCCGCGCCGGTGACCCCGGACTTGCCGTCGATCACGATACCCTCGGGGGCGCCCCGCCCGCTCTTGAGCAGCGGCGCGGTGGCGAGCACCGCGCCCATCGCGTAGCAGCCGGGGGAGGCGACCAGCGACGCGGTCGTGATCTGCTTGCGGTGCAGCTCGGGCAACCCGTAGACCGCCTCCGCCAGACCGGCCGCATCCTCGTGGGGCGCCTGGTACCAGATGGTGTAGAGCCCCGCGTCCTTCAAGCGATAGTCGGCCGAGAGGTCGATGGCCTTCTTGCCGTGCCGCCGCAATGCCGGCACCAGCCGCTGCGACTCCATGTGCGGCAGCGCGAGGAAGACCAGGTCGGCCTCCTCGGCCAGCCGCTCGGCCTGGATCTCCTGGAAGACCAGATCGCTGAGCCCGCGCAGGTGCGGGTAGCTCTTGTCGAGTCGCTCCCCGGCCATGCGCTCCGAGGTCACCGCGGTGATGCGCACGTTGGGATGCACGGACAGGAGGCGGAGCAGCTCCGCGCCCATGTACCCGCTGGCCCCGGTGACCGCGATCCTGAGCATTGCGGCCCAGCCCGCGCTACCGCTTCGAGTACTGGAACTTGGAGCGCGCGCCGGGCTGACCGTACTTCTTGCGCTCCTTCATCCGCGGGTCGCGGGTGAGGAGGCCGGCCCGCTTCAGCGTCTGGCGCAGCTTGTCGTCGAACTGCAGGAGGGCGCGCGCGATGCCGTGCCGCACCGCTCCCGCCTGGCCGGTCGGGCCCCCACCGCCCACGTTCACCATGGCGTCGAACTGCCCGAGCGTGTTCGTGACCTGGAGCGGCTGGGAGATGACCATCCGCAGCGTCTCGCGCGGGAAATAGTCCTCGAACGGACGGCGATTGACCAGGATGCGGCCGTTTCCGGCCTGGAGCCAGACTCGGGCCACGGAGGTCTTGCGGCGTCCGGTTCCGTAGAAGCGGGTGACGACGGCCATGGGACTCCTCAGCGGGCACGCTCGCGCAGGGCGAGCGGCTCGGGCTTCTGGGCGGCGTGCGGATGCTCCGCCCCCTTGTAGACCTTCAGCTTCCTGGCCATCGCGCGGCCGAGGCGGCCCTTCGGGAGCATCCCCTGCACCGCCCACTCGATCATGCGCTCGGGATGCGTCTTGAGCATGCGCTCGGCGCTGACCTCGCGCAGTCCCCCGATGTACCCGCTGTGCCAGCGGTAGATCTTGTCGGTCATCTTGCGCCCGGTGAGGTGCACCTTCTCGGCGTTGATCACCACCACGTGGTCCCCGACATCGAGATGCGGCGAGAACTGCGGCTTGTGCTTACCCCGCAGCACGGTCGCGACCCGGCTCGCGAGACGCCCGAGGACCTTGTCCTGGGCGTCGACCAGGAACCACTTGCGCTCCACCTCGTTTTCCTTCGGCATTACCGTCGTCATGATCTCCGCCTGGATGGGACCCCCGCTGCCACGTAGAACGTCCCGAGAGTTGGCAACGCGTAATCATAAGAGAAACACCTCCCCGGGTCAACTCCCCGGTCGGCCAGAGACGCCCCGCGCCATCCTCGGCGGGGTCGCCGGCGTCTTCCCCGGCCACGGGCAGAGCGTCAGGACCGGGCAGGTCGG
>Ga0207684_10004915_pt1 | contig 12473 bp, 11 predicted proteins | sample KBSK5501metaG_FD_184342 | JGI IMG/M metagenome (GOLD analysis project Ga0207684, IMG submission 184342) | Corn, switchgrass and miscanthus rhizosphere microbial communities from Kellogg Biological Station, Michigan, USA - KBS K5-50-1 metaG... | ecosystem: Host-associated > Plants > Roots >...
AGAGGAGCCGCCCCGAGGCGGCTCCCTTTTACCGGATCGTTACCCGCAGGTCAAAAGGCGCCGGTCCCATTGGGCGTGCCGAGGCCGGTGGGTCCGTCCCAGCCGCTCGTGGCGTCGCAGAGGAGGTTCCCGCAGTTGCCGTTGCTCCCCGAGATCACATCGAATAGCGAGCTGCTATTCGAATACGGGTACGAGCCGAAGTTGACCGTGCTCGCGTTGCCGGCCAGCGCGTAGACCGAGGCGATAATCGGCGAGCTGACACTGGTGCCGCCCACGACGAACCAGCCCTTCTGCCCGTGGTAGCCGAAGGTGTCGTAGACCGAGACGCCAGTGTTGGGATCGGCAACAGCGGAGACGTCAGCCACGGCGCGCTGGCTACACACACTCGCGATGTTGTTATTCGATGTCTGCCAGCTCGGTCGCGGTTCGAAGGCGCTGCAGCCGCTACCGGCGCCCGACCAGGCAGCCTCGGTCCAGCCGCGGCTGTTGCTTGCTGGATTCAGGCTAGTCCCTCCGACCGCTGTCACGAACTGCGATGCGGCGGGATACTCGACGCCGAAGCCGCCATCACCGGAGCTCGCGGTGATCGCGATCCCTGGATGGTCGTAAGCGGAATCCGCACTGGTCTCGCCAGAGAACTCGCCGCCGCCATAACTGTTACTGATCTCAGTCGCACCCAGCCTAGCCGCCTCGTTTACCGCCGTCTCCAGGTTGGAAAGGCTATTCGAAGCGGCCTCCACGAGCAGGATGTGGCAGTTGGGACAGACGGCGGAGACCATCTGGACGTCCAGTGAGATTTCCAGCGCCCAGCCCTGGTCGTTCCGCGGATAGTTCGTGCCGCCGTTCTGGTCAACTTTCTTGAAGCACCCGCTCGCCGTCGTACATGCTGGCAGCGAAAAGGTCGACCGGTATACCGCCAGGTCGGACTCCACGCTCGGGTCGTTAAAGGCGTCGACGATGGCGACCGTCTGCCCGCCCCCGGCGGTGGTGGACGGAAGCTTGTAGGCTGACTGGAGGTTGACCGGGCTATAACCTTGCGGGCTACTGGTAGCGAACGGTCGAACGCCCGACCGGTCGAGGAGCGCCCAGGAGTGGCAGCGGGCAGCGCCGGCCAGCGGTGGCCCGCAGACTGCAGCACTGTGGGAACTCCGGCCGCTGCTCCCTGCGGCAACCGGAATTACCCCGGCCGTAAGGATCACGAGCCCGGCACCGACACTGAGACCGCGTTTTACCCAGGTGACCATGAATACCCTCCTTTGTTGACGACGGCCCAGCGTCGCCGCGACCGGCGGGACCTGACCGCCAACGATAAGACAGGAGCGGCACGCCGTCAATACACGGGCGCCTGCCGGCTACGACCGGGACCAGGTACCCGAATGCCGCGCTCTCCACCACCGGCTTGAGCGCTGGTTCGAATATCGACGTGATCGGCAAGAACGACGTCATCCAGAAGGCCACCATCAACGGCGTAACCGTCAAGACCTGTAACCCGGGCAAGGCCACGGCCCAGAACGAGACGTAGATAAGTGGGTCGTCGAAGCCTTGACTAAGGTGTTCGGGCGCTGATCCTACCCGTCGATCCGCTCCTCGATAGCGCGAGTTAGCAAGGCGAGAATGTTCACGCGAATCTCTAAAGACAACCAAGTAGCCTTCAATCACGGCCTGAGATCAGTCGGAATGTGGTAACCGGCGACGTAGACGTCAATCGAAAGCGGGCTGGTGCTCATATCTCATTCTCCTCAGGTGGCTTCAGACGTCGATGGCTCGGAAGCACCCATAGATGTGGTCGTTGACCACGCCGACGTTCTGCATGAATGCGTACACACTTGTCGGCCCCACGAAGCGGTACCCCTGAGACTTCAACTGCTTGGCGAAGGCGTCCGCCTGCGGCGTCGACTTGGGAAGACCTGCGAGGGACCGCGGCGCCCGTCTCCGAATGGTCTCGTGGGATTTCGCGAGCGCTACAAGGCTCGGCGATGCGGATCTCATCGCGCGCGCATTGTCGACGGTGGCCTGGATCTTGGCACGGTTACGGATGATCGACGGGTCCTGGACCAGCCGGTTAACGTCCCGGTCCGTCATCGCCGCGACCTTTGCAATGTCGAACCCGCGGAAAGCCCTCCGGAACGCACTCAGCTTGCCGAAAACGATCGACCAACTGAGCCCGACCTCGAAGACACCCAGGGTAAGCGCCTCGAACATCGCCGACTCGTCGTCGGTGCGCCTGCCCCAGACCTCATCGTGGTAGCGGCTTAAGGGGCTGTCGTCAGCTCCAGCCCAGGAGCAGCGCGCCTTACCGTCGTAACCGATGATGACGTCGCTGCCCATCGCGCCCTCCTACATCAGCCTCCGGAGCCTTTCGCACGTTGCAGCTCCGCAATCTGGGAACGCGCGGCACCGACGAGCTCCGCGTTGGTGTTGGCATGACCAGCGAGTCCCCACCCGCCTTCGACCGCCTCCGTGAGCAGCACCCAGGTCCTGTCTGCGAGTGACGCATCGCCGGCGGCAGCCGCAACCAGGTCGGTGAACTGGCGCACCACGGCGAGCTGCTTGTCACGATCGAGCGCCCCTGCGTTCGTCAGCACCTGCACCCTGACGTAGTTGCCGTCTCCCTCGACATTCGAGAGCGTTCCGTTGGGGAGATCGTGGACGAATCCCGCGGTGTTTTGGCGGAACATCGGGATGTCAGGGACCTTCTCAATCTTCATCAGCGTGGTGGCGAGCTCACGCGCGAGCGACTTGGGGTCTTTGAACGTTCCTCTCGAGGCGTAGACGTCGATCATGGGCATGGCACTTACCTCCTGCTAGCGGGAATTGATGCGGCCGTTTCGATGAGCGTCACGACCTCGCGGGGGTGGCTGACCATCGCCAGGTGGCCCGCGGCGACCTCGACTGTGTCCGCGCCCATGCGCTTGGCGAACATCCGCTCAGCGTCCGGCGGAATGGCCTCGTCATTCTTGGCCACCAGGTATGACGTGGGGTGCGACTTCCAGGCAGGGCTGCCCATCACGTCTTCGAACGTTGTCATGGAGAGGCCCTGCTGCACCGCGAACAACACGCGCGCCTTCACCGGGTCCACGCCAGCCGCGAAGTGCCCGACGAAGTCGTCTTCAGGCAGCCAGCCGAAACCCTGCTCGTCAACGATCAGGTGAGCCAGCGCCGGCGACGGTGGTCCCCCGCCGAGTAGCGCGCCCAGCGACTCGCCCTCAGCCAGCCCAAAGGCGGCGATGTACACGAGCGCGACGACGTTCGGTGCATCGGTTCCGAGCGCCGTGATGATCTGGCCGCCATAGGAGTGGCCGGCGACAACCGTCGGGCCGTCCTGACGGCGGAGGATCTGCCGCAGGCGCGCCAGGTCGGCTGCCAGCGAGGTCTCCGGAAACTGTGGCGCGGTGACCGTGAAGCCGTTCGCCTGCAGCGCCTCGATGACCGCGCTCCAGCTCGATCCGTCGGCCCAGGCGCCGTGGACGAGAACGACGTTTGGCTTTTTGCTCATTGGGCTCCTCCTCGATTGGAAAGTTGAATGCATTCCCGATGATGCCGCGGCTGAGAAGCCGCGCGCATCAGTCGACCGACTGATATTCAGTCGGGATTGGGAGTGCGCAACGCGTTCGGCAGCTGCGTGCGCGCCGTGATGCCGAGCTTGGGAAAGATGTGATACAGGTGCGAGCCGATGGTGCGGTGCGACACAAACAGCCGCTCTGCGATCTCGCGATTCGAGAGACCTCGAGCCGCCAGCTCGGCGATCTGGAGCTCCTGTGCCGTAAGGCGCTCGCGCGCGTCGGGTGGTCGTCGAGGGCTGACTGACTCGCCGGTCGCACGCAACTCGTCGCGAGCCCGCCCATTCCAGCGCCTGGCACCGAGCGCGTCGAACAACGCCATACTGCTTCGCAAAGGCGTCCGCGCTTCGGCACCGCGTCGCTGCCGGCGGAGCCATCGGCCGTAGGAGTAAAGCGTTCGAGCGCGCAGGAAGGGCGTGGCGCCCAGGTCCTGGCTGAGCGCCGCTTCGTAGAGATCGCCCGCCGCAGCGTCGGCTCCTAGCAGCGGCCGTGCGCAGCTCAGTCCGGCGCATAGAATCGCCGGCTTGCTTTTAGTCGCGATGGCTTCGAGGTCCGCCACGACGGCGGTAACCCGGTCGAGCTGTCCGCTGCCCGCGGCGGCTTCAACCAGGTCGAGGACGGACGGCCAACGCATGAAGCGGTGAAAGACGGCGTCCTTCTCATCGAAGACGGGCCATAGCGCGACGAATGCTGCTTTAAGACGGCCATCGCCGAGCGCGGCCGCGGCGCGAGCCAGATGCGCGGTCGCCAGCAGCGGACCGCCGTTCATCGCGAAACCTGACCATTCGGGCTTTGCGAGGACATCGTCGATGTCGGGATCGTTGCCTCGTAGCGCCAAAACCAATGCCCCGATCAACTCTCCGGTGAAGCCGAACTGCGGCTGACTGGTTTCATGCGCCAATCCGGCTCCTTCGGACGCAGCGGCCGCCGCCGCCGTCCATTCACCGGCATAGGTTGCGGCCCACGAGTAGTGCACCAGCGCCTCGGTTAGCACACCGAGCCTGACCTGGTCGCGCAAGCCATCGACGGCAGCAGAAAGGAATCGTGCGCCAAGCGCGAAGTTTCCCGACTTCTCCGCGGCGATGCCAACGTACATCGCCGCCATCGCATCGGGCACCTCGTGCAGCCTGACACGCGACACGTGGCTCATCACCGCCGGACCAGTCTCCTCGGGGTTGGCCAGGGCGGTGACCGCCAGCACTCGTGGATCGCCGACGGGAACAGAAAGGCTCTGCGCGGCTTCGACGAGGTACTGGCGCGTCGTCGGCCTTGTTCGCGTCCACCAGGCGCGGTGCGCAACGGGCACCAGCGAGCGTAGCGCCATGTCCGGGTCACCGCCGTCGTTGGCGATCTGCCGCGCGATCGTGACGAACGTTTTCGCAGCCCCCGGCTCGACCCAGACGTTGCCGCTGGTCATCTCGCCAAGCCACGCCAGCCGGGCTCGGTCCGACGAGTCGAGGTCGAGTTGCTTTGCCTCGTCGGCGAGCCGAGACACCACATCGGAAAGGCCGAGCTCGTAGCCAAGCTCGGCCGCCGCCACCAGTCGGTGTCCCTTGGTCCGCGGGTTTGGCGTCAAACCCGCCGCGCGTTCGAGGGCGGCCGCCGCGGCGGTGACCGCCCCTCGGCGCACCGCTGCAGAGGCATACCGTTCCAGCTCCGCGGCGACTTCCTCGTCGCCACCGACGGCGGCCATGGCGCGATGCCAGAGCCGGCGTTCCTCATCAGAGACGACTTCGGCGAGGGCAGCGTACATTTCGAGCACCTCCCCCGAGTTGGCCGCCTGACGCACGGCCGAGCGGATGAGTGGGTGGCGAAACCGTATCTCGCCTTCGCCGATGTCGACCAGGCCGGCCTGCACCGCCGGCTCAATCACCGACAACGCGGTTTGCGCAGCCGCAAGGACCTCGGCAAGCGAAGCTCGACTGTCGAGCGCCGCGGCGAGCAAGACGAGGCGTGTCCTAGGCGGTAGGTCGCGCAAGCGTGTCGCGAAGGCCTGTTCCAGCCTGGCGGTCAGCGTGGTCGGCGCGAGGGATAGGCCGCTGTGCGGCACCGTTCGCGGCAGCTCGACCAGCGCGAGCGGGTTGCCGGCTGCCTCTGCCAGGACACGGGCACGCGTGATCGGGTGCAAATCGGGTGCGCGTAGATCGAGAAGTTGGCCCGACGCAAGCGGACTCAGCCGCTGAAGGTCGAGGACACGGATCCCGGCATTCTCGATCGGGGTCTGATAGCCGGCCCTGACGGCGGCCAGCAGGACAACCCGCTCGTCCTCCAGCCGGCGAGCGATGAAGGCCAGCACCTGCACGCTCGCGCGATCGAGCCAGTGCACGTCATCCGCGCATGCGACGACGGGCGCCGATTCCGCCGCGCGGCTAAGGATCTGCAGGGAGGCCATCGCGACGAGGAACAGGTCGGGCCTACCTTCGGCGGTGACACCGAACGCCGCCTCTAGCGCCTGCCGCTGCGGTTCGGGCAGGGCGCTCGCGAACCCCAGGATCGGACGCAGCAGTTGATGGAGGCCGGCGAATGCGAACTCGGCCTCGGACTCGACGCCGACGGCCGTCAAGGGTTGCGCCCCGATGGCGGTGGCCTGCCGGCGCGCGCGCTCCAGCAGGGCTGACTTGCCGATGCCTGGCTCGCCCCGGATCAGGAGCGATCCGCCGCCATCCGCGATGTGACCGACCAGCGAGTCGATAATCTCGGCCTCAGCGTCGCGTCCGATCAGTTCGCCCGTAGCCACGACACGAGGATAGGCTGTGCACCAGCGATGATCCTGCCTTTGTGGGCTGCCGCGTGCGCGGAGCGCGTACTGCACCTCTTCGAATCGGCGCAGCCCTCGGACCCGCAGCCCCGCGAAGCGATCGAGCAGATTCGGGCATGGGCGCGTGTTAGCAGCGCGAACAGCTCCCGGACGTGATTCGCGAATTCGTCCTGGAGGATCAGCGCTTGCGAAACGAGATCTGCTGGTCGGTCTTCGACTGGTGACGGGCGTGACGGCTAGTCTGCTGAGACGTTTGGTGCAGTCACAAAGGCGAGCGCGAGGGCGCCCTCAGCGCACCGCCTTTTTCACAAGCGCGGTGATCCTGGCCTCTTCGGTCGCAGTCAACTCGCTGAGGGCGTACTGAATCGGCCACATGGCGCCGTCGTCGATTTTCGCCTTGTCGCTGAAGCCGAGCGTTTGGTATCTGACTTTGAACTTCCCTGCGTTTTGGAAGTAACAGATCAGATTGCCGTCCTTGGCGTATGCGGGCATTCCGTACCACGTTTTCGGTGTGAGAGCCGGTGCTGCGGCTGTGATCAGTGCGTGGACCTTCTTGGCAATGGCGCGATCGGGCTCCTGCATCCTGGCGATAGCCGCAAGCAGCTCCGTTTTCCCATCCGCCTTGGCCGCTTCGGCCTTGAGCTCCCGGATACGCTCGCGCGCCGCCGCCTTTTCTTCGGCGCTGAATCCCTTGGATCCCGTGTCGTTCGCGCTGGTGCGATTCGCACGTTTCTGTGTGGTTTTGGTCGCCGTTTTAGTCGGGGCCATACTCCGCCTCCTGTTCGAGAGTTGAGGAGAACGATCTTCAGTCTATTGCCCGGCTACCCCTCGGCGGCGATCAGGTGCCTCGTCTGCGAGGGCGGGTCGGAAAGGTCTTCGGCCTTCGCATCGAAGTCGCGATCGGCGCCGGTGAGGCGGTCCCGGTGCTGGCGCAAGTGTTCTTCCCAGGAGGCAACGACGAACGTCTCGACATAGGTGTTGGCTTTTTCACCGTCGCGATAAAGTGCCCATCGACTCGCGCCTGTGCGTAGGCGTGAAAGGCGCACCTGGATCATCGCGTCGAGGAATGCTTCCTCGCGATCGGGCGCGATGCTGTACTCGGTTTCGACCATGACCGGCCCGCTGCTCGGCTCAGGATCGAATACGAGCTGAGGCTCCGGCCAAAAGGGCGCAACGCTTCGATCCAGCTGGGTTACGTCAAAGAACGGCCACAGCCGGATGGTGGCCACGCCGATGATCAAGGCAGCCGCTGCGATCACGAACGCCGCCACCACGCCCATCCACTCGGCGACCGCTCCCCACAGCACGCTGCCCAGCGCCTGGGTGCCGAACAGAAGCATGAGATACACAGACACGCCACGAGCGCGAACCCAGGCAGGGAGAAAGAGCTGGACGGCCGCGTTCACATTCGAAAGGACCAGCACCCAGGCGGCGCCCGCCGGTAACAGGACGATCAGGGCCACAAGTGGGATGGGAACGGCGGCCACCAGGACAAGGGCGATGGCGTAGGCTGCCCCGGTCACGGCCATCAGGCCGTTGTCAGACAGCCGGTTGCGAATCTGCGGCAGTGCGAGCGCGCCGGCGACCGCCCCAATACCGAGCGACCCCTGCAGCAGGCCGTATCCAATCGCGCCAAGATGGAGCCGCTGCGCTGCCAGCACAGGGAGCAGTGACCAGAGCACGCTGGCAGGGACCATGTAGAGGGCCATCCGGAGGAGAATCCGCCGCACGACCGGGGCATTGCGGACATAGCGTCCGCCGGCTCGAATCGCCGAAAAGAAGTGCTCCGGCAGCGTGGGCTTCGGCCGAGCCGCCGGCTTCCAGATCGCGACGACCAGAACAAACAAGAGGTAGCTCAGCGCATTCAGTCCGAAGACCGCGGCAATTCCGAGTCGGGCAATCACCAGGCCGGCGAGCGCCGGACCGACGACACGCGACAGGTTGATGCCGATCGATCCGAGCGCAGCGGCCGCCCGCAACTGCTCGCGCGGGACGATATCGGGAATGAGCGACTGGTACGCGGGGTTGGAAAAGACCGACGCACTGCCGAGCACAAAGGTGAAGGCAAGCAACAGCGGCGGCGTCATCTGTCCCAGGTAAGTAAGAACCGCGAGCGCAACCGCCACCAGCCCAAGACCAAGCTGGACAACCAAAAGCAGACGGCGACGGTCGAAAAGGTCGGCGAGCACTCCGCCCACCAGGCCAAAGAGGGCGTCGGGCACCGTGTCGGCCACCTGCACCAAAGCGACGAGGATCGCGGCGTTCGCCGCGTGGACGAGGAACCATTGCGCGCCGACGGTCTGCATCCAGTTGCCGATGTTGCCCACCAGCACGGCGATCCAGAGGGCGCGGAACACGGTAAAACGCAGCGGCGCCCAACTGCTTACGGGCTGAGCGGCATCAGCCATATTCGTTCATCCGGCGCGCCATCTCCCTGCCGCTATTGTTTCAGCCGGCGACGCTCGTGCAGTTTGGCTGGCCACCAGGATGGACCTCCTGGTGGCCACCCTCGATTTGTGGGCTAGCTGTCGCTACCTTTTCCCGTACACTCGAAAATCGTTTTCACCCGCGACGGGGTCGTACTCCCCTTCGTGCCGAGCTTTGACGCCGTTCAGCCATGCGAGCTTCTTTGATGCGGTCTGGAATGTGGTTTCGCCCACAAACTTATTGTGCGTGGGGCTCTCGATGATGCTGCTCCCCTTGTAGTACACGAGGATCGTGTCGCCGTCGCTGGTCGTGTGGATCTGTCGTGCTTCGTAGTCAATGGTTCGATCTGGCTTTACCAGCATGGTGATCGTCGCGTAGAACGTCGCGTTGTACACGCCCTTGGCCTCTCCCTCGAGATTGGACTCGAGCCTGATGCCTTCGGGCGAGAAGTCCTTGATGCTTCTGGTCGTGTTCTTCGACGTCAACTCCAGGAGGAGCTCCTCTTTTGTATCTGCGGCGGTCTCCGCGCTCACCTGCTGAGTTTGTGATGCCACTTCAATCCTCCTCACTCAACCTGCGCTAGACCGCAACCTTGAGCATCTTCATGACCGCATCGGCGGTGACCTGGGCGGACGTACTCTGCTGTCCGGTTATCAGGTTCCCATCGGTGACGACGAATGGTGTCCACGCCGGCTTCGCCACATAGTTCGCGCCGGCGAGGCGGAGACGGTCTTCCAGTAACCACGGTGCATTTCCGGCGAAGGAGGCCTGCGTTTCCTCCTGGTTGCTGAAGGCGGTAAGGTTGCGGCCCTTGAAGAGCCATTGACCTTTCGCATCGTGCGCCGTGAGGAAGGCGGCCGTTCCATGGCAGATCGAGGCCAGGACCTTGTTCTTGTCGCCAAGGATGGCGGCGATCAGGCCTCCGATGTCTGGATCGACAGCCAGATCTTGCATCGGGCCATGCCCGCCGACGATGAACATCACATCGAAGTCGGACGGGTCGATCGTGCCCAGAGGCTTGCTGTTCTCGAGCGTTGACTTCTTCGCGGCGATGTACGCCTTATGGGACTCGACCGCAGCCGCGTCATTCCCGTTGAAGGGAAGCGCGAGGCTCAGCGGGTCCACCACTGGCGTCCGCCCCTGTGGCGTCGCGATCGTGACTTTTAGCCCGGCATCGGAAAACGTCTTGTGCGGCTTGGTGAACTCTTCCGCCCAGAAACCGGTTGGGTGGGGTGTGCCATCCTTCATCGTCCAGACGGTCGATCCGGTCAACACCATCAAAACTGCGCTCATCTCCGTTTACCTCCTTGTTACTTTGCGACTACCGAAGCCCGCTCGGCTGGGCCTACGAGCAACGCCGCCTCGTCGAGATCGACCAGCCGGCCATTCAATCCGCCCCACGCGTGTAGATCGCCACCAACCTCGATTCGCCCCGCGTTCGCAACCCCGCCGGCTCGTGCCGGATCGAACCCCGCAACCCTGATGAGGCGTTCGACTTCGGACGCGGCTGCGGCGTCGTCGGTCGCGTAGAACAGAACCGCGCGCTTTGGGCTACGACGTGAATTCGACGCGAGCATGGTTGCCCCCATCGACCCGAATGCCTTCACGAACCTTGTGCCCTGCGGAAGCAAGGTGGCGACCAGTTCGCCAGAGGACTGGCCTTCGGGAAGCGTTCGCGTGAGCGTTCCGTCGGCGGCGACCGAGACAGGATTCGAGGGGTCGATGACGAGCTTGCCTGGCAAGAGGTCGGCGACCTCGTCGATCACTTCTCGCATAGGGTCCAGCCAAAGGGCGAACACGACGTTGTCGGCGTGCTGGACGGCGTCACGGTTGTTCAGTGCGGCACTCGCTGCGCTTCCAATCTGGGCGGCAGCCTTCCTGGCCTTTGCAAGACTTGAAGCCGAAACGATGACCGGCTCGCCGCCCACAGCGAGCTCGCGCGCCACCGTCCCCCCAAGGTTTCCGATGCCGATGATGGCGGTAGCCACTCACTGCTCCTTGAGGAGTCGGTCCGTAAGAACGATCTGGTAGACCTCTTGCACCGTCTCGACGCGGGCCCAGTCCCGCTGCAACTCGACCGCTAGCGCGACCCAGGTGGTCGGAATGGCTCCCGCCTGACGTACACGCTCCAGGCCCTGGCGATGGGCCTCGAGCGACGTGCCGCCAATTGCGTCGACGACTGGATAGACCTCGTAGCCCTCGCGCATCGCGTCGAGCGCGGGGAATGCCATGCAGATCTCGGTCCAGAGGGCGCACATGATGAGCTTGCGGCGGCCGGTCGCGCGAACAGCACTCAGAAAGTCCGGGTCTTCCCAAGCATTGGTTGTGGTCCGGTCGATGGGCGGGTTGTCGGCCAGGACCTCAGCCAGCGGCGGCAGGGTCGGCTGGCCACGACCCGTCTTGACGTTGACCGTCGAGTGCACGATAGGGAGAGCAAATATTTTTGCCAGCTTCGCGATCGAGACGATGTTCTTGAGCAATAGATCGCGATCCATCGAACGGACCGCGGCGATCTGACTCGGCTGATAGTCGATCACGACCAGCGCCGAGTTCTTCGGCGTGATCAGATGATCGCCGACTTGATCACGAATCACAGCTTTCGGAGCAGCAACTGCGGTTGCCATGAGCGGTAAACCTCCTTCTAAGGTCAAGGGCGAACGTCTTGGGCCTCGCCCAGATCCGAAGATAGGGTGCGAAGTCCCCGTTGCGCTTCTGAAAGGCCACTGCATTTCGGCGGCCCGCCTGGCAGCGATTACTTAATGCTTCGGCCGGAATGACTCAGTTCGCTCGCGATCCCCTCCGGTCAACTAGGGCAAAATGAGGCGGGATGGGGACCTCGACCGCAACGGGCCGCGAAGTTGGGCTGCTGGGACGCGAGACCGAGATTGGTCAGGTGGAGAGCGCCCTGGCAAGTGCTGCGGACCATGGAACCGCCTTGCTTGTCAGCGGCGCGCCGGGGATCGGAAAGACCTCTCTTCTCGAGCTCGCCGCGAGCGGAGCCCAGGATCGCGGCTACCGAGTGCTTGCGATTACGGGAGTTGAAAGCGAGGCTAACCTCCCGTACGCCGGTCTCCAACAGTTGTTGCAACCCGTTCTGGCGTCAGCCGGCAGCCTGGCGGACCCCCAAAACGCCGCCCTGCTGGCGGCACTCGGAATGCGATCCGGTCCGCCTCCAGAAATGTTCTTGGTCGCCCTGGCCGCTCTCAATCTGATCGCCGGCGTCGGTGCCGGCGAGCCGATCTGTGCGATCGCCGACGACGCCCACTGGCTCGATGCCCCCACCGCCTCTGTCCTGAGCTTTATCGCCCGTCGGCTCGAATCCACGCGCACGTTGCTCGTCATCGGCCTGCGGGATGGTTTCGAAACTCCGCTTCGATCAGCGCATCTTCCAGAGATCCAACTCGGACCGTTGGATGACGCAGCGTCAACAGCACTGCTCACCCGGGTGGCGCCGACGTTGGAACCGCCGATCCGTCGCCGCATTCTCGACGAGGCGCTCGGCAACCCCCTGGCGCTGGTTGAACTGCCCCGCGCCTTGAGGCAAGCGAGCGACAGCCAGGAGCCGGCGCCCCATGGCATGCCCCTGACAGACCGGCTGGAACGCACCTTTTCCGCACAAGCCTCAAGACTCCCGAAGGTCACGCAGTGCGCTCTCGAGCTGGCCGCCCTCGACGTGGAGCCGAGCGTGAGCGAAGTTTTGAGTGCGGCACGCCTGCTTGCCGGCAGCG
>Ga0207684_10004918_pt1 | contig 12467 bp, 10 predicted proteins | sample KBSK5501metaG_FD_184342 | JGI IMG/M metagenome (GOLD analysis project Ga0207684, IMG submission 184342) | Corn, switchgrass and miscanthus rhizosphere microbial communities from Kellogg Biological Station, Michigan, USA - KBS K5-50-1 metaG... | ecosystem: Host-associated > Plants > Roots >...
GGTTGCCGTTTGGTGTTGAGTCCGGGCTCGGCTTGGTGTGGCGTGGGCATGGATGCTGGTGTCAGTTGGCGGTACTTGAACAAGCTACGTTGGCCGGTCCCCGCCCCATGCCCGCGAGGGGCACCGGGCGCGGAGCCGGCGGTGAGGAGCGTTCGTTGACGGCCCGTCTCACCCGCCGCCCGGGCGGCGCGGCCCGGCTGCGGGCCCTGCTGGAGTCCGGGCAGACGATCGTGGCGCCCGGGGCATTCGATCCGCTGGCCGCCCGGCTGGTCGAGGAAGCCGGTTTCCCGGCGGTGTACATGACCGGATTCGGTACCTCGGCGGCGTTGCTCGGGCGGCCGGATGTGGGCTTGCTGACGATGACCGAGATGGCCGGCAACGCCGCGCGGATCGCGGCTTGCGTGGACATTCCGGTGATCGCGGACGCTGACACCGGGTACGGCAACCCGCTCAACGTGATACGCACCGTCGGTGCCTTCGAGGCGGCCGGCGTCGCCGGGATCCATCTAGAGGATCAGGTGGCGCCCAAGAAATGCGGGCATATGGAGGGCAAGCTCGTGATCCCCGCGGACGAGATGGCAGCCAAGATCCAGGCCGCGACCGAAGCCCGTACCAGCCCCGACTTCGTCATCATCGCCCGGACCGACGCGCGGGCGGTGGAAGGCTTCGAGCGATCTCTCGCGCGCGCCCGGCTGTACTTGGCGGCCGGCGCGGACGCCCTGTTCATCGAGGCACTGACCAGCGAGGCTGAAGTCGCGCAGGTGGCCCGCGCCTTCCCTGGTGTGCCGCTGCTGTTCAACTGGGCCGAAGGCGGCAAGACCCCGCCAGTCAGCCTGGCCCGCCTGCGGGAACTGGGCTACCGCATCGTTATCTTCCCCATCAGCACGCTGCTGGCGGCAACGGCCGCCATGCGACGAATACTCCAGGAGATCGCTCAGGCCGGCACCCCCGCCGCCGCGCTCGGCGACCTGCCCAGCTTCGGCGAGTTCGTCGACTTCATCGGCCTGCCCGAGGTCCGCGTAGCCGAACAACGGTACGCCGCCATCGAACCCGCAGACACCGAAGCGGTAGAAAGGCCGAACTAGCAGCGACGTTATCATCGCCGAGGGAGTCGGCAGCGATCATCGCGCCACTGACGTGCTCAGCGCACGGGCTTAGACTGATCGCATGGGGACTACTTCGGCGGAGGGCTGGTACCAGGATCCTTTCGGCGTCCATGAACATCGCTGGATGTCGCAAGGGCAGCCGACAAAACTTGTCCGAGACGGCGGAACCGAGTCTTACGATCCCCCGCCGGACCTGCCTCTTCCAGGCGTCCTCGTTCCGGCCGAAGCTGGCGGCAGCGCAGGCGACGACGACACTGGTGAGGGCGGCCAGGAGTCTTCTTACAGCGACTGGCGGGCCGCACGGGCGGCACTGGATGCGATCAGCGGCGGAGCCGTCGTCGATAAGCCCGGGGGCGAGTGGTAGCCAGCCGCGGGATAAGTGCCCTGCGGTGGGCCACGGCAGAGCGCCCGGCGGCTATCTGGCCGGGTGGGCCATGTTGTCAAGCACCGCGGTAATGGCCAGGATCAGGACGTCGTTCTCGCCCGGAGCCCCTTCGCGGCGTTCCTGCCGTCTCTCCCTGCCGAGCATCGCCTCACCCGCTCCTTCGGTTAACCGGTTCCGTCAGACTCCTTCAACCGCCTCCAGCCGCCCGGACCTGACCGCGTTCACGAACTCCTCGTAGTCCCGCTCGTTCTGATCCGCGTACCGCTCCGAGAAGTCGGTGATCGATTTGTCGAAGGCGTCGGTCTCGCCCAGGTACTCGGCGATGGCGACCGGGTCCCCGGACCGGGCGTGCGCCCGGGCCAGCGTCCACCCGCACATGCGCGCGTAGAACGTGAGCCCCAGCGGTGTCATCCCCTCGACCAGCGCGGAGCCCTTCATGTCGCGGAGCTGGCGCCAGTAGAAGTTACGCTTCACGTCCAGTCCCTTGGTCCAGCCGAGGTAGATATCGCTGGCCGCCTGCATCATCCGCTGTCCCTGCACCACCCGCTCGCCGTGCTGCCGGTACCGGCTCCTGCGGGCGTAGGGCTCGAGCACCGACGCCGTCGCCTCTTTGATCTGAAGGAACAGCGGGTCCTGCGCATCGCGCCCCTCGAGCAGGACGATGAACGCCCGGGTCCCGACGCTGCCGACGCCGACTACCTTGCGGGCCGCGTCCACGAACTGGAAGCGCTCCAGCACGTGGCGCCGGTCCTCCTGCAGGGTCTCCCGGTAGGCGCGGAACTGATCGCGGATCCCCTTCTCGGCCTCACGGGCGGACAGCCCGTAGGTGGCGGCCAGGTCGCGCAGTGGGACGATGACCGGGGGCTGGGAGACGATCCGGTATTGCCCATTGACCAGTTCACCCAGCTTGGACAGGGCCTGAAGGCTGTCGCGGGTGTGCGCCTTGGCGACCGTCTTCTCCGCCCGCTTCGCGGCCAGCTTCGCCGACTCCTCCTGCTGCTTGTCCGATTTCTCCTGCTTCGCCGCCCGCTTTTCCTGCTTCTTCGGCGCCTTCGCCCGCTTGTCGGCCGTCTCCTGCTTCTTCGCCGCCTTCTCCTGCTTGACCGCCCCGGTCGCCATAGCGCGGATCGAGGCCAGCACCTCGTCCTCGCCCATCGAGGCGTACCAGATTTCCATCGTCTGCATCAGCGCGAACTCGGCCATCGCTTCCCGGTAGGCCCGCACGGACGCCATCGTCGCCGCCTGCGCGTCCGCCTTGGCGTATCCGTTGTTGCGGGCCGCGACGGTGAAGCTCGCCGCCATCCGCTTCACGTCGTACTCCAGCGGCCCGGGGAGCGTCTCGTCGAAGTCGTTCAGGTCGAAGAGCAACCGCCGCTCGGGTGAAGCGAAAGCGCCGAAGTTGGACAGATGGGCATCGCCGCACAACTGGGCGCCTAGCCCGGCCACCGGTGTTTCCGCGAGATCCGCTGCCATGATCTTCGCCGCACCACGGTAGAAGGTGAACGGAGAGACCATCATCCGGCCGTGGCGGACGGGCACAAGGTCCGGTTCACGGTTGCGGTTCTGCTGCTCGAGCAGGGCAACCGGATCGGGCCGGTCCATGGCCGGCTTCCACTTCGAATGACTTGACAGTGGGGTACGCGTGCGGGCCTCGTCGCCGCTCGTCCTACGCTCGTCGATGCTCGGATGCGCGATCCTCCGCACAGCCATTCGGCTCACCTCCCCTTTCGGGCCCCCAGAGCCACCCGGATCTCACCACAAGCGGCTCCCTTCACCGAAGCCGGACGGGTAAGCAAGGCGCAGAGACCTGCCCACCATCCGCGGCTTCTAATGACACATCCTGCGGTATGGCCCTGGAGCGCGCATCACCCCAGCGGTGTGACCCGGCTGGCGGCCGCCGCCCCCTAAAAGGTCTTCGGGCGGGCTGGGGCGTCCCGGGGATGCCCGGTGGTGAGCATCATGGTGTAGCAGACCGCGGTGCCCGCCAAGGCTACGGTGCCGTCGTCACGGACCACGGTGGTGCGCAGCTTGGTGACCGGCTTGTCGGTCCTGGATTCGAGGACCTCCACGCGGCCGGTAATGACGTCGCCCGGGCGGACGGGCGCCGTGAAGTCCCAGTTCACGTTCAGAAAGACGGTCCCCGGTCCGGGCAGGGACTCCGCCACCACCGCGTTGAGGATGGCGCTGGTTATCCCGCCCTGGACGACGATCTCACCGAACCGCGACGCCTTCGCCGCCACGGCGTCGTAGTGCAGGGGGTTGCGGTCCCCGCTGATCTGGGTGAACCGGTTGATGTCGTCGGCGGAGACCGCCCGGGACAGTTCGGCGGTCGCGCCGATTGCGGGCGGGCCACTCGGCCAGCAGGAATTCATGGTGATGTCCTTTCGGTAGCGGTGATCGGGATAGCGTGCGGGTCCCGCCTTATCCGGCGGTTCAGGGTGGTCATGGCGGGCAGCCCGGTCATGGGCCCGGCGGCGAGCACCACGAAGGCGTAACGCCAGCCGATGACGGCGGCGAGCAGCGGAATCAGTTGGATCGTGACGATGGTCAGCAGGAATCCGATCGCCGTCTGAGCGGTCAGCGCGGTTCCCACGTAGCGGCGGTCAGCGAGTTCGCTGAGCAAGGTGGAGAACACGCCGGAATCGGCGATGACCGCGGCTCCCCATACCGCCGCGAAAGCGAGCAGCAACGGGCTGCCGGCGGTGAAGAACAGCGGCGAGAGCAGGCAGCACGCGCCGCTCAGGGTGAGTGCGGCGGCGGCGGTGACAGCATGGCCGAGGCGGTCTGCGGCCCAGCCGCCGAGCAGGCAGCCAGCCAGCCCGGCGACGCCGATCGCGAGGAAGGCGTCGATGCCGGACTGGCCTAGGCTGGCCGAGGCGGGCAGGCCGGTCGTCGTGGTCCTGCTCACGGCGAGAAACGTCGGCAACCACGTCCACAGCGCGTACAGCTCCCACATGTGCCCGAAATAGCCGAGATTGACCAGGCGGGGGCCGCGGTCGGCGAACATCGCCAGTACATAACGGGGCCGCTGAGCCCGGCCCCCCGGGGGGAACTGCGGGCCCGGCCTGACCAGCGCACCAGCAATGATCGCTGCGCAGAACGCGCTTGCCGCTGCCGTGGCGAGGACCGCGCGCCAGTTCAGCCGCCACAGCCCGTCGATCAGGTGCGGCAGGGCAGACCCCAGCGCCAGGGAGCCGATGAGCACCCCCATGGCCAGCGCCCGGCCCGCCGGGCGTGACCAGGAGGCCATGAGCTTCATGCCCACCGGGTAAACGCCCGCGAGGAAGGCCCCGGTCGCGAACCGCAGCGGCACGGCGGCGAGCGGGCCATCCGCGAACAGCGCCATGACCAGGGTGCAGGCGGCCGTGCCGACGGCGCAGCCGGCGACAAGCAGGTGTGGCCGCACCCGGTCGGCCAGGCCGAGCACGGCAGACATGACGGCCCCGAGCACGAATCCCGCCTGCACCGGAGCGGTCAGCCAGGCGGCGGCGCCGGCGCTCAGGTGCCACTGGCTGGCCAGGGCGGGAACCACCGCCGAAGCGGAGAACCACACTGCCATGGCCAGCACCAGCACCAGGGCGATGAGTCCTCGCTGCACCAGCGAATACCGCACGTCACAGCCCCCGGCTAGGCGGGCGCCAGCTCGGGCCGCCGGGCGGGATCGAGCCGCCAGCCGGGATCGCCCCGGTAGCTATCGGTCATCGCCGCTACCTCTTCGGCCAGAGCGTCTTTCAGTTCGAGCAGATGGTCGCCGATGTCGTCGGCGGTCCAATCGAAGGCGGCGATGCGCCCGGTCACGCGGAACAGGCGTAGCGAAAGCTCGTCACGTTCCGCCTGGTAGCGGCCGGCGACGCCGGGGCCCCCGGACGTGACCACGCGCGCCAGGATCTCCGCGTCACGAAGCGCGTCGGTGATGCCGTGGGCGGTGATCGGGTCCTTGAAGTAGCCGGCGTCACCGACCAGGGCCCACCCGGGTCCCGCCGCGTCACGCAGGTATCCCGTCAGGCCGGGGAACACACGTGGCGGACCGGCCGCGCCGTGGTGATCGAGCCGGTCCGCCAGCTCCGGCGCCGCCTCGGTCAGGATGCGCCGCAAGCCGGCCTCGGCACCGCCGTCGAGTTCGCGACGCAGGCGTTCCGCGCTGGTGGCTGCGAACACGCAAGCCAGCCCGCCGTTGGTGGGAATGACCCCGGCGGCTGAGCCGGGCGTGAAGTACCAGTGGTAGCCGGCGGCCGCATCGTCACGGAAGTACCGGTAGATTACGCCGCTCGAAGCGGGCGCGACGTGGGCGGCCGTGGCACCGGCGAACCGCGCCACGGCCGAGCGGCGGCCATCAGCCCCGACGACGAGGTCGGCGCTGACCTTCAGACGCGCCGTGCCAGCCCGGCCGATGATCCCGGTCACGCGCCCGGTGCGGTCAGACCGCAGGCCGGTGACCGAGGTACCGAATCGCACGTCCGCGCCGGCGCTGCGCGCGGCCTCGGCAAGGATCGCGTCGAGGACGGTGCGGCGCGGGGCATACAGCCCATCGACACCGTCCCTGGGCTTGATCTCGACACTCGAGACGGTGCCCGGCAGGTGGAAGGTTGCCGACCGGACCGCCGGTGTCCCCGCGGCGATGACCCGGTGAAGCAGGCCCCACCTGTGCAACTGCAGCACCGCGCCACGCATGAGCGCGTGGGTCGACAAGGTGTCGGTGCCGTACCGGGACCGGTCCAGCAGCAGCACCCGTGCGCCCTGACGGGCCAGGAGCATGGCTGTCGCGGCGCCCGCACAGCGGGCCCCGGCAATGACCACGTCGTAGTGCTGGTTATCTTTGGTCGGCATTTGCTGCTCCGTGGGTGTTAGGTCAGGCGCTCAGGTCGCGCGAGTCCGGGAGGGCGGCCGTGAGAGCCCGGGTGGTCATTCGCCGCATGACGTGGGCGGCAACGAACCTGGCGTCGTGTCTTACGCCGTCGACGAAGCTGGAATTGCGGCGGTACAGGAATCTGAGACCCAGCACGTAGAGACCGGGGACACTGGTCACGCCGCGGTGGTGGACGATCTCCCCGCGCCGGTTGAGAACGGGAACCCGCAGCCAGGGATAGGCCGACCGGTACCCGGTCGCCCAGATCACGGTCCTGATGCCAGCGCGGCGCAGATCCAGGCGGGCCGGGCCGGCGGCCACTGCGGGCGCCGGGGGCGGATCGGCTGGGCTGGCATACTCGCCGCCGCCGCTGCGGGAGATGTAGGCGTCGATGGTGTGCAGCAGTCGCTCCATCCGTCCCTGCGCTGCGCTGATCGTGGCAGGCAGGTCGTGGGCGAAGCTCAGCCGCCCACCGTCCGCGGCGACGAGCCGGCCGGCCAGCGTCACCCCGCGCGCCGCGAGCGCCTCCAGGCCGACCGGGTGGTCCATGCGGCCAGTTAGCTGCAGGGACGGTGCCGAGCGGGCAGACCGCACGTCGCGCAACCGATCGATGGTGTGGCCGAGGATCCCGGCGCGGTCCATCCACCAGAGAATGTCCTGGCCCCGGTAGCGACGAGGTACCCGGGAATGCCGGCCCGCCGAGATGGTGACCGGCCGGCCGGACCGGCGCAGCTCGTCCGCGATCTGAGCCCCCGACGCCGAGGCGCCGACCACCAGCACTCCCCCGTCGGGAACCTGGTGGGGGCCCTGGTAGTGGCCCGCAGTCAGCTGGTGGATCCCGGCGTCGATCCCGGTGGCGAGCGGCGGCACGTGCGCACGGTTTTCGGTACCGGTGGCCACGATCACGTTGCGCGCATGCCAGGTCTGCCGGTCGGTGACCACGCGCAGGCCGTCGCCGGACGCCTCGACGAGCTCAACCGTCGTGTTCTGGAGCACTGGGGCCGGGAACGAAACGGCGTAGTCCTCCAGGTAACTGACCAGTTCCGGTGCGGTCATGTAGCCGTCCGGGTCGGTGCCCGAGTAGGACCAGCCGGGCAGCCGGCTCATCCAGTTGGGAGTGATCAGCCGTAGTGACTGCCACCGGGCGGTGCGCCACCGTTCGGCGATCCGCCCCCGTTCGACGACGATGTGGTCGGCGCCATGCTCGGCCAGGCAGCGGCTGACGGCCAGCCCGGCCTGACCGGCACCGACGACGAGGGTTTCCACTGTGTGCATGGTCATCCCCTCGCCGCCGGTCACCTGGTCAGCTGGTCGCGACGTCGACATTTATCGGCACGCCGTGGGTCAGCACGTCGTAGACGGCTGACCGGGCCACGGCCTGCTCCACCAGACTCCGCAGCTTCTCGGGCGGCGCGTCGCCGCGCACCCGGAAGCTGACCCGGATCTGCTGGAAGCCGTTGCGGACCTCGTCGGACAGGCCGAGGATCCCGCGCAGGTCGATGTCTCCCTCGACCCTGGACTCGACCGATTCCAACGTGATCTTGCGAACGGCGGCGATGTTGCCCAGGCCCGAGGTCAGGCACGATGCCAGAGCCGCGAGCAGGAGCTCCGCCGGTGTCGGCGCGGCGTCCCCGCCCACGAGCACGGCGGGATGGTCTGCGTCGATGGCGAAGGTGCTTTCATGCTGCTGCTCCTCGCCTACGCCGAAGAACGTGCTGATCTGATTCTGGTTGTGCGTGCCCGAGATCCAGCGGTTGTCGACACTGAAGCGGAATCGGGCCGCCTCGGGCTGCGCCTTGACGGCATCGAGCGTTGCGAACAGCTTGGCGGTGTCGACGCCGTTGCGCCGGGTCTGTGCTGCGACAGAACTCACGGTTACTCCTCCAGAGCATCACTGATTGGACGAGTTCAGCCTCGGCGAGGCAGGCCTGCGAGTTCATCGGGCAAGTGGCCTAATCCGCTGCGGCCAGGTCCTTAATCCCTGGGTAATGGATACTTAAATCAGGGGTGATGCGAAGTGGGGGCTCACGGGGTCATCCAGTCACCGATCCTGGTGGGCCGGGAGTCTTTCCTCACCCTGGTCGAGCGCCGGCTCGCTGACGCCGCAGCGGGTGAAGGCGGGCTGCTTTTCGTCGCGGGCGAGGCGGGCATCGGCAAAACGCGCCTGCTCCGCGCCGTCGCCCAGCAGGCCGATGGCAATGAGTTCGCCGTCGTCCAGGCGGCGGCGTTCCCGGGTGACGTGGAGTCGCTGGCAGGCTTGCTGCTGGATCTGGCCAGTAACCTGTTGCCCGCCCGCGAGCCGGCACTCAGCGAGCTGGGCCGAAACCTGACGTCGCGAGTCCGCGGAATCTCCGATACCGCCGGTGACGCGCATCACCGGCGGCGCGTGCTGGTGCAGGACCTGGCCGACTTGCTCGTTTCGGCGGAACCTGGCACGCCGGTTCTGATGATCCTCGAAGACCTGCACTGGGCTGACGAGCTGAGCCTGGATGTGCTTAGTCATCTGGCCAGCCGCCTCGCGACCAGGCCCATGCTGGTTGCAGGCGCCTACCGCAGCGATGAGTTGTATCCCCGGCTGCCCATGCGCGAGCTGCGAGCCCGCTTGCTGGGCCAGCGCCTCGCCGAAGAGATCCGCCTGCCGCGCCTGGGGCTGGCCCAGACCGCGGCGATGACCAGCGCGCTCCTCGGCCGGCCGGCTCCGGCCCAGATGGTGCAGGCGGTGCACGAGCGCAGCGACGGCATTCCGCTGCACATCGAGGAGTTTCTCGCCGCCATCGACGAAGACGCCCCGGTCCCGCAGCCCGGCGTGGCGATCCAGGCGGCCGCGGTGCCGGACACGCTGGGCGACGCCGTGCTGAGCCGCACCCGGCGCCTGGCCGCGCTGACTCGCCAGGTAGCCTCGGCGGCCACCGTCATCGGGCGTTCCTTCGATTTCGACCTGCTCACCGCGATCACCGAGGCCGGCCCGGATGAGGTCGCTGACGCTCTGCGCGAGTTGCAGGACGCTTATCTGGTCCTCCCCGGTGCCGACGAGGTCACCTTCGACTTCCGGCACGCGCTGATCCGCGACACCCTCTACGCGGACACGCCCCTGCCCCTGCGGCGCCACCTGCACGAGCGGGTGGCCCGGGCCGCCGTGGACCGCGAGTACCGCGGTGCGTTCATCTCAGCGCACTTCGAGCAGGCACAGCGCCCCGGACTCGCCTACGAGTACGCGGTCGCCGCGGCGAGCGAGGCCGCGTCGCTGTCCGCCCACGGTGAGGCGCTTGAGCTCTACCGGCGGGCGGTGCGCAACCTGCCCGCCCAGCTCGCAGCGCTCGACCGGGCCGGGCTTTTCGCCGCGCTTGGCGATGAGGCCGCGGCAACCGACGACAACACGGCCGCCGCCGAGGCCTACCAGACGGCCCACGAACTGACCGCCAGCGCCGGTGACGCCCGTGCCGCGGCCGCGCTGGTGCCGCGCATGACCGTGGTCGCCCACCTGCTCGGCGAGAGCCTGCCTACCCGTGTCGGCATGCTGCAGTCGGCCCTGGACAGCCTGGACGGCGTGGCCGGTGCGGATCGCGAGCGTGCCCGGCTGGGTTCCGCCATGGCCGCTGCTTACCTGATGGATGACCGCCTCGACGAAGCCATCCTGCACGGCGAGGCCAGCCGCGCCGAAAGCCAGCGGATAGGCGACGACGAGGCCGCGCTGAATGCCGCGGCGACGCTGGGATCGGTGCTGGTCTTCGCCGGCCGGATGGAGGAAGGCTGGCGGCTGCTTGAAGAAGCGATCGCCCGCGCGACCAGCGCCGAGCAAGAGGCAGAGGCGGCGCGCGGATACCGCATGATCGGGTCGTCCGCATCGGCGCTGGTGGAGTACGACTTGGCGGAGGGCTGGCTCACCGAGGGCATGGGCTACGCCGAGAAGGTCGAGCTGTGGAACCACCGGCACTACATGGCATCGCACTTGGCGCACGTCCAGTGGGCCACCGGCCAGTGGCAAGCGGCCACCCATACCGCGGAGCAGGCCCTCGCCGACGGGCGCGGCGGCATCACCACCCAGATCACCGCGCAGTTCGTCCTGGGTTACCTGGCGATGGGTCGCGGAGATTGGCCCCGCGCCGCCGATCTGCTAGGCGAGGCATTTGGTCAAGGTGACCGGATGGCCGAACTGCAGCGGCTGTCGCCGCCGCTGTGGGGGCTGGCCGAGGCGGCCAGGTGCCAGGGTGATTACGACACCGCGCTCATGCATTGCGAGCGTGGCTGCCTGGCCTCTGCTGACATCGCCGATGCCGCCTACCTGTATCCCTACCTCATCACCGGCGTGCGCGCGCACTTGGCCCGTGGCGACGTTGATGCCGCCGGGGCCTGGTCGGACCGGGTCGGCACGGTGCTCACCGCCCGCGCCATCCCCGGCACGCTGCCCGCGATCGGCCACGCCCGGGGCCTGCTCCTGCTGGCCCGCGGTGAGGTGCCCGCGGCATATCAGGCACTGCAGGCGGCGGTGGAGTCGTGGCAGGCCCGGCGCCGGTTCTGGGAGGGCACGCTGGCCCGGCTGGACCTGGCCGCTGCCGCCGCCCGGGCGCGCCGCCCCGGCGAGGCGGCCGTGCTTGCCGACGAGGTCCGGGCCGCCGCGGCCACGGCCGGCGCCGCTGTTCTCGCCGCTGCCGCCGACCGGCTCACCCAGTCATTCGGCCAGGCCAGGCCGACGGCACCGTGGCATCCGCTCAGCGAGCGCGAGTTCGAGGTCGCCGAGCTTGTGGCCGCCGGCCTCACCAACCGGCAGATCGCCCACCAAATGGTGCTCTCACCCAAGACGATCTCGGCGCACATCACACACATCCTGACGAAGCTGGGCGCCGCACGCCGTGCGGAGATCGGCGCATGGTGCGCCACGGTGAGACGGGGCGACACCGGCTGAAGTGCCTCGACGACCTGCGTGACCGCCACGTGGAAGCGGAGCGGCCGCGTCAGCGGAGCTGGGCGAGAGCCTCGGCGAGCGGGGCCAGCACAGCGGGGTCGTGCGGTGGCGGGAGAATGACGATCGCCAGATCCAGGCCCTGGTCGCCGAGTGCGGCCGCGGTGTCTGCGACCGGTCCGGCGTCGCCGTCGGCGCCCAGCCGGATGTGGCTGGACAACGTGATCTCCTGAGGATCACGGCCGATGTCCCGGCAGTGCGCATGCAGCACGTCACGCTTGCGCGCGAACTCTTCGGGGGTGCCGCCGACAAAGTTCCAATGCTGCGCGAACCGCGCGGCGGTGCGCAGCGTGCGCCGTTCCCCGCTGCCACCGATGCACACCGGAGGGTGCGGCTGCTGCAGGGGCTTTGGCTCACAGCGCGCACTGGTGAGCTGGTAGTACCGGCCGGTGAAATCCGTGGTCTGTCGCGTCAGCAGGCTGACGATGACCTCACACGCTTCCTCGAACCGGTCGCTGCGCTGGGCCGGGCTGCCCAGCTCGATGCCGTAGGCGCCGGACTCCTCCTCGTTCCATCCGGCACCGATGCCGAGTTCGAGCCGGCCGCCGGAAACGATGTCGAGGGTCGCGGCCATATTGGCCAGGACGGCGGGATGCCGGTAGTGAATGCCGGTGACGAGCGTCCCGAGCCGCAGCCGCCGCGTCGCCTGCGCGAGCGCGGCAAGCGTCATCCATCCCTCCAGGCACGGGCCTGCCGAGTCGGAGAAGATCGGATAGAAGTGATCGAACGTCCAGCCCGACTCGAATATCTCGATGTCGTCGGCTTCCTTCCACACGGCGAGCATGTCGGGCCACGTGGTGTTCTGCGGAGAGGTCTTGAAGGCGAATCGCATGCTGTCAATCCTTCCAAACGCCGTCCCGGCGCCCGGGCACAGGCCTGGCGGGCACGCTCTGCAGGGGTGGCCGGCGCCGTTGGTCCGTGCCGCTTTGCCTCAGCCCTGATGTACTGGGCAGTGCCAGGCCTGGGGCTGGCCCTGGGTAGCCGGCCGTTTCCGGCATGTTGCGAGCGGGCCGCGGGCGAAGGGGCGTGACTGGTGATCATGGACCGCCGGGCCGGGAGCTTGCTGTCGGTGAATGTAGGCCTGCCGCAGGATGTGGCGTGGGGTGGGCGGATCGTGCACACCGGGGTGTGGAAGCGGCCGGTCGAGGGCCCGCTGACGGTGCTGCCGAC
>Ga0207684_10004919_pt1 | contig 12463 bp, 20 predicted proteins | sample KBSK5501metaG_FD_184342 | JGI IMG/M metagenome (GOLD analysis project Ga0207684, IMG submission 184342) | Corn, switchgrass and miscanthus rhizosphere microbial communities from Kellogg Biological Station, Michigan, USA - KBS K5-50-1 metaG... | ecosystem: Host-associated > Plants > Roots >...
TGGCGTCGCGTTAGTCCGAACAGTTACCGAAATCGAACGAGAAAAACTTGCCGCTCGGGCTGATGTGCTCGATGACGTTCACCATTCCGAAGACCCCGCCGGTCGCCGTGCGAATGACGAACTTGTCGGTGCTGGTGAACGCGATCGGCTCGTTGGCGTCGGGGTCGCGGGCGCTCCCGCCGAACCAGGTGGCGCCGCTCACCGAGTAGGTGCTGCCCGTGGCGTCCTGCAGCGTGGCGTGAGTCAACGTTCCGGTGCCCGTGAGATGGAAGATGCCCTGGGCGTCGGTGCTCTCGTGGAACACGAGCGAGGCCGTCCCACCGGTCGCGGTGAGGACCGTCGTCCCGCAGGTCAAGGTCAGACCGGCGTCGACAAGAGGCACGGACATGTGCACCGTCGTGCCCGCGTTTGACGCGAGTGCGGGAGCGGCGGCCAGGAACGCTCCGCCGATCGCCGCTGCGGCGATCAAGGCCGCCTTCTTCAGCATCGGATGACCCCTTTCATGTGCATCATGGCGTCCCGGTCCGCCAGGTCATGACGATCACCCACGGTGCGGGACGCCGGGACCTGGTCAGCGCCAGGCATTCTTCTCCTGATTCAAGTGAGGGTCAACTAAAAGTAATGTGTATGTAACTGACATGCATACGGCTACCGTTTCTTCGCCTCACAGCGTTGGGAACGGCGGGCCGGTGCGGCCAGCGCCCGGAGGCCCCCATCAACCTGCCCGGTGGGTGGGGCTGCCATCCCATGACCTGACAGCAACGGCGACGGCAACGTCCTGACGCATCAGGCCGATGCAGCGGGCCGCGGTGGCCTAGCACTCTGAGGCAAGCACGGCTGGTACCGATCGGCCAGCGCTGAGAAAGGGGGGCCGCCGGGAGCCATCCACACGAACGGCTTCCCACGATGGTGAACGAGTCCGGACAGACGGGTGGCGATCACGCCAGCTGGCGGACCGATCCGGACAACGCTGAACGCCCTGACAGGTATCTACGGATCAGCAGGTCCGTGCCCGGACATCGACGGCTCGGACGCGGCTCTGGATGGCGGGGTGATGATGATCGCGACGTTGGGCACCCAGCTCACCACACCGGCGATCTTGTCTGCCATGCGGCCGTGCAGCAGCCCGCCTGTCTGCGGCGAGAAACTGCGCCCGGGCAAGATCACACTCACCTGCGCGCCCGGCGATTCCGCCTCGTGGCGGACCAGGTCGTCGGCGCACCCGGTCAGCCCCCGGTCCGGGCAATCCACGAACTCCAGCGGCACGCCGCGATCTGGCTGCCAGGCGGCACGAAGCCGCTCTGCCTGCTGGCTGTCGATGACGAAGTGCACAGCACGCAACGTCGTGGGCCGCAGGCTTCTCGCATACCGCAGCGCGGCGATTGCGGGCGGGTCGAAATCGTCCACGAAAACGATGACCACATGACGGCTGTAGTGCAGCGTTTGCTCCATGCCAGCCTCCGCGCGCCGCATACCCTCACCAGGGACGTAACACGCACTATGCCGCATCGACGGGGAGCGGGACAGCCGAGCCCGGCGAGCACGGCGGTGATCATGCCCGTAGGTCGCTGACAGCAGAAGTGACAGCAACGGCGCCACACAGCCCGCTCATCGGGCTCACCACCACTACCTACTCCGGCAAGGCCGAGGCCTCCGACCTCGGGCTGTCCCGGAACTGATAAGGAAGAGGTCTCTGGTTCAAGTCCAGATAGCCCCACGCACGTCAGAGGCCCTTTCCCGATTGCCGAGAAGGGGTCTCTGAGCGTCCGGGTGACTAGGCCCGGCCATCCTTGGGTGAATATGCGATCCACTGCGCGCCGTACTGGTCACCGTACTGGTCACATGTCGAGTCCCACCTGATGGTTGACGAATCTGTCCCAGCACAGCACATGCTTGACAGATGCCCTAGGAAACATGGGCGGTCCTGGCCTTGCGGGGCCGGTGGGCCTTGATGCTGCGGACCGCTTGGGTGGTGGTCCTTCGGATGGTGCGGATGTCGTCGCCGCCGAGGTCGACGGTCACGGTGTGGTCGGCGACATGGACGGTGACGACCTGCCCAGCGTGGATGCGCCCGAGGGCGATCTTCTGCCCTGCCACCATGATCACGCCGGTGTTGCTGGCCCGCCGAAGGCCCCGCTCTGCGCACGGTTCTCCCGCTAGCAACCAGGGAGGCGGACATGGACTGGCTGTTCGACGTGCTCACGGGCGTGATCTCTGGCTGGATCGGCACCTTGCGGCGGGGGCGCGATACAAGCCAGCCTTGGGGGGCCGCCGTGCTCAATCTGCATGGCCTGCCGGAAGGCGTGGCTCGCAAGACTCTCTCCGACAGCGATCTTTGCATCGAACTCGTTCGGCTCGCTGGGCACCCCGCCACGGCGGAGGAAGTCGTGGTTGACCAGAGCCCAGCGCCGGGCGAGAGAGCAAGCCGCCGGAGCACCGTCACCATCTATGTCCGGTAGCTGGGCCACACACGGGCCACATGCCAGGGATCTCCAGGGGCTGCAGCGGTCACTCACGCGCACTGGACGCTTGTACACCAGCAGAAACGATCGGCCTGGTCACGCAAGCCACCGCACCACCGATCTGCCAAGCTGGTGCTATATGGCCAGGTCCAGACGATCAGAACCTGTGGCGGGACACTGCTTTCATGCGCCAGCTGAAGGCCCGACCTCACTACGATCGCTCCCATGACCGATGAGATACGGCAGGTTACGCCCGAGGATGACGAGGTCTCGGAGGAGTGGGGTCGCGAGACGAACGAACAAATCCTCGGCGTCAGCGCCTGCCGGGTCGACTGGCTCGGTGTCTGGCACGTCGTGGTCGCGGCCCAAGAGTTCTTCCGCCAGGACCCGCTCGGGCTGGAGCTTCGCCAGCGCGTGCGACGCGCGATGGAGCTGGTGCCAGGCGTCACCGGCGTAGCAGAGAACAACAACGAGACATGGCACATCACGGGGAGCCCATCCGGCGAGGCGCTGGTGCGTGCAGTCGCCAGCGTCCTAGACGATCTAGCCGAGCGCATGCGCAACTGGTGGCCGCCGAACATGCCCCCGTGATGCCCCCGGACAGCCATCAACAGCCAGCAGCCACCGCCACAAGCACGCGGCAAGCCCAAGGTCAAGCCGGGCGTTGAGCTGTGCGGTGCGCCTTGGCGCACGCTCGTAATGCGTCGCTCGCAACGTGCCCGTTCCGATCGGGCAGTGAATAGGGGCGAACAGCGGATGTATGAGCAGGTGCTGGCCGACCAGGAACGGGTGCTGGAAGTCGAGGACCCGCACCCTGGTGACGCGGAGCAACCTCGCGAGGTCCTACGCCGCGGCCGGTGAGGTGGGCCGGGCCGTCCTGTTGTGCGAGCAGGTCCTGGCGGACAGTGAGCGGCTCCTCGGCGCTGAGCACCCGAGCACCCTGATCGCGCGGAACAATCTCGCTGGGGCCTACCAGCAAGCCGGTGAGACGCGCCGGGCCATCCCGCTGGTCGAGCGGGCAGTTGCTGACAGCGAACGGCTCCTGGGCGCCGACCACCCCGACACGCTGTCGTTCGGGAACAACCTCGCCGGGGCCTACGCCGAAGCGGGGCACGTGCGGCGGGCCATCCCGCTATACGACCAGGTGCTGGCTGACCGGCAGCGCATCCTGGGCGCCGACCACCCGCGCACCCTGATCTCGGCTAGCAACCTCGCCGCTGACCTGGAGCGGCTGGGCGACCATGACGCAGCCGCGGCGCTGCAAGCTGAAGTCAAGCAACGGCGAACGGGCCGGTGCGGGAATACAGGGCGAGCACGCCCAGACGCTGTCCGGCCGGCGGTGAGCGGGACCGACAGGCTGGCGGTGACGCCGTGCGCGGCGGCGGCGGCAGTGAACTCCGGCCAGCGCTGCTCCGTATACGTGGAATCGACCCGGTAGACCTGCTGACGACGGAACGACTCCTGGCATGGCCCGTCGGCTCCGCAGGCGGCCGTGTCAAGCTCAGCCGCCTGCGGGTCGGTGAACACGCCGGTAGCAGGACGGCCCTCGGCCAGCAAGGTGATCCCCGCCATGTCCGCCGGGATCACCTTGCAGGCCAGCTCCGCCATCCACAGCAGCGCATCGTCCAAGGTGCCGTTGGTGATGACGAACTGCGCCAGCGCAGTGAGCCCAGAATCTCCCCCCGGGTAATCACGCATGCAAGCTCCCAGCTCATCCAAGAGCCAGGCGCACCCGCAAGGTCCGGAGGTGAGGCCAACTCAACCCGAGATACCCGCAGCACCCCCAGCGGTAGCAGCTCAAAAGGTCCACGTCAGGGAGCAGGCATCCCCTCAAGTGGCGTAGGCACAGGTACCAAGTGGAACCGCAGACAGCGCGCCAGCGCGCACTGCACCCCGCTACTCCTCGGCCGCGGCCAGCAACTGGCGGGCCACGGCCTCATCGGAGGGAGCAACCAGCACGCGGACACCCTGCAGTTGCAGTTGCGGCTCCTGTCCCCCGGCATCGTCCGCAGCCACGGCCGCCCTCAGGCCGTGACTGCGCAGCATGCCGACGATCAGGTCCGCCTCCGTGCGGCTGGCCACGACCGCCACAGGCACAGTCGCGCCGTCCATGATCTCATCTCCTCCGCTTTGCGATGCTGCCCATAGGACGTTACCTTGCCCTGCTCAGGCTGCGCGGCCGTGCATGCGCGCGGTTGTGACGGGAACGCCACTCAGGGAATTCGCCGCGCCATTTCGGGCGGGCTGGAGGACGGCTCGTTCGGAATGGTAAGCGTGACGCCGCCCGGTACGGCAGGTACGCACCACCGTGCCGGGCGGCGTCACTATTGCCGCGCTGGGTTTAGCCATAGGGCAGGAAGCAGATTCCGGCGTAACCCGAGACGCCGCCGCATGAGGTGTTCCCGCCGAAGTTGTCGCTGGCGATCCACAGGCCTGCGTTCGTGAGCAGCATGTCGTCCGCGCCGTGCCCACGGGACCTGCTATACAGGCCCGCCCTGCCCGTGGAGTTCAGGACGAGCGATCCGCCTGCCGCGCCCGGAGCCGGCATCGCCGGTGCCCTGGGTGTTGCAGGCGTTCTGGTTCGGGAACCACCGGTTGTGGTCGGCCACGTAGACCGCGCTGCTGTCGGCGGCCACCGAGTGCAAAACCGTGGGACCGGGCGTGGATAAGAGAACGCTTAATCGGCCGTCGCCGGGCTTTGCGGGAACAACTACAGTCAGGGTGGGTAGCAGCGCTGGCGAGAGGATGCGCAGATGAGCCGCGAGCCCGATGAGGCCCTCGACGTACTTCGCGGGATCTGGAGCGCGCAGGGCCAGACCAGCGCGGACCTCGACGAGATGGGCACCGGGAAGTCGTGCAAGCGGATGAGCGACGTCGGGTTCGGCGAGGTGGATGGCGGTGACGGGGACCTGCGCGCCGCGTGGCGCGACCGGCTGGAGCGCGAGGGCAAGCTGAGCCAGGACGGCGGCAGCGTCGCCGACCTGGTACTCCGGTCGGCGCGGCAGGGCTGACGTCGCCAGGCAGGCAAACCCGGGATCTCACCGCGAGGGAGCGACTTGGCCGATCACCCGCAGACCGTCGGGGAACTGACGGGCATCCTGCGCCAGGGCGGTTACCTCGCCGACCGCGGCCTGGCCACCGCGCTGTTCCTGGCGATGTCGCTGCCGCGCCCGATCCTGCTCGAGGGCGAGGTCGGGGTGGGCAAGACCGAGGCGGCCAAGGTGCTCGCCGGCGTCTTCGGCCGCAGGCTCATCCGGTTGCAGTGCTACGAGGGCATCGACACCCACCAGGCGCTGTACGAGTGGGACTACGCGCGGCAGATGCTGCATATCCGGGCGCTGTCGGAGCACCAGCTGGCCGGCGGTGACGCCGTCGACCAGCTGTTCGGCCCGAAGTTCCTGCTGGAACGGCCGCTGCTGGAGGCGGTGCGGGCCGGCGGCCAGGCGGTCCTGCTGATCGACGAGGTGGACCGCGCGGACGACGAGTTCGAGGCGTTCCTGCTGGAGGTGCTGTCCGACTTCCAGGTGAGCATCCCCGAGATCGGCACGATCAGGGCGCAGTCCCCGCCGCTGGTCGTGCTCACCTCCAACCGCACCCGCGAGCTGCACGACGCGCTGAAGCGGCGCTGCCTCTACCACTGGATCGGCTACCCCTCGGCCGAGCGGGAACTGGAGATCGTGCTGATCCGGGCGCCGGGCGTGCCCCAGTCGCTGGCCCGCCAGGTCGTCGCCGCGGTGCACCGGCTGCGCGAGCTCGACCTCGCCAAGCCGCCCGGCGTCGCCGAGACGATCGACTGGGCGCGGACCCTCGACGTGCTCGGCGGCACCGAACTGGACCCGCAGCTGGCCGGCGACACCCTCGGCGCGGTGGTAAAGGAGCGCGACGATCTCGACCTGGTCCGGGACAACCTGGAGGAGATCACCTCCGGTGCCTGAGGCTGGCCTCACCGGGGTGCTGGTGCGGTTCTGCCGCGAGCTGCGCCGCGCCGGGCTGGCGGTAGGCTCCGGTGACGTCCTCACCTACTGCGTGGCGGTCACGCCGCTGGACGCGACCGACCTGGTGGATCTCTACTGGGCGGGCCGGGCCACCCTGGTGACCAGGCGGGACGACATCGCCGTGTACCACGAGGTGTTCCGCCGGTTCTTTCTGGATGCCGCGAACCCGGTCCCGGAACTGGTGACGGTCACGACCAGGGCGATGGCCGAGGCCGAGGCGGAACTGGCGATGCCGGAGACCGAGCGGGCCGATGCGCAGCGCGAGGACGAGGCGGTCCTCGGCTGGATGGCTTCCGACGTGGCGGCGCTCAAGCACAAGTCCTTCGCCGCGTGCAGCCCGGAGGAGCTTGCCGCGCTGCGCCGGATCATGGCGCGGATCCGGCTCACCCCGCCGAAGCGGCGCACCCGCCGGACCGCGCCGGTGCGGTCCGGCCGGGACCCCGACCTGCGCCGCACCGTTCGGGAGTCGCTGCGGCTGCACGGCGAGCCCGCCGAACTCTTCTGGCGGGAGCGCAAGGCCCGGCTGCGCCCGCTGATCCTGATCCTGGACGTCTCCGGCTCGATGGCCGACTACTCCCGCAACCTGCTCCAGTTCGCCTACTCGGCCCGCCGCGCCGCCGCGAAGGTTGAGGTGTTCTGCTTCGGCACCCGGCTCACCCGGATCACCGCCGAACTGACCGGGCGCCGGCCGGACGAGGCGCTGGCCCGCGCCGGGCGGGCCAGCTTCGACTGGGAGGGCGGCACCAGGATCGGCGACAGCCTCGACGCGTTCGTGCGCGGTTACGGTCGGCGCGGCCTCGCCCGCGGCGGGGTGGTCGTGGTCTGCTCCGACGGCCTGGACCGCGGCGACCCGGAGGTGCTGGCAACGGCGGCCGCGCGGCTGCGGCGGCTGTGTCACCGGCTGGTCTGGATGAACCCGCACAAGGGCGACGACGCTGGCTTCCGGCCGAGCACGCTGGGGATGATGGTGGTGGCCCCGCACATCGACCTGATGCTGTCCGGTCACGACCTGCGGAGCCTGGAGGAGTTCGCTGCGCTGCTGCCTGCCCTGTAGCGGCCGCACGCAAGTGAGGAGAACCCGGTGAGGTGGAGTGTGGGGATCGAGGCGGAGGCCGGCCGGGTGCTGTCCCGCGAGGAGGTCGTCGAACTGGCCGACGCGGTCGCCGGCAGCGGCGGCATGGCCTCGGGCATCGGGTCGAGCCGCTACGGCGTCACGCTGGTCGTGCAGGCCGGCGATCGGGACGAGGCGGTCGAGAAGGCGACCGGGGAGTTCAGCAGGGCCGTGGCGCAGGCCGGCCTCCCGCCCGCCCCCGTCGTCCGGGTCGAGGCGGTCGGTGAGCACGAAGCGGTGGACGGCTACGAGCGCGGGCAGCGTTGATCAGGCTCGGATCGCTGGCCGGGTACCCGTTCGAGGGGCCCCGGCTGCTGGCCGGGTGGACCCCGCCGGCCCGCCCGGCCGTCTTCGCCGTCTTGTACAAGCCCGAGCCGGATACCAAGCCGGACAAGTACGTTGTCATCTACGCCGGCCATTCCGACGACCTGTCCACCGAGCGGTTCCCGTTCTCGCACCCGCGCGCGCACTGCTGGATGCGCCGGGCCGGTTCCCGGTGGAAGGTGTACGTCTGCAGCTACGAGGTGCCCGGCGGCAACCGGCCACATAGGGAGCAGATCACGCGAGAGCTGATCGCGATCTACCACCCCAGTTGCAACACGCAGCAATACGACCAGTCGTGGCGGGACGAATGGATCGGGGAGTACTCCGCTCCCACGACGGGGCCGGTTGCCCGCCGGGCACCAGACGGCGGGGAGCCTCGTTAAGCAGCGAAACCGTTCCCGGCCCCGGCGTGGGCCGCGCCGCGGCCGTGGGTGCGGGGCTGGCCTGGACGGCGCTGACGTGAGCCAGACTGCGGGCGTGGGTGCGGGGCTGGCCTACGGGCGGGGCGCGAACCCGACCGCGTCCTGTAGCCGGGAGCGGCGCCGGCCGGACGCGGGGCGGACGGGCTCCGGCTCGGCAGGCTGCCCGGGGCGCGGGGCGACGTCGGCGACGATCTCCTCGGCCATCCCGTACAGCAACGGCAGCGCGCCGGCCACCACCCCGCCGGTCTCGTTGATGTGCCCGACCGCGGGGCCGATGAGCTTGGCGTGGCCCACGATCGTGCGCACCGTCCCGGCGCACTCCTCCAGGTTCCCGGCGATCCCGGTGAGCAGTGAGCCCACCCAGAACAGGTAGAACGCCAGACCGGCGATCAGCAGCACCACGTCGATGACCGTGAATACGACCAGGCCCGTCATGATTTGACCTTCCCGAGCACGCGGCCGAGGAACAGATGGTGCTTGAGGCCCTCGGCGAGGACCAGTTCCACGCCGTCGGCGACCTGCGGGATCAGCGCGGCGTCCGCGGTGTTGGCCGCCGCGGCCTTGAGCGTGTCCCGCACCTGCACGACCCGGCGGTCGATGCGCTGCACCAGATAGATGAGCAGGCTCAGCAGGGCGGCGACGGCGACGACCACGACAATGCCGAGGATGTCGGCCGTCAGCCACAGGTTGTGCTCGGTCGAGGACATCGCCACGTCATGCATTGTCATCACCCAGCCTCGCGCGGCCGCGCTGCAGGCCGCCGATGATCGTCACCGCGTAGTCGATCGTGGTGCGCAGCGCTGCCAGCGGCGCGGTGTGCTGCACCGCCTGGGTCAGCGCGTCGTTGATCTTTGGGGCCTCGTCGCCGATCGCGCGGGCCAGCAGCAGGATCGGCACCACCAGCGCCACCACGACCACGACGATCACGATGCCGATCGTGTAGCCCACCACCCAGCCGGTGGTCGAGGTCCCGGCGGCGAGGACGGCATGTGGTCCCATGACGGCTCCTTATCCTCAGACCGTTTCGGCGAAGTCGCGCACCGGCTTCAGGCTCGCGTTGACCGAGGTGAGCCGGTCCGGCACGGTGCTGGTGAGCTGCGCGACCGCTTGCACGCCCCCGGTGGTCGCCGCGAGCGTCCTGCGGATCGCCCGCAGGTGGAAGATCACCCGGAGCAGGCCGAGCGCGGTGATCGCGATGATCAGCGCGGAGATGACGATGGTTGCCCAGGCGGCTGCCGGCATGGCGATTCTCCTTTTCAGCCGAGGAGCTTGGCGACGGAGCCCGCGTACCGGACCGCCCCGACGGATACCTGATGGACGACGGCGTCGGTGGTGGCCAGCCCGTCCGGGACGACGCTCAGCTCACCGACGAGTTCCACCCCGCCGGCCAGGATGTCGTCGGTCGCGGCGCGGATCCGCTCCACCGCGGCGAGCACTCGGTTCAGCAGGAAGATGACCACGGGGAACACGACCAGCAGCAGGATGGCGTTGCCGATCCACCACAAGACCATTTCTGGGCCTCCTCAGCTCGCTGCCTGGTAGGGGACGAAGAACCGGCGGAACACCCGGCGCAAGGCCATCAGCGCGGCCCGCACGCCGAGCGTGACGCCGCTCGCCGGGCTGGCGGCGGCCGGGCCGGTGAGTGCCTCACCGCGCTCGGCCGCCTCGATCCGGTCCGCGAGGTTGACCGCGAAGTCGCGCATGAGCACCGCGCTGACGTCGGAGATCATGCCGCGCCCGTACTGGGCCGCGGCGCCCGCCAGTTGCAGGTCCTGGGTGACGCTGACCTTGGTGCCCCGGCCGGCCGGGGCCAGCGTCGCGGTGACGACCATGCTGGCCTGGCCGCGCCCCTTCTCTTCGGCGCCGGCCGCGTTCACCACGATGCGCCTGGCCGCCTCGTCCCGCTCGGCGACGTCGGCCTTCCCGGCGAACTGCAGCCGGACCGGGCCCATCCGGACGACGACCCGCCCCTCGTAGGAGTCGCCGCCGAGGTCGCTGGTCAGCTCGGTGCCGGGCAGGGAGGCGGCGACCTGCGGGATGTCGCCGAAGAACTGCCAGACCTTGTCGGGTGGTGCCGCTACCTGGAACTCGTTCTTGATCAGCATCGGGTTTCCCTCGTGGCGTAGGCGGCCGGGTCCAGCTCGAACTTCCGGCGGCAGTTCGTCGAGCAGAAGTAGTAGGTCACCCCGCCGTGGGCCAGCGGGTGGCCGGCGCCCGTGGCGGCGACCGTCATCCCGCACACCGGGTCGGCTGCACCGGGGGGTTCCGCTGCACCGGGGGGTTCCGCTGAACCGCCGGGTTCGGTTGCACCGGCGGGTTCCGCCGTTCCGGCCGGGGCATCCGGGCCGGGCGGGGCCGCTCCGGATGCGCGCAGCTGGACAAGCTCGGCGAGGATCGCGACGGCGATCTCCTGATGGGTGGTGTGGCCCAGGTCCAGCCCGGCCGGGACACGCACCCGGTCCAGCTGGCCGGCGGGCAGGCCGCGGTCGGCGAGGTACCCGAGCACCGCGGTGCCGCGCCGGCGCGAGCCGACCAGGCCCAGGTAGGCGGGCTGGGCGGCCACGGCCTGCTCGACCGCCTCCTCGTCCCCGTGCCCCTGGGTGGCCACGACCACCATCGACCGCTCGCCCGCCGCCGCGGCGGTGAAGTCCTCGGGCGCGACCAGGTCGGTGCGCCAGTCCAGCGCGCGGGCAAGCCCGGCCAGGGTGTGCGCCATGGGCGAGCGGCCGACGATGACCAGGTGCGGCGCGGGCACCACCGGCTCGATGTAGATTTCGAGCGCGCCCTCGCTCTGGCAGGAGATCGGCACCACGGTGAACCCGTCCGGGACCGCCGCGCCGAACTGGTCCGGGCTGCCCAGCAGCAGCAGCCGGGGCGTGCCGCCGGCGATCACCCGCTGCGCCTCGCGGATCACCACCGGCTCCGCGCACGCCCCGCCGATCCAGCCGTGCACCTCGCCGCCGGCCGTGATGATCGCGCGGGCACCCTGCTGGCTGGACGACGGGCCCTGCCGCCAGACCACGGTGGCCAGCGCGAACGCCTGCCCGTGCCGCTCCAGCTCACCGGCCTGCTTCAGTACTTCCCAGCCGTCCATCGTCATCGCGTGCCCCTCGCGGGGCGTACCTCCTCAGTCGTCCGAGCGCACCGGCGGGGCGCCGGAGATGTCGCGGCCATAGGTCAGCGCCTCCCATACCCGGTCGGGCAGCAGCGGCATGTCGATGTTGCGCACCCCGGTGTCGGAGATCGCGTCCATCACCGCGTTGACGAACGCGGCCGGCCCGCCGACCGCCGCGCATTCCCCGATGCCCTTGGCGCCGATCGGGTGGTGCGGGCAGGGGGTGACGACCTCGCTGTGCAACTCGAACCCCGGGGTTTCCCACGCGGTCGGCAGCAGGTAGTCCATGTAGTTCGAGCCGACGCAGTTGCCCTCGGCGTCGAAGGTGATGAACTGCATGTTCGCGATGGCGTAGGCCTCAGTGAGCCCGCCCATGATCTGGCCCTCGACGATCATCGGGTTGATCCGCACGCCGCAGTCATCGACCGCCACCGTGTTCAGCACGTCCCAGACCCCGGTCTCCGGGTCCACCTCGACCGTGACGATGTACACCGCGAACGGCCAGGTGAGGTTCGGCGGGTCGTAGAAGGCGGTGTTCTCCAGGCCGGGCTCCATGCCGTCCGGCATGTTGCTGTAGGCGGCGATCGCGCACTCCTGGATCGTCACCCCCCGGCTCGGCGCGCTGCGCACGTAGAACCGGCCAAGCTCCCACTCGACGTCCTCCTCGGACACCTCCAGCAGGTGCGCGGCCAGCTTGCGGGCCTTGGCGCGGATCTTGCGGGCCACCATCGCGACCGCGGCGCCGGCGACCGGCGTGCTGCGGGAGGCGTAGGTGCCCATGCCGAACGGCGCGGTGTCGGTGTCGCCCTCCTCGACCGTGATGTCCTCGGCGGGGATGCCGAGTTCGTGGCTGACGATCTGCGCCCACGTCGTCTCGTGCCCCTGCCCCTGGGTCCGCGCGCCGGTCCGGACGATGGCCTTGCCGGTGAGGTGCACCTTCAACTCGGCCGAGTCGAACATCTTGATGCCGAGGATGTCGTACTCGCGGCTGTTCCCCGCGCCGAGCGGCTCGGTCATCGTGGAGATGCCGATGC
>Ga0207684_10004923_pt1 | contig 12459 bp, 6 predicted proteins | sample KBSK5501metaG_FD_184342 | JGI IMG/M metagenome (GOLD analysis project Ga0207684, IMG submission 184342) | Corn, switchgrass and miscanthus rhizosphere microbial communities from Kellogg Biological Station, Michigan, USA - KBS K5-50-1 metaG... | ecosystem: Host-associated > Plants > Roots >...
GAGAGATAACTTTGGACGACATCTCCGTCACCGCCGAGACAAGGGACGATTACCGTCAGAATTTTTCCGTGGTGTTCTCTGATTTTTATCTTTTTGAAAGACTCCTCGGTCTCGACGCCAAGGCGACCGACGCCAGAGCGCACGACTACCTGCGAAAACTCCATCTCGATCACAAGGTCAAAGTCGACGGCGGGGTGCTCTCCACGACCAATCTCTCACATGGACAGCGCAAGCGCCTGGCGTTGCTCACCGCTTATCTCGAAGACCGGCGCTTCTACATCTTCGACGAGTGGGCTTCTGACCAAGACCCTTTATTCAAAAAGATTTTCTACTACGAACTCTTGCCCGAACTCAAGAGTCGGGGGAAGACCGTACTCGTGATTAGCCATGATGAGAAGTATTACCATGTTGCCGATCGCATCGCGAAACTGAATTACGGCAGGCTGGAGTTCGACCGTGAGAACTACGAATTCCAGTCCCACACGGATGAACTCTTCACAGTTCCCAGCGATGCCGCGCAGCGGACAGGAAGCCCAAACATCGAAGCAGACGGCGACATGTCCGACGCAAGTAGTGCCGTGCCGGACGTCTTCGCGAAAAACTTACTCCAATCAAAGATACAGGAGATTCCATGAACAACGACGAAAGAGAAGACAACACTATCTACAAAGTAGTACTCAATCACGAAGAGCAGTATTCGATCTGGCCCGCCGACCGCGAGAACGCGCTTGGCTGGAACGATGCAGGCAAGAGCGGATCGAAGGAAGAATGTCTGGCTTACATCAAAGAGGTGTGGACGGACATGCGTCCGCTCAGCTTGAGAAAGAAAATGGAAGAGGCCGAGCAAGCGAAATAGCTTTTCGTCCAGAGGGTACAATGACATCATCGAGGACGAAAGCCCCGTCCCCGTGGTTTACAGCTCCGCAAAGCGACCGATCCATGATTCGCTTGTTCTGTTTTCCTTACGCGGGCGGGGGTAGCCTTACGTTCCGGACCTGGGCGAACCAGTTCGGGCCGTCAGTTGCAGTTTGCCCGGCGCACCTGCCCGGGCGGGAGGGGAGATTGGTAGAGAACCTTTTCACGCGCTATCAGTCTCTGGTGGAAGCCGTTGCTGATGCCATTCTCCCACACCTCGACAGGCCCTTTGCCTTCTTCGGTCACAGCATGGGGGCCATTATCAGTTTTGAACTCGCGCGTCATCTGCGTAGGCATAACGGCCCGACGCCCGCTCACGTTTTTGTCTCCGGTCGCCGTGCCCCACATCTTAGTGTAAACGATCCAGCCACCTACAAGCTGCCGGATTTCGAATTTAAGGAGGAGTTGCGGCGTCTCAACGGGACGCCCCGCGAGGTACTGGACAACGCTGAATTGATGAACCTCATAATCCCTCTCCTGAAGGCGGATTTTGAAGTTTGCCAGACCTATCGCTACACGCACGGGCCTCCGCTCGATTGTCCGATTTCCGCTTTCGGCGGTTTGCAAGATCGGGACGTGAGCAGCGAGATGGTCGAAGCCTGGCGGCAACACACCGCTGGCCCCTTCAGGCGGTGGATGTTACCGGGCGACCATTTCTTTATGCACTCTGCCCAGCCACATCTGCTCAGAATTCTTTCACAGGAGCTTGCAACTGTGGTCACATCCGAAGCGGCCTCGAGTCAACAAAGGGACGTACAACCTCTGGAAGAGCGGCAGCAAGAATCTTGCGAACATTCGTTATTGACGGCGTCAAAACGAGTGTGATACGAGTACCCCAGTCTCGTCTCCGTTTAAAATCTCGCACCAACGAGAGTGTTAGGTATCGGTAATGAAAATATATTTTTACATTTTAGCGCTCGTAGTGGTGCATAGTGTGGTTGCCACCTCTGCGGCGCAGACCGCTGCAACTTCCACACAGACACCCGCCGGCGCCGCCACCGCTGACCGCGTGCTCGGCGAGGTGACGGCGGTTGACGCTCTCGCGCGTCAGCTTACCTTAAATGCATTAGCGGGGAAAAAGGTACTCGTCAGGTCTGATGTAAATACGATCTTCCGCCGCGTGCTGCCGGGCGAAAAGACTTTGGAGAAGGCGGTCGAAATCGCGTTCGAGGAAATCGGCGTCGGCGACCGGGTGCTGGCGCGCGGCACGGCAGACGACAAGAAAGAGGTGCTTCTCGCTCGAGCTGTAATCGTGATGTCCAAGGCGGAAATCACGGCCAAGCGCGAACGCGACCGAGCGGAGTGGCTGCGGCGCGGCATCGTCGGCGTAGTCACGGCGACCAATCCCGTGACCAAAGAAATAACGCTGCTCGCCCGCACGGCCGAAGGTAATCAGACCGTCATGATAGCGGCGGCGGACGGTGTCCGTTTCCGCCGCTACGCGCCCGGCTCCGTCAACTTCCGCGACGCGCGGGCCAGTTCGTTCGACGAGTTGAAGGTGGGCGACCAATTGCGCGCGCTCGGCGAGAAGAGTCCTGAAGGCGCGCGCTACAAAGCTGAAGAGGTCGTCTCTGGAACGTTCCGCACGATTAGCGGCACCGTTGTCTCCACTGCCCCAGGCGAGCTTACGATCAAAGATATGAAAACGAAGCAGCCGCTGACAGCTGTTGTCATGAAAGATTCCGTCATTCGCCGCTTCACGCCGCAACTGGTGAAGCTCCTGGAGCAGAGTCTCTCAAACAGCGGCGCGCACTCGGGCGGGGCCGGTGGCGACCTCCAGAATATGATCGAGAGTTTACCCCCGATTGCGGTCACAGATCTCAAGGCTGGCGATGCGGTCCTGATTTCGAGTTCAAGTGACGACAACTCAGCACGGGTCACAGCGGTCCTCATCGCTGCCGGTGTGGAAGACTTCCTCAAGCAACAAGAAAAGGCGGGGGCGCGCGAGCTGAACCTCGGTCTGGGCTTGCCCGCCGGGGTCGTCCCGTAACAATCGTAGGAAGTAATGCCCGCTCCCGGCGCAGAGTGTTAGAGAGTCAACTCATCCTACCTGAAAGGAAATAGTAGTAACATGCAGGTGTCCCGAAGAAAAATCGAGCGATGTCTTTTGCTGATGTCGCTGGCATCTCTCTGCGCCCTTACGGCACCGGGCCAACAAACTCAAGAAATGTTGCAGGGCCGCGTGGTTGACGAACTGGGCGGATTGATCGTCGGTGCGACAGCGACCATCACGGACGTCCGCGGTGCCGAGAAAGTCGCGCCGACGAATAACGGTGGCGTCTTCGTTTTTTCCGGCCTTGCGCCCGGGCGCTACACCCTGCGCGTGAGCGCGCCCGGTTTTGCCCTTTACGAGAACAAGGAGGTGAATGTCCCTCCGTCGCGGCGCGAGGCGCTCGAAATCAAGTTGAGCGTCGAGGGGAAGAAGGAGGAGGTCGAGGTTCAGGCGTCAAGCACGCACCTCAGCACCAACCCAAGTGATAACGCGAGTGGGACGACGCTGCGCGGCTCCGACCTCGCCATGCTATCCGACGACCCCGACCAACTTGCCGCCGATCTTGAGGCGCTCGCCGGGTCACCCGATGGCCCCAACGGCACACAGTTACTCGTTGATGGCTTCACCCGCGGGCGCGTCCCGCCCAAGTCCTCGATCCGTGAGGTTCGCATCAACTCTAACCCCTTCGCCGCCGAGCAGGAGTCCTTCGGCTTCGGCAGGGTGGAAATCTTTACCAAACCCGGCTCGAACGCCTTTCATGGCCAAGGCTTCTTCAACTTCAACGACGAGAGCTTAAATGCGCGTCACCCCTTCGCCCCGACACGCGCCGCCTACCAGTCGCGACTCTACGGGGGCAGTCTGGGTGGGCCTCTCGCCAAGAAGGCTTCATTCTTTTTCGACTTCGAGCAACGCCGGATTGATGAGAACGCCGTCATTAGTGCGACCGTCCTGGACACCATGCTGAACGTCGTTCCCTTCAGCCAGACGGTCATCACGCCGCAAAAGCGCACCAACTTCTCGATTCGGCTGGACTTTCAACCCAACCCGAACCATATAGTGGTCGCACGCTACAATTACCTCCGCTTCAATTTCGAGAACAGCGGCCTCGGCAGTTTCTCGCTCCCCTCTCAGGCCTTCGACAGGCTGGGCGACGAACACCTCTTCCAATTCACCGAGACCGCCGTGCTCAGCCCGAAGATGCTCAACGAGCTGCGCTTCCAGTACGTCCGTGGCAGTACCCAACAGAAGGGCGACCAAACGCTACCGACCATCAACGTGCAGGACGCTTTCATCGGCGGCGGCTCGCAGGTCGGCTTGAACTCCGTGCAGACTGAGCGTTACGAACTGTCTGACTCGCTGACACGCGCGAGCGGCCAACACACATTGAAAGTGGGTGGTCGCTTGCGACGCGTTCACATCGCGGACGCCAACTCTTCAAACTTCGCCGGAACGTTCATCTTCTCGTCGCTCGAACAATACCGTCAGGTGTTGCTCAGCGTGCCCACAGCGCGCCCGGCGCAGTTCACGCTGGCGGGCGGCGAACCGCTGGCCCGCGTCAGCCAGTGGGACTTCGGCCTCTTCGCTCAGGACGACTGGCGCGTAAGCCCGACCTTCACGCTCTCAGCCGGTTTGCGCTACGAAAAGCAGACCAACATCAGTGACGACATCAACTTCGGGCCGCGGGTCGCCTTCGCCTGGTCGCTCCCCGTCGCGACGGGGAAGCAGCCGAAGACCGTTATCCGCGGCGGCGGCGGAATATTCTTTGGGCGCGTCGATGAGAACCTGACGTTGCTGGCTACTCGCTTCAACGGCATCAGCCAGCAGCAGTTCATCGTGAGAGACCCGACCTTCTACCCGCGCGTTCCGACGGTCGCAGAACTGAGCATTGCCTCGCAACGCCAGACCATCCGGCGCATCGTCAGCGACGCGAAGATGCCCCACACAGTGAGACTCGCCATCAGCGTTGAGCGCGAATTGCCCTACGCCACCAATCTTAGCGTCAATTACATTTACCGCGCGGACCGCAACTATCCGCGTTCCCGCAACGTTAACGCGCCCTTGCCCGGCACTTTCGATCCAAAAATCCCGGGCAGCGGTGTGCGCCCCTTCGGCGACATTGGCAACATATTCCAATTTGAAACGACGGGCATCGCGAATAAACATACCTTGCTAATTAACGTCAACAGCCGCCCCACCAAAACCCTAACGATTTTCGGGCGCTTCGTTTTGAGCAAGGAGCAAGGCGACAACGAAGATGCCTTCACCTTCCCAGCCAACTCCTACAACGTGCGGGCTGACTACGGCGCAGTCTCCTTTGACATCCGCGCCAACACGAATATCGGAATAAACTACAGCGGGGCGTGGGGTCTCACCTTCAACACCTCCTTAAGGGCAACCGCCTCCAATAAGTTCAACATCACAATCGGCCGCGACATTAATGGCGACGCCGTCTTCACCGACCGACCTGCACTTGCCACAGACCTCAGCAGGCCCAGCGTGATCGTCACGCCACTCGGGGCCTTCGACACCGACCCCGAGGCGGGGCAGCGGATCATTAGCCCCTTCATCGGTAAAGGACCAGCCTTCGTTCTGCTCAACCAGCGCATCTCCAAGACGATAAACTTCGGCGGCGGTTCTCCATCCACTTCCGGCAACAAGTCCGTTCAGGACGCGAGGCGCTATACTTTGGTGCTCGCTGTGCAGGTGCAGAACTTGCTCAACCACCACAACAGGGGTCCAGTGATCGGCAATCTCAGCTCGCCGCTCTTCGGTCTTTCCAATACGAGTGCGAGTCCGCCCCGCCGGATAGACCTTCAGATTCGTTTCAACTTCTGAGTCAGAGCCCGAAAGAAATTCCGCAGTGAAGAACATGCGGCCTTTACCCTCGTTCCAAAATTGACACTAATCCTGCACTTCGGTCACTACGGCGCTTATAACTAAAGCAACTCGAGAGTCTGAATGCCATGGTGACAGAAGTACAGCGTCAGATGCTGGCCGAGAGCCGAAGACACAAAGCCGCCGCCATTCTGCGTAGCCTGTCGACGTTGGGACCAATCTCGGCGGCCATGATCATAGCGACCTGTGATACGCCGCATCGGTTTCGCACCAGGCGTCAGTTTTGGACTTACTGTGGCTTCGGGGTAGTTACCAGGTCTAGTTCGGACCATTACTTTGAAAACGGAGAGTTGCGTAAAACGTCGCAAGCCGGCGCTGACGCGAGGTCTGAATCAGAACTATGACCGCCGGCTCAGGCGAGTATTCAAGAGCGCCGCCACCAGCGGCACCCGGCAGGGACCGTTCAAGCCTTTTTATGAACAACTGCTGGCGAAAGGATTAAGACCTGATTTAGCCAAACTCACATTGGCCCGCAAGATCGCCGCGATTCGCCTGATCAAAGTAGGCGTCAGTGAAGTTGCATGCTTGGTTGACTTCGGCGTGCGCCTTGACCTCGTTGTGGACAGTCTGCGGCACCTGAATCTGGAGATCCGGCAAGAGCAGGTATTACAAGAGGTCATCAGCGCCGAGTCTCACCTGCTTTTCAATCTCAGCGAGGGGCGGCTCCTTCGCACCACACTGTTGAGGTTCGGTGAGACCGATCACGCGCTCGTCACCGTAGTGCATCACATCATTACCGACTGGTGGTCGTTCGATCTGCTCTGGCGCGAACTGACCACGCTCTACAAAGCCTTTTCTGAGGGGCGACCCTCGCCTCTCACTGAGTTGCCCGTTCAGTATGCGGACTTCGCGCTGTGACAGCGTCATTGGTTGAATGATGAGGTTCTGGAATCCCGGCTCTCCTCCTGGAAGAAACAATTGGCGGGGGCAGAGTTTATTCTCGAACTGCCAGCCGACCGGCCGCGTCCGCCAATGCAAACCTACAATGGTAGGAGGCAATACCTTGAGCCGCCCGAACATCTTTGGTACGGACTGAGACGTCTCTGCCTCGAGGAAAAGACGACCTTATATATGACGCTCCTCGCCGCCTTCTACACGCTGCTCCATCGCTACACCGGCCGGGACGATGTCATTGTAGGCTCGCCCTACGCCAACCGGAGCATGTTCGAAACGGACGGACTGATCGGATATTTACTCAACCATTTGGTGCTTCGGACCGACCTCTCCGGCGATCCCACCTTTCGCGAACTGCTCCGGAGGGTGACTTACCTCTACTCACCGACGTGGAACGCCGCCCGCGCGCCCGCAAAGCGCCTTTATGGCGCGCGATGACAACGGCCCGAATGTCTTTGACAGGCGGCGTCCCGACGCCGAATAAGCAGTAGCCTCGAAGCCAGCCACTCGCAGAGCATGAGATGCTCATCCTCCCGGGCGAGGGATGAAGGTATCGCTGGTGCTTATGTGCGATCGATCGCGAGTCTGGTCGCACGCATGTGCAACATTTTTTCGCGAAAGTCCATCCGGGCCGTGACCTGACCGCCGCAGTGGTTGAACATTAATAATGGGAAGAACATTTGTATGACAAAGAGTGTCGAGATAGGGACCGGAATCACACAGCCAATTCTTCCTCCGCCCGTGAAGCCTGCAGCGCGCGGCGGCGAGTTGCCGCTCTCGTTCGCGCAGCAGCGACTCTGGTTCCTCGAGCAGTTGGAGCCGCACAGTCCCTTCTACAACGTGGCGGCAGTCGTCCATATGAACGGCCTGCTAGACTTCGCGGCATTGCGAAGGGCGCTCAATGAGATCGTCGAGCGCCACGAAATCCTGAGGACGATCTTTGGTGACGTGGACGGGCGGCCCGTGCAGCACGTCTCAGAGGCGCTGCGTCTCCTTGTGCCGCTCGTCAAATTTACGGATCTACAAAGTCCTGAGAAGGCTGCGCAAGTGCAGGAGTTGATCGAGCAGGAGGCGAAACGACCCTTCGATCTAGTCAAGGGGCCGCTGCTACGCACCACTCTCTTGCAGTTGAGCGGGCGAGAATACATCTTGCTTTTGACGTTGCATCACATCATTTGCGACGGATGGTCAATGGGCGTGCTGATGCGTGAGATGGGAGAGCTCTATGTTTCCTACGTGAACGGACGTCCGTCGCCGCTCGCGGAGCTCGCGATCCAGTACGCGGACTATGCCGTCTGGCAGCAAAACTGGTTGCAGGGAGACGTGTTGGACAACCAACTTACCTTCTGGAAGCGAGAGCTCGCGGGCGCGCCCGTCGTTCTTGAACTGCCTACCGACAGAGCCAGACCGCCCGTTCAAACTCACAGCGGCGCGACACTGCGGTTTGAATTGCCAGAGAGGTTATCCGAAGAACTCAAGGCGTTGAGCCGGCGGGAGAGCGCAACTCTGTTCATGGTGCTGTTCGCGGCTTTCGCGACGCTACTTCATCGCTACACGGAACAGGAAGATTTTTTAGTTGGCACGCCTATCGCGAATCGTAATCGCAGCGAGGTCGAGTGCCTCATCGGGTTCTTCGTCAACACACTGGTATTGCGCGCCAGCCTGACTCCCGAGACGAGTTTTCTGGAATTGTTGGGTCGGGTACGTGAGGCTACGCTCGGGGCTTACGCGCACCAGGACACGCCGTTCGAGAAATTGGTCGACGAGTTTCAGCCGGAGCGTGACCTGAGCCGCTCGCCACTGTTTCAGGTGATGTTCTCGTTGCAGAACACGCCGATGGTCAATGCGGATCTGCCGGGTCTGAAGTTGAAGCCGATGGCGGGAGACAGCGGAGCGTCGAAGTTCGATCTGTCGCTCTTCGTTGAGGACCGTCATCGTCTTTCGGGGACGTGGGAGTACAACACAGACCTGTTTGACGAGGGCTCGATTAATCGGATGATCGGACACTTCCAGCGACTGTTGGAAGGGATCGTGGTAGACCCGCAGCAACGGGTGACGGAGTTGCCGCTGCTGGCCGAGGAAGAGCGACATCAGTTGCTGGTGGAGTGGAACGACACGGGGGCCGACTTTCCGGCGGCTAGCTGTCTGCATCAACTCTTTGAGCAACAGGCCGGGCGCACACCCTGGCAAATCGCGGTCGTCTATGAGGGCGAGCGATTGACCTACGGAGAATTGGACGAGCGGGCAAATCGGCTGGCGGGACAGTTGCGGTCGCTGGGGGTGGGACCGGAGGTGAGGGTCGGGATCATGGTGGAGCGATCACTGGAGATGGTCGTCGCAGTGCTCGGGGTGCTCAAGGCTGGTGGGGCTTATGTGCCACTCGACCCGGCATATCCTGCTCCACGGCTGCGCTTCATGTTGGAGGATTCGCAGGCACGCGTGCTGGTGACGCAGACGGACTTGGCGGGACTGTTGTCCGCAGGCGGCGCGCGGGTCGTATGCATAGACGGCGAGTTGGGTGAAGTCGTAAGGAGGGCCGAGGGTGTGGCGCCCACTATTGCGAGCGGCGCCCCAGGGGCGCTGGCGGAGAACCTGGCTTACGTGATCTACACCTCCGGCTCGACGGGGCAGCCCAAGGGCGTCGCTATCACCCACCGCTCCGCGGTTAACTTCCTCTCGGCCATGCGACGGCGGCCCGGCCTCTTGGCCGACGACCGGCTCGCCGCCGTCACCACGCTCTCTTTCGACATGTCCATCCCTGAGCTGTTCCTGCCACTGAGCGTCGGCGCGTGCGTCGAGGTGATAGACCGTGCGGCGGCGGCCGACGGGCCGAGGTTGGCGGCGCTGCTCGAAGGCGGCGGGGCGACCGTCCTGCAGGCGACGCCCGCAACTTGGCGGCTGCTGCTGGCTGGCGGGTGGGGCGGCAGTGCCGTAGGGCTGAAGGTGTTGTGCGGCGCCGAGCAGCTGGCCGAAGACCTAGCCGAGCAGTTGGTCGCGCACGGCGCCGAGGTGTGGAACATGTACGGTCCCACGGAGACGACGGTTTGGTCGTCGGTGGCGGAGATAGGAGGCGAGAGAAAGCGAGTGACTTTGGGCCGGCCGATAGCGAACACGCAGTTCTATGTGTTGGGTGCGGGAATGCGCCCCGTGCCTGTTGGTGTATCGGGTGAACTCTACATCGGGGGCGAGGGGGTGGCGCGCGGCTACCTGAACCGACCCGACCTGACGGCAGAGCGATTCGTGCCGGACGCGTTTTCAAATGGGATGGGGCGGCGGCTGTACCGGACCGGAGATGTAGTGCGGTGGCGCGGTGGAGAGTTGGAATACGTGGGGCGGGGCGACGCGCAGGTCAAGGTACGAGGCTATCGGATCGAGTTGGGCGAGGTCGAAGCCGCTTTGCGCGAGCATGAGGCCATCGGCGAGGCGTGTGTCGTGGCGAGAGATGATGTAGCGGGTGGTAAGCGGCTCGTAGCTTACGTTGTGATCCCTGGCGAGCACCGGCCCAATGTCAGCGAGTTGCGCGCCTTCCTTCAAGGGAAGTTGCCTGAATACATGCTGCCCTCGGCCTTCGTTACGGTTGAGGCTATGCCGCTGACTCCGAATGGCAAAGTGGATCGGCGAGCGCTGCCAGAGCCTGGGCATGACCGTCCTGAGTTGGGCGGTAGATACGTGGCGCCACGGACGGCGGTCGAAGAAGCGCTGGCGAGCATCTGGTCCGAGGTGCTGGGGGTGGAAGAAGTAGGAGTATATGACAACTTCTTTGAACTCGGTGGCGACTCGATTCTCACTATTCAGATCGTCTCGAAGGCCGGTCACTCAGGATTGAACTTCGCACCCAGAGAACTGTTCCAACACCAGACCATTGCCGAGTTGGCGATGGTGGTCAACCCAAGCACGGCGATTGAGGCCGAACAGAAGCCTGTCGTCGGCCCGGTCATGCTGACGCCCGCCCAACGTCGGTTCTTCGAGGATGGCGACCCCGAGCCGCAACTCTTCAGCCGAGCGTTCATGCTGGAACTGACGGGTACGGCAGACGCAGACCTCCTGCGTCGCGCCTTTGAGCACCTGCACCTACATCACGACGCGTTACGGCTACGCTTCGAGCGAGAGCAGTCAGGCTGGCGGCAGTTCAACGAGGCACCGAAAGCGTGGGACGGTTTCTTGCAAATAGATATCTCAGGTCTTGAAGAAGCCGAGCAAGTGGCGACCATCGCGGAGACGACGGCGTCCGTCCAGGCCAGCCTGAATCTCTCGCACGGTCCCCTGCTGAAGGCTGTGCTGTTCGCACGCGGCCGGCCCGAGCGTCTGCTCATCGTCGCGCACCATCTGGTCGCCGACGGCGTCTCGTGGCGAATTTTGCACGACGACCTCCAAAGGGCCTACGCACAACTGGGCCGTGGCGAGGAGGTCTCTCTGGGACCGAAGACCAGCTCGTTCAGACAGTGGGCCAACAGGCTGGAAGAATATGCGGAATCGGCTAGTTTGAAAGTGGACCAGTGGCTGGACGTGCTCGACCGTAGGGCTTCGCCCCTGCCGGTCGATTTCCGCGGTGACAACACGGCGGCTTCGGCGCAAAGCGTGTCGGTCCAACTCGAAGCGGAAGAGACCCAGGCGTTGCTCGGGGAAGTCCCCTCCGCCTACCGCATGCAGATCGATGAAGTGTTGCTGACCGCCTTGGCGCGGAGCTTTAGAGATTGGACGGGGCAGGCGTTTTTGGTAGACCTGGAAGGACACGGCCGCGAAGACTTGCTAGTCGGATTAAATCTAGGGCGTACTGTCGGCTTGCTCACGTCCGTCTATCCTGTGCTGCTCGATGTTGGTGACGACGCCGCACTAGGGGGTGCGCTGAAGAGAGTGAAGGAGCAGTTGCGACGCATCCCGCATCACGGCATTGGGTACGGGCTGATGCGATACCTGGGGACCGAGGAGGTCGCGGCTAGTCTGCGCGCACTACCGCAGGCCGAGGCAGGCTTCCACTATCTTGGGCAGTTCGGCCGCGAGTCGACTGAGGCACCCTTGTTCTGGGACGAGAATTCAGTGGGGCCGACCGCGAGTAAGCGCCGAAAGCGGCGCTATCTGATAGAAATTAGCGGTCGCATCTTCGAGGGACGCCTCCAAATGATTTGGACTTACAGCCAGAGTATGTACAGACGTTCGACCGTCGAGCGTCTGGCCGGTTCATTCGTCGAAGCGTTGCGAGAGTTGATAGCACATTGCCAGACGGAAGAGGCCGGCGGCGTGACGCCGTCCGACTTCCCCTTCGCCAAGCTCGACGAAGGCAAGTTAGCAAAGCTGGCCGCCCTGATTAGCAGCGAGGACGAATCGGACTTGTTGACGGCTTGATGAGGACTGTCGGCTCGATTCCTGCGATTGACAACATTAGATGATTTTTATGTGCCTTCGGGGGAAACATGTTTTCAAATTTGTCTTATGACGCGCTGGCCGAGCAACCGCCGCTGCCTCAGATCGACCCGCCGTGCACTATAGTCGAACTCCTCCGTAACAGGCTGCGCAGCCATTCTGACCGGACGGCTTACACTTTTATCGCTGATGAGACCGAGGACCAGAACATAACCTACGGCGAGCTGGACGCGCGCGCTCGCGCCATCGCCGCACGTCTCCAATATCTAGGAGCTTACGGCGAGCGAGTACTGCTGTTATACCCTCCTGACCTTGAATACATAGCGGCCTTCTTCGGCTGCCTCTACGCCGGCGCAGTAGCCGTTCCCGTTTACGCGCCCCGGTCGAACCACACGCTCGTC
>Ga0207684_10004926_pt1 | contig 12457 bp, 11 predicted proteins | sample KBSK5501metaG_FD_184342 | JGI IMG/M metagenome (GOLD analysis project Ga0207684, IMG submission 184342) | Corn, switchgrass and miscanthus rhizosphere microbial communities from Kellogg Biological Station, Michigan, USA - KBS K5-50-1 metaG... | ecosystem: Host-associated > Plants > Roots >...
GTCGCGCGTGCCCACTCGTCGCACGCCTCGGCCGCTTCCACCCTCGCGTACGTCCACGCGAGGTGATTCGCAGCCACCTGATTCGCATCGACGTCACCGCTTGGCACAAGCTGGCGGGTCTGAGCGAGCAGCTCGTCGCGCGCCGCCCTCAGCTCGCGCATCCTGTCTCTATCCTTGTGTCGCGATGGGCGTCAAGGAACGATGGCGTGGCCGTTTCTGGGAGGATTTCGAGGTCGGCGACATCTACGAGCACCCGCTCGGCCGCACCGTCTACGCCGCCGACAACAGCTGGTTCACGCTCCTGACCCAGAACACGGCGCCGATCCATTTCGACGTCAACTACGCGGCGCAGACGGAGTTCGGCAAGCCCCTCGTGAACTCTTGCCTGACGCTCTCCATCATCACCGGCCAGTCGGTGACGGACATCTCGCAGAACGTGATGGCGAATCTCGGCTGGGACGAGGTGCGCATCCCGAATCCTGTTTTCGAGGGCGACACCATCTACTCCCGGTCCGAGGTCCTCGACAAACGCGAGTCGAAGTCGCGGCCGAACGTGGGCCTCGTCACTGTGCGAACGACCGGGTTCAACCAGGACGGCACCGAGGTCATGTCCTTCAGGCGTACCGCGATGGTCTACAAGCGCGGCCAGGCGCCGAAGATCGCACGCATCAACACACCAAGCTGAGCTCAACGCGGGGTCAGCGTCAAAGCGGCGCGGCCGAGCCCCATCGCCATCGCGTCGAGGTCGAGCGCCAACACATCTGACTCGAGCGTCCGCGCGTTCGCATCGCCGAGGGCGAGTCCTGCGTTGGCCCGGAACTTCTCGCTAATGTCCTCGCCTCGCATGGGATTGCCGCTGCTGCCGCGCTGATGCAACAGGTCGGCTTTGTATACCTCGCCGCTTGCGGTCGTGATGCGCGCCCCACCTGGAAAGGCGGCGGGATAGGTCGTGTATGGCCTGACCTCGTAGGTCACCTTCTTGGCCACCTCGAGCAGGGCAGGATCGGCGATCCGCCTGTCGGTGAACGTGTCGACGCCCACAGCGCCGTCGACGAGCAGAGCTGCAATCGCGAACTGGAGGCTGAATTTCGCCTCGTAGGGCGTCCTGGGCTTGACCTTCGAAGCGGCCGGCTCGAGCACGAACGCGACGGCATCCGCCGGCACGGTCGCGACCACAGCGGCCACGTCATCCACGCGAAGATCCTTCTCCTCGATCAGGCTGCGAACCGCATCGATGCTGGCGTGCGAGAAGTGGCAGACCGGGTATGGCTTGAAGGCGATGTTGGACGTCTCCCATCGCCCGCCCAGGTCGGCCAGCTGCCGCTCGAGGCCGTGCTGCGGGTTGCCGACGAACGCGGCGTAGACCCCGAAGCGTCCCTCCAAGATCGTGCTCGGCCCGGTCGTCCCACGATCGGCGAGCCGCGCGGCCTGTATACCTGCGTGCGCCGCCCAGCCTGGGTGCAGCGGCTTGGTCGCGGAACCGTCGCCGAGGTATTCGAACAGACCCGAGGCGAGGCTGCCCGCGATGCCGAGAGCGTTGGTCAAAGTTGCCACGTCAAGGCCGAACAGGCGCCCGGCGGCGACCGTGGCCCCGAAGATGCCGCAGACCGACGTGGGATGGAAGCCGCGGCGGTGGAACTCGAGGGGAGCGGCCATGCCGATGCGGATCGCGGCCTCCGAGCCGGCGATCACGGCGGCCGCGAACTCGCCACCGGAAGCGCCCGCCGCCTGCGCCGCGGCCAGCGCGGCCGGCACGATGGTCACGCCGACATGCATCCCTGACGCGGTGTGGGTGTCGTCGTAGTCGAGGGCGTGGCACAGCATTCCGTTGGCCAGCGCAGCGTTCGAGGCGGGCAGCCGTTGCAGGTATCCGAGGGCCGTGCTCTCTGGCCGTCCGCCTTGTTCGACGGCCACGCCCAGCGCCTCGCAGCCGACGCCGAGCGCGCGCGCCGCCAGCCCGCAGCCGATGGTGTCGAGGATGTGGAGCTTGGCCGCATCCAGTACAGCGGGAGGCACTTCTTGCAGCCGCAGGTCGACCGCGAAACGGGCGATTCGCTCGGTCCCGGTGCTCACAACCAGTGGCCTGGCCGGGATCAGCCCGCTGGTGGGCGAGGTGGGGAAGAGGCGAGCTGCTCGGCCTCTTGGCGGGTGACCTCGAGGATGCGATCGATCGCGGCCTCGGCCACCTCGAGGGGAACGAAGCAGATGCCGGTTTCGTCCGCGATGACCAGATCACCCGCATGCACCTGGACGCCACCGCAGGCAATGGGTACGTTGATCGCCACCGCTTCGACGCGCCACTTGCCTGTCCTGGGCGTCAGCGTCCGGGCCCAGACAGGGAGGCCGAGCGCCTGGATCTGCTCGAGGTCGCGAACCGCGCCGTCGACGATGCACCCCGCGAGACCCGCGGTGGACGCAGCCTGCGCGCCGATGCCGCCCAGCACTGAAACGCCCGGCATGCCCCCGACCTCGATGACGGCCACGTCGCCGCGCTGCGCCATCGCGAATGCGGCGTGGTGGGTCAGCTTGCTCTGGCTGCGCCGCAGCTCGGGATGCGAGGCGGATCGTCGCTCAGGCAGATAGTGGATGGTCAGGGCCTGGCCGACGACTCGAATCGGGGCGGTACGCAAGCGGAGAACGTCGGTCGAAACGGACAGCGTGTAGCCCAGCTCGTCGAGCACGTCCGACGCAGTGCTCGACAGGCCTGTCAGCTCGCCGAGGCTGTCGAGTCGTTGACGTGAGATGCGTTTGAAATCCGCTGGGCGGACGTCGCCGGGCTGAAAGGTCCCGGTTCCCACGTCGCCGCTGACCGGTATCAATGAGCTGCCCAAGTCAAGCGCCAACATGGTAAGTGAAATGGCGTTCCACTCGCATCAATCGCGCTTCTCCAGCGAGTGAAATCGTGCGACCGGGTCAATCCTCGTGTAGCGGACGTACGCAGCGGAGAAGACCGGGGCCGCATCTGCCAGCAACGACGCCCCGGGGCGCGGCAGGGTCCCTACCGCTCCGGCTTCGACGAGGAGGGCGGCGCCGTCGTTCGTCTCCTCTCCGGGACCGAACGCGCGAGCCTGGATGACTCCTGGCTCTCGGGACAGCGTTTCTGCAACGGGGCCGAGGTCCGGGCTGCCTTTGCACACGTACACGAGCAGCGCGCCGCTGTCCTCGTCGAAGGTTGCGTGACCTGGGGCAACCTGCTTGAACGTCAGCCTCTGCCAGCCCTTGACGCGGGCCAGCATGCGCCGGCTCCATGCGGTGAATCCCGATCCGGTCATCGAGCGGTAGGCGGCGCTCCTCAGCACGGCAAATTCTTGAAGGTCGTAGACCGCCAGGTAGCGCGGCCAGCCGTCGACGGCCACGAAGCGGGCCGCAGTGTCGATGCCCGGCACGGCCCGCATCTGGGGCAGGTGCTCCAGGTCGTACCAGTCGTTGAACTCTTCCTCCATCGCCGGTGTCGGCTCCATGATGGCCATCAGCAGCGCTCTCTGGGTCATCGCCACCTTCCCTTGGTTGACACTGTTTTGCGTCAGTTTAGAATGCTCTTCCAAGAATGACTTCGCAAGGGCGCCGCATCGATCTACGGTCCGAGGTCGTCACGAGGCCGACCGCGGAGATGTGGGCTGCCATGCATGACGCCGAGATCGGATGGCCACAGCGCGGCGACGATTCGAACGTCAACGAGTTGGAGCGTCGGGCTGCACAGCTGACCGGCATGGAGGCAGGTCTGTTCGTTTTCACAGCGAGCCTGGCCAACCTGCTGGCCACGATGCTGTCCACCTCGCGCGGCGACCAGGCCATCTTCGAGTCCGATGCGCATCAGGTCTGGATCGAAGGTCAGAACCTGGCCAGCATCTGCGGCCTCTACCCGCGCCTCGTCGCGTCGGAGACTGGCGCGATGCCCCTCGATGAGGTGGACGCGATCCTCAACGAGTGGCGCGGTCCGGCCCGCCCCCGGACGTCGTTCGTCGCCCTCGAGTCGCCCCACAACGACCACGGCGGAACGATCGTCCCCCTCGACTACCTCGAGGCGCTTGCGGAGTTGGTCCATCGGCACGGATGCCATCTGCATATGGACGGAGCGCGGATTCACAATGCGGCGGTCGCGACCGGAATTTCCGTGCGGAGGTTCACTCAGCCGCTCGACACAGTGACGATCAGCCTCAACAAGGGCCTCGGCGCGCCACTGGGCGCCCTGCTGTGCGGTTCCGCTGACCGCGTCGAACAGGCGAGGCACCGAGGCTTGAAGTGGCTGGGAGCTTCAGGGATGCATCGAGGCGGGTTCTTCGCTGCGGCAGGCCTGTACGCGCTCGATCACATGGTCGACCGCCTGGCGGATGATCACCGGCGCGCGCGAGCAATCGCCGACGGCATCAGAGATCTCCCAGGGATCGAGGTCAATCGGCCCGAGACCAACCAGGTCAGGGTGTCGACCGCGCCAGGCGGCCGCCATGCCGCGCAGTTCGTCGACGCCCTCGCCGAGCACGGTGTGCTCGTCCTGCTGAGACAGGACTTCGTGTTCAAGATCATGACCCACTCCGAGATCGACGACGACGCGGTGCAGATCGCGATTGGCGCCCTGAGGAATGTGCTGAGCCAGGCACCAGTGACGTGCTGATCGACCTTCGATGAGCCGCTCCGTCGGAATCGACGTCGGCGGGACCTTCACCGATTTCGTCGCCATCGACGACGGCGTCGTCAGCGTGTTCAAGCACCTGACCACGCCGGCGGATCCTTCGGTGGGTGTCCTCGACGGCATGGTGCGATTCGCCAAGAGAGAGCGAATTCCATTTCCGGAAATCGCGCGGATCATCCACGGCACCACGCTCGTCGCCAATAGCCTCATCGAGAGGCGCGGTGCGCGCACCGCGCTGATCACAACCGTCGGTTTCCGAGATGTCATCGAGATCGGGCGCGAGGCTCGTTACGACCTGTACGACCTGAACCTCGAGCGCCCGGAGCCGCTGATTCCACGACCGCTGCGGTTCGAGGTGCGCGAGCGGATGCTTGCCGACGGCAGCGAGCTGGAGCCCCTCGACGAGGAGGAGGCCGCCAACCTGGCGCGGCAGCTCAACGAGCTGGGCGTGGAGAGCGTCGCCGTCTGCCTGCTGCACGCGTACGCGAACCCCGAGCACTAGCGAAGCCTGGGCCGCATCATCGCCGCCGAAGCCCCCGGCGTCGACATCACCCTTTCCTCCGACATCGCGCCGGAGTGGCGCGAGTACGAGCGCACGTCGACCGCGGCCGCCAACGCCTTCGTTCGGCCTCTGACGCGCAAATACCTCGCCCACCTCGATGAGGGGTTCGACGAGCTCGGGGCTCCCGACCGCCTCTACGTGATGATGTCCCAGGGCGGCGTCACCTCCTCGGACCTCGCCGCGGAGCTAGCCATCCACCTCGTCGAGTCGGGACCGGCCGGCGGCGTGAGCGCCGCAGGCTTCTTCGGCAGGCGCCTGGGCATCGACAACCTGATCTCGTTCGACATGGGCGGCACCACCGCCAAGGTGAGCCTCATCGAGGCCGGCGTGCCGCTTCGCGTACCCGAGCTGGAGGTCGCGAGGGTTGCCCGCTTCAAGCGTGGCAGCGGACTCCCGCTCAAGCTGCCGACGATCGAGATGATCGAGATCGGCACTGGCGGCGGGTCGATCGGCCACAAGGGAGCCCTCGGCCTGCTGAAGGTCGGTCCCCTCAGCGCCGGCGCCGACCCAGGGCCGGCTTGCTACGGCAAGGGCACGGCAGCGACGGTGACCGACGCGGACCTGCACCTGGGCTACCTGAATCCCGACTATTTCTTGGGCGGCACGATGGCGCTGGATGCGGAAAACGCCGAGCGCGCGCTGGCCAGGCTCGGCGACGAGGTCGGCATGGGCGCCGAGCAGTGCGCGCGTGGCATGTTCGACATCGTCAACCGGCAGATGGCGCTGGCCATGCGCACTCACGTGGTCGAGCGTGGCCACGACCCGCGGGCCTTTGCATTGGTCGCGTTCGGGGGCGCCGGGCCCGTCCACTCCTATGAAGTCGCGCGACATCTCGGCATCAAGCAGGTCATCTGTCCGCCCGCCGCGGGGGTGGCCTCCGCGGTCGGGTTCCTCGTCTCTCCGTTCTCGATCGACCTCGCCTGGACGCACCTCGGCAAGCTGGGCAGCCTCGACTGGAGCCCGGTGGTGGAAAGGCTGCGCACGATGGAAGCGCAGGCTCGCGAGATGCTGAAGAAGGGGGGCGCCGGCTCGAGCCCCGTCCAGATCGAGCGACGGGTCGACATGCGATATGTCGGCCAGGGCTACGAGGTGCCTGTCCCTCTCCCGGCGGGTGAGCCGGACGCGAGCATGGAGTCTCATCTCCGCGGCACCTTTGATCGCCTCTATCGCGATCGGTTTGGCACCAGCCTGGAGTCGGCCGGCGTCGAGTGCGTCCACTGGCGCCTCACCGCGAAGGTCGAGTCCCGCCAGGCCTCGCTCAGCTTTCCCATCGAACCCCGCGGCGAGCCGCAGAAGGGTGAACGCTCGGCGTACTTCCCCGAGGTGGACGACTACGTGGCTTGCCCGGTGCTCGATCGATACCAGCTGGCCGCCGGCAACAGCACCCTCGGGCCGGCCCTGATCGAGGAGCGCGAGTCGACGATCGTCATCGGCCCCTCCGCCTCCTGGCGCGTGGACGAGCTGGGCAACGTGCTGGTGAGCTTCGCCACAGACCGTGCCTCATGAAAAGAAAGATGGAGAAGGAATGAAGAGCGTCAAGGCGCGCGAGAGCTCTCGGGTAGGGTCGCCGGACTTGAAGATCTACGTGAACGGCGAGATCGTGCCGAGCGAGGAGGCGAGAATCTCCGTCTTCGACAGCGGTCTCAACTTCGCCGACGGTGTGTTCGAGGGCGTGCGGGTCTATGCCGGCGCGGTGTTCCGCCTCGACCAGCATGTCAGGCGGTTGTACGAGTCGGCGAACGCATTCGAGATCAATATCGGAATGACGCCGTCGGAGCTCACCGCGGTGATCCTCGACTGGCTGAGGATCAATGGGGTGAGGGACAACTTTCACCTCCGGCCGATCGTCACCCGCGGCAACCGCTTTCCGCCGCGCCTCGACCCCAAGTTCTGCTCCGCCGAGCCCAACGTGATCCTGCTCGGTGGACCGATCTCTCCTGCGGACATCCGCGGCCAGCGTGTGGTCGTCTCGAGCGTCCGCCAGATCAACAGCGACGCGTTGGATCCGAAGATCAAGAGCCTCAACTACGGCAACAACCTGCTGGCGCGCCTGGAAGCGGTCCGGCGCGGCGTGGACGACGCGCTCATGCTCGACGCCGACGGTTTCCTGGCCGAGGCCAGCGCCGCCAACCTGTTCATCGTCAAAGACGGCACGGTGACGACCCCATGGTCGAAGGCATGCCTGGAAGGGATCACCCGCCGGACGGTGATGGAGCTCGCGGAGGCCCAGGGACACAAAGTAGTCGAGAGGGACATCACGGTCACCGAGGTCCTGAATGCGGACGAGGTGTTCCTGACCGGGACTGGCACCGAGCTCACCCCCGTGATCGAGGCCGACGGCCGCCGCATCGGCGACGGGTCTGCCGGGCGGGTGACGCAGACTCTTTACTCGGCATACGTTGAGCTCGCGCATTCCGAAGGGACGCGCATCCCGGCATGACGGCAGTCGGAGCGAGCATCAGCCTTGACCCGGTTACCCTCGAGATCGTGTGGGGCCGGCTCCAGGCCGTGATCGACGAAGCCGAGGTGACGCTGATGAAGACGGCATTTTCGCCCATCATCCGCGAGGCATTCGACTTCGGCGTCGTTCTGCTCGACAGGGATGGTGGGTCGGTCAGCCAATCGCAGCGGAGCATGCCGTCGTTCGTCGGCACCCTGCCCCGGACGCTGCAGGCGGCGCTGCAGCGTTTTCCCGCGGACACGTGGCAACCGGGGGACGTGCTGGGCACGAACGATCCTTGGCTCGGGACCGGGCACCTGCCCGACATGACGATGGTGCGGCCGGTCTTCCGAGGCGGCCGCATCGTCGCCTACATCGGGTGCATCGGGCACTGGGCTGACATCGGTGGCGCGATCTGGTCGGCGGACAGCCGTGAGCTGTTCGAGGAAGGGCTGCGCATCCCGCTGTCCAAGATTCGCGATCGTGGCCGGGTCAACGAGGACCTGCTGTCGATCGTCATGGCCAACGTCCGCCTGCCCGAGCAGGTGCGCGGCGACATCTACGCGCAGCTGGCCACGATGGACGTCGGCGCGCAGCGATTGAGCGAGCTCCTGGACGAGATGTCGATCGACGACCCGGCGCCCATCTTCAACGAGATCGAGACGCGATCCGAGAACGCCATGCGCGCGGCCATTCGCGAGGTTCCCAACGGAACCTGGAAGCACGAGATGGAGCTGGACGGCGTCGACGGTCCCCTCGTCCTCCGCGCCGCGGTCAAGATCGACGACGACTCGATCGTCGTCGACTGGACTGGCTCGTCGCCGCAAACGATGTGGGCGATCAACGATTCCTTCAACCACGCGTACGCGATGACCGTCTACCCGATCAAGTGCGCGCTGCTGCCCGACGTACCGAACAACCAGGGCTCTTATCGCCCGATCGAGATGATCGCCCCCGAGGGCACGATCATCAACTGCCGCTTTCCAGCCGCCGTCGCCTCGCGACAGATCATCGGTCACTCGATCTCGGCCACGGTGTTTGGCGCGCTGGCGCAGGTCATGCCTGACCGCGTGCTGGCCGACTCGGGCTCGCCATGCCCGCGCTTCGTCATCAGCGGGATCTATCCCGACGGCAGGAAGTGGGGAAGCTCGTTCCTCCTGTCGGGCGGTATGGGCGCGAAGAACGACCGCGACGGCCTGTCGGCCGCTCCTTGGCCGTCCAACGCCGGCACCACCTCCGCGGAGATCGTCGAGTCGAACACGGAGCTGCTCTTCCGGCGACGCGCGCTGGTCCCCGACTCCGGGGGCGACGGAACGTATCGAGGAGGACTCGGGGTGGCGACCGAGATCGAGCTCCGCTCCGCCCATCCGGCGGTCCTCTCGATGATGACCGACAGGATCACGCATCCTCCGCTCGGCCGTCGGGGCGGCCAGCCCGGCTCGCCGAACGTGCTCGGCAGATCCATGGGAGGTGTCGTGCCGGCCAAGGGCCGCACGGAGCTCCGACCGGGCGAGCTGCTGATCATGCGCACGCCGGGCGGCGGGGGATTTGGACCGCCCGAGGCTCGCGACCCCGAGCTGCGGCGGCGTGACGCCGAGTTCGGTTACGTGACGGCGGATTGAACCGCGAAGAATGTGGCTGACCCGATAAGAATCCTCAGCCCAGGAGGATCGTTGGGCTACGGCGTGAACAGCGACAGCCTCGATCGCGCAGTCGCGATGGGGCTCTCCGTGATCGGCGCGGACTCGGGATCCACCGACATGGGCGCCTACTACCTCGGCAGCGGGAAGCCATACCACTCGCGCGCGACCATGAAGCGCGACATCTCGCTGATCCTCGAAGCTGGGCTCGCGCGGGGCCTCCCCGTGCTGATCGGCAATGCCGGCGGCGCCGGCGGGGATCCGCACCTCGAGTGGGCGCGCGAGATCGTGGAGGAGATCGCGCGCGAGAAGGGACTCAGCTTCACCCTCGCGCTAGTCCACTCGGAGCAGGACAAGCGCTACCTGCGAGAGCGGCTGCGCGCGGGCAAGGTCCAACCGATGCCCGGTGTGCCGGACCTCACGCTCGAGCGGATCGACGCGTGCGAGCGCATCGTCGGCCAGATGGGCGCCGAGCCGTTCATGGACGCGATGAGCCGCGGGGCCGAGGTCGTCCTCGCCGGCCGCGCCTGCGACAGCGCGATCTTCGCCGCTTACCCCATCAGCCGAGGAGTCGGCGCCGGCCTCGCCCTCCACATGGGCAAGATCCTCGAGTGCGGCGCCATGAGCGCCGTGCCGCCAACTGGCCGGGACTGCCTCATGGCGGCGATGGACGGCGACAGCTTCGAGATCATCGCGCCAAATCCAGCCCGTGAGGTGACTCCGTTCTCGGTGGCGGCGCACATGGTTTACGAGGTGGAGCATCCGTTCCTCCAGGGCGAGCCCGAAGGCATCCTGGATTTCTCGCGGGTCACGTTCGAGGAGACCGGCCACAGGACGACCCGCGTGGCGGGGACCCTGTTCCACGCGCACCAGATGCCCACCATCAGGTTCGAGGGCGCCGAGCGGGTCGGGTTTCGTTCCATCGTGCTCGGCGGGATCCGCGATCCGTTCTTGATCTCGCGCCTCGACGAGTACATCGCCGGATGCACCGAGCAGACGCTGTCGCTGGTGGCCCAGGACGGCGTGAGCCTGAACTGGATCGTCTACGGCCGGGACGGCGTGATGGGCGAGATGGAGCCGCATCGTGGCCGGGTCGGCCACGAGGTCGGAGTCCTCGCCCAGGTCCTGGCTCAGAGCCAGGAGGTCGCGCACGACGTGGCCGCGCTGCTCGAGGCGCGCATGATCGGATTCACCTATCCGGGCGCGAAGACTCGCACCGCCAACGTGGCCTTCCCGTTCTCGCCCCTGGTCAACGACACGGGGCCCGTGTACAGGTTCAGCGTCCTGCACGTGGCCGAGCTGGCCGCGCGGTCGGAGCTGACAAGCCTGTTTCCGATCGAGCTCGCGAAGGTGGGGGCCAGATGACGAACCGTCACCTCATCGATTTCGTCGAGTTCCTGTTCAGCAAGAACGCCGGCCCATACGTGATCACGTTCGACGCGATCTTCAAGGACGAGGCCGCGTATGACCAGGTCAGGAGATCTGGCGTGTTCAACAAGGCCACCCTGGCGCGCCTGTTCAACGTGCCGGAGTCGAGGATCCTGTCGATCCACGAGTACCCGGCCGGCAGGGTAATCAAGTTCAACATCGTGAGGGACACGTCGTCGGGCGACTTCGGCGACCGCTCGGTGTTCGGCTCGCAGCTGTGGGCGCCCCTGATCTCGCTGGAGATTCCTTCCGAATCGATCGGCTGACCAAAAAAGGAGCCTCGGCGAGGCCGAGGCTCCTGTGCTTCCCCAATCGGTGGGTCTGCCTTACGACGCGAGTCCCCAGAGCTTCTTGTATGCGGCCTTGTAGTCGGTCGGTCCATACCAGGTCGCGTCGGACGCATTGAGGTCGTACTGCTGGATGTTGGTGCGGTCAAAGATCCGCTGCGGAATCTTCTCGCCCTCACCGCACGGAGACGGCGCGGCGCAGATTGGCTTCACTCCAGACAGAATGCGAAGCGCATCATCAGCGATCGCGTATCCGCTCCAACCAAGTGGCGACCCAACGTCACAGGTCAACGGGTCTCCGTTTTGCTTCAGGCGGTCCACGTTGCCCTTCGTGGCGTTGTATGCACAGACGTGCACGCGGCTGGCCGCTCCAGCCTGGATGATGGCCGGGTCTATGAACGCCGTTTCAGGGTCGAATGCTGGAACCACCCAGTTCACGGTCGGATCGGCGACTGATGTGCTCGCCGTCACCGCCAGCTTGGTGCTCCAGTCCGCGATCACCACGTCTTTGGTCGTGACCTTGCACGCCGTGGGGCAGTATTTCTGGAACTCCGCCTTCAGTCCGTCGCCGACTTCTCCGGCGGGCTGGACGTCTGAGCTGTTGATGAAAACCGCGTTGACGGGTTTGCCGTTGGACAGGTTCATGATCGCGTCAGCCATCAGAACGCCTGCGTTCTTGTATGCGTACGTGACCTCCGCGACACCTCCGTTGGGGGTAGGACCGGCGCCCTCGTCGTTGTTCGCCCACTCCAGCACGGGTATGCCGGCCGCCTTGGCGGCGTCGAACCCCGCTTGAGTCTGGGCAACCGGGTAGTCCTGGTCGACGATCAGATCAGCTTTCGCCGCGATCGCATTTTGCATCCCATGGATCTCTTCCTGCGCAGATCCCTGTCCATCAAAGAACGTCACCTGAACGCCGGCGGCGTTCATGGCTTCCTTGAAGGGGTTGTAGATCAGCGGCGTGAAGGAGTTGCTGCCGAGGTTGCTGATCCACCAGACCTTCTTGCCTTTTGCCTTCGTGGCGTCGAAGGCAGGTCCGCCTGAAAACTGCGAGGGCCCGGACTCCTTCTGATACAGCGCCTTGACCTGCGCCAGCGCGTCGGCGCTCATGCCCTCCGAAGTGTTGGAGGTGCTGTTCGAACCTCCGCATGCCGCTGCCATTACGGCCACGACCAACCCCAAGCGCAGCGTTCGCCCGCACTGCGCGAGGGTTCTGCCGATATCTACCATCTTCAATCCTCCATTCGTGTTTTTCCGGCGGGGTCCGAGAGACGACGAGCCATCAGAAACGAGGAAGCTCACTGCGTGAACCGTCGTCTCGCGGCCAGGCGAGAGAGCGCGACGGCAAGAACCAGAGAGGCACCGTAGAAGACGTTTTCGACCCAGCCGCTGAACCCCAGCAGCTCGAGCCCGGTGATCCCCGTGATCAGGAAGTACACCGCGATGAGCGTTCCGAGAGGGTTGAATCTG
>Ga0207684_10004927_pt1 | contig 12455 bp, 12 predicted proteins | sample KBSK5501metaG_FD_184342 | JGI IMG/M metagenome (GOLD analysis project Ga0207684, IMG submission 184342) | Corn, switchgrass and miscanthus rhizosphere microbial communities from Kellogg Biological Station, Michigan, USA - KBS K5-50-1 metaG... | ecosystem: Host-associated > Plants > Roots >...
GAGGTTACTCGTCGACGACGCGCAGAGGTTTGTAGAAGGGGCGTGGAAGCTTGCCGGTCTCGAGGAGATCGAGGGAGATCGCTACGCCGAGCCGTTCCTCCAGGCGCGCGCGCACGCGAGCTGCGAGCTCATCGGAAGGCTTCTCCGCTTCGACCCGCACGGTCAGGGTCGTCTCGTCGCTGTTCCGCACCATCTGGAACTCGAGCTCGGGACGCGTTACCTCCGACATATCCGTCAGCGACATCTGGATGTCGTTCGGGAGGATCTCCTTGCCCGCTGCTCGAACGATGTCGGCACGCCGGCCTTCCCAGAATGCGCGCGCGTGGGTCTCACCGCACGGGCACGGGTCGCGCTCGATGCGGACAACGTCTTCAAGGTCGTACCGCAGCATGGCGTTGTCCTTCGTGAGCGACGTTACGACGAGGTTGCCTCGCGTTCCATCAGGAACAGGCTCGCCGCTCTCCGTATCGATCGATTCAACGATCGCCTCGTCTTCACACATATGCGAACCGCGCGAGTGCTCGCACGCGGATCCGAGGAAAGCGAAGGCATCGAGCCCCGCTGAGATCGCGCGGTACTGGCCGATGTCCGCCGGCTGCTTCATGTTGAGATCCTTCTCGGGATCGAGGCCCATGCCCTTGGCTGCTTCCCAGAAGATGTGCAGGACCGGCCCAAACATCTCGTAGTGATCCGGCTTCAGCTCGCGCCAGAGGTTGATCGCGCGCGAAATGTCGTCCGCCGACGACGGCAGGCCGACGGGGACGTTCAAAGATCCGAACGCTTCGATCACACCACCAAGCAGCGCCTGGCCGCCGTTCAGGCCGCCGGGGTGCGCGTGCGTGACAACCTGGCCCGGCTTACGGCCTTGCCGCATGAACGAGCGGCACCCGGCGTCGTACTCGACGTCCAAATCGTGCTTCGTGAACAGGATCATCGTCGGACGGCCGGTCGTGCCCGTCGACGTGGAGAGACGGATGCACTGCGACGCCGGCGCGCCCCGGTACGAACCGAGCGGTGGGTGCGCGGCCTCGTCGTCGCGCAGCTGCTGTTTCACCGTCCGCGGGATCTTCGGCATGTCGTCGACTGATTTGATGTCGTCGGGTCCGATCCCCGCTGCCTGCAACTTGTCGCGGAAGAACGTGATCGGCTGGTTGAAGATCCGGTGGATCAGCGCGCGCAGCCGCTCGTCCTGGAGCGCGCGCAGCTGATCGCGCGGCAGGGTTTGGACATCGGGCCGGAAGAACTCGGTCATCGCGCTAGCCGCGGGAGGGAAGCGCCGCCGTGCAGCTTCCGTTGATGATCACGGTGCCCTTGTCGTCGACGCCCTGGAGCGTTGCGTCGATCCTGTTCTCGTCACCTTCCTTGTACTTCTTGGTCACTGTCGCCGAGAAGGTGAGCGTGGCGCCTGGGTAGAGCTGCCCGCGGAACGATACGGCGTACTTCCGAACGTTCCCGACACCGACCCAGTCCGTGACGTAGTGGCTGAGCACGCCGGCACTGAACATGCCATGGCCGAACACGCTGGGGTATCCGACCTGCGTTGCGACCGTGTCGTCGTGGTGCATCGGGTTGAAGTCACCGGACGCCCCTGCGTAACGGACGAAGTGAGAACGCGAGATGTTCTCGACCGGCGGCCAGTCGGCGATCTCGTCGCCTTCCTGGATGTCTTCGAAATGAACGTTCCTGCGATCCATGGTTGGTCTCCTGTCAGCTCGCAGCTTTGGACGTCTGCACGAGGATCGTGCGCGCCTTCAGCACGTCTTCGCCGCGCTGGTTGGTGAACGTGGTCTCCGACGTGATGAACGTCATCGTGCCTCCGCGCTTGCCTTCTTTTTCGGAGACGTCGCTGATGATTGCGCGCGACGTGAGCGAATCGCCGGCCTTGATCTCACCGAGGTACTCGTACTCCTGGCCGGCGTGCAGGACTCGGAGCAGGTCGAGACCGAGGTCCGCGAGCTTCGCTCCGCCGCCACCGCTTCCCGACGGCCAGTGCGCGCCCGCCATCGTGAACGTCAGCGGCGCAGGTGCGTCCTTCTCTGCGAAGTATGCCGGGTTTTCGTCGAGGATCGCGCGAGCGAATTCCATGATCTTTCCGCGCTCGACGACCATCGAGCCGCCGCCCATTTCGGTGCCGACGATCGACTTGTCTACCATCGTTTCCTCCCTGGTTTTCGGTGCGTCGCGATAGGCTCCAGCGATCTTGAGAGCATAAACGGGCGCCATGAGAAAGGACGAACGTGGCCATCGAGGTCGTCAAAGACGAGGGCATCACAACCATCACGATCAACCGGCCCGAGCGTCGTAACGCGCTCGACCTCCCGCACTTCGCCGACCTTGCAGCTGCATGGGAGGAGTTCCGGGACGACGACGGCGCGCGCGTCGCGATCATCACAGGAACGGGCAAGGACTTCACGGTCGGCGCCGACCTCAAGTCGTTCGTGCCCGCCGTTGCCGGGAACACCGAGCAGATGCACAAGGACATGCTCGAAGGGAAGAAGATCGGGCCGGAGGTCGGCCTCACTGCCGTGCTTCGCAACTTCGAGCTGTGGAAACCCGTCATCGCAGCGGTGAACGGCACGTGCGTTGCAGGCGGGATGGAGATGCTGATGGGAACCGATATCCGCATCGCTTCGACGACCGCGACGTTCGGCATCTTCGAGCCGAAGCGCGGCTTGTTCCCCGGTGGCGGGACAACCGTCCGGCTCCCTCGTCAGATCCCCTTCGCGTTGGCGATGGAAGTGCTTCTGGTGTGCGACGCGATCGACGCCGAAAACGCATTCAGGATGGGCATAGTGAACGCCGTCGTCGAGCCCGAGAAGCTGCTCGACGAGGCAAAGAGCTGGGCACGAAAGATCATGGCGAATGCACCGCTCGCGATCGAAGCGGTGAAGCGGTCGGTGATGCACGGGCTTTCGACGGACCTGAAGAGCGCGTACGACTACGAGCTCCAGTGCGCGGCCGAAGTCTTCATGACCGAGGACGCGAAAGAGGGCCCGGCCGCGTTCGCGGAGAAGAGACAACCCGTATGGCAACGGAAGTAATCGCGCAGCGCACGCTCGACCGGACGGAACCGCCCTGGCGGGACCGTTACCGCGTGCTGTGGAAAGAGCGCGACCGCTTCAACTTCGCGAACTTCGTCGACAGGTTGGTCGATCTGTACGGCGACCGGACGGCCTTCGTGCTGGACGCGCCGATCGATTACCCAGGGTTCTCGGGCGACACGCTCACCTACCGCGATGTCGGCAGGCTGGTGAATCGCTTCGCCGGCGCGATGCGCGCGCTCGGCGTCCAGAAGGGCGACCGGGTCGGCCTCATCACGATGAATCGGATCGAGATGGCGTTCGTGAACTTCGCCGTGGCGCGGATCGGCGCGATCCCGGTGCCGATGAACTTCATGCTCCGGCCGAACGAGATCGAGTTCGTCGTCCAAAAGGCGGGAGTCGAGCTGCTCGTCATCGACGAGACCGTCTTCGAGGCGACGATCAAAGACCCGTCGACCGTACCGGGGGTAAAGCGCTGGGCGATCGTTGGGACGAAGCCTGCGCCGGACGGGATCGCCTCGATCCGCGACGTGATGGCAACGGCGGCCGAAGAGGTCCCCCCCGTTAAGCCGGCGACCGACGAAGACGTTGCGATGCTGTTCTTCACGTCGGGCACGACCGGCTTCCCCAAAGGCTCGATGATGACGCACACCGGCGCGATGATCGGGATGCGGAACATGGTCCGAATGTCGTCCCTTTCTGTGAAAATCCCGCGGCGGCTCGGGCTGCTCGTCATGCCGGTTGCGCACGCTGCCGGCTACGCGACCTTGCTGCTGAACCTCGGGATGGGTACGCCCTCGTACTTCATGTCCAAGTTCGATGCACCGGCGATCTTCGATGCGGTCGAGCAGCTTCACCCGACGCTGATCGCAGGCACCCCCGCGATGTACCGGATCCTGCTGCACGCGGGCGCGCGCGACCGAGACTGGTCGTCGATCAAGGTCTTCGGCGGCGGCGCCGACGCGTTCGACGACGAGCTCGTGCGCGCGGTGCGCGAGCTCGGCGCGCGCAAAGGCTTCCTCGGCCGCAAGAAGCTCCCGTGGTTCGTACGCGGCTACGGGATGGCCGAGGCGAACTCGTACGTCACGCAGACGCCGTGGTGGGAAGCGGGCGATAACTGCATGGGCTGGGTGCTCAGGCCGGTGACGTACCGGATCGTCGACGAGGACGGGAACGACGTGGCGAAGGGGCAGCCCGGGGAGCTCCTGCTGAAAGGCCCGAACATCACGAAGGGCTACTGGAACGACCCCGAGGCGACCGCGGCCGCGATCGACGCGCAAGGCTGGTTCCACACCGGCGACCTCGTTCGGAAGGGCAAGTGGCGGATGCTGTTCTTCACCGGCCGCTCGAACGATGTCATCAAGTCGGGCGGCTACAAGATCAGCGCGAACGAGATCGACCAGCACCTCACGCAGCATCCCGATGTCGAGCATGCCGCGACCGTCGGCATCCCCCACCCCTTGAAGGGCGAGCGGCCGTTCGCAGCCGTGCAGCTCCGGAGCGGCGCGACATCCACCGGCGACGACATCCTGATCTGGGCGCGCGAGCGCATCGCGCCGTACAAGTGCCCTCGCGCGATCATCGTCATGGAGGACATGCCCTTCACGTTCAGCATGAAGCCGAAGCGACGTGAAGTGCGCGAGCGGCTGATCCGCTACCTGCCGGAGTCGGTGAAGGCGGGCGAGTAGAACCTGATCGAGCTGCCGGCCGGTGCGACGGGGATGCTCGTCATCGAGCTGCAAAACGACTTATGCGCGCCCACTTTGGCCGAGCAGCGCGGGCTTCGCGGAGCGCTCGCGCGCGCAGTCCGAGATCGGAGCGTCCTGCAACGACTGGCGCCGGTGCTCGACACGTGTCGCGCGCGCGGGGCGCCCGTGATCTACCTGACGAAGGAACGTCATCCCTCGATCCCCCAGCCGGACTTCGCGCCGATCTATCGCATGGCGGGCGGCGAGCCGACGTTGGTTCACGGAACGTGGGGCGCTCAGGTCGTCGACGAGATCAAGCCGGCCGAGGGTGATCTGGTTCTTCCTCGCTTCACCTCGATCGACCCCTCGTACGGGACGGAGCTGTGGGCGATCTGCGAAAGCCTTGGCCTCAGCACGCTGATGCTCGCCGGCATCTCGACCACGCTCGCCGTCGAAGGGACCGCGCGCGCGGCGGCGAACCGCGGGCTCCGCGTCGTCGTTATCGAAGATTGCTGCGCGAGCGTCCCCGACGAGTGGCACCGGTTCAGCGTCACCAACGTGCTGCCGTTGATCGCAGACGTGTGCTCAAGCGCGGACGTCCTGACGGTCTTGCAGAGATGACCGATCTCGGCGACCTCGACGCAACCGGAACCGCGGAGCTGATCCGCAACGGCGAGCTGACACCGTCGGAAGCGGTCGCCGCAGCGATCGCGCGCATCGAGAAGGTGAACCCCGATCTGAACGCGGTCATCCACCCGCTGTTCGACAAGGCGACCGAAGCAGCCGCCTCCCCAGAGCTTCCGTACGGACCGTTCCGTGGCGTCCCGATCGTGCTCAAGGACCTCAGCTCTCCGAGCAAGGGCGACCCGTTCCACGAAGGGATGCGCTTCTTACGCGACCTCGGCTGGACCGAAGACCACGACGGCACGGTGCCCGCTCGATTGCGTGCAGCCGGGTTCGTTTTCGTCGGACGTACGAACACGCCGGAGCTCGGACTGATCCCTACTACCGAGCCCGTCGCCTACGGGCCGACGCGCAACCCGTGGGATCCCGCGCGCATCCCAGGGGGGTCAAGCGGTGGCTCCGCTGCTGCGGTCGCCGCGCGCATGGTGCCGCTCGGGCATGGGAGCGACGGCGGCGGATCGATCCGCATCCCGGCAAGCGCGTGCGGGCTCGTCGGATTGAAACCATCCAGAGGGCGTGTCCCGTCTGGACCAGACAACGGCGAGTCGATGGCGGGCCTGTCGGTCGAGCACGTCCTCACGCGAAGCGTGCGCGACTGTGCGGCCGTTCTCGACGTTCTGAGCGGACTCGCGGCCGGCGATCCCTACACGGCCCCCACACCTCTGCGCGCGTTCGCCGACGAAGTCGGCTCCGAAGCTGGTGCGCTTCGTTTCGGGGCGATGAGGCGCGCGCCGTTCGACATGGTCCCGCTCCATCCCGACGTGGTTGAGGCCGTCGATGAAACGGCACGGCATCTCGCTACGGCGGGGCACCAGGTCGAAGAGACTCATCCAGGCGCGCTCGACGAGCCCGAGCTCCTCCTGCACTTCGGCGTGCTAACTGCGTGCGACGCGGCGGCGGTCCTGGATCGCTGGAGCGCGCGCACGGGCAAGCCGATCACCGCCGGCGACGTCGAGATCAGCACCTGGGCGCTCGCGGAGCTTGGGCGCGCCGTCTCCGGCCCGCAGCTCATGGCGTCGCGCGAATGGCTGTTTCGGTTCGCGCGCCGCATGAGCGAATGGTGGCTGAGCGGATACGACCTTCTGCTGACGCCGACACTGTCGGCTCCCCCACCGCCGATCGGAACGTTCGTCGCGACGCCGGAGAGCCCCCTCGGCGCCGGCGCGACCGCGTCGCTGCTCGTTCCGTTCACGCCACCGTTCAACGCGACCGGACAGCCGGCGATCTCTCTGCCGATCTCGTGGAACGCCGAAGGACTACCCATCGGGGTGCAGCTGGTCGCCGGGTACGGGCACGAGGAGGTCTTGATCCGCGTCGCCTCGCAACTCGAGCAGGCCAGCGACTGGACCTCGCGGCGCGCGCCCATATCGGCATGAGCGAAGAGCTCGACCGGCTCGCGCAGATCATGCGCCGGTTCGCCGACGACGAGCTGCAGGGTTCCTCTCCTCTCTACGAACGCTTCGCGCGCGCGGCGGCTGAAGATCCTGAGCTCTTGTCACCATTGCTTGCCGCGCCCCCGACACAACGGCGGGCAACGCTGTACTTCGCTGCCATCCACTTTCTGGTCCTCCAAGAGCCTCAAGGCGATCTCGCAGCGGTCTACCCCGACCTCACCGAGCCGCCGGCTCTCGGTGATCCTGTGCCTGCGTTGCGCGCATTCCTCGCCGAGCACGCCGAGGATCTCGAAGAGATCTACGCGACGCGGAACACGCAGACGAACGAGGTCGGGAGGAGCGCGTTCCTACTTCCGATGTTCGGGCTCGTCGCGGCGCGCGCGCGAAGGCCGCTCGCCATGATCGAGGCCGGGGCGAGCGCCGGTCTCAACCTTCTGTTCGATCGCTACTTCTACGACTACGGCCTTGCGGGCTCGGCCGGTGATCCTGCGTCTGCGGTTCACCTCGCCCCGGAGATCCGCGGCGGCGTTCCCCCGCCCGTTCCCAACAGGATGCCCACGGTCGTCTCGCGGGTCGGTGTTGATCTCCAGCCGGTCGACGTGCGCGACTTCGACGCCATCGCGTGGCTCCGGGCGTGCATCTGGCCCGAGCACGCCGCGCGCGTCCAGCTCTTCACCCGCGCGGTGGAGATCGCGCGCGCCGATCCTCCACGCGTCATCCGGGGTGACTTCGTCGAGATGCTGCCCGGCCTGATCGAAAGCGCACCGCAGGACGCCGCGGTCTGCGTCTTCCATACCGCAGCCCTCGCGTACGTCCCCCGCGAGCAGCGGGAGCACTTGGCCGATCTCATGGCCGAAGCCGGGGGCGCGCGAGAGGTCTATTGGGTGGCGGGCGAAGGCCCTCGGATCCTCGCGGCCATGTTCCCCGAGGCCGGGATCACCGGTCCCGAAGGCGGTTATGCGCTGGTCGTGGGCCGCGCGGGCCGCGACGCCGCTTGGGTCGGCGAGGCCGCCTACCACGGCCGCTGGCTTCGCTGGCGATGATCCGGCCCGATAACGCTTCCTTGACAGAGCGGGGGCCAAAAGTGTTAAGTAGCACTTAACACTGACGCCCGTGTCACATCGCTGTGGACCTGAGGAGGCCGCCATGCGCGTGATGCCCATCGATGACTTCCTGGAGCTGACCGAAAGCTCCGGCTCGGACGCCCGAGCCTACGACTGGTCTCGCCTCGTCAAGGAGGGCCTGGCGGCGCGTACGGCCGCCGACGGCGGCGCGTGGCGCATCGGAGACCTCGCCGCTTTGGTCGAGCACCGCTACGCCTCCGGCGCCCTCAAGCGCTTCGCGGAGGAGATCGGCGAGTCCCTCGGAACCGTCCGCCGCTTCCGCTGGGTCGCCGGCGCGTACGACGATCCCGCGCGCGCGCGCTTCTCGCTGTCGTTCTCGCACTTCCAGGCCGTGGCTTCCCTCCCCGACCGCGCAACCTGGCTGGAGCGCGCGCAGCGTGGCGGCTGGAGCGTCGACCGCCTCGCGACGACCGCGCGCGGCACGAACGCGACGCCTAACCCGCCACACATCACCATGCGCACCTCCATCGAAGCCGTCTCCAAGAAGATCTCGTCGTTGAATGCGGCCGACGACCGGCTGCTCGCCAAAGCGGTTCGGGCCGGTCTGGCCGACGCCGTCGACGAACTGGCGGATCAGGTCGAGCGGCTGCGCGCGCGGCTGCGCAAGACGCAGCGGCGCTCGATAAGCGTCGCGCGCTAGCCTCACCGGATGCTTTCAGGCCTCCGGGTCGTCGAACTCACCGACCCGAGCGGATGGATGGCGGGACGGATGCTCGCCGACCTCGGCGCGGACGTCACGCTGGTCACCGATCCAGGCCTCCGCGAGACATTCCCCTATGCGTGGGCCGCCTTCAACGCAGGCAAGCGGCTCGCTGAATACGACGATTCCTTGCTTCACGACGTCGACGTGGTTATCGAGACCGGTGTCACACCACGCTACGAAGAGCTCGGCTCTCCGACGGTCGTCTGGTGCGTGCTGACCCCCTTCGGACGGACGGGTCCGAAAGCGTCGTGGCGCGCGTCAGACCTCAGCGTCCAAGCGCAGTCCGGCGTGATGTACATGACCGGCGATGCCGACCGTGCCCCGGTCGCATCGTCTGCACCGACCTCATGGCACCACGGTTGCGCTGACGCCGTCGCAGGGATCATGGCCGCGTTGCTGCAACGCGAGAAGACCGGGCGAGGACAGCTCGTCGACGTGTCCATGCAAGAGGCGCAGCTGATGGCTGCGATGAGCCGCGTCGGGCAGTGGAGTCTTGCGAAAAGTCGCGGGAAGCGCGCCGGTGCCTTGATGCGCGTGGGCGAGACCGTGCAGCGCGAGATCTGGCCGTGCAAAGACGGGTACGTGTCGTTCGGCTTGCGCGGCGGCCCCGCACGCATCCCGGGACTGAAGCGCTTGGTCGCGTGGATGGACGAGGAGGGCCTCGCTACGCCGGCAGTGAGAGATCGGGAGTGGGATTCGTACAACCACAACCTACTGGCCCAAGACGAGGTCGCCGCGATCAGCGAGCCGATCGCCGCGTTCTTCATGACCAAGACGATGACCGAGTTATACGACGCTGCACTGACTCGCGGATTGATGCTCGCGCCGGCCAACACCGCGCGCCAGATCCTTAGGAGCCGGCAGTACGCGTCTCGAGATCTGTTCACCGACCTTGACGATCCGACGTTGGGTCGGATCCCGATCGTTCGGTCGTTCGTGGTGTCCGACGCGATCTCCGGCGTCCAGGGAACGGCACCGTGACCGGCGCGCTCGATGGGATCAACGTGCTGGAGTTCGGCGCTGGCGCGGCCGGGCCGCTCGCAACGAGATATCTGGCGGATCACGGCGCGACGGTCGTGCGCGTCGAGTCGCGCGTGCGTCCGGATTTCTTGCGCCTCTACGGAATCACTGCGACGCAGAAATCACTGGACGCGTCGCCGATGTTCGCTGCGTTCAACTGCAACAAGCTCGCAATCACGTTGAACATGAAGCATCCAGATGCGCGCGCGATCGCCTTGCGGCTGGTGCGATGGGCAGACGTCGTCGCCGAGAACTTCGCGCCGGGTGCGATGGGGCGCTGGGGCCTTGGCTATGAAGACCTCGCGAAGGAAAAGCCCGATCTGGTCATGGTCTCGACGTGCTTGCACGGCCAGACCGGTCCCGAGCGCGACTATCCCGGGTTCGGCGGGCAAGGTGCCGCGATCTCGGGCTTCAACCACATGACCGGCTGGGCCGACCGCGAGCCGCTCGGCCCGTACGGGACGATCACCGACTCGCTGTCTCCTCGCTTTGCCGCTGCCGCGGTGATGGCTGCGTTGTTACGGCGCAACCGGACGGGCGAAGGAACCTATCTCGATCTGTCGCAAGTTGAATGCGCGATCTATTGCCTTGGTCCCCAATTGGTCGAGCACGCCGTCACGGGCGTTTCGCCGTCGCGTCACGGGAATCGCTCTGTGCGCGCCGTGCCGCACGGTGTGTTCCGGTGCGCGGGTGAGGACCGGTGGATCGCGATCGCGGTGTGGTCGGATGAGGAATGGTCGCGCCTTGTCGAGTCGCTCTCGTTGTCGCCTGAAGAAAGCTGGCAGAACCTCGATGGCCGGTTGGCTCAGCCAGAGTTAGTGGAGGCAGTCGTACAGGCGGCGACCTCTACGCGCGATCGTGATCAGCTTGCCGACGTGCTGCGTTCCGTCGGTATCGAGGCGACGCCCGTTCTCGATCTCGAAGATCTGAACAAAGACGAGCAGCTTGAGCACCGAGGTCATTTCGTCCCGATGTCACATCCCGTTATCGGGTCGCAGAACTACGAGGCGCTCGGGTTCCGTCTCGCGGATTCTCCTCCGGCGTTCGCTCGTCCGGGGCCAACGCTCGGGCGCGATAATGAAGAGGTCTACAAAGGGCTGCTCGAGATGAGCGACGAGGAGTTAAAGAACCTGGAGGCTTCGGGAGCCTTCGAGTGAGAAATGGCCGTTCGGGCATAGGGATGAACCGCCCAGGTACCGAACCTGGGGAGGTATGAAGCGGCAAGTTCGAAGACACTTGAAGAACTCCACATCCATACTGGTTGCCGTCTTGTTGGCGGGTTGCACGAGTGCTTCACACCCTCCGCGCGCTTCAAGCCCACAGGCATTCCAAAGTCCTCGCCCACTCAGCAGCCCCATCATCCTCTTGCCCTCAAGGCGATTGCGTACGTCGGGACGGATGGGGGCCTCTGGCTATACGAGGTCTCGGCTCGCCGCTCGACCGAGCTTGTGAAAGGCTCGTCGATCAGCCTCATCAGCCAACCGAGATTCGTCGGCCCAAGCCAAATCGACTACATCGAGACGGATGACACTCACGCCAACGCGAAGATCATTTCCGTCCAGCTTGACCTCAAAAACTTGCGTACCGTCCTCAAGCGAAACCCAGACGGGATCGATGCTTTTGGCTGGACGTCAACAGATCGAAGCCTGGCTTACGTTGTGGAGGGCAATCCTCCCAGCATTCGATTGGACGAGGGTGGCAGCTCGGACCGCAAGATCCGCACTCTCGTCGCAACCGGGGGCCGCGACTTCGTCCAGGAAGACGAGATATCAATCGCTTGGTCGCCAGATGGCAGGTATGTCCTTGCTGTTAATACGACACAATCGGACTCGATCGTCGTCTTCGATCGATCGGGCCACGTTCTCACACGGCCTATCTTCGGCAGCGACGCCCGCTGGCTTCCCGATAGCGCACACATCATCTACAGAGACAACGCAGATTTTGCAGCGACAAGGACAAGCTGGCTCGAACTTGATCTGCGAACGAACGGGAGGAGGCTCGTGGCACGAACGGCCGATCGTGTCCGGGCAAGACTCTCACCCGATGGAAAGGAGCTCGCCTACGACGACGGGCTCACGAAAAGCTTCATCCTTTATCTGTCCACTGGGAAAGAGCGACTTCTTGTACGTGGGGCGATCGCGCCGGTGTGGACTTCCAATACGACGTTGCTGATGACCCGAGTTCGCCCGTGCAAAGAGGGAGAATGCGACCCGACCCAGCCCTGGGTTGCCCTCGGACGATCAGAGGCAATCACCACGAATGGGCAGACAACGACCGCGCTCCCGATTTCCTCGACGGTCGACGCAGACCTCTTCTTCGGCTAGCAGACTCGAGTCCTCAGTTCCGCAAACCCTTCTGAAGCGTTTCCGGCATCCGAGTCAGCATGACCAAAGCAAGAAGGCTCGGCGCCACTGCCGTCATGAACGCAGCCTTGAAGCCGAGTGCGTTCGTGGTCAACCCCGCAGCGAGTGGACCCAGCGTCATACCGAGGTCGCCGGCGAAGCGGAATATGCCGACCGCGGTTCCCGATGATTCTTTAGCAGCGACATCGCCGAGCATCGCTGTCGGGACGACACCGCTCGATCCTGTCGCCGTTCCGACTGCGGCCATCGCGACGAAGAAGAGCAGCCGGCTGCTCGACAGGCCGATAAGCGAGACGATCGCTACCAGCCACGCGAACGAGCCGATACCGACCGGCTTCCTGCCGAGGCGATCGGCGGCTATCCCAGACGGATACATCACGAGCATCTCGGTCACGAGGGCAACGGCGAAGACGCCACCGATCATCGTCGGGGTCATAT
>Ga0207684_10004928_pt1 | contig 12454 bp, 7 predicted proteins | sample KBSK5501metaG_FD_184342 | JGI IMG/M metagenome (GOLD analysis project Ga0207684, IMG submission 184342) | Corn, switchgrass and miscanthus rhizosphere microbial communities from Kellogg Biological Station, Michigan, USA - KBS K5-50-1 metaG... | ecosystem: Host-associated > Plants > Roots >...
GTTTAAGCGAACCTCGCTGCGGTCTCCTTTGTGCTCTACAAAATCATGTTGCGGCGGGCGAATGGTCAGCACCGGACAAGGGGCCTCGGCAATGATCTCTTCGGCAGTCGAACCCCAGAGAGCTCGGGACAGTCCCTTGCGACCATGCGTCACTACGGTTACGAGATCGATATCGTAATTGCGAACGGCTTTGGCAATCTCTGTTGCGGGCTCGCCCTCAACAATGACCGGCTCAACCTCCAACCCGTTGAATAGCGGGTCCGCCAAAAGCGCTCTTACCTCAGTCCTTAATTGTAGTAACCAGTGGTTGTCCTGTTCTGTGAAAATCCGTTCCGGCAAGGTCAGCAGATTTGCCGGCACGCTGGCGCTTTGTACGCTGAACAGCACCGCCCGTCCACCACCGCTGCGCGCAAATGCGGCGGCATACTTCAGGGCGGCGCGAGCGTGTGGCGTGAAATCTGTCGGGAAGAGAATGTTCCTGAAAGGATACATGGCGAACATTAATTTGCGAATTTGGTTTGGAGAGTCTAACAAGAAAAAAGTTGAGGGGGAAGATAGGGGACAGGGAAAGCGTCGGTAAAGGTGAAGGGTTAACCCTCGCATCATCCACTGCGCTTTCGCCTTACCCTTCCCCCTTTCCCTTCATCGTCTCGGTGTTTTCTTCTGGATTTTACGCGGCGTTCCATGCCAAACTCCGCAGGCATTTCTCCGACCCAGACGACAGCGAGGACGCGAGATCATGGACAATACCGGTCGCGTGGAAACACGTAAAGGCGATCAACCTGGCGGATTGAAACGATCGGTTGGCTTCTACGGGCTGATGTTCGTTTCACTGGGCTCAATCATCGGATCGGGCTGGCTGCTAGGCGCACTCAACGCTGCGCAAGTGGCCGGCCCGGCGTCGATATTGTCGTGGATGCTCGCAGCCTGCATGCTGGCGCTACTCGCGCTGACGTACGCTGAACTAGGAGCCACGTATCCTGTCGCTGGAGGAGCGGCGCGGTTTCCCTACTACTCACACGGTCCGATCGCGGGGTTCATGTCCGGATGGGCGTCGTGGTTACAGGCTGTGTTCGTCGCACCCATCGAAGTGCTCGCGGCCATCACCTATGTCAACAGCGTTGGCTGGGTCAACCAACACTTCAACATGATCAATAAGGTGGGCGACAGTGCCGGGCTCCTCAACGGAACCGGTCTAGTCGTGGCGCTCGTCTTGATGGTGCTCTTCACTGCGGTGAATCTCGCCGGCGCCAAGTTCTTGTCCGACAGCAACGTGATCGTTGTACTCTGGAAGACGGCCGTGCCAGTTGTCGCGATCGCGGTCGTCGCCTGGCTGCAGTTCAATCCCGCTAATTTCCAGGCCGGCGGTGGCTTCATGCCGTTCGGCTTTCACGGCGTCTTCGCTGCGCTAACCGGCGGCGTCGTGTTCGCTTTGCAAGGGTTCGAGCAAGCGGTCCAGCTCGCCGGTGAGGCACGCAATCCGAAACGAGATCTGTCGCGGGCGATTCTGACGGCCATGGCAATCGGCGCGGTGCTGTACTCGCTCTTGCAAATCGTGATGATCGCCGGGCTCGATCCTCGGAACATCGTCAATGGCTGGTCCAAGCCGCTCGGTACTGACCCGTCCGACTACGGCGCTTGGTATACCCTCGCTCTAGCGGTAGGTGCGGGCTGGCTCGCCAAGGTGCTCATCGTCGACGCGGTCGTCTCACCAGCCGGAACTGGCGTCGTCTATGTGGGCACCACGGCACGCCTCTCGTACGCTCTCGGCGAGGAACGCGAGATGCCGACTGCCCTTGCTACGACAAATAAAAAGGGCGTCCCGGTGGTGTCCATCCTCGTCGGGGCGGTCATCGGGTCACTCGCATTCGGACCATTCAAGAGCTGGAGCGCACTCGTCAGTGTTATCACTGGTGCCACCGCTATCATGTACGCCTTCGCTCCGGTGTCGCTGGCCGCGCTCCACAAGGTCGATGGTGGCCGGCCGCGGTCCTATCGCGTGCCCATGCCGGCACTCGTGCTGCCCGCGGCTTTTTGCTCGGCCAACCTGATCATCTATTGGGGTGGTTTCGAGACCAGTTGGAAGCTCGCCTGCGCAATGGGGGTGGGGCTTGCTCTGTTCGCCGTGGGCGCCTGGCGTAACGGAACCGGCGCGCAGCACACGATCCGAAACGCCTTCTGGATCGGGCCGTGGTTCGGAGGTCAGGTGCTGATCGGGTGGCTGGGCCGTTACGGCAACGGCTCCAGAAACCTGCTGCCAAACTGGGTGGACATCGTCGTGGTGATTGTCTTCGCGCTGGTGATTTTCTACTGGGCCGTCAGGCTGACATTGACCAAGGAGGGGACGGCCGCGGCAGTCGCTAACGACGCGCAGCAGATCGACTACGTGACGCTCGACCGATGACGCTGGCGGCGCACACGGTGAATACATGAACGCCCTTCCCATAATCATCGGCTCGCTCTGCGTCATCGCCATCGCCTATCGCTACTACTCCGCTTTCATCGCGGCCAAAGTTCTCGCGCTTGATGATTCGCGACCAGTGCCGTCGCAAACAATGTATGACGGGCACAACTATTACCCGACAAACAAGTGGGTGCTCTTCGGCCATCACTTCGCAGCCATCTCGGGCGCCGGCCCGCTTATCGGCCCGGTGCTGGCGGCGCAGTTTGGTTTTCTACCCGGACTGCTCTGGCTTGTGATTGGAGTCTGCCTTGGCGGCGCTGTACACGACTTCATGATCCTCGCCGGCAGCGTACGCCGCAGAGGGAAGTCACTGGCTGAAATGGCGCGGACTGAGATTAGTCCGCTGAGTGGTCTTGTCGCCGGGATCGCGATTCTGTTCATCGTGGTGATCGCGCTTGCAGGGCTTGGCCTGGTTGTCGTGAATGCGCTTGCCGAATCGCCCTGGGGCACATTCACCGTTGGGTTCACGATTCCCCTCGCCCTCTTCATGGGCCTTTACATGTATCGGTTCCGCAAAGGCAGAATCGCCGAGGCGAGCATAATCGGAGTAGTAGGTCTGCTGGCGGCCGTTTATCTGGGGGGACGCATAGCTGATTCATCGCTGGCCAACACGTTCACACTTTCGCGCAACGCATTGATCCTCCTGATGGCCGCATACGGCTTCATCGCCTCGGTGTTGCCTGTCTGGATGTTGCTTTGTCCGCGGGACTATCTGTCGTCATATTTGAAAATTGGCACGATCGCTTTCCTGATCATCGGCGTCATTCTGGTTCATCCAAACTTGAACATGCCGGCGCTCACCCCTTTCACTGCGGGTGGCGGGCCGGTGATTCCAGGCAAGCTTTATCCCTTTGTCTTTATCACGATTGCCTGTGGGGCGATTTCCGGTTTTCATGCGCTCGTTTCTTCCGGCACGACGCCGAAGATGATCGCCAAAGAAACTGACGCGCGCATGATTGGTTACGGATCGATGTTGACGGAAGGCGTGGTTGGTGTGGTGGCGCTGATTGCCGCGAGCTCTCTTTTTCCCGGTGACTACTTTGCCATCAACACTGCGCAAAAGACCGACACACAGAAAGCTGCTTACGTGCGCATGGTTGACGAAAACAGCGCGCAGGGCTTCAACCTGCAGCCGCAGGAAATTGATCGACTCGAACAGGAGTCAGGCGAGAAGAACCTGCGCGGCCGAACCGGTGGCGCCGTTACGCTGGCACTCGGAATTGCCAAAATCTTTGACGGAATTCCGGGACTGCGCGGGCTAATGAAATACTGGTATCACTTCGCGATCATGTTTGAAGCGCTCTTCATTCTCACTACGATCGATACCGGCACGCGGGTGGCCCGTTTCCTGGTGGGAGAGTTTGGCGGGCGAGTCTATAGCAAACTCGAGGAACCAAATTGGCTGCCGGGGTCAGTCATCACCTCGGCTCTGGTTGTAACCGCTTGGGCTGCCTTCATCTGGTCGGGATCGATCTCAACTATTTGGCCAATGTTTGGCATCGCTAATCAACTGCTGGCGGCGGTGGCGCTCTGCGTCGCCACCACCATCATCATTAACTCCGGCAAGGCGAAATATAGTTGGGTGACATTATTGCCGCTGAGCTTTGTTTCTACTACCACCCTCGTAGCGGGCTGGGAGTCGATCACAGACATCTTCTGGCCGCTCTCGCAAAAGCCTGAAACCGCGATGCTGGGCTATATCAACGTTTCACTTACCGCGATCATCATGTTCGCTGCCGTAATTATTCTGATCGATTCGATTCGTCGCTGGCTTGGCTTCGGAAAACGGCCACAAAGCCTTGCCGACCTGGCCGAGGCCGGAGCGGCACCATAATTGGTCCGCCCAAGAGCCGGAGCAAGGCGGCCGTCCCCCCTTTTTGTTTTATCCGCAGATTACTCAGATTACGCCGATTTGATTTATCAACACTGCTGGCAGGTCTTTGTAATCTGTGCAATCTGTGTAATCTGCGGACTACTTTCCGGGTATCATCGGCACCCAGTTTAAGAACTCCAGTTAACCTTCCGCGTTGGACAGTCCGCCGGAAAATCGGCAATAATACGCGGTTCTTGCAAGTCGATCCGTCAATACCGTAGGTGTTTCCGCAGCAATTATGGTGTTGAACTTCGGACACGAGCAGGGCTTGCGGGCGCGCATCTCCGCTACTTAAACGACCGAAAGGAATCACACAATCGTGGAACTATCGCTGATCTCAATTATCAGCCTGCTAACAGTTTGCTTAGCATTGCTTATCAAGAAGAAATCTATTAACAACCTGGCTGGTGCCGCCTCTCTGGTTAGCACGCATGCGCGACGTATTCGCCGCACCAGCCTGACATTCGTCGGCGCTTTGGCGGGTCTGGCATTCTCCACGTCAACTGCTTTCGGTCAATCGCACTCGGGCGGAGAAGCGAATCTGATTCTGCCAGATCTCAGCGACGTCACTTTTTTTGGCGGCATTAACGGTCACGATCTTTTGTTAGTTGGACTCGTAGTTTGCATGTTGGGTCTTCTTTTTGGTCTCGGCATCTACATGAACTTAAAGAAGCTGCCGGTTCACCGCGCCATGCGGGAGATTTCGGAGCTCATTTATGAAACTTGTAAGACTTACCTGATTACACAAGGCAAGTTCATCCTGATTCTGGAAATCTTCATCGGCATCATCATCATCCTCTATTTCGGCGTGCTCTCGCGGATGGAGCCGTTTCGCGTCGCCATTATTCTCGCCTTTAGTCTGGTCGGCATCGCCGGCAGTTACGGCGTCGCCTGGTTCGGCATCCGGGTTAATACTTTTGCCAACTCGCGAACAGCCTTCGCGAGTCTCGAAGGCAAACCGTTTCCGCTTTACGCAATTCCACTGAAAGCCGGCATGAGCATCGGCATGATGCTGATCAGCGTGGAACTTCTAATCATGCTCTGCATCCTGCTTTTTATCCCGGGCGATTACGCCGGCCCTTGCTTCATCGGTTTCGCGATTGGTGAATCCCTTGGCGCGGCAGCTCTCAGAATTGCCGGCGGCATTTTTACGAAGATTGCGGACATTGGCGCCGACCTGATGAAGATCGTCTTCAAGATTAAGGAAGACGACGCACGCAATCCGGGTGTGATTGCTGACTGCACCGGCGACAACGCCGGCGATTCAGTGGGACCCAGTGCCGACGGTTTTGAGACTTACGGTGTTACCGGTGTGGCGCTAATCACTTTCATTTTGCTGGGAGTGCGTGGCGATACCGTGCAGGTGCAGCTCCTGGTCTGGATCTTTGTGATGCGCATCATGATGATCATCGCCAGCGCAGCGTCGTATTTCATTAACGACGCGATTGCCAAAGCTCGTTACCGCACCGCGGATAAGATGAACTTCGAATCTCCGCTCACCTCACTGGTCTGGATCACTTCGATTCTTTCGGTCGTCGTCACCTTCGTCATTTCCAAGCTGACTATTCCCGCTCTTGGCGGCGACACAACCCTTTGGTGGAAACTTTCGGCAATCATCTCCTGCGGCACGCTGGCAGGCGCGATCATTCCCGAGCTCGTCAAGGTGTTTACCTCGACTGAATCTCACCATGTAAGCGAAGTGGTTACGTCTTCGCGCGAAGGCGGCGCCTCTCTCAACATTCTTTCAGGACTCGTGGCCGGAAATTTTTCGGCTTACTGGCTCGGCATGAGCATCGTCTTCCTGATGTCGATCGCTTACTACTTCAGCACCATGGGCCTCGATGCCCTGATGGTTTCGACATCGGTGGTGCAGGTGGCTCCGGTTTTCGCTTTCGGACTGGTAGCCTTTGGATTTCTCGGGATGGGCCCGGTCACTATCGCAGTCGACTCGTATGGCCCGGTGACCGACAACGCCCAATCCGTTTACGAGTTGTCACTAATAGAGCAGGTGCCAGACATCGAAGCCGAGATTCAAAGAGACTTCAATCTGACTGTGAACTTCTCGCGCGCGAAACATTTGCTGGAGGAGAACGACGGCGCCGGCAACACGTTCAAAGCCACAGCCAAGCCAGTGCTTATCGGCACTGCAGTGGTTGGCGCCACCACCATGATTTTTTCGATCATCATGGTGCTAACGGACCAACTTAGAAACTCTGAGGCGCTTAATAGTTTGTCATTGCTGCATGCGCCCTTCGTTTTGGGATTGATCACGGGCGGCGCGGTGATCTACTGGTTCACAGGGGCTTCTATTCAGGCGGTAACGACCGGAGCGTATCGCGCGGTTGAGTTCATCAAGGCAAACATTCGCCTGGAAGGTGTGGAAAAGGCGTCGGTTGAAGATAGTAAGAAGGTCGTCCAGATCTGTACGCAGTATGCGCAGAAGGGCATGTTCAATATCTTCCTGACGATATTCTTCTCGACGCTGGCTTTTGCCTTTGTCGAACCGTTTTTCTTTATCGGCTATCTGATTTCGATTGCGATCTTCGGACTTTATCAGGCGATCTTCATGGCAAACGCCGGCGGCGCCTGGGACAACGCGAAGAAAGTGGTCGAGGTGGATCTCAAACAAAAAGGGACACCACTGCACGATGCGACCGTCGTTGGTGACACGGTGGGCGATCCATTCAAGGATACATCGTCGGTAGCGCTGAATCCGGTGATCAAGTTCACTACGTTATTTGGTTTGTTGGCCGTGGAATTGGCGGTGTCAATCGCCGACACCCGCGGTCAGTTTGGCGAGAATGGACCGCTGATCAGCCACATCCTGGCGGCAGTTTTCTTTCTCGCGTCGGTCGTGTTTGTCTGGAGATCGTTCCACAAGATGCGCATCGGCACTTTAGCGTCGGCCGGCGGCACCGAAGCGCAGAAAGATTAGACTAGTTTCGAGTTCCCAGTTTCGGGTTTCGAGTCTAGAATTAGTTTTAACTCGAAGCTCGTAACGCGAAACTCGAAACTAAGATTGAGGTTAGTCCCAATGAGCACGTCTTTTGATCATACCGCTCCCGACACCCTGATCAGCGCTGCCCTGGCTCCGCTCGACTGGACCCGCTCCGTCTCCCTGGCGGTAGTGTGTAGTTTGTTGACTGCGCTCGCTGCTCAGATCGTGATTCCAGTTGGCCTCGGTCCGCCAATCACAGGCCAGACATTTGTAGTCTTGCTGACTGGAGCGCTGCTTGGATCGCGGCTTGGCGCGATGGCCATGATTATGTACCTGGCGGAAGGTGCTATTGGCTTGCCCTTTTTTAGCGGCTTCCATGGCGGCCTCGGCCATCTTCTTGGACAAGGGGGCGGCTATCTGGTGGCCTTTCCAGCGGGCGCGTTTGTAACCGGCGCGTTTGCAGAAAACGGCTGGGACAAACGCTTCTGGACGGCGGTGGTGGCGATGGCTGTGGGTTCAATCATTATCCTGCTCGCGGGGATGGCGTGGTTCTCTGTGCTAACGCACACCTCTCCACTTGTGGCCTTCCTAATTAATTTGAAGTACATTCCCGGCGACATAATCAAGATATTGTTGGCTGCAGCAGTTTTGCCGACCGGCTGGGCATTGCTGAAACGTAAAGCTTCGCAAAAGGGGAATAGGGAAAACGGGTAAAAGGGGAAGGGGTAGAGGGAAAGACGGTTACGTCTTTCCGTTGCCCTTTCCTTTTCTCCTTGCGGCTTTTCCTTCTTTCCCTTTCCGCTTGATCCCTTCCTCTATTCCTATTCCCCTGTTCCCACTGTTCCCCTTTTTCCCTTTTACCCTCTGCCCCACTTTCTCGTTGACAACTCAACCACAAGTGTAGTAGCTTCAACCTCATTCGTAGTAAAGGAGCAGGATGGTTAAAGAAAAGCAGGTAAGGCTGACGCGTTTGGAGTTGGAAGTAATGGGAGCGGTGTGGGAGCTTGGGAGTGCCTCGGTGCGTGAAATTCAGGAACACCTTCCCGAGCAAAAACGTCCGGCCTACACAACTGTGCAGACGATCATCTACCGTCTGGAGGAAAAGGGAGCGGTGCGCCGGGTCAAGAAGATCGGCAACGCTCATATCTTTGAAGCGGTGGTGACTCGCAAGGCAGCCCACAGCCGTTTGCTTGACGAGCTGCTTCATGTCTTCGGTGGTTCTCCACGTTCGCTAATGGCGCAACTGGTGGAAACAGGACAACTCACTTTGCAGGACATCAGAGACCTGGAGAGTACGTTAGGTCAACTGGAAGAGAACAGGAGCGCACCTGTCTCCTCTCGCAAAAACAAACGCTCGGGAGGAAATGCGAAATGACAGCCGTCTATGAATGGTTGGCGGTGGCTTCGGTTTGGTGGTGGCCGCGGTTCGCGGACCATCTCTGGCAGACGACTGTTTTTGCGCTAGTCATCCTGGTTGCGTCATTTGTGCTCAGACGCGGGCCGGCTCACTGGCGTCACACCTTTTGCCTGGTCGCTTCCGCGAAGTTCATTCTCCCTGCCGCTCTTTTCGTCTTCCTGGCCCAGCAAACAGGTGTCCAATCTCTTTCGTTCTTCCGCTCTTTTCAACAGACCCAAAACGCTTCTGTACTATCGGGAATCACTGGACCAGTGGCGACGCTCGCGTCTACCTATGAAGTGACGATAGTCGCGACCGGGACTACCCGCCACCAGGAGATTTACTTCGCACTAACTACAATTTGGCTGGCCGGCATTCTAACGATACTGCTGCTGTGGGTAATTCGCCGGCACAGATTCCTTCGCTCGTTGCGCTTGGGTCAACCGCGCACGAATGGCCGAGAGTGGCAGGCCCTCGAACGCGCTCGAATCTCTCTTCAATGGAAACGTGAAATCGACCTGGTGATTTCACCGCTAAAGCTCGAGCCAGCGGTGTGGCGCGTCTGGCGGCCGACGGTGGTGCTGCCGGAATCAATCGCCGGCCATCTCAACGACGACGAGTTGGAAGCAATCATGCTTCACGAGCTGGTCCACATTCAACGACGGGATAATCTAATCGGTAACCTGCAGCTGGGGCTGTGTGCTCTGTTGTGGTTTCACCCGCTGGTTTGGTTCATCAATCGCAAATTGTTCGATGAGCGTGAGCAAGTCTGCGACGAACGGGTAATGGAGATTTGTCGAGTACCTGAAGCATATGCGTCGAGCATTCTTAAAGTCGTGCGCTTTTGTTTCGGCTGGAGGATGGCAGGCGTAACCGGCGCTGCGAGCGGCTCAAATTTACGAAGGAGGATCGAAAACATTATGTCTACTGGAAATCCGAATCGCAGAACAGGTGTGTTTTCTCGCCTGCTGGCCGTGGGACTGGTGGGGCTGGCCCTGGTCATTTTGGTGGCAGCCGGAGTTTACAGTCGCCCGCGTGCGACCAATGCGTTAACAAGCGACACTCGCGCTCTCATAACGACTAGCAATCAAGTTTCGCTGGCGTCAGAGATGGCCGCGGATCAACAGTCGTCGAAGAAGTCCCCTCCCTCGCCTCCCTCGCCTCCCTCGCCTCCCTCGCCTCCGTCACCGCCATCTCCGCCATCAGATCCATCGCAGGCTCAACAACCCCAGGCACCACAGCAACCCGTGGAGCCGAATGAGCCAAATGAGCCAAAAGAGCCGGAGGAACAAGCGGAGCAGGCTGAACACCAGGCCGAGCAAGCCGAAGAGGCCGCTGAACAAGCCGAAGAAGCTGCTGAGCAAGCTGAGCCCGCAGATGAACGGGACAAGGACTTCGACAAAGCGAACAAGGAAAAGCGGAAGGAAAAGCGGAAGCAAAAGCAGGACAAAACAAAAAAGGGCGAATTGATCGAAGCGCCGCGCCCCGCCTATCCTTATGAGGTAAAGCAGCAAAAGATTCAAGGCATCGTGGCGGTTGTCATCACCATTGGCAACGACGGCAATGTGATCTACGCGAAAGCAGATAGCGGCCCTAAAGAACTCTACGCTGTTTCGGAGGCGGCGGCTCTAAAGGCGCGCTTCAAACCGACTTTTAAGGACGGCCAGCCAGTCAAAGTCACTGGAGTCATGACCTATAATTTTGTGCTCGACTAAAAATAGTCGGAGGAGTCATGAAGCATCGGCTCGTTATTGTTGCGGCGTTCTTCGCACTCAGCTGCTCGGTCGCTCATTCTCAGAGCGGCACATCTCAAATTAAAAACGAGGCCGAGCAACGCAAGGTCAAAGTTAAGAACGGCAAGTCGATAGAGCGAGACAAATCAAAGCCTGTGCGCAAGGCGATCGAAGCCTGGTACGACCTCAACATCCAGGCATTCAACAAAAAGGATTTGGTAGCGGTAATGGCGTTGCGGACGGAAGACTTTCATACGACCACGCCGGACGGAAAGCTAAACACGCGCGCCGATATGGAAGCGTACACAAGACGGCTGCTTGATAGAATCGACCATTTCATTTCCCAGGACTTCCCCGAAATTGGCACGATTGATGTCCAGGGTGATCTCGCCAGCGCCGACGTAACGCAAAAGACAGTTCGCATGCAACGCCTGCCGGATGGAACGCTACACAAGGTCGAAGCTCGGGTTGTTCAAAGAGAGACCTGGAAACATACTGCGCAGGGTTGGAAGATGTATACGGTGGACAACATTCGGGACAGCAATATTCTTATCGACGACAAGCCGTACCAGCCGGCGCCGCACTAAGGATCCGCTTAAACGTCCGGCCGGCTGACGGCGCTCGCCCCTAATTTCATTCGATTGAGCAACTCCTGAAAGCGCGGGTCTTCGCGCAGACTGTCCCACGTGTGGTCAACTCTAAGATAGACCAGGTCATGATCGTGTTCTCGGTAGGCCCTTTCCAACCAGTCGAGCGCGTGCGACGTGTCTTTCATCTGAACGTAGTAATAAGCGATTCCTGATGGTGAAACAAAGGAAAGCTTGCTGCGTTCAAGGCCGAATTGAAGGCGCATTCGCCAGTAACCGTTCCAGCCAGACGCCAGGTAAGCTCGTCTTAGCGTCGGCACCTCATCACCGCGCCCGACCAGTTCCAATCGCTTATTTGCCTCAGCGATACCTTCGTCAATCTTTCCTACCTCCCAGTAAGCAGCGGCCAATTGACGATGAGCCTCGGCAAAGTTTGGATCGACTGCCAGCACGAGCTTGTATTGCTCGATGGCCTGGTCAAACTCGCGGGCATATTGGTAATGCCAGCCCAAATGATTTCTGGACGCAGGCGAAAGCGGATCGAGTTCGAGTAGTCGCTGACTTTCGGCAAGCGCTTCCGGAAATCTGCCCATTGCAGTGAGGTAGTGGGCGTACATGTGATGAATTTCGGGATTGCCGGGATTTAACTCGAGTGCGCGCTTGAACTGCTTCTCGGCCGCAGACCAATCCCAATCCCAGAGAAATCCAACCTGGGCCAGAACCGCGTGGGCCTCTCCCAGAGTTTCGTCGAGCTCCAGGGCCCTGGTCGCCGCATCTCGGGCTTTGGGAAAGGCTTCTTCAGACGGCAGACCAATCTCCCCGAACGCATACGATTCAGCCAGTCCCGAATATGCCGGCGCGTAATGCGAATCTCGCGCAATCGCTTGCTCGAAATATTTGCGCGCCAGTTTGGTGCCATCTTCCGTAAAGTTGTTTAGATAAAACCGGCCTTGCAAATAGAGTTCGTAAGCGACAGGGTCTGCGGTGGAGTGATTCCCAAGTCGCGCCTGTTCCGCCTCACTCAATTTCAAGGTTAGCGCTTGCACCACGTGCTCAGAGATCGTGTCTTCGATTGAGAAGATATTTGTTGCCGGCACATCGAACGCATTCGCCCAGAGCGTGCGTCCCTCTTTCACGTCAACCAGCTGCACCGACACGCGAATCCGTTCGCCGTCTCTTTGCAGACTGCCCTCGAGGACAGAATCAACTTGCAGCTCCTTTCCGATAGTTGTCGCATCTCGGTCTTGATTCGAGAATTTGCGAACCGCACTGGTAGGCCGAACCTTGAGTTCTTTAACGTTGCTGAGCTTTGCGACAAGCGCGTCAGTCATGCCCAGGCCCAGGAATTCTTCGCTGGTATTCGCGGCCAGGGACCGAAAAGGCAGCACGGCGATAGAGCGCGGTTGGCTTGAAGCGATTGCGTTCTTCCCGGTTCTCCCGCCGGTCAAAAACGAAAACCCAGC
>Ga0207684_10004930_pt1 | contig 12452 bp, 11 predicted proteins | sample KBSK5501metaG_FD_184342 | JGI IMG/M metagenome (GOLD analysis project Ga0207684, IMG submission 184342) | Corn, switchgrass and miscanthus rhizosphere microbial communities from Kellogg Biological Station, Michigan, USA - KBS K5-50-1 metaG... | ecosystem: Host-associated > Plants > Roots >...
GTCCGGGCTACTGCATCCTGCTTGGCGTGGCCGACACCGACGCGGAGCGCGACGCCGATTACCTGGCGGACAAGATTCTCAAGCTGCGCGTCTTCAGCGATGAGGCGGGTAAGTTCAACCTCAGCGCAATCCAGGTCAAGGCGGCCTTCCTGGTTGTCTCCCAGTTCACGCTCTTCGCCGATGCGCGCGGGCAGAACCGGCCGAGCTTCTTGCACGCGGCGCGGCCGGAGCCTGGCATCGCGCTGCTCGACCGCTTCACAGCCCGGTTACGCGATAGCGGGCTGCCGGTGCAGACCGGTTCCTTCGGCGCCCAAATGGCGGTGCGATTGGTGAACGACGGCCCGGTGACGATCGTCCTCAGCACCGATCCATGGGACCCCCGAATCGGCTGACACGCTATCCGCAGCGCGACGTTCAAGAAAATACGGTTGGCGACGTATGCCCTGCGAAGAGGCTGTTTCCGTTGCTTGATGCCTCGCTACGAACTGCAGGGGAACGGTGACGTAACGTTCGCAGAAATGCTGCGGCGACGGCGACGCAATAGGCTGATGACGAGGCAATTCAGATGGGCATCAGCATGACGAACCGGCTGCTGGGCGTGGTCATGGGCTTCGCGCTGTCCAGCGGGATCGTCGCCCACGCCGCCGAGGCGCCGCAGCGCCCACTGGCTCCGATCACGTTCACCTCGGCGAGCGCCCTGCCGGTCGCATTGGAGACGGCGGCCAGCCACGTCGCCGAGACCGCGACCGGCGCGATCGATCCCACCGCCGCTATCCGGGCCGCTTACCAGCGTGACCATGTCGCGCTGGAACACCTCCGGCAACAGGCGTCGCAGCTAAAGGGCAGCGCGCACCCGGCATTCGATCAGTACATCTCCGACCAGGAAGGCGCCCTGACCGAATTGGAGCGGACGGCACTGGCGACCAGCCGGCCGGCCGTGGCGAGCACGATCGCGGCCATGGACAATCTCGTAAGCGCAGCTCAGGCGAAGCTCGACCTCGAGCTCTCCCAGGCGGGTGCGGCAAAGTCGCAAGACGCCAGCAAGTCGGCGAAGTCGAACAACGGCAACCACTAATATCGAACGGCGGACCATCGTGGACCGATGAATTTTCGGATCACTCACGAGTCTGCTTTTTCGATATGGAAGCGAAGAACCTCGACATCTATGGTGACGCGCCAATTCCCTGGTCGCGCGCGCTCGAAGCACTCGAGGCACCCCTGGACACGCAAGCCCCGCGGACGACATGGCTGAGCACCGTGGTCCCGATGGGCGCCCGCACCTGGCCGGCGTGGGCGCCCTTTGGGTTGACGGCAAGTTCTATTTCACGAGTGGCCCCGGGACCCGCAAGAGCCGCAACCTGGCCGCGAATCCGAACTGCGCGCTCTCCACGGCACTCCCTGGCCTCGACCTCGTCGTCGAGGGCCGCGCCGCGCGAGTAACCGACCAGGCAACGCTCGAGCGGCTCGCTCAACGCTATGCGGACCAGGGCTGGCCCGCCCGGGCGACGGACGGCGCCCTCACCGCCGAATACAGCGCGCCGAGTGCCGGGCGTCCGCCCTGGGATCTTTATGTGGTGACAGCGCTTGTAGCCTTCGGAGTGGCGACGGTTAAGCCGTACGGTGCAACCCGCTGGCGTTTTGACGCGACGGGATCGTAGTTCGGTCGGCCGGGCTACGCGGTCGCGGCTGCCTGACGTCCGCGACCCCAGCGCAGGCGCGCAGCGAGGTATGCGGCCGTGATCAACGGCAGCGCGTAGAAGAGCGTCACCGCAACCATCGACACCGCGATCTCGGTGGGTGACTGGCCTGTTGGCGCACCGCAGAGGTTCATACCCTGTCCGGTGGTGCCCGTCGCAGTCGGACAGCCTCCACTGATGTGGATCGTGGCGACCGCAAGCCCTAACGAAAACACGCCGGTCGAGGATGTTCATCACGGCGGCATCGGTTTCTTCCGGCTCGCGAGCCCGAGCTTCCGCGATGTGCGAGCGCATGTCGTCGATGAGCTCCTGCCGTGCGCTCTTTGGCAAATCGCCCGCGGCAGCGCTGACCCGGGCGACGTAGCCTTCGATCAGCTGGTCGGCGTGAGGTGCGGTCATGATTTGGTGCCCTCCTGGAGAATTCCGTCGACGGCGCCGCGAAAGCTCGTCCATTCGTTCTTGAAGGCAGTCAGGGCCCGCCGGCCTTCGGCCGTCAACTCGTAGTAGCGTCGCGGCGGCCCGTCGGTCGACTCCCGCCACTCGGTTTTCACCAGGCCGTCGCGTCGAAGCCGGCTCAGTAGCGGGTAGAGCGTGCCCTCCGTGGTGAGCAGACCGGTTTTGCCCAGGGCCTCGATTAACTCGTAGGCATAGCGAGGTGTCTTGAGGATCAGCGCCATCACGCAGTACTCCAGTGCCCCGCGGCGCATCTGGCTGACGAGTCCGTCCGCGGGCATAAGTGCAATGTAGCACAAGCTTCCTTGTTGCGCAAGGTACTAACCGAGACGACCGGGCAACGGCTGGGCTGGTGGCTCGCGATGAGCTGGTGTATCCTACGCGCGCTTGAAGCGTCGCGCCCTGGTCCCGCTGCTGATGCTGCCCCTGATGGCGGCATGCTCGGCGCCAACCAGTGGCCCGACCGGCGGTTCGCCCGTGGCGGCGCACGCCGCCACCCCCACACCAAGGCCAACCCCCATGCCAACGCCCACGCCGCCGCCGCTGGCGCTCACCAGCATCTTCGGCACCGACAAGCCCGACCTGAGCCAGTACGATCAGTCACAGCTTCGGGTGATCATCGCGACCGGTGACGTGATTCCAGCGCGCGAGGTCAACTACCAGACCATCCTCCACAAAGACTGGCTATATCCCTGGCGGCAGACGGCCGACTATCTGAAGAGCGGCGACTTGCTCTTCATCAACCTCGAATCTCCGCTGATCAAGAACTGCCCCATCATCCGCGGCGGCTTCAAGTTCTGCGGCGACGAGCGGGCGATCGCCGGCCTCGACTACGCGGGCGTCAACGTGGCCAACCTCGCCAACAACCATCTGACGAACTTCGGCCCGTCGGGCACCAACGCCACCCAGATCCTGCTGGCAAAGCACGGCATCGGCATGTCGGGCCTCGGCCTCGACGAGATCCGCGACATCCGCGGCGTCAAGTTCGCCTTCCTCGGCTTCAACGGCGTCGGCACCCACATCGATCGCGCGGAGATGAAGCGCGAGATCGACCTGGTGCGGCCGAAGGCGGATGTCGTGGTGGTCGCCTTCCACTGGGGCAAGGAGTACGAGTTACTGCCGGTCGCCGGCCCTGGCATCGCACCGGACAACCCACGCGAGATCGGTCACCTGGCGATCGACGACGGCGCCGACCTGGTCATCGGCAACCATCCGCACTGGGTGCAGCCGGTGGAGATCTACAACGGCCACCTGATCACCTACGCGCACGGCAACTTCATCTTCGACCAGATGTGGTCGCAGGAGACTCGCGAGGGAATGGTCGGCCGCTACACCTTTTACGGCACTCGGTTGGTTCGCGTCGACTACAAGCCGCTGGTGATCGACAACTACGCGCAGCCGCGCTGGCTGGACGAGACCGCCGGCGAGGGGAAAGCGATCATCGACCGGGTCGCTAAGGCGTCGGCACAGCTTGCCGGCCAGTGACGGCCGCGGCGTCCGTGTCGTTGGCAGAAATGAACACCTCGGCCTCGACCGACCCCCGCTGGTAGACGCTGACGTACCGCTCCGCCATGTGTCGCGGGCTGAATCGCTCGCGCGCGACGGCGGCGCAGCGAACCCGGTCGATCTCATCGAGGCGATTGGCACCCGCCACCAGGCCGTCCTCGTCCTCTGCCAGGAAGCCGGTAACCCCCTCCTCGATCAGCTCGGGCGTGGAGCCGCTGCGCAGCGCAAGGACCGGAGTGCCGGCCACCATGCACTCGACCATCGCCAACCCAAAGGGCTCCGCCCACTGTAAAGGGAAGATCCCGGCGGCGGCTCGCGAGATGAGCCGCGTTTTCTGCGCTCCGGCCACGTTGGGGTAATACTCGACCGTCGGGCTGAGGAAGGGCTCGACCTGCTCTTCGAAGTAGCGCATGCCTTCCCCGGAGCGCTCCACCTTACCGGCCAGGATCAGCTTGCGGCCGGCCCGTCGCGCCACCTGGACCGCGAGGTGCTGGCCCTTATCGGGGGTGATCCGCGCGACTTCGATCAAGTAGCGCTCGTGCCCACCACTCGGCGGTGACGTCGGAAGCTCGACCGCATTGTGGACGATGCCGGCCAGCTTGATGTCCGGCGCGCTCGCGGCCTGGCTCAGGCTGATGGCGCACAGTCGGGCGCGCTCGTCTACCTCTTTGTAGAAGGTGATCATCGGTTCGGTCAGCTCGCCGTGAATCGTATGGACCACCACCGGCGCCAACCCACCCTCGAGCCCGAGCAGCAGGCCCTCGAAACCAGAGTGATCGTGGATGACGTCGAACCGGTGTCCGGCCATGGCGGCGTAGACCCGGGCCAGGTAGGTGGCTTGTCGAGCCGTTTCCGCCGGTCCACCCAGGTCCTGGCTCCACGCCGCGTCGGCCAGCATCGTCACCCCCGGCGCCGACCCCTCCGCTCCAAATACGGTGACGTCGTGCCCCAGCCGGCGCAGCTCCGTGTGGAGCAGATGGACGACGAGCTCGGTGCCTCCATAGCCTCGCGGTGGCAACGGGTACCAGGCGGGCGCGATCATCGCGATCCGAAGGGCGTCGTCGACCCGGCTCACCTCCTGCCCAGCGGGCAACCCGATGATAGCCGTCAACCGAAGCGGAGGCGGCTCAGCGCGGCTCGCGCAACAGGCGAAGCGTTTCGCGCATCTGGTTCAGATGGAAGCGATCGTGGCCGGCCAGCATGCGGAACATGAGGCCGTAGCTCTCGGGCCCCCGCTCGGCGTGTATCGCGACGCGTTCACGGTCTTCCGCGGTCGAGCGGCGCCAGAGTCGCAGGTTCGCATCGCGCAGCGCGGAGAACACCGCCAGCAACTCGTCGGGGTGCGCCTCGTTGTGGCGCAGCCGCGCGACCCATAAGTCCTGGTCGTAAGCGAGCAAGGGCGGTTCATCCTGGCTGATGGCCCAGCGATATCGTCCGGACATCACGATCTCGGCGTCGACCAGGTGACCGATCAGCTCGAGCATCGACCATTCACCCGCCGCTGGTCGCCTGGTGAGGTCTGAGCCCGCCTCTTTGAGGAGTGATTGCACCGCCGAGGCCGTGGCCTGCGCGACCTCGGCCGGGTCATCGTGGCCGAGCAGCGCGAGCAGCTGTTGCTGGTAGGCGCGGCCGGCGGCGAGGGAGTCTGGTGTGGTCGTTGCCATGGCCCGGTGGACTAGCTACCCGGCTGGGTCGCCTCTGTCGGCGCGGACTCGAGCTCGCCCAACGCGCGGCGCACGCGGGCCGCGACACCCTGTGCGTCGAGGCCAAGCTGCTTGAGCAGCTCGGATTGCCCGCCCTGCTCGATGAAGGTATCGGGAACGGCCATGACGGTCACCGGGATACCCAGCGGCGTCAGCACCTCGGACACCGCCGACCCGAACCCACCGGTCGCGACGTTGTCTTCGAGCGTCAGCACGGCCGGATGGCGGCGCGCCCAGCTCGTAAGGCGCGAATCGAGCGGCTTGATGTAGCGACTGTTGATGACCGTCAGGGGCAGGCCCTCCGCGTCGAGGAGGTCGGCGGCTTCCATGGCCACCGAGACCAGCTTGCCGGTCGCGAGCAGCAACGCGGCGCTTCCCTGCCTGAGCACCTCCCACTCGCCGACGGGCAGGATCCGAGCCGGTTGCGCTTCACTCTCCCCAGCCGGGCCTTTGGGGAAGCGGATCGCGAACGGGCCGGCGTCCTCGCGCGCGAGCGCGGTGTGCAGCAAATCGCGCAGCTCCTGCGCGTCACTCGCGGCGGCCAGGGTGAGTCCCGGCATCGCCCGCAGGAAGGTCAGGTCGAAGATGCCGTGGTGGGAAGGCCCATCGTCACCGGTGATCCCGGCCCGGTCGAGAATGAATGTCACCGGCAGCTTGTGCAAGCAAACGTCCATCATCACCTGGTCGAGCGCGCGCTGGAGGAAGGTCGAGTAGATGGCGACCACCGGACGGAGCCCGGCCATGGCGAGCCCGGCGGCGAAGGTGACCGCGTGCTGCTCCGCGATCCCGACGTCGTAGAAGCGATCAGGAAAACGTTCCGCAAACGGCCCCAGCCCGGCGCTGCTCCCCATGGCGGCCGTGATCGCGACCAGCCGGGGCTCGCGCTCAGCCTCCTCGACCAAGGCCTCGCCGAAGATGTCGGTGTAGCTGATGCGGCGGCTCAACGGCCTGGCGGTCAAGACGTCGAAGGCACTGACCCCGTGCAGGTGGTCGATCTCGTCCTCTTCTGCCGGACCGTAGCCGCGGCCCTTGGTCGTGATCACATGCACCACGGCCGGCTCGCCCAGGCGGCTCACCTGCCGAAGCGTGCGCTCGATGTCCTCGATATTGTGACCGTTGATCGGCCCGGAGTACTTGATGCCGAGATATTCGAAGAAGGTGCGGGGCGAGACCAGCTCTTTCAGCCCTTCCTTGATGCGGCGCCCGGCTTCGATCGCCTTGTCGCCGGCGGGCACGCCGCGCAGCAGCCGGTCGACGCGACTCTTGGTCCGGTGATAGCTGGGGTTGAGGACGGTCAGCTGCTGCGCCAGGTGTTGCGCCAACCCGCCGATGGTCGGGGCGTAGGAGCGGCCGTTGTCGTTGACCACGATGATGACCGGCGTCTTTCGGTGACCGATGTTGTTCAGCGCTTCGTAGGCCATGCCGCCGGTCAAGGCGCCGTCACCCACGACCACGATCACGCGCCCCGCATCGGGTTGCCGGCGCGCGGCCTCCGCCATCCCCGATGCGTAGCTCAGGCCCGTGGATGCGTGGCTGTTCTCGATGAAGTCGTGCTCGCTCTCGGTGCGGTTGGGGTACCCGCTCATTCCGCCCAGCTTGCGCAGCCGCGCAAACCCCTCGCGGGGGCGGGTGAGGAGCTTGTGCACGTAGGCCTGGTGCCCGGTGTCCCAGAGGATTCGATCCTTCGGGCTGTCAAAGACACGGTGCAACGCCAGGGTCAGCTCGACGACGCCCAGGTTGGGGCCAAGGTGGCCGCCCGTCTTGGAAACCGTCGTAACCAGGAACTGGCGGATCTCCTCGGCAAGGGCGCGCAACTCGGCATCGCTCAGGGCGCGAAGGTCGGCCGGCGTCCCGATCCGATCGAGGATGGGCGTGGGTGAAAGCTGGTCCATGTCCGCTGTTCGAGTCTAGCGAAGAGCTCGCGGCGCGACTCGAGGATCAAACGCGGTTCGGCCCCGTTTGGTTTCTGCCCATTGACGGACCACTGGCCATGACGCTAAGATGCCGCTGGCCACCCGGTGTGGCGTAAGAGCTCGTTAAGTCGGGGTTAAATGGAGGTAGAGGCTGTGCGCCTAAATGTTCGACTATCGTTGGCTGCCATCGTATTCATGGCCGTGGGAGTTCTCATCCCGACTCCTGCGTCCGCCGGCGGCTCGCTTACCCCCTCGCTGGTCGCTGCTGGGTTCGACAGTCCGCGGGGCGTCAACTTCTTCAAGGAAAAGCTCGTCGTCGGCGAAGCGGGCCACGGCGGCACGAACTGCATACCGGCGTCGGCGGCAAACCCCCTCACGTGCTTCGGTCGCACGTCGCAAATCTCATGGGTGAACACCGCGACCGGAACGCACACACCACTGGTCAACCATCTCATCTCAGTGGCCGAGTTCCGTGGACCCGGCCCTGGCGAGGCGCTCGGCGTGGACGGCATCTCCGCTCGTGGCGGCCAGCTGATGGCCATCGAAGGTGTCTTCCCGCAGGCGTTTGCGAACTTCCCGTGCGCCCCCGGCGACGCCGGCTGCGCGGCGGACGTCGCCGCCGCGACGAATCAGGCGGGTGCCCTTCTCGCAGTGCGGAGTAACGGCTCCTGGCGCAAAGTCGCGAGCGTGGGCGCCTTCGGCTTCAACTTTACGGCGAATATCCCCAACCAGGAGCACGATTCCAACCCCTACGGCGTCCTGGCAGTCAATGGCGGTTCGTTCGTTGCGGACGCCGGCTCAAACACCCTGGATTTTGTTAGCAACGGCGGCCACATCAGCGTCCTCCACTACTTCCCATTCCGCAACAATGCTGGTTTCCCAACCGACGAGGTACCCGACTGCGTCGTCACCGCCGACGATGGTTTGTGGGTGGCGACCCTCTCCGGGCACCTCTACCGGGTGCACGGGACCACGGCAACGCTCGTGCCCAACTCCGATCTCAAGCACGTGACCGGGTGCGCGGCGGACCATGCAGGGAACGTCTACTTCGTCAATATGTGGACCACGCCCACCTTCCCGAGTCCATTCACGGGCAACATCGTGAAGATGTCCGATGACGGGACCTCTTCGGTGATCGCGAGCGGGATCAACTTCCCGAACATGGACGCCGTGGGGCCCGACGGCAACCTCTACTTCAGCGCTGACAGCATCTGCCCTGCGGCGGGAATCCCCGGATTCTGCCCGAATGGCGGTACGGTCTGGAGGCTCGCGCTGGCACACGAGAACGACGAAGGCGGCGATTAGCACCACAGCGAAAAACGAATAGTTTCGTAGCCTGATTGGGGCCGGCGCTGAGCGGATCAGCCGCCGGCCCCCGTCGTCTTGCTCCCGGCCGCTCTCCGGGCTAGACTCGGCTGCAAAGGTCGGGCACCAGGAGGAGGAAGGGCTCGTTGGAGACGCCGCTCACGCCCCTCGAGTTCATGCGACGGACTCGACGGTTGCACCCGCAACGCGAGGCGGTGGTCGACGGCGACCTCCGGCTCAGCTTCGAGCAGTTCTTCGACCGGTGCGACCGGTGGTCAACCGCGCTCCAGCACCTGGGTACCCGACAGGGTGATCGGGTCGCCTATATCGCGCCAAACCTCCACCAGCAGCTCGAGTCCTTTTACGCCGTGCCGCAGATCGGCGCCGTCCTGGTCCCGGTCAACTACCGGCTCACCGCCGACGACTTCGCCTACATCATCGACCACTCGGGAGCAACCGTCGTGTGTGCCACCCAGGACTACCTCGACAGCGTGGATCAGGTTCGTGACCGGCTGGGCAGTGTCAAGCATTTCGTCGCGCTAACGGGTTCAGCAGCGGGGTGGCAGGACTACCAGTCCATGATCGCGACCGAATCGCCGGACCCGAGCCGGCCCGACACCGCCGAGGGCGATCTCCTCACCATCAACTACACGAGTGGCACGACGGCGCGACCCAAGGGTGTCATGATCACGCATCGCAACGCTTACCTCAACAGCGTCGGAACGCTGCTGCACCTGCGGCTGGGAATCGGCGACCGGTACCTGTGGACCCTGCCGATGTTCCACGCCAATGGGTGGACGTTCGTATGGACCGTGACCGCCGCCGCCGCCACCCACATCTGTCTCCCGAAGCCCGATCCCGTCGAGGTCTTCCGGCTGATCCGCGAGGAGCGGGTGACCTGGCTGTGCGCCGCGCCAACCGTGCTGATCGGTCTCGCCAACGCCCCCGCCAATCTCCGCGGCGATGTTCCACGCGGGGTACACATCGCGACGGCCGGCGCCGCGCCGGCCGCGGCCACCATCGAGCGGCTCGAGGGCGAGCTGGGCTGGGAGGTCACCCAGGTCTACGGCCTTACCGAGACCTCACCATTCATCTCGGTCTGCGATCCGCTGCCGGAGCATGCGATGCTGACGGCGACCGAGCGTGCCACGATCAAGGCGCGTCAGGGCGTGGAGCTGATCACCTCCGGCGACCTGCGCGTCGTCGACACGGAAACCGGTGAGGAGGTGCCCCACGACGCGAGCACGATCGGCGAGATCGTGGTCCGCGGCAACGTGGTGCTCAAGGGTTACTACCGGGATCCCGACGCCACCGACAAGGCGATCCGCAACGGCTGGTTCCACACCGGCGACGCCGCCGTTGTTCACCCTGACGGCTATGCGGAGATCCGCGACCGGCTCAAAGACGTCATCATCAGCGGCGGCGAGAATATTTCATCGGTCGAGGTCGAGGGCTGCTTGCTACGTCATCCCGCGATCCAGGAAGTTGCCGTCGTTGGCCTTCCGCACGAGCGCTGGGGCGAGGCGCCCTGTGCGTTCGTGGTGCTAAAGACCGGTGAGACGACGACCGAGGATGAGCTTCGAGAGTTCGCGCGCGCGCGGCTCGCCCACTTCAAAGTGCCGCAGTGGTTCCACTTCGTGGAAGAGCTTCCCAAGACCGCCACCGGGAAGATCCAGAAGTTCGTCCTGCGAGGGCGCGCCCCGGCGATCGTCCGGCAATAAGCCGGTACTCGACGGAAGCCTCGGCGGCGGCCTCGACTTGCTAACGCTGGCTGACGGTCAGGACGACATTTCCAGTCTTCTGCTCGGTCTCGACGTACTTCGTCGCCTCGACCACGTCCTCCAACGGGTAACGCCGATCGATGACCGGCCGGTACTTCCCGGCCTCGATGAGCCCCTTGAGGAAGAGGACGTCCTGCTTTGTCTGTCGAGGTGGTATCTGGAACAGCACTTTCTTGCCTCCGAGTCGCGGGGTGAACAGCGCCCACATGAGATTCGCGAACCCGTCTGTTGGCAGGAAGATCCCTCGCGGCTCCAGCGAGCCACGGCAGCGCCTGAACGACTGCTTGCCGACCGCATCGAAGATGACGTCGTACATCTGGCCGTTCCTTAAGAAGTCTTCGTGCGTGTAGTCGATCACCCTGTCCGCTCCGAGCGATTTCACGAGCGCGAGGTTCTTCGTGTTGCACACTGCGGTTACGTCGGCGCCGAAGTACCTGGCCAGCTGGACTCCCGCGGTGCCGATGGCCCCCGACGCGCCGTAGATAAGGATCCTGCGGTCCTTTTTGAGATCCGCCTGTTTCAGGCAGGTAAGGGCATTGAGTGCCCCGTCGCAGATTGGCGCGGCCTCCTCGAAGCTCATCCCGGCAGGTATCTGCGCGATTCGCGCGCTCACCGGCATCGTTATGTACTCCGCGTGGGCTCCGAACCTGAGCCCGCTGGTGCCGAAGAGCCGGTCACCGACAGCCACCTCGCTGACGGCGGCGCCGACCGCTTCGACCTCTCCCGCAAATTCGGTGCCGAGGATCCGGCGCCTCGGCCGGCGGACGCCTGAGACCAGGCGGCTGAGGAACGAGATTGCCAGACCGCTCCGGCGGTTGGCCTCACGTGTTGCGGTGTCCAATCGGTTGACCGTGGTGGCGTGGATCCTGACGAGGACCTCGTCCTCCCTGGGGGTAGGCCGCTCGACCTCGTCGAGTCGCAGAACCTCGGGCGGGCCGTACCGGTCGTAGACAACCGCTCTCATTAAGTGAGGCTGAAGGGTGGATACTGATCGGTCACCAGCACGAAGGCATACCCCGTTACGCGGTTGCTCCAGCGAAGCACGCCGACGACGAAGTCGAACAGACCGCGTGGATAGGTGCCCGTGAAGAGGATGGCAAACCAGGCCACGATGACCGCGACCACGGCGCCGATTGCGAGAAAGAATAGAACGACGTAGTGCGGGATTGCAAGGAGCCACTTGACCAGGGGCAGCCAGCGGTTCATCTGACTCGCATCCGGATACGCGAAGTTGAGATGGACAGCCTGCTCCTCATCGGTTGATGGGTAGTGATCATCGAGCAAGGCGAGATAGGCCGTGACGCGGGCTGACAAGCGAAGGATGTTGAGGTTCCAGTCGAACCACCAGCGGGGATACTTCTGCCGGAACAGAATCATGAGGACGAGCGGGAGGAAGAGCACGCCGCCGCCGCTCGCCAAGGTATATGTCGTTGTCTGATTGTTGGCGTGAAGGGTCTCGCCCGACAGCGTGCCGAGCACGATGAGAATCGGGATGGCCACGATGATGCGGAAGGCCGTGGTGAGCCGATTAAGCGGTCGGGCCGGAACGTCGATGTCGAACTGGACCGGGTAGCTGCTTACCATGCTGCTTCACCTCTCCTGAACCGACTTCTTCGATCCTTGCACCTTAACGCCAAATGCGAGGGGCCATAGCATTAGCGCGGTGTCCGCCCGCGACGAAGCCGGGACCTCAAGGTTGTATCGGCGGTCGTTGCACAAGCGTGACGCTGACATGTTTGCGGGTGCCCGGCGCTGAATACCAGCCTTACGAACGGCGTTAGGACCTGTTACCCATCCAATCAGCTAACCGCCTTCTGCGTGTATCAGCTTTCTTTCCTGGTCGTGACTCGTTTGCGGCCGGTACCGTAATCGACCGGTCCGATATTCGATAACGGGACGTTTTATGGGGGACTGGATCCGTCTCGGATTCCGAGGCCTGCCGCGTAAGGTCGTGGCGCTCCTGGGCGCACACCTCACGGTGGTCCTGGCATCGGCCGTCGGCGTCACCGGGGTAGCCGTCGGCCTCTTCTTACCACCGGGCGGAACGGCGCTCGCCTGGTTCATCCCACTCGTCGAGGGCGCCACCGTGCTGAG
>Ga0207684_10004931_pt1 | contig 12451 bp, 13 predicted proteins | sample KBSK5501metaG_FD_184342 | JGI IMG/M metagenome (GOLD analysis project Ga0207684, IMG submission 184342) | Corn, switchgrass and miscanthus rhizosphere microbial communities from Kellogg Biological Station, Michigan, USA - KBS K5-50-1 metaG... | ecosystem: Host-associated > Plants > Roots >...
GCGACGAACGATCGCTGCGGTTCGTCGGCGGCCTGGCCGAAGGCACCGAGACCATCGCCGCCTACGTCCTGCTGTTCCTGCTGCCCGGCCAGGCGGTGCTGATCGCGTGGGCGTTCACCGCCGTTGTCGCGGTCACCGCCGCGCAGCGCGTTGTCATCGGCGTGCGGCTGCTTAGCGAACCCGGAGAAACCAAGCCGGCCGTGCTTCCCGAGGGCGGTGGCACGCCCCGGCGCCCGGGCAGCCCGCCTCCGCCCGGGACAACCCGCGGCATAACCAATCACGGAGGCTGACCGATGTCCACCACGCTCACCCACTCTCAGCACCTGGCCGAGCGGGTCGATGAAGCCACGGCGGCAACGAGCGGAGGCCGGGCCCTGCGGCGGGGCAGCCTGCGCTTCACGCGCACCGTGGCGCTGCCCGTGGGCATCCAGGGACCCACCGCCGGGGTCATCATCGGCCCGGCGATCATCGCCTCCATCGTCGGCGAGCCGGGCGCGCTGGCTCAGGTGCTGGCGCTGGTCGCGATGGGGTTCGTGGCGTATGCGTTCAGCGTGTTCACCCGCGCGTTCAACACCGCCGGGTCGGTCTACGGATTCAACGCCACCGCGCTCGGCCCCGGATACGGGTTCGTCTCGGCGTGGCTGCTGCTGCTGGTGTACACCTCCTTCGCCGCCGGGGTGTACGCGGCCACCGCCGACATCGCCCAGACCCTGCTCACCTCCCTGGGCCTGCACGTCGGCTGGGTGTGGCTGGGCCTGGCCGGGGCGGCGCTGGCGCTGGGCCTGGCGTTCGCCTCGATCGGGTTCAGCTCGCTAGTCATCCTGGCCTGCGAGGGCGCCGCGGTCGCGCTGATCACCGCCGTCGCCGTCGCGGTGCTGGCCTCCGGCGGCTACCACCACCACGGGATCACCGCCGCGCCGTTCAGCCCGCACGGCGTGTCCCTGGCGGTCCTGGCGCTGGGCGTGACCGCGGTGTTCGGCCAGTTCTCCGGGTTCGAGGGCGCCGCCACCCTGGGCGAGGAAGCCCGCCGCAGCACCCGGGTCATCCCCGCCGCGATCGCCTGGTCGCTGATCGGCTCGGCCGCGGTCTACATCTTCTTCACCTGGATCGTCTACACCGCCTACCCCAGCCCTGCCGCCATCGCTGCCAGCCCCGCCCCGCTGGTTCACGTCGCCGGCGCCTACCTCGGCGGCGGCGCCGGCCTGGCGGTCAACACGGCCGGCCTGGTCAGCGCGTTCGGCGCCGAGCTCGCCTGCCTCACCGCCGCCGCCAGGCTCGCCTTCGCCCTCGGCCGCGAGACCAGCGGCGGCCGGGCCGGGGCGTTCCTCACCCGGACCTGGCCACGGTACGGGTCACCGGCCGGTGCGCTGACCGTGACCGGGGCCGTCAGCGTCGCCGTTCTGCTGGGATTCGGGTTCGAGCACGCCGCGACCCGGGCGGCCACCCTGATCATCCAGTACGGTGCCTACCTCATCCTCGCTGCCTACCTGATGACCGTGATCGCCGCGCTGGCTTGGACCTGGCGCACCCGGCGCCGGCCGCTGCCCCTGGCCATCCTCACCACCGGCGGGGCCGTCCTCGGGTATGTGCTCTACCGCACCTTCACCCCGTTCCCCGCCGCCCCGTTCGGCTGGATCGTGCTCGCCGCCGGGTTCAGCGTGCTGGCCGGAGCGGCCATCCTGCTGACCCCCGGGCTGCTCACGTGGATGCGCAGCTCCCGGCTGCTGGCCGTCACCGCCACGGCCAGCGCCCCGCCCGCCGGCCAGCCACGCTGACCGGCCCGGGCCGGAACCAGGCACGTACCAGTAATAAGGGGGAGACAGTGCCAACAGCGGAGACCACGGCAATCGACGTGAACGGCGTGCCGCTCATCACCGCACCGGAAGGGCAGCCCGTCACGCTCGGGGCCTTCGGCGGCGTGCAGGTCCTGGTGCTGCTGCGGCACCGGCATTGACTGCCCTGCCAGCAGCACCTGGTCCAGGTGCACCATGCCGCCAGCGCCGCCGCCCAGGCCACCAGCGGCGCTAGCCCCCGGCCAGGCCTGATCCTGATCGGCTTCAGCCCGCCCGGGCCGCTGGCCGCGATCGCCCGCCACCTCGGCTGGCCCGGCCTGGTCCTCACCGACCCCCACCGGGTGCTGTACCGGCGCCTGGGGATCGGCCGGGCCCCGCTATGGCAGGTCTACTCACCCGGCACGCTCGCCACCTACGCCTCGGCGCTGGCCCGCGGGCACCGGCTTGCCCGGCCGGTGGAAGACACCCGCCAGCTCGGCGCCGACGCGATCATGGTCGGCGGCGTGGTGCGCCGCCTGTGGCGGCCGCGCAGCCCCGATGACCGCCCCGCGGCCGCCGAGGTGATCGCGGCCGCCCAGGCGTGGCTCAGCTGACCCGGGGCCACAGACTGTCACCTGGATGACTATCCCGCACGATGCGCGGCCCGCATCCCGTTATGTCCAGCCGCGAGGAAATGCCGGCCGCAGCCAATGGTCCTGCGGCTGAGCGGACCAGAACAGATGGGAAGGAAGCCATGCCGAGGATTCCAGTGCATACCAGCGATGACGCGCCTGAGCAGTCCCGGGAGGCGCTGCAGGGACTGGAGCGCAGGATGGGCCGGCTGCTGAACATCCACGGCGAGATGGCGCACGCGCCCGTGGTGCTGGCCGCCTATCAGGGCATCCAGGACGCGATCACCAGGCATGGCAGCTTCGACGCCAAGACCCGCGAGGCGATCGCGCTGGCCGTGGCCGCGGTCGACAAGTGCGCCTACTGCCAGTCCGCGCACACGGTGGGCGGCCAGGCGGCCGGATGGTCGCTGGAGGAGACAGTCGCGATCCGAAACGGCACGGCCGAGCTTGACCGCAAGCTCGCCGCACTGCTGGCCGTGGCCCGCGAGATCGCCGGGAGCACCGGCTACGTCACAGACGCGACCTGGCAGGCGGCCCGGGAGGCGGGCTGGAGCGATCCCGAGCTGGCAGAACTGTTCGCCCACGTGGCGGCGAACCTGTTCACCAACTACTTCAACCACTACGCGCAGACCGAGCCAGATCTGCCCGCCGCGCCTGGGCTGGAAGGCTGGTCGCCGCTCGGCTAAGGGCAGCGGCCCCGCCAACCCCCAGTTTGTCAGCTTCCTGACAGTCCTCTATTCACGGCCCTGCCACCGATTCCCGGCCCAGACGACGGTCTGCCTCAATTTTCGCGATCTTGACTGCGTGGGCTGAGGCTGCGGACTTTCGTTTTTCAACGGGCGGTCGTGTCGGGCCGGCCGGCGGCTCCGCCGCGGCTGTTGCCATGGTCAGGAGATGACCCTGGTGTGGGGGCGGAAGGCTGCCCACACAAACCAGAAGGTGTCCACGTGGGTGACCGGGGTCAGGTTGTGGCCGGTGAGTGGCCCGGCGCCGGCATGGCCGAGCAGCGACCAGTGGCTGCCAGTCTCCCGGTCACGGAACCCGCCGGCGGCCGGCCGGAAGTGCAGCCGCCTGCCGTCGGCCACCGGGCTGAACGCCCCGGTGGCCCCGATGTCGGCACCTCCGGCGATCGTCGGGCTGGACAGGGCGGATGCCGTGCCTGGCTGCCACCACACGGTGACGGGATGCCCGGCGAGTGTCAGGCCGATCACCCGCCGGCGCCGTAGCGTGGTGAGCAGGACCGCGACCGCTGCGCCGCCGTAGCGGATGCCGACCAGCCTGGTCATCGCGGTGTACCGGCCATTGACCTGGCCGGAGAACAGGAACGGCTGGGAGCCGATCTTGTCGTAGCCGGGGTAGGGGTTGAACCCGTAGGGCCGGGTGTAGCCGGTGTCGCGGGACAGCACCCAGCCGTGCGGGTGGGCGGCCCGCCACGCGCCCCATGACATGGTCTGCATCGGGTAGGGGCGCAACTGGTGGCCGGTGAGCACGCCGGCGACGGCCTGGCCGGTGAATTGCACCCACAGCGACTGGGTCTGCCGGTCGTACATGACCAGGTTCGAGTCATACAGCAGTCCGGATGTGCCGAAGGACAGGACGCGGCCCGCGGAGCGGCGGCCGTAGGCGATCGCGCTGTTGCACAGCGGGCAGTAGGTGACCGCCACCGGGATGCCGCCGACGGTGTCGTTCACGATCTCGTGCCAGATCAGGATCTGCACCGGGTACGCACGGGCATCGGCGCCGATTTGCAGCGCGAGCACCGGCTCGCTGGCCGCCAGGAAATTGACCTGGTCCGGGCGGAGGAACCGGGGACGGTCGATGGGTGGGATGCCGTCCGGCGGCGGACCCCCGGGCATGATGTTGGCCATGTTGACCAGCGGCCGGGGCTGCCGGGGCGTTCCGGGCGGGGCCGGGCCGTAGAGCATGGTGTTGTAGAGCGCGGAGGGGACATGCTCCCGCCCGCTTGCCGGGATCTGCGGAAGCGCGACGCTGGCAGGGTTCGCCTGGCGAGCGGTCGGCCTCGGCTGATGGGTGGCCGCCGGGCCAGCCGCGCATGCGGTCGCGGAAAGCGCGCAGGCCAGAATGACCGCCATGGTGCGCGCCGGGATCCGCCGGGATCGCGAGGCGGGTTTGCGGTCGCGGTGCCCGGGTGCGGGGCCGTTGCCCGGCCGGGGTGGTGGAGCTAGCACGGTTCCTCCTCAATGGGTGATTCCGAACAGCTGGGCGATCTTGATCTTGAGGGCGCCGACCGGCACCAGCGCGCCGCGCTCGACGTCGAGCAGCCTGCCGCCGGCGCTATAGAACGCCGTCAACGGCATGGTGTTTCCGCCGCCCAGCGCGGCATGCAGGCCGTTGCCGTCCGGGCCGGCGTCGCGGGCCAGCGCCGTGAACGCGCCGGCCAGGTGGAAGAGGCGGGGCAGGAAGTTCTTGTCGCCGGTCTCCAGCGAGTCGACGCCAATGAAGACCACCGTGCCCCTCAGCGCGATGGCCTCCTGCCTGAAGCCGGGCAGTTCCGCCTGGCACTCGGTGCACCAGGAGGCGAAGAAGTTCACCACGACCGGCTTGCCGCGGTAGTCGGCGAGCCGCACCTGCCCCTTCCCGTTCAGCGCCGGAAGCGCGAACGCGGCCGGGTCTGTCACTGCCCCCGCAGCCCGGCCGCCGCCGCGGAACGCGATCACCCCGGCTGCGACCAGGATCAACACGGCCAGGCCGATGACCGCGGCGCGCAGCTTGCGGCGGGCCGCCGCCTGCCGCGCAGCCGCAGCACGGCCTTGCTTGTACGAAGCCATGGGGCGGACCTTGTCAGCCGCGGGGGCGGGGCTCGGCCTGGACCGGGCGGCGGGGAGGTTCTTAGGGACGCGTCCCTTGGTGCGGCGCTTGGTCACCTGTTAAGTCCCTTCAGCCGAGGAAAAGCAGCCTGCCCAGGCCAAGGTGGCGCATGACGTTCTGCAGTTCGCTGGTCACCAAGGTCAGCCTGTTCAGCGTCAGCAGCACCCCGAAAAAGCCGAGCGCGCAGGCGGATGTGATCGTGATCGCGGCGTAATGCCGCTTGACCCAGCGGAAGGCGCCCGCCATCTGGCCGAAGGCAAGCCCGGCCGCGAGGAACGGCACCCCCAGGCCCAGCGAGTAGGCCGCGAGCAGTGTGGCCCCCTGCACCGCGCGGGCTTGAGTCGCGGCAACGGCCAGCACCGAGCCAAGCACCGGGCCGATGCACGGCGTCCAGCCGAACCCGAACGCCATCCCGGCGATCGGGACGGCCAACGGCCCGTACCGCGACAGCCTGGGGTGGAACCGGCGTTCTTGGTACATCGACGGCGCCTTCAGCACCAGCGACCCGGCGATAAACAGCGCGAACGCCAGCACCAGCAACCCGGAGATCCGGGTGATCAGCGCCTGCCGGTGCACCAGCGCCCGCCCCAGGGCGGTCGCGGTCAAGCCGAGCATGATGAACACCACCGCGAAACCGGCGATGAACAGGCCGGTATCACGGGCAACGCGCCACAGGTGGCGCCGCCGGCCGTGCTCGATCTCGCTGACCTCCAGCCCGGTGATGACCGACAGGAAGGCAGGCACCAGCGGCAGCACGCACGGGGAGGCGAACGACACCAGCCCGCCAGCGAACGCGGCGAGATAGCCGGCCCCTGCCACGCTCACGCGTCAATCCCGGTGGCACGCATCGCGGCGTTCACCCGCCCGGCCCGGTCATGCTTCCGCCCCGGTACCATCGGGCTCCGCCCCGACGGCCGGGAGCGCCCCGGGGCTGGCGGGGAAAGCGGCCATTGGCGCGCTCCTTCCCGTGCGCGCGTGACGGCGCGCTTGGCGCTGATGTGATAGGAGACGCCCGTTCCCGGTGTTTGATTGCACCCCCTCACCGGCTGCACCGGCCAGGGTGCGGCTGGACCGCCGCACTGCTGGCGGTGTGGCCCGCGAGATCGCCGGGAGCACCGGCTATGTGCCAGACGCGGCCTGGCAGGCGGCCGGGAGGCGGGCTGGGGCGACACCCAGCTGGCGGAACTGTTCGCCCACGTGGCGGCGAACCCGTTCACCAACTACTTCAACCACTACGTGCAGACCGAGCCTGACTTGCCCGCCGCGCCCGGGCCGGAAGGCTGGCCGCCGCGCGGCTGACAGCAAGCGGCCCTGCCAAACCCGGTTTGTCAGCTTCCTGACAGTCGGTTCCGGTTCCCGGCCGGATCACTGATATGCCTTCCCGCCAGAAGGAGGGCGGGAGGGCGGATGAACACGAAAATCCTGCGGGCCGGGGTCGTCGGCGGGATCGCGGGCGGCGCGGTGATGGCCGTCTTCTCGATGATGATGCTGTGGCTGGCCGGAAGCGGGTTCTGGACGCCGCTGAACCTGATCGCGCACACGTTTTGGCGGGCCGCGCCGCTGGACGGCACCTTCAGCGGCCCGGCGCTGGTCATCGGCGCCGCCGTGCACATGATGATGGCGGTGCTGTTCGGAACCCTGATCGCCGCGGCCGCATACCGGCTGCCCGCCGCCCGCTCGCTGGCGATCGCGGGCGGGATGCTGTTCGCCGCGGGCCTGTGGGCGGTGATGCAGTACGGGATCTGGCGTGCCATCGACGCGGCGGCCGCGCAGGCCTTCACGCCCTGGGTGTTCGCCATTGCCCACCTGCTGTTCGGGATGATGGCCGCATTCTTTGCCGCCATCTGGATAACGGACGCCGACACCCGGTATGAGCCGGCACACGCCAGCCGGCCAGGCCGCGGCGCGGCCGCCCGGCCACCCGCCGGGTTAACCGCCTGGCAGGAGGCAGGTCGCGGTACGTTCTGGCTTTGTCAGGTTGCTGACACTCCCACGTCTGGTCTGGCGGCTGGGGCGTCTGTTTGGCCGGGAGATGAGGCGCAAGAGGCGGGCTGGGCAAGGGAGGAACGGCATGCCGTGGCTGGGCAGGGCGAGGAGCCCCGGTAAGCGCAACAGCGGCTGGCCTGGCGGCGGCAGGTTTTCCTGGCGAGCCCGGGTGATCGCCGGAGAGGTGGCGGCGCTGGCGATGCTCGGGGCGCTCGCGGTGGTGGCGGTGGCACGCTCCGGCGGCCCGGCCCCGGACCGGGTTTCTTCCGCGGTCGGCGGCGCCAGCGCGGGCGCCAGCGCCAGCGGCCCCGGTGCGCCGCCGGGAGCGCAGACGTATTCGGGAAATAGGAACCCGAACCCGTCGGCGCACCCGAATACGATCACGGGCCCGGCCGCGCCGCCGGTCGCCCCGGCGCTGACGCTGGGCCGGCCCGGTGCGCCGGTGACGATCGTGGAGTTCGGCGACTACCAGTGCACCAACTGCGACGCGTTCGCCCGCGACACCGAGCCGGCGATTATCCACAAGTATGTGGATACCGGTGTGGTGCGCCTGGTGTGGCGGGACTTCCCGCGGGTAGACGCCCAGTCGGTGGCGGCCGCCGTCGCGGCCCGGGCGGCCGGGATGCAGGGCAAGTTCTGGGCCTACCACGACTACCTATTCGCCCACCAGTCCAGCGACGAGCACAGCGGCCTGGTCACCGGAGCCTACCTGCGGTCGGTGGCGCGGCGGCTAGGCCTGAACATGGCCCTGTTCGGCCGGGATGTCGCCGACCCGGCGCTGGCCGCGGCGGTGCGGGCCGACAAGCAGTTCGGCGAGGGGCTTGGGGTGCCGGGCACGCCTGCGTTCCTGATCGGCGGCCGGCCGTTCTTCGGCGCCCAGCCGCTGCCGGCGTTCGAGGCGGCCATCGCCGCCGCGCGCAAGGGCCGATGACCCCGCCCTCCCGCGTCACTGGCCGGCCGCCCGGCTGCGCCGCGCAGTCCGGTGACCTCCGCCCGCGGGATTTGCCACCATGACCGGCATCGGGTACCTGGCCGCGTTCCTCGGCGGGGTGCTGACGCTGCTGAGCCCGTGCAGCGCGCTGCTGCTGCCGGCGTTCTTCGCCTACGCCTTCGCCAGCAGGTCCCGGCTGCTGGCCCGCACCGCGGTGTTCTATGCCGGCCTGGCCGGGGTGCTGGTCCCGCTGGGCATGGGCTCCTCGGCGGCCAGCACCTTGGTATATGGGCACCAGGCCGCGTTGACCACGACCGCCAGGGTGCTGCTGATCGGTTTCGGGGTGCTGCAGCTCGCCGGCGGCGGGTTCACCATCCCGGGCCTGGCCCGGTTGCGGACCCGGGCCCGCGGCCAGTCGGTGCTGTAGGTGCTCGCGCTCGGGGCGGTGTCTGGCCTGGCGGGGTTTTGCGCCGGGCCGATCCTGGGCGCGGTCCTCACGGTCGCGGCCGCCTCCGGGCAGCCAGCGCGGGGCGCGGCGCTGCTGGCGGTTTACGCCGCCGGGATGACCGCGCCGCTGTTCGTCCTGGCCGCCGCGTGGGACCGGCTGCGGATCGGCCAGCGGCGGTGGCTGCGCGGCACCGGCATCCGGGTAGGCCCGCTGCGCCTGCACACCCACTCGGTGATCTCGGGGCTGATCTTCACCGGCCTGGGCGTGGTCTTCCTGCGTTACCAGGGCACCGCTGGGCTGACCGGGCTGCTTTCCCCGCCCGGCCTGGCCCGCTGGGACAACCGGCTCCAAGACGCGGTCACCGCGGTCCAGGCACATGTCCCCGACCTCGTGTTGCTCGCTGCGGCGGCGGCCGTGGTGATCGCCGTCACGGCCTGGCGGCTCCGCCGATCCCGCCACCCCGCTCAGGCCGGTCCACCACAATCGGCCGGGCAGCCAGTCCCCGCCGCGCCCGGCACCGGCGAGCCGGCCGACCGCGAGCCCGCTACCAGCGAGCCCGCTGGCCGCGACCCGGCCAGGGGGCGCTGATCAGCCCCGGTACAGGCCACTGGGTTCACAGTTCGAGCAGGGCCTGCTCGATGACCTCGGTGAGGGCGGGGTGGATGTACAGCACGCCGGACGCGACCTGGTCGGCGGTGCTGCCCAGGCACATGGCCTGGATCAGCGGCTGGATCAGCGTCGAGGCCTGCGGGCCGATGATGTGGGCGCCGAGCAGCAGCCGGGTGGCCGGGTCGGCGAGGACCTTCACGAAGCTGGTGGTGTCCTCCAGCGCCCAGCCGTAGGCGGCATCCCGGTAGGGACGGGTGGCCGCGACGTATTCGCGGCCCTGAGCCCGCAGGTCCTGCTCGGTCGAGCCCACCGAGGCGACCTGCGGGCCGGCGAACACCGCGGCAGGCACCACCGTGAACTGAGCGTGCCGCGGCTGGCCCGGATGCAGGAGGTTGTGCCGAACGAGGCGGGTCTCGGCGTTGGCCATGTGCTTGAGCTGGAAGTGGTTGGCCAGGTCACCCAGCGCCCAGATCCCCGGCACGTTCGTCTGATAGGTGCCGTCGGTGACCACGTGCCCGTGCTCGTCGGTCTCGATCCCGGCCGCGGCCACGCCGAGCCGGTCGCTGTTGGGCACCCGCCCGGTCGCCACCAGCAGCACCTCCGCCTCGGCCGCCTGGGCACCCGAGGGGGTGACCAGGTCCAGGCGGACCCCTTTGCGGGTCTTGGCGACCCGCTTGACCGTTGCACCCAGCCGCACGTCGAAACGCTCCCGGTAGCACTCAGTGAACCGGGCCCGGATGTCGGCGTCGTGCCGGGACAACAGCTCCTCACCGCGGGCGACGATGGTGACCTTGGTGCCCAGCGAGCCGAAGATGTGGCTCATCTCCGCCGCGATGTACCCACCGCCCAGCACCACCATCGACTTAGGCAGCCGGTCCAGCCGCATCACCGTGTCCGAGGTGAGGTACGGCACCGAGCCCAGGCCGTCGATCGCCGGGATGGCAGGCCGCGACCCGGCGGCCAGCACGAACCGCTCGCCGCGGAGCTCTTCCTCGCCGACCTGCAGCACCTTCGGCGCTGTGAACCGCGCCTCGCCGAGGAACACGTCGATGCCCTTAGCCCGCCGGTGAGCCACGGACCGCTCATGGAGCGGGTCGATGCGGCCGAACACCCGGTCGCGGATCGCCGGCCAGTCCGCCCCGGCCCACTTGGCGCGAACCCCGAACCGGCCCGCGTGCCGCACCTCCTGCGCGACGTCCGCGGTGTGCACCAGCATCTTCGACGGGATGCACCCCCGGTTCAGGCAGGTGCCGCCGAACCGGTCGCTTTCGGCCACCGCGATCCGCCAGCCGGCGAACTCCTTGGCGGGCAGCATGTTCCCGCTGCCCGCGCCCACAATCACCAGCTCATAGCTATGTCCGTCCACCCCGTGCTCCCTTCCCGGCCATCATCGGCGCAGCAGGGAAGCTGCCGCTCTCATCCTGTCACCTGCCTGACACTCCCCGGCCGGCGCGCCCCGCCGCGGCGTTGACGAGATCTACCGCGACCTCGCCTATGACACCGCGCCGCCGTTCCTTGGCCCGGCCGCCTGCGCCCCCGAGCGCACGGTCGTGACGACCGCGCCGAGCAAGAGCCTGGCCCCTCGGCGGCTGGCGGGCCGGGGTCGCCCGGCTCCCCGACGGCCTGGCCGGGCGGGCGCTGCGCGGTCGCCTGTTGGGGATCGCCAGCGAGATCTGGTCCGCCACCGCCGCCCCGGTCCAGCACGCCGCCGCCCTGGCCTTCACCGAGCCCCCCGAACTGGCCGAACGGATCGCCCGCAGCCGGTCCCTGCACGCCGCGGTCTGCCGCGCCGCGGCGGGCGGGTTCGCCGCCGCCGGGCTGGAGGTCCGGCCACCGCAGGCCGCGTTCTACCTCTACCCCGGCTTCCACGCCCGGCGCGGCGCCACTCGCCGCCCGCCACGGCGTGGCGACGGACACGGGCCTCGCCCGTCACCTGCTGGACCGCTACGGCATGGGCGTCCTGCCCGCCAGCGCGTTCGGCGACGACAAACACGCGCTGCGGCTCCGGGTCGCCACCGGGCTGCTGTACGGGACACCGCCGCCCAGCGCGAACTGGCGCTCACCTCCCCCGACCCGCTCACCCTCCCCTGGATCGCGGCCGCCCCGGACAGAATCGAAGCGATCCTGGCCGCTCTCGCCCCGAGTCACCACACTGCGCAGCCGGCGTAGCCAGCCATCTGACGGCGGGCTCAGCGCCGCGTGACCGTCTCCAGGCTGCCGCCGCTGTCGCGGACCCACTCGATCCGCATGTCCACCTTGGCGTCCAGCAGCAGGTTCATCACCGGGCACCGGGCCTCGGTCTCCTCGATCACCGCCGCCAGCGCCGCCGCCGGCTCTCCGGTGGCCACGACCGCCCGCACCCGCACGGTCTGAAAATGCGGCCGCACCGACCGGTCCCCCTGCCGGCCCCGGATGTCGATCGTGAACGCCGCCTCAAAATCCACCGACTCATAGCGCAGGCCCAGCTCGGCGGCGGTGCGGTGGAACGTCACCGCCTCACACCCGCACAGCGCGCCAACCACCGCTTGCAGCGGCGAGGGCCCCTGGCCTGTGCCGCCGTGCCGGACCGGCTCATCCAAGGTGACCCGGCCGAACTCGCCGAAATCCGCGACGGTCCGCATCGTGGCGTCGTTGTGCGCGGAGACCGCCTTGCGCCGCACGAAACCACTGCCCGCGCCATCGGCCGCCGCCATGGCTCACCTCTCTCGCAAACGATTGGCTTAGGACACACCCGAACGTAACCGCGGGATCGGCCGCGGTACAAGACATCCAACCCGCCCGGGCCCGCCGGCGTGCGAACTGCGTCACCTCGGTGACAGGTCCCATGCCCCTGACGTCATCCCCGCGGATGGCTGAAACCTGGGCGCGCCGCTCGGCTGACGTCGCCCGCCCGTGGTGCTGCGCGCCCATGTTAGGAATGGGCCGCTGGTACCCGGGCCTGGTCCCATGGCCGCTGAACCTGAACGGCCACCGCCCGTGCGGGCACGGCGGAGAACTGCGGGAGCTTTGACCGGTCAGGGTGCCGCCCGGTGAGCCCACAGTTCCTGGGCCTTCTCGAACTCGGCCACCGCACGCGGGCCGTTGCGCAGCAGGCGCTGCATGAACCGCTTCCGGTCGGGGTACCGGAACTCGGCCTGCTGACTCTCATACATCACCGGCGTGGTCCCGGGCGGGTGCTCGCCGCGGGCGGCCAGAAACCGTTCCAGGAAGGCTTCCACATTCGCGGCGCTGGTCCAGTCCGCCT
>Ga0207684_10004932_pt1 | contig 12450 bp, 13 predicted proteins | sample KBSK5501metaG_FD_184342 | JGI IMG/M metagenome (GOLD analysis project Ga0207684, IMG submission 184342) | Corn, switchgrass and miscanthus rhizosphere microbial communities from Kellogg Biological Station, Michigan, USA - KBS K5-50-1 metaG... | ecosystem: Host-associated > Plants > Roots >...
GGGCGCCGCGGGCGCGGTACTCGCCGGGCCGGCGGGGACCGCGGCGGTCCCCGGGTTCCGGGTGCCCGTCGTGGACACTGTAGGGGCGGGGGACGGGTTCGTGGGTGCCCTAGCCGTCGCGCTGGCCTCCGGCGTGGACCCCGTGGGGGCGGTGCGCGCGGCGTGCGCCGCCGGGGCGGCCGCCACCACCCGCAGCGGCGCGCAGGCCGGGCTGCCCCGGCCCGCGGATGTGCTCGCGGCCACCGGCTTCCGGTGGCCAGAGCCGGGCACAGCGAGCTGACCGGTACGAACAGGAGCGTGAGATCGGGTGGCATGGGGCGGGGTGGCGGGGTCGGAGCCAGCAGGGCGCGGGGTGGCGGGGTCGGAGCCAGCAGAGCGCGGGGTAGTGGGGTCGGAGCCAGCAGAGCGCGAGGCGGCGGGGTCGGAGCCAGCAGGGCCCAGCGGGCCAATCATCGAGCAGACCTCCACCCGGGTGGTCTACGAGAACTCGCACATGCGCCTGCGGGAGGACGGGATCCGGCGCCCTGACGGATCGACCGGAACCTACTCTTATGTGGAGAAGCCGGACTTCGCGCTGATCATCCCGGTCGAGGACGGCGGGTTTCACCTGGTCGAGCAGTACCGGTACCCGATCCGCCAGCGTTGCTGGGAGTTCCCGCAGGGCACGTTCCCGGCCCTGGCACCCACCGACGACCCCGAGCGGCTCGCCAGGGAAGAGCTCCGCCAGGAGACCGGCCTGACGGCCCGCGTGATGCGCCATCTCGGCCACCTGTACACCGCGAACGGCCTGGCGAACCAGGGTTTCGACGTGTTCGTGGCGACCGGCCTCACGCCGGGGACGCCGGAACTCGAGCTCGAAGAGCAGGACCTCCGCAGCCAGTGGTTCCCGCGCGCCGACGTGGACGAGATGATCCGCGGTGGCGTGATCACCGACGACGCGTCGCTCGCCGCGTACGTCCTATTCCTGCTGAACGGCGCCGTCACGAGCTAGGTGCCGCCGCGGCCCGCGGCGGCGCACCCATAGCGCTGCGCCGGCGAGCGCCGCGGCCGCGAGGACCGCGGCCAGCGCGATGAGCCAGGTGGGGGTTCCTGGGCGCGGTTGCGGCGCTGCCTGGGCGCGCGGCCGGATGCCGAGCTGGTGAAGGGTCCGGTCCAGCCGGGACGTGGCCCGGAGCCAGCCGGTGACCTGCAGTGCCGCCCCTCCGAATCCTTGCTGGCCTGGCGGCGTATAGGTGGCCGCCCCGCCGGGCGCAAGGGGGTAGAGGTACTGGCGGATCTGCCCGAACTGGTGGCCCGGCGGGGGAGTGACGCCGGGCACCGTGTAGACGATCGTGTACCGCGGGCCGAGGGCGGCCGCCCGCGGCGGGGTGCGCAGCTGTTGCGGCGTCTCGTAGGCCACCACGACGGACGTGCCGAACATCGCGGTGAACAACCCGGTCTCCATGGCCAGGTTGCCGAGCCTGCCCTGCGTCTCGCCGTTGCCGGAGACGACGACCGGGCGGGCCAGCCCGGGGCCGGTGATGCTCGCCTGGGACGGCCCCTTCGCCAGCGCAGGCGCGGCCAGGGTTATCGCGGCGGCGATGCTCATGCCCGCCGTCAGAGCGGTGACAACAATCATCCTGCGCAGCATGGCGGTGGCTCCTTCCGTAGGCGCCTCACTCCTGGTACACCGGCCGCGGGCGCCGGGTTCCCGTTCAGGGCGGCGCGGTGGTAGTCGCCGAACTGGCGATGGCGAGCGCTGCTGCCTTGCCGAGGTTGCCTTCCAGGCGCAGCGCGACCTGCCGGGTGCCCCAGATCAGGGTGTTGCCGGTGGTGAGCCGGGCCGAGGCGGTGGCCGGCGTGCCGTCGCACGTCGTCGGCCTCCTGCCCCGCCCCCAGCAAGAAGGCAGCCCGGTGCGCGCGCAGCGTGTACCGGGCGACCAGCACGGCATAGGCGTCAAGGTCGCCGGCACGGGACCGGGCTACAGCCTCCGCGTCGTCGATAGCTCTCCTTGCTCAAGGGGCTATACGCACCTGAATACACCGCGGGTGGCCGCAGGGTTCCCGTCCGGTCCGGCCGCCATGAGGAGGTGGTGACCGTCGCGTCGTTCCCGATGTGCATCGATTTCCTCCCCGACGGGCGGCTGCTGGTCGTGGACTCGGCGCGGCGGCTGGTCAGTGGCCCTTCGCTATCCAGTAGCGGACATAACCGCCGTAGATGGCCAGGCCGCCGAAGACGACCGTAAAGATCCATACGGCCGACTTGATGTTGCGGCTCCGGTCCGGTACCGGCAGGTCGTTCTGCATGATCCAGGCGGCGCGCTCGCGGACCACCGGCGGCCATGGCCAGCGGGGCAGGTGCCGGCTGGGGTTCTGCTCACCGGCGGCGGTCGCGTCCCTGGTCCGGTCCACCGACCGGCCGATGAAGTAGAGCTGGACGGTGTTGCCGGCCGGAGCGTACACGCGGTGCACCACCAGGCCGGCCAGGATGCCGATCACCACGGGCTGCCACACCCAGCCCGAGAGGTAGGTGCCCAGCCAGGCCAGCGGCTGCGGGAAGTGCACCGGATTGTGCAGCGTGTGGTGCGCGAGCCAGAGGTGCCAGAGGTCCGGCAGACCGTAGTTGATCAGCCAGACGCCCGCGGCCACGAACGGGAGCGCAACGACGATGATCAGGAGCGGTGAGATCGCCACGTACCAGTCCGGGGCGCGCCGGTCGTGCTTCCGCCAGTTCGCCAGCAGCGACCGGACGAACAAGGTCGCCAGCAGCGCCTCGTACACGTTGCGGATATCGTGCCGGTCGGCCTTCCAGCCCTGGAAGCTGAACAGGTAGTCCCACTTGGGCTTGAGGTTCATGATCTCCGCGCCGCCGTAATGCCAGTGAATGTGAGCCCAGGAGATGTTCAGGGTGAAGGCGGCGATATGCCAGTTCAGCTGCGTGAACAGGTAGTACAGGGCGGAGATGATCAGCGCGCCGATGTTCGCGGCCAGGAACGACCAGATGATCTGCTGCATCCAGCGGAGCCTGATCGGCTTGCCGTTCACCAGGATGCGCTTGGGCGGCACCAGCTCGCCGGTGACGGCTGTCATGGCTCTCCCTCAGCGGGGGCGCGCCCCCGGGTGGTCTGGGCGGAAATAGGCCCGCGGCGAAGGAATCATAGCCCGCCGGTCTTCAGCCGCCGATGATCGAGCAGTAGCCCCGGCAGTCGGCCGGGTCCTGGGCCCTGGCCCGCTCGGCGAGCGCCGTCAGCTGGTCGCGGGTGCGGGCGAGTTCGGCCAGCCGGGCTTCGACCTCGGCGAGGCGCCGGGCGATCAGGCTGGTGACGTGGACGCAGGGCGGCTGCCCGCCGTCACTGATGTCCAGCACCTGGCGGATGTGCTCAAGGGTGAGCCCGGCGGCCTGGGCGTGCCGGATGAACGCCAGGCGCTCGAGGATGGCCGGGTCGTAGTCGCGGTACCCGGCCGAGGTCCGGGCGGGGGGCGGGAGCAGCTGCTGGTCCTCCCAGAACCGGATCGTCTTAGCCGGGACCCCGGCGCGGCCGGCGACCTCTCCGATCCTCATCCCACGCTCCCTTGACATTCCATCTCACTGGAAGGTTTAGCGTACCAGCGCCGGCGCACCGTCACCCCTCTCACCCTGCAGCTGGCCCCCGGCTGAGGCCGGAACGACTATGCCCCCGCGAGCGGGAGCTCGCGGGGGCATCATCTGAAGCGCTGGCGTGCGGTCGCCTCCTCGGCGAGTGGCACGACGCGGCACCAGCCGGACGGTATTCCGCGAGGGCGAAGATGGTTGCGGCCCGGGGGATCCAAGCACGCCAGCGAAGGTCTGTAACGCAGTCGGCCGGCGCGCTATTCCGTAGAATCCGCGGGGTGAGCGACCTGGACCGGGCGGCGGTTCTCGACGCCCTCGATGCCGTGTACGGGAACGTGACCGCCGCGGTCAGCGGGCTGAGTGAGGCGCACATGATGCGCCCGAGCCGGTGCGCCGGCTGGGCCGTGGCGGATGTGCTGTACCACCAGTTGCTCGATGCCCGCCGGGCTCTGCGCACGTTCGCCACGCCCGCGGACGGCCCGGCCGACCGGGACGACGTGTCCTACTGGCGCGACTACGCGCCGGGCAGCGGCGAGGATGCCGCCAACGGCGGGGACGGGGCCGCGGCGCACGCGCGTTATGTCCGCATCGCCGCGTCGGCGTACGCGCCGGGCTGGCTGGTCTGGGAATGGTCCGAAACCGCGGCCGCCGCCTGCCGGGCCGCCCGGGCGTGTGGCCATGAGGCAGTGGCCACGCAGGGCCACGTGCTGTCGCTGGCCGACTTCGCCGCCACGCTCGCGGTCGAGGCCGCCGTGCACCACCTCGACCTGACCGTGACGCTGCCCGCCGCGCCCGGGCCCGACCCGCGGCCACCCCGCATACGGGCCCGGCCGGCCGGGCCGGTCCCGGGCGATAGTGTGTGATTTCCGAAGGTCGGGTGGCATGAGGAGCGACTGGTCGTGGCCGGGGATGAATCCCTGATCGGTTCCATCGGCGTCCTCATCATTGCCACCCGCGGCGCCGCCGGTCCCGGTGAGGTCCTAGTCAAGATACGCGGCGGATCCGAGGCGTACATCGCCTGGTCCCCCGAGCCGATTCCCCGGGGCTCGACCGTGCTGGTCATCAACAGCCGCGGCACGCGGACGGTCGACGTCAGTCCGTGGATAGACCCCCTCAACCCTTTTCCCGACAATGCCGTCTGAGGAGCCTCACATGTTCGGATACCGAGTTCCCGCCCCCGACGCGGCGATGATGATCTCCGGCGGCAGGCGCCGGCGGGGTGGTGCGCCGTTCCGGGTGGTCGTCGGGCACGGCACCTTTGTTGCCCCGCTGTTCCGCAAGGCGCGCTACCTGACCCTGTCCATGCAGGAGGCCGAGGTCGCCGAGACCTGTGTCACCAAGCAGGGCATCTCGGTCAACGTCCGGGCGGTGATCGCTTTCAAGGTCGGCAACGACGACGAGAGCATCATCAACGCCGGCCAGCGGTTCCTGTCCGACCAGGATCAGATGTCCACCCTGACCGGCCGCATCTTCGCCGGCCACCTGCGCTCGATCGTCGGCTCGATGACGGTGGAAGAGATCGTCACCGAACGCCAGAAGCTCGCGACCGAGGTCCTCGACGGCTCGAAGGGGGAGATGGCCAAGATCGGCCTGACCGTGGACTCCCTGCAGATCCAGTCGATCGACGACATGAACTCCGGCTACATCGACGCGATGGCCGCCCCGCACCGGGCCGCCATCCAGCGGCAGGCGAAGATCGCCCAGGCCCAGGCCAACCAGGCCGCCGCCGAAGCCGAGCAGGCAGCGCAGCGCAAGCAGGCCGAGTACGCCCGGCAGACCGCGGTCGTGCAGGCGCAGTACAAGGCCGAGGTGGACAAGGCACAGGCCGAGTCGGCCCAGGTGGGCCCCCTCACCCAGGCTCAGGCGCAAATGGGGGTGATCGCTGCCCAGGCGGAACTCGCCCAGCGCCAGTCCGAGCTGCGGCAGCGCCAGCTCGTCGCCGAGGTCATCAGGCCCGCGGAGGCGGAGGCGGACAAGGTCCGCATCCTCGCCCAGGCCGAAGCGGAACGGATCCGGGTCCAGGCCGCGGCGGCCGCATCCCACGACCGGGTGGGTCTGGACCGCATGCTCATCGAGCAGCTTCCGCAGATCGTCAAGGAGGCGGCCAGCGGCCTGGCCGGCGCCAACGTCAACGTGCTCAACGGCGCGGAAGGGCTGGGTGAGCTCACGGCGGGCCTGGTCGCCCAGGGCCTCACGATCCTGGACTCCGTCAAGAGGAATCTGGCGGCCTCGCCCACCGCGGGCAGCGGAGTGAGCGAGGGCGAGGACTATGACGACCGCGAGGCGGCCGTCGCCAGGGCATTGCCCGGCGGTTCCGCCGACGGTGAGCCAGGCAGATAACCACAGGCCGCCGGCCGGGGCAACCGAACCGCCCGCGTGATGCCTTAGCTAGGTGTGGAGCAACCGGCGCAGGGGCGCGGCCGGCGGTGAGCGCGCGCAGGGACGAGGAATTCACCGCGTACGTGCAGGCCAGGCTGGCATGGCTGCGCCGGGTCGCCTACCTGCTCTGCCAGGACTGGCAGCAGGCCGATGACCTGGTGCAGACGGCCATCACCACGCTATACGTCCACTGGCGGCGGGCCCGTACGATGCAGAACGTCGACGGGTACGTCCGGGCCATTCTGGTTCGCGCGTTCCTCAGCGAACGGCGCGGCGGCTGGGCGCGGCGAGTCACCCTCACCGGCCACCTCCCGGACGCGCCGGGCCCGGCACCGGACGCCGATAACGCGCTGGATGTGCGGGGAGCGCTGGCCGGCCTGCCGCCGCGCCAGCGGGCGACCCTGGTGCTGCGCTTCTACTGCGACCTGAACGTAGATCAATCCGCCCGCGTCCTCGGCTGCTCTGCCGGGACCGTCAAGAGCCAGACCGCCAAGGCGCTGGCCGGGCTGCGCCGGTCGCTGGAGCCGCCGGGACCGCGGTCACGGGGAGACGTCCCGGCCCGTCCGTGGGGAAGGGGGACCGGCCATGGATGAGGCGGGCGCCCGCTCGCTGCTGGAGCGGATGAGCGTCGCGGAGGCGCCGCCGTCCCGGGTGGATATCGCGGCGGCCCGTCGGCGCGGCGGAAGGCGGCTGCGCAGGCGGCGCTGGGCCCGGGCGGCGGCGCCGGTGCTGGCCGCGGGCGCCGTCGCGGCGGTTGTGCTCGGGACCGGCGCCTTGCACGTGGCCGGCGGGCAAGGGAACGCCGGGCCCGAGCGGCCGGGGCAAGTGCACCCGCCGCGCCGGTTCAACCCGCTGGCGCCGTACGCCGCCTTCGGCTGGCTGCCCCGGGGTGTACCACGCGCCGCGGCCGGTGCGATCTCGCTGCCGTCGCAACTGCTGCTGATAACCGGCTCGGCGCGCACCGGGGATTTCTCGCTGCGGGTCTGGGCGCCGGGCACCTGCAACGTGGACGCGGCGCAGGTGATCAGGGACCTTCGCGCGCATCGGGGCCATCCCCGGCTGGACTGCTCGCAGCACGGGTTCGCGGACTTTACCGACTACGCCGCCCGCCGGGCGCCGGCGGTGACGGGCAGGCCAGCCTTCTGGCTCGTCGACGACACGCTGGCCTGGGAGTATGCCCCACACGCCTGGGCCACGCTGACGGGCTACGTTGGCCACGGCCTATCCCACGCGAGGACCATGGTCAAGATCGCGGCACACGTCAGGTTTGCGGCGACCAGGGCCCCGTCACTGAAGTTCCCGTTCCAGCTCACCGGGCTCCCAGCGTCGTGGCAGGCGGTCTCGGCCGTGTGGCGGCCCACCGGCCGCGGCTTGGCCGGGGGAGCCCTCGCGGTGGGCCCCCCCAGCCCTAACCCCGGCATGGGCGTCATCAGCCAGATCGGTGTGGCGCCGACGGGGCACAGCACCTGCGGGGCTCCGCCGGGTTCGGCTCGTGTCACGCTGCGCGGGGTGACGGCGTTCCTTACCCTGAGAGGCCCGCACAACGGGACCCCGGCCGCCCAGGAGCTGTGCGTGCCGGAAGCGGACGGGCTCTCGGTCAACTTCACGCTGTACCGCCCGCCGGGCAGCCCGGCCTTCCCGTTCGGCGGGGCGACCGGGATCTTCCTGCACCACCTGCGCCTGCTCGGCCCCAACCCGGCGAACTGGACCACGCGCCCACTGGGATAACGCGGCGCGGGCAGCTTCGCGCCATGTGCACGCCCCGGCTTCGGGTCCGGGGCGGGGGTAGCGGGTTCTCACGTGGTATGTGGGGCCGCTGACTTGGGGTGGGGTGTGGGAGGCTGCGGGGGTGCTGATCCTGGTCGCCGCCTGCGTGCTGGCGGCGGCCGCGTGGGTCTACTTGCTCGCCGGGCACGGAGGCTACTGGCGGACCGGCTGCCGCCTTCCCGGACCGGCTGCCGCCTCCCCAGCCCCGGCGCCTGACCCGGGAACCTGGCCGTCCGTGGTGGCGGTGATCCCGGCCAGGGACGAGGCCGCCATCCTGCCGGAGACGCTGCCATCGCTGCTGGCTCAGGAGTACCCGGGGCAGTTCGCGGTCGTCCTGGTGGACGACGGCAGTTCCGACGGCACGGCAGCGGTCGCCGGGTCGCTGGGCGGCAAACCGGGCGTAGCCGGCGTGTCGCGGGCCATCGCGGGCACCCCGCCCGCGGCGGGCTGGGCCGGCAAGGTGTGGGCGATGGCGCAGGGCGTGGCCGCGGCGGGGGAGTGCGATTACCTGCTGTTCACCGACGCTGACATCGCCTTCGCGCCCGGCTCGGTACGGGAGCTTGTGCGCGCCGCGATCGCCGGCGATCGCGCGCTGCTGTCACAGATGGCGCTGCTGCGCGCGCAAACCCGCTGGGAGCGGTGGATCGTCCCGGCATTCGTCTACTTCTTCGCCCAGCTCTACCCGTTCCGGCGGGTCGGCCGGCCGGGCTCGCGCACCGCCGCGGCCGCCGGGGGGTGCATGCTGGTGCGCCGGGACACGCTGGCCGCGGCGGGCGGGCTTGAGCGCGTCGCCGGCGCCAGGATCGACGACATCGCCCTGGCCCGGCTGCTGAAGCGGCCGCCCGCGGCGGCGCGCTGCTGGCTCGGGTTCACGACCCAGGTGTGCAGCCGCCGTCCCTATCCGCGGCTGGCTGGCCTGTGGGCGCTGGTGGCGCGCAGCGCCTACACGCAGCTGCGCTACTCGCCCGTGCTGCTCGCCGGGGTCGTGGCCGGGCTGGCGTGGCTTTACCTGCTGCCACCCGTCGCGGGCCTCGCCGGGCTGGCCGCCTTGGCCGCGGGCGGTGGCGCCGCCGCCGCGTGGTGCGCCGGGGCGGGCCTCACCGGGTGGGCCGTCATGACGGTGACCTACGTGCCGGTGCTCCGGCTGTACCGGCTCTCCCCGCTTCGCGCCCCCGGCCTGCCGTTCGTCGCGCTGCTTTACGCCGCGATGACCGTGGACTCGGCCCGGCGGCACTACGCCGGGCACGGCGGCGAATGGAAGGGCCGCACGGTCCCGGCCGCCCCGCGCTCCGGGTGAGCCGGTTCATGCCAGATTGAGCAGACTTGTTTCCGCAGCTCGACACGGATATTGTCGCAAGCAGTGACATCGAAACTACACATGGTAAGGTGCTGCCTGAATTCAGACGGGGGCGGGCCCTGCTCTACGCGGAAGTACCACGGAGGCAAAGCCCGGGACCGGCCTCAAGCGATACCGCCCCAGGCCACGAACTGGTCACCTCTAGGCCCCGGCAATCGGAAGAGGAAGGATCCAGCCGATGCGCACTCGCATCACCAGGGCGTTCCTGACCGCTGCGGCGGCAGGCGCCACCATCGCGACGGTGGGCTTCACCGCGGCAGCTCCCGCTGGCGCCGCGGCCGCCCGCCCGGCACAGAACTCTATGCCCGTCATCAGCACGGTCAGCTACGGCGGGTACGAGGCCAGCGGCCGGGACTTCCGTTACGTCACGTCCCTGATCAGGGTTCCGGACATGGCCGAGAACGGACTGTACCCGCAGGCGTACGTCCAGCTCTCGAACGGTTCGGTGGCGAGCGGGGACACCTACACGCGGGCGGGCATCGAGACCTGCATCGTGGCCACGTTCGTGAACCCGAACTTCACCTGCCCGAACGGGGTCCAGTGGGTCGGCTTCATCGAGGCGTTCCACAACTCGATCCTCGGCCCGTTCTTCACGCACTTCGTGCCGCTCAACCTCGTCCAGGGCGATGGGGTGTGGTTCAGCATCTACTTCGACCAGCCCGGCAACGAGCTGCACTACGTGCTGACTCCGCCCACGGTGGAGAGCTGCAGCACGGGCCCGCAGAACCAGTGCTACTACGACCACGAGGCGTTCGGCCCGATCTACGATCACGCCGCGGGCCTCGCGGACTACACCAACGCGACTGGGACGCCGGTCCCGCTGCCGATCTGGGCCGAGCCGTTCCGGCTCACCCAGTTCCTCGGGGGTGCGCTCACCACGTACAACGGCCAGAAGGGGTCGTGGGTCGGACCGTGGACCACGAGCATGGTGGAGGCCACCAGCAACGGCCTGCCCTTCCCGCAGGGCAGCGTGCGGCTCTCGCCCAGCACGCTGTGGTCGGACGGCATTGCCTCGAACGGGGCGGTGCGCAACTCTGACGCGTTCGGCCTCTGGCGGCGCGTCGACGCCTGACTCACGTCAGGTACTGACAAGATGCCCGGGCCGGTCCGCCGGCCCGGGCATCTTGCCGTCCTGGGGTCTGGAAACCTCCGGGGTGGTTGCGAAAGCAGGATCATCACTTTAAGCTACCTGCTGACTACAAAGAGTCAGCCGCTTCGCGGGGCGTCCGTATCCGGCCCCGTGCCTGGTCCTCCAACCGGGCCGCTGCCAATGGCAGTTGCTGGCCAGCCTGAGGTGCCCGCGGGGACCGCACAAATCTCGGAAGGATGAGTGGACAGCCAAATGAACCGACTACTGACCGGTGCCGTCACCGTCGCCGGGTCGCTCGCCCTGGTGGGCGGCGCCATTCTGGCGGTGGCCACGCCCTCGGGCGCCACCGTCGCCCCTGGGTCTCACAAGACCGCCGTCGGGGATAACTCGTCCTACGGTTCCTCCGCCCCGTCCGGCCCCGTCACCGCCCCGCCGCAGGGGCTGGCCCAATCGAACGGCACCACCCAGGTGCCGGCGTCCAATGTGGACATCAGCGGCCTGCTCGACACCGGGTTCACGCTGGACAACGCCGGCGTGATCACCGCGTTCTCCCGGGTCAGCTACCCGAGCGCCTGGGTGTCATGGGGCTCACACATGGTGACCCTGACGGCGGGCCAGGTCGAGTCGGGCTGCCGTTCCGACACCAACACGGCGAAGGCCAGCGTCGCCAACGGCGTGCTGACTGTGGATGGCACCATCATCCACCTTCCGGACCATCCGTACGTGGACCAGGTCATCCCGCTCCACGGCGGCCTGGGCACGCTCACCCTCAACAATCAGATCCCGGCCACCGGTGGTGGCGTCGAGGTCCAGGGCGCCTGGCTGCACGTGACCGGCACCAGCCCTGCCCAGAACCTCTTCCTCGCGGTCTCGGTCTGCACCGACCCGGGCACCGCCGGGAACACCATCAACGTCACCAACCCGGGTAACCAGACCAACTGTGTGGACGGCGGCGCGATCACGCCGCTGGCGATCACGGCGACCGACACGGACACCAGCCAGGTGCTGACGTACTCCGCTACCGGGCTGCCGCCGGGGCTGTCCATCGATCCATCCACCGGTGTGATTAGCGGCACGCCCACCACGATCGGTGTGTACACGGTTCACGTGACCGCGACCGATACCACCGGTGCCTTTGGCACCAGCACGGCCTTCACCTGGACCATCAGCGCTTGCATCGGCTGATCCAGAGCGGCTAGTGGGCCGGCGGGCGGCCACGCGGCCGCCCGCCGGCTTCATGTTTGCCGCACTTCAACCCGAGTAGGGGAGGGACAGTGGTTCCCCCGACGATGCGTTCGGCAGTTAGCCGCTTTCTCGCCGGCGCGGCGGCGGCCTGGGCCGCCGCCGCGCTCGTGCTCGCGGTCGTCATCGCGCTCGCCGTCACCGTTGGGCTCGGCCTGGTGCTGTGGCTTTCCACGGCCGCCGCCGCGGCACCCGCGGCGCCCGGCTGACCGGGTAAGGCCCCACCTCGGCGGCAACGCGCGGTAGGCGCCGCCCGCGCTAGTGATCATGAGATTGGGGGGCCTATCACGCCACCAAAGTCAAGATCATGAGTTCTGGCGCCGTGTGGTGCGCCCGATAACGGCCTTGTTGGCCTGTTTTGATGCGACGGCAGGGACCCTCGTGCGAAAGTGCCCGCCCGGGCCTGGGGAACCAGGCCCGGGCGGGCACTCGTGGTTTCGGAGGCCGGTCGGCTAGCAGCCGGCGATGAATCCCCCGGAGCAGTTGTTGACGGTGTTCCACTTCACGGTGGAGCTGTTCAGCGTGACGGTGCCGTTGTCCAGGTAGATGCCGCCGCCTCCGCCGGAGGGCGCGTGGTTGTACTCGACCTGGCTGTTCGTGAGGGTGTCGGAGTTGGTGTTGGTCTTGTAGATTCCCCCGCCAACTTCGGCGGCCTTGTTCTGGGTGAACGAGGTTCCGGTCAGCGTCGCCGTCCAGTCTTCGTACAGGCCGCCGCCCGCTAGTGCGGTGTTGTCGGTGAAGGAGCCACCGGTCAGCGTCAGGGTGTCGTCGTTGTAGATGCCCCCGCCGGCCTCGGCCCCGTTGCCGAAGAACCTGGTCCCGGACACCGTCAGGGCGTCATCGTTGTAGAGGCCTCCGCCGCAGTCGGCCCCGTTGTAGGTGAGCGACGAGGCGGCCAGCGTCGTGGTGTCTTCGGTGTAGATGCCGCCGCCGCATTCGTCAGCCGTGTTCTGCCCGAAGAGCCCGAGTGGCCAGGGCGGTGGTGCTGCACGGCACCTGATTGAGGGAGGCCAGAGCCGGCTGGGCCGCGGCGAGGCTGAATAA
>Ga0207684_10004934_pt1 | contig 12450 bp, 8 predicted proteins | sample KBSK5501metaG_FD_184342 | JGI IMG/M metagenome (GOLD analysis project Ga0207684, IMG submission 184342) | Corn, switchgrass and miscanthus rhizosphere microbial communities from Kellogg Biological Station, Michigan, USA - KBS K5-50-1 metaG... | ecosystem: Host-associated > Plants > Roots >...
CCAACAGCATGCTCAACCTGGCGCTCATTGCTGAGCTGCAATGTCGCCAGCAAACAGGGCAAAAAGCTACCTGTAGTGATACGGCCCCAGAAACGCTCTTCTTCTCGAACGGTGCGCTGCTGTTCTCATTCCACACCGATGCTGCCCACCTACAGCCATTCCTGAATGTGGCTGCCCAGGCGACGGGTACCCCATTGGGCATCGAACTGGCCAACAGCACTACTTCAACCGGCACCTGGCCCTCTAAAGCGACCCTGAGCGCGACAGACAACCCGCTGACCTATCTGAGCCCCAAGTCCTTTAACAAGGCAGGCAGCAACACCTCGGCTACCGCAACCCATAGTGCTGGCTCCGCCACTGCTGCGACCACCGGTGAACCGGGGATGCCGCTGGTCGATAGTAATGGCAACCTGGTTGGGATGAGTGTGAGCAACGGTGCACTGTTGAACGGACAGGTCATTATGGACATGTTGAACCAGCAGTCAGTTGTCCCGGCACAACATGCCAACAGCCTGAATAGCAACTGGAATCGTGGCATCACGCAGTACGAAGCGGGGAACTACGTGGGTGCCGAGGCCACCCTCAAACAGATCGCCAGCGCTAACCCACAGTTCCAGGCGCCGCTCACCTACGAGGGGAAGGCGGCAGCACAGATTCCAGGCACTTCCACTGCTGGCCACGCTGGAGGCACTACCCAGGGAGCTGCGCAAGCTCTAGGCCTCCTGGGGATCCTGATCATTGTTGGCATCGTGGCAGGACTGCTGCTGCTTGTGCTGCTGCTGGTACTGGTCAGCATGTGGACGCGGCGCCGGCAAGAACTGGCGCGTTTCGAGGCTGAGCGCACAGCAGCACAACACGACGCTGAACTGGACGTGCAGAAGTTGCAGCGGCCCAAAGCGACCGTCAATCTCCAGCAGCCCGTTACTGAATTATCCTGCCCAAATTGTGGCGCTACTGTCTACACCACCGATGCCTCTTGCCCAAAGTGCCACTTCCTGCTATCGCCCTCTGATTCGGGCCTGCATTTGCGTGCCGCGCCGCCACAGGCGACCTATGTGCAATCTCTGGGGGCTTCAGTGCCTTCTATAAGTGATATGCCCACCGTGGAGTATTCACCCGCTGACGGCTCAGCGGAATTTGAGAAAACTATACCCTATAGCATTCAGCAGCTTCAGGGTCACAACCTGAGCCTGGCTGTAGGTCATCTCTCTGATCCAGGTATCAAACGCAAGCACAAGCCGAACGAAGATAGCCTCTTTGCCATGCAGGGGGCAAGAACCTATAATGCGCAGCCCCAGCAATTCGGCCTGTTTGTCGTAGCCGATGGTATGGGCGGCCATGCTAACGGGCAGCATGCCAGTCGTTTGGCGATCCAGACGATTATCGATTTCATGCTCCCCAGGATCTCGACCGGTAACCAGTTGGACGACGAGGCATTCTCGAATCTGCTGCTCGAGGGCGTGCAATGTGCAAATCGGGCCGTGCACCAGCGCAACCTGGAAGAGCGAGCCGATATGGGCACAACCATGACTGCTGCCCTGGTCGTCGGCGCTACTGCCTACGTAGCCAATGTCGGTGATAGCCGCACCTATCTCTATCGCCCGCCCGACGGGCTTCGCAAGATCACCCATGACCACTCCGTCGTCGCCAGCCTGGTAGAAGCCGGCATCATCAAACCCGATGATATCTACACTCACCCCAAGCGCAACCAGATTTATCGTAGCCTTGGCGAGAAAGCCACCGTGGACGTTGACGCGTTCAGGGTACCGCTGCAGCCGGGTGATAAACTGCTGCTGTGCTCCGATGGCCTGTGGGACATGGTTCGCGACCCCGAGATCCAGCGCCTGCTGAGCCTGCCCGCGCCTGATCCTGCGCAGACGGGTAAGGACCTGATCCAGGCCGCGCTGGAGAGTGGAGGCGAAGACAACGTCAGTGTGATCGTCGTATCTATTACCGAGGCGACCAGCCAGAATGGCATAACCGGTATTCAATTGCTGGCCAAGCCAGAAACAGTAACCGTCCCCGATATGCCGCTGGCATAACAACTGAAATTGTCGCACCCTCGTTCCTGTGCTATAATCAAATCAGCATTATAAGCCTTTGTGTACCATAACAGGGGCATGATTTGGAGGGAAGGTTCGTGTCAACACCTGCCAATGTTGCTTATTTATATGCAGGCATTTTGTTTCTTGCAGGGTTTGGTTTCGTCATGCTTACAATGGTCGTGGCAAACCTGATTGCACCTCATAAACGAACAAAAGAGAAGCTACAGACCTACGAATCCGGCGAGGCTCCCATTGGCTCTGCCTGGGTGCAATATCCGCTGGGCTTCTATATCTTTGCCCTGCTCTTTGTTGCTTTCGATGTAGATATTGTATTTATCATCTCATGGGCCGTCATATTCAAGCAGTTGAGCTTTTTTGGATTCTTTGAAATTCTCTTCTTTATCGCCGTTCTCGCGCTCGGCCTGGCCTATGCGTGGCGCAAGGGAGTTATTCGATGGATCTAGTACCGCGTTCAACGAGTATTCCAACTTCAACCTCTGGCTATCGTGATCAGAATGCCGCGCTCGCCCGCGACCTGGCCCCCATCGCCCTGATAACCGGCGAGGAGCTTGCGCTGAAAACGCTCAAAGGAGATTATCTCGCGCTGGAGGTTGATCGCACCAATCTTGTTGCGGTCTGCCGTTTCCTGCGCGACCAACTCGGCTTTGATCTGTTGAGCTCTATCTCTGGCGTGGATATGCTCGATCACCTGGAATCTGTGTATCACGTGCGCTCAATCACACGAGGCCAGTTAATGCAAATCAAAGTGCGCCTGGACCACGAGAAACCGGAGGTGGACAGCGTGGTTTCTGTCTGGCCAACCGCGAACTGGCTGGAACGCGAAACCTATGACCTCTTCGGCATCAAGTTCACAGGACATCCCGATCTGCGCAGGATGCTCCTGGATGATGACTTTGAAGGCTATCCTCTTCTCAAGAGTTTTCACCAGGTCCCATTCACTGTCAAACAACCTGCGACAACCCAGGTTGATCCAAATATGGCCGTTGATGAGAGATACCAACAAAAGGGCGTGGAACACGTGGTACAGAAGAAACTGGGACAGGGTATGGAGGAGCGCCTGCACCCCGGCACACCGACCTTTGGTCACGCTTTTGAGGATTACCACGAGGAAGCAAACCAGCAGAGTGCGACTGAAGAGGGCGAGTCTGCGCCCGGCAAATCAGAGCCTGGAAGGTGAGTCTTTGCCATGCCGAAAGCCCAAAAACGCAGGAGAGCGCCTGCCAGAGGCAGTACTTCGCAAGCGCGCATTGCCAATGCCAGACAGGGCGCTTCAAATGGTCGCGTGGATTCAACAAGGGGCGCGACGGAGCCGGCGAGCGTCAATCGTCGCTTTATCTCGCCGCCGGTATCCGGCCCACAGAGCCTCATATTTCCCGGCATGGTGGCGTTAGGCTGCTGGCTCATGGCATACACGTTAATGTTTCTCACTACCGATCCCAACCGCTACGTATTTGGCGGGTTAGCGGTGCTGATTGCTTTGCTCTGGTCGTTCAGTTTTGGCGTGCGTGTGCGCAAATTGCTCCGTCAACAAAAATCACGCGCGTAAGCTGCATGAAGACCGGCTGAGGATTGAAAGAGGAAACCCATGGTTACAAATCAAGATAGAGGCACAATGTCTGAGGTTGAAACAGGGGCAGAGGGGATCAAAACTCAAGAAATGCTGCTCAATATGGGTCCCCAGCACCCCAGTACGCATGGTGTGTTGCGCCTAGTCATGACGCTTGAGGGAGAAACCGTGGTGGATTGCACCCCGGTCATCGGTTACCTGCATCGCGGCATCGAGAAAATACTGGAGAATCGCCCGGTCATGGGCGGCATCCGCTACATGGATAACGCGGATTACCTCGCTCCCATGCTCAACGAAATTGCCTACGCTGGTGCGGTGGAGCAGTTGATGGGCATGGAGCCGCCACGAAGAGCGCAGTATATCCGTCTACTTGTCGGCGAGATGCAGCGCATTGCCAGTCACCTCGTAGCCGTTGGCACGTATGGGCTTGATCTCGGCGCGTTTACGCCCGTGCTGTGGTGCTTCCGTGACCGTGAGGGTATCATGTCGCTGTTTGAAGCCCTGGCCGGTAGTCGCTTTAACGTAAACTACCTGCGTGTTGGCGGCGTATTGCATGATTTCCCTAAGAACTGGCTGAAGGAATGCGAAGCCTTTCTCGACCAGTTCGAGAAGAATATGGCTGAACTGGAGACACTGCTCACCGGTAACGAGATCTTTGACGCTCGTACCCAGGGTGTCGGCTTCATTGACCAGCAGCAGGCCACTGCCTATGGTCTCACCGGCCCGATGGCCCGTGGCAGCGGCATCAACTGGGACTTGCGCGTCAATCGCCCCTACATGGCCTACCGCGAGGTGCCTGTGAATGTCCAGGTGCGCCAGGAGGGCGACTGCTTCGCACGATATAGGGTGCGCATGCAGGAAATATGGGAAAGCATTCGTCTCTGCCGCGTCGCTCTCGATAAAATGCCCGGCGGGCCGATTGGCACACGCACGCCCATTGCGCTGCGTCCGCCTCGTGGCGAGACCTACTTTGCCATCGAAGGAAGTAAGGGTGAGCTGGGTATCTACTTCATCAGCGATGGCAGCGAATATCCGTGGCGTGCCAAGATTCGTGGCCCATCCTTTGTGAATTTACAGATATTACCCGAGATCCTGCGTGGTCATAAAATGAGCGATGTGGTCGCTATCATTGGCAGTTTCGACCTCGTGCTGGGAGAAGTTGATCGCTAAACAACTTGTACATTTGAAGGCAGGCAAGCAATCATTGTAGGGGCGGGGGTAGGGTTGTGTAGGGTGGGGACCCTTGCGGTCGCCCTTGGCAAGGTCAAATACATATTGGAGTTATCGTATGCATATGCTAATCGTCTTAGGAGATAACCTGGGAAACCAGTTGTTCAACGGCATTTTCTCGTTGCAATTTCTCCAATTCCTCATCGCCTTCCTCTCCTACTTTGGCTTTGTCCTGACGAGCGCGGTGATCTTGATCCTGGCAGAGCGCAAGATCATGGGCTGGATGCAGGACCGCGTCGGGCCGATCCATACCGGGCCCTGGGGCCTCTTGCAGACGGTTGCCGATGTCGGCAAACTGCTCATGAAAGAGGATATTCATGCCGCCCAGGTCGATAAATCGGTTTTCCTGCTGGCGCCGTCGGTGTTTCTGGCCCCGGTCATTGCTGCCTTCGCCGTGATACCTTTCTCGCCCTATTTAGAGTTACCGGGAACAGCGCTCGCCACTGCCATTATCTACTACGTGGCCATGAGTTCGATCGATGTAGTTGGCGTTGTCATGGCGGGTTGGGGTTCAAATAACAAGTATTCGCTCATAGGCGGTTTGCGTTCGGCTGCGCAGATGATTTCTTATGAACTGCCGCTGGTGCTGTCCCTGGTTGGTGTGATCATGCTGACAAGCGTTCTGGTGGACTCAGGGATCGGCAGCATTTCGATTAAAGCGATTATTAATCTTCAGAGCAGCAGCCTGTGGCCCGGCAAGGGTACTCCTTTCTGGGATTTCGTCTTCCAGGGATTTACGCCCTGGGCCTGGTTCTTCCTGGTGCAGCCCTTGATGATCGTTATCTACTACATCTGCGGCCTGGCCGAAACGAATCGTGCACCGTTTGACCTGCCAGAGGCGGAATCGGAACTTGTTGCGGGCTATCTCACCGAGTATAGCGGCATGCGCTGGGCCATGTTCTACCTCGGCGAATACGGCAATATGATCATCGTTTCGTCGATTGCCGCCACACTCTTCCTGGGCGGCTGGTCTGGTCCCGGTGTCGCGTTTTTGACTGCTTCCGGCATGGCCCTTGGCTGGCAGATACTCGGCAACATCCTGGGCGTCCTCTACTTCATAGGCAAGGTCTACTTCCTGTGTTTCATCTTCATCTGGGTGCGCTCCACGCTGCCGCGCCTGCGTGCCGATCAGCTTATGCAGTTTGCCTGGTTGATACTCATACCGGTCACATTGGGGAACGTCCTGTTTACCGCGCTGGTGTACCTTGTCCTTAGTAACCTGGGCCTGTCTAACCTGGTCTTCCTGATCGTACTGGGTGTATTGAACTGGTTTCTGCTCGTTGGCTTCATCTGGCTGGTCAGTCGCGCCACGGTTGCTACGACACGCCATGCGCAGGCCCCGGCCATTCGTGCTCGCCGCGCAGCGGCCATAGCGGGCCAGCTGCCGGAACGAACCGGTGCGGTCAGCAGCAGGGAGAGATGAAGGCTGTTTTTTCGGTTAGACATCGTTCAAATGCACTTGACAGTTCCTCACCAATAGCAAGGTCCAACTCTGTCATCCCTTCGCTTCGCTCAGGGCAAGCTCTGAGCGAAGCGAAGGATCTCGCTGCCGATCGCGACAGATCATTTCGCGGAGTTTACCCTCTTATACAAGCTGAGTGTAAAGCGCTCGGGTGGCGACCGTTTTGGGATGAGCGTCTCCCAGGGACTGGAAGCGGATCTCCAAGGCGCGTTCGGTGAGAGCTATCGCCTCGCTCAGGTTGCCCTGCTTCTGATAGAAGATGGCCAGATCATGCAGCGTTTGAGCTATCGCAGGATGGTGCTGACCGAAGTGCTGTTCCCGGAGAGTGCGCGCGCGCTGAAATAACAGTTCCGCCTGCTCGTATTTCCCCTGCGCGGTATAAAGAGCTGCCAAATTGTTGAGTGGATGGGCCGTCTGGGGATGCTCCGGCCCCAATGCCTGTTCCCAGATGCGCAACGCCTGCCGGTACAACGGCTCGGCTTGCTCATACTTCCCTTGTCTCGTAAAAAGGATTGCCAGGCCGTGGAATGGATAGGCCAGATTCGGATGCTCCGGCCCCAATGCCTGTTCCCAGATGCGCAACGCCTGCCGGTACAACGGCTCGGCTTGCTCATACTTCCCTTGCTCCATGTAGAGATCTGCCAGATGCCTGAGCGGATAGGCCGCTTCGGGATGCTCTGCCCCTAGCGCCTGTTTCAAAATACACAAGGCTTGTTCACACAACGGCTCAGCTTGCTCATACTTCCCCTGTTCTATGTAGAGATCTGCCAGATTGTTCAGACTCTCAGCTATATCAGGATGCTCTGGTCCCAACCGTTGCTCTCGTATCGTCAGCGCCCACTGATACAATGGCTCTGCCTGCTCATACTTCCCTTGTTCTCCTGCAAGGAGTGCAAGGTCATTCAGCAGAGTCGCTACCTGAGGATGCCCTGTTCCCAGCGCCTGTTCCCGGATCTGCAATGCTCGCTGATGCACAAGCTCTGCCTGCTCGTATTTCCCCTCCTTCCAATAGAGAAGCCCCAGGCGTTGGAGCGTGGAAGCTACATCAGGGTGTATCAGCCCCAGCGCCTGTTCTCGGATCTGCAATGCCCGCTGATACAATGGTTCCGCCTGTTGGTACTTCCCTTGCTCAAAGTAGAGATACGCGAGACCGCAGAGCGGATAGGCCACCTGGGGATGCGCTGGTCCCCATACCTGTTTCCCGATGCGCAGAGCCCGCTGATACAGCGATTCCGCTTGCTCATACTGGGCACGGCCACAGAGGTAATCTGCCGCTTTTTGCAGCGCCTCAGCCAGTTCCCGGTCTCCTGCGCAATCCGGGATGGCGGCCGCGACCGTCAACACATGCGGCAGGAGGCGCTCACACTGCCCCCAGGCTTCGTGGGTAACGTCAGGAAACACCGCGTTGAGCGCTGCGACCACCCGCCTCAGCCACTCCGCTTGTTCCGGCTCGCTCATCTGCTCGCGCAGCACCGCTTGCACCAGGCGATGCATGGAGAGCGTGCGGGTTTCTGGCTGGCGTTGCACCAGCGACAGGCTTCGCAGGACAGCGATGACCTGGTCGAGTTGGCTGGGATCGGTAGCCAGGGACGCAAGCTCCGGTCCCAGGTATGCAGCACCCGCTACAAACAGCTCCTCGGGAATGGCTTCCGCGTGCAGCAAGGAGCACACGTGCAGCAGGTCCGCTGCCGCGCTCTGCTCTCGCTCTATCCGCTTACTCGCCAGCAAGAACGTGGCCGTCACAGAATGCGGATGATCTCCTCCCAGGACACCACGGCGATCCAGCAAGCGGGCGCGCTGCTGCTCATAGCGTTCGAGATAAGCAGACACACTACACCCCGTTTCCTCAATATAGGCTCCCGCCTGGTCGAGGGCCAGGGGAATCCCCTCCATGGCTGCCACCAGTTTTTCTGCCGCGGCATACTCAGCGGGCATGCTCACGGCAAGCTGGTGCATCCGCTCGCTCGTGGCTTCTGGCTCGAGCACTTTGGCCCGTCGCAACACAAACAACATTCCTTCCTCTCGCTCCATTGGCGCAAGGTCCATTCCCCACGCCAGCGTTCCGAGCGCCTGGTGGCGTGTAGTGATCAGGGTCGCGCCCTGCCGGGTTGGCGGCAGCAGACGTTGCAGCAGCTCCAGGTCTTCCACGTTATCCCAGATCAACAGCCACCGGCTATGGGTGCTCAGCCAGCGCTGCACCGCCGCCACAATGCGCTGCTGATCCGTTTCCTGTCGCTCGGGCAACTGTAACAGCTCGACGATGCGCAGCAGGCTCGACATGACATGTTCGATGGTTTCTGCTTCGATCCAGAAGATGGCGCTATACTCCAGGGCGTACCGGTAGGCATACTCCAGCGCGATCTGCGTTTTGCCGATCCCTCCCAGCCCGCGTAAGGCATACGACTGGGTGAGAGCGACCACCTGCTCCACATGCAGTTGCGTGTGCAGTGCCTCCAGAATCTCCTCGCGCCCGGTGAAGAATGGATTGCGCGGTAGAGGGACCAACCAGTGGGGAGAGAGCGCGGTCAAACTGGCCTCCAGCAGTTGGCGTGCCTCCTGCTCGTCCAGAGCCAGGTGCCTGGCCAGTTCCAGAACCAGCCCGCGGGTGTCGGGCAAATAGGTGCCCAGTTCCCATGACGAGATGGTATTCGCATGCACCCCGAGCTGCTGCGCAAACTGCTTTTGCGTCAGCCGTTTGCGCTTCCGAAGGGTTTTCAGCAGCTCTCCAAAACTGGAGGGAAATGTCTGCTGGTCTTCCATAGATCCTCCCGCTCTCTCCGAAAGATAATCATTGCTGGGAAAAGCGGGACTATTCCGCCCATCCTTCTCTTGCGAGGTAGGCCGATGAAGAACGGGGGGTAGAACGCTACGCGACCTGTTCCCGCTCTCGTTCATTTACCTACAATGCTATCGTTGCCTGAATGAAGGTGTTGCCGGTCACTTACTGGATATACGACGGTGAACGGTAAAAATTCACAGCCAGACTGTGAATGCGGCATGGTAGACTTCCCCTAGAAGGCCAAACAAGTCTATGTCAAACAAGTCTATGTATTGGAGGAAATAATGCGCACAAAACCCAGACCGCGTTTTCTCATGCTATCCTTCTCTCTTGTCGCGCTGCTCTTGCTCATGCTGAGCGCCTGCGGTGGGGCGGGGCCAAGCTCGTCGTCGACGTCCACTGCCGGCACTCCGGTGAGGGGCGGCACCTGGATTGACGATCTCTATGAAGAGCCAGACTCGCTGCTTCCCAATCTCTCCAGCGAGACCTTTGCGACCATGGTCATGGATGGCCTGTACGCGCCGCTCATCTATGGCACTCCTCAAGGCCAGTTGATGCCTGGCATCGCCACAGCGGTCCCAACCATCGCAAATAGCGGCGTGAGCGCCGATCTCAAGACGGTGACTTTCCACCTGCGCCCGGGCCTGCTGTGGTCCGACGGCCAGCCGCTGGACGCCAGGGACGTGGATTACAGCTGGAAGCTGTGGGCCAATCCCAAGGCTGCCGCCTATAACACTACTTTCGTCACGGATATCGCGTCCGCGGATGTGTCCAGCGACAACCTGTCGATCACCTTCCACCTCAAGAGTCCGTTTGTGTCCTTCGTCTCGCAGTGGGCCGATGGCGGACTCGCTGGCCCACTGCCGGCACACGTCTATTCGAGTATGGACCCGGCCGCCATCGTCAAGTCCCCGGATAACCTGAATCCACCGGTCACGAGTGGCCCGTTCATGATGAGTGAGAGCAAGCCCGGCGACCACTACACCATCGTGCGCAACCCGAAGTACTACCTGGCCTCCCAGGGCCTGCCCTACCTGGATAAGGTCGTCTTCCGCGTTGTGACCGACCAGAACACCATCTTGAAGGATGTACAATCTGGCAGCATCGATTCGGCCTGGTTCCTGGATGTGAGCAAGGCGCTGGCGTATGAGCAACTGAGCGACTACACGACGATCGGCGATGGCGGTGGCACGGGGACGAACTCGTATAGCTGGGAGGCGATCTGGATCAACTTCAACAACAAGATCCTGGGCGGCAACCCCGAAGTCCGGCAAGCCATGTCGATGGCGGTAGACCAGCAGACGCTGATCCAGGTCGCCCGTCGCGGGTTTGCCGGAACACGCTGCCAGGATCATCCAGCACTACAGGTGCCAGGCTACACCGCATCTCTTGCCTGCCCGAAGTTTGATCTCGCCGCGGCCAATGCGCTGCTGGATTCGAAGGGATGGGTCAAAGGCGCCGATGGCGTGCGCAGCAAGAACGGGCAGCGCCTGGAGTTCCAGTACTCGACGACGGCTGGCAACCTGTGGCGCAGTGACGACCAGTTGATCAACCAGGCCAACTTTTTGAAGATCGGCATCAAGCTCGACATCATGAACTACCCTGCCAGCACGTTCTTCGGGTCGTTACTGCCCGCAGGGGTGCCGGGTAAGTATGACATTGCGGAGTTTGCGGAATCCGGCTCCTATGACCCTGACAATTCCCTCATTTTAACATGCGCTGAAAAAGGGTTAGGGAACTTTGCCTTCTACTGCAGCCCGCAGATGGAGGCCTTGCAGAAGCAACAGTTGTCAACTGGTGACTCAACTGCGCGCAAGACAGCCTTTGAGGGCATCAACCAGCTTGAGGTGACGGACGTCCCGTTCATCGTCGAGTTTAGCGCACCCGATTTGGCGGTCTACAAAAAGGGCACCCACAACTACCTGCCCTCGGCAGTCGGTTACGGCTCCACCGAAAACATCTGGTTGTGGTGGTGTGACGGCGGCACCTGCCCTGCCTGAGATGGCAGCGCTTTCGCCTGCGGCTCCTAGCTGCGGGCAGATGATGCCTCTGGGTGGTTATCATTGGGAGAGAGCCACCCAGAGGATTTCTTGTATGCCTGCCGGCATACTAGTTACATCGGCGTAAAAAATGTAGCACCCTATAACCAGCATCAATCGTCCTCACTGGATGCTCGTCGGAGGCGCTTATGGGAAGATATATCATCAGGCGAATACTACAGGCGATCCCGTTATTGTTCTTGCTGTCTCTTGCCATGTTCGGCCTCATCCACCTGCTGCCCGGGGGAGCTGATGCAGTCTTGTTCAACCCGCGCCTGACAGCAGCGGCGCGTGCGGCCCTGCGCGTGCGCATGGGCCTGGATGACCCGTTCTATATTCAGTATGTCAAATGGATCAGCGCCGCGTTGACCGGCAACTTCGGCTACTCCTTTAACACCAATGAACCCGTCTCCACCATCCTTGCCAGGCGCTTTCCCGCCACCCTCGAGTTGTTCGGCATTGCCTTTTTCGTGGCCTTAGCGCTTGCGCTCCTGATCGGCGTGATCTCTGCGGTGCGCCAGAGAACCATCACAGATTACTCCCTGACGATCCTCGCCTATGTTGGCATCTCGTTGCCGGCTTTTCTCTTAGGCCTCTTCTTGCAGGACATCTTTGGGGTCACGCTGCACTGGCTGCCGCCCTCAGGCACGGGGAGCTACGGCCTCTCGCTCTCGCCGTTGGCGAGCTTGCTTGATCACCTGCGGCACCTCATCTTACCCGTGATCGCGCTCTCCGTTCTGTTTATCGCCGGCTGGAGTCGCTATATGCGCTCCAGTATGATCGAGGTGGTCAAACAGGACTATATGCGCACGGCGCGTGCGAAGGGGGTGAGTCCTGTGCAACTGTACATGCGCCACGCGCTGCGCAACGCGGTGATTCCCCTGATTACGATCGTCGCGCTCAATTTTGGAGAAGTGGCCGGTGGGGCAACGATCACCGAGGGCGTGTTTGCCTGGCCAGGCATGGGCTTGCTGTTTATCAGCAGTCTGAATGCCCGGGACTACCCGGTGCTGATCGCCATGTTGATGCTCAGCGCGTTCTTTGTGATTGCCTTCAACCTGGTCGCTGATATCTTGTATGCCGTCATAGATCCGCGTATCCGCTACTCGTAAGCTGTGGAGCACGTCTGTTCCTGAGAAAAGGAGACATCCGTGGACATATCCGAAGAGCTCAATGCAATGCATGTCACTGTCGATGTGGTCGAGCCGTTTTTAGAGCTGACCCCCGCGCTGGTGCAGAAGCGGCGCAGCCAGGCACGCATCATCTTCGACCGCTTTATGCGCAACAAAGCGGCGATCGGTGGCGCG
>Ga0207684_10004936_pt1 | contig 12444 bp, 12 predicted proteins | sample KBSK5501metaG_FD_184342 | JGI IMG/M metagenome (GOLD analysis project Ga0207684, IMG submission 184342) | Corn, switchgrass and miscanthus rhizosphere microbial communities from Kellogg Biological Station, Michigan, USA - KBS K5-50-1 metaG... | ecosystem: Host-associated > Plants > Roots >...
CCGTAGCCGGTCCAGCGCCACGAACGCCTGCAGGAACGACTCCTGCACGATGTCATCCACATCATCTGAACGTGAGCACAGCCGTGCTGCACGGGCGCGGGCAAGCGGCCGGTACCGCTCGACGAGCAGCCGGAATGCCGCCGCGTCGCCGTCGCGAGCCAGCCCGACCAGATCGCCGTCCGAGACGTCCACACTCGTTAGTGTCCGGCAACAGCTTCCGGGTTACCCGCCGGCGAGGTCAAGGGCGGCTATATAGCCGAACGTCATCGCTGGGCCAATGGTCGCGCCTGCGCCGGCGTAGCTGTGGCCCATCACGGCCGCGCTCGTGTTGCCCGCCGCGTAGAGGCCGGCGATCGGGGTGCCGTCCTCGCGCAGCACCCGCGCCCGCTCATCGGTGCGCAATCCGCCCTTGGTACCGAGGTCGCCAGGCACGATCTTCACCGCGTAGAACGGCGCCTGCCGCAGTGGCGCGAGGTTCGGGTTGGGCCGCTGGCGCGGGTCGCCGTAGTAGCGGTCGTAGGCCGAGTCGCCGCGGCCGAAGTCCTCGTCCTGGCCGGCCTCCGCGAACTCGTTGAACCTGACGAGCGTCTTAGCCAGCGCCGCCGGGTCCAGGCCGACCTGCCCGGCCAGCTCCGCGACAGTGGGCGCGCGATAGACCGCTCCCGCCTGGTACCAGCGGCGGGGCAGCGGCTTGCGCGGCAGCAGGCCGGCGAAGACATAACTGTTGCGGTAGCGCTGATCGATGATCAGCCAGGCGGGGATGTGCGGGTTGCCCTCCGTGTGACCGTCGTACATCGCGTGCACGGCGTCGACATACGGAGCGGATTCGTTCACAAAGCGCTGGCCCGCGCCGTTGACCAGGATGCAGCCGGGCAGGCTGCGCTCGGCGAGGCAGAAGTACGGCCCGCCTGACAGCGGTATCGACGGGCCCCACCAGGCGTCGTCCATGAGGTCGAGCGCTCCGCCGGCGGCCTGGCCCGCCGCTATCGCATCGCCGGTGTTGCCAGCTGAGCCGGTAGTCCACTCGGTGCCGATCGGCTGGCGCTGGTAGCGCTGCCGCATCTGCTCGTTACGCTCGAAGCCGCCCGCGGCCAGCACGACGCCCCGGCTCGCCCGGATCAGCACGGGCTGACCGTCCCGGGTGACCTGGACTCCCGTGACCCGGCCGTCCTCCACGTGCAGGCCGGTCATGGGGGTGCCCAGCCATACCGGTACCTCCTTCGCCATCAGGCCTGCCCGCAGGCCGGCCGCCAGGGCCTGGCCCATGCTGAGGGTGCGCTCCCGGAGCAGGCGCGTGCGCGTCAGCCGGCCGAGCACTCTCGCGGAGGCGAGCATGGCCCGGGGGTGCCGGGGACCGAGGCTCAGCCACCGGTAGTCGGCCTGAGTGATGGTCATGCCGTTCGGCGCCGGGAGGTAGGGAGGATTGAGGTGAGCCAGCTCGGCCCCGAGCATCCGCCCGTCGAGCGGCACCGGCTCGATGCTGCGCCCCTGGGCCAGGCCGCCGGGGGCCTCCGGGTAGTAGTCGGCGTAGTTCGGCACCCAGGTGAAGTTGACGGGGGCGGCGGCGCGCACGAAGGCGAGCATGGCCGGGCCATGCTCCAGCAGCGCCCGCTGGCGCTCCGCCGGGACGCAGTCACCCGCCACATGCGCCAGGTACGCGCGGGCCTGCTCGGGCGTGTCCCGGACACCGGCCTTGCGCAGTACCTCGTTGCCGGGCGCCCAGATGCCGCCGCCAGAGCGGGCGGTGGAGCCGCCGAACCAGTCCGTCTTCTCCAGCACCACGCCGCGCAGGCCGTGGTGCGCGGCAGCGAGCGCGGCGGTCATCCCGGCGGCGCCGCTGCCCACCACGACGATGTCGAACTGTGCTTCGTCGAGCTGGGCCCGGTCCGTTGTCATGGCACCTCCGGCCCTCCATACTAGAACACGTTGCAGTTTTGGCGTCAGCCAAAGAAGCCTCCCCTTACAGATCACTAGGTTCCACCCGATGGAGGCGCCGGTGCCGCAGACCTGGGACATCCAGGCCGATGTGGTCGTCGTGGGCTTCGGGGCCGCCGGTGCCTGTGCCGCCCTCGAGGCCGCAGGCGCCGGCTCCGACGTGGTGGTGCTCGACCGGTTCCACGGCGGCGGCGCGACCGCGCTGTCCGGCGGCGTGGTCTACGCCGGCGGCGGTACGCCCCAGCAGCGCGAGGCGGGCGTCAGCGATTCGCCGGAGGCGATGTTCGACTACCTGAGCCTGGAGGTCGGGGACGCCGTGTCACCGGGCACGCTGCTGGAGTTCTGCCAGGGCAGTCCGGCGATGCTGGCCTGGCTTGAGCGCCACGGCGTGCCCTTCGAGGGCAGCCTGTGCCCGGACAAGACCTCCTACCCCACCAACCGGCACTACCTGTACTACTCCGGCAGCGAGCTGTCGGCTCGCGACGTCGCACCGCCGGCGCCGCGGGGGCACCGGGCCCGCGGCCGCGGCACATCGGGCGGCTTGCTATTCGCCCGGCTGGCCGAGGCCGTGCGCGGGTCCGGCGCCGGCGTGCTCGGGCAGACCAGCGCGAGGCGGCTGATCACCGATTCGGCGGGCCGGGTGGTCGGGGTTGAGTGCCGGACGCTGCGCGGCGCGCCGGGGTGGGCGCGGGCGGCGCACCGCGTCCTGCACCGGTGGTCCGCCCGGCCGTACCTGTACGCGCCCAAGCTCGGCCGCGCCTGGCACCGGCCGGTGGCCTGGCTGGAGCGCCGGCGCGGCCGCCCGCTGCTGGTGGCGGCCCGCCGCGGCGTGGTGCTGGCCGCAGGTGGTTTCGTGGCCAACCGGCAGATGATGCGCGAGCACGCCCCGGCTTACCGCGGCGGCCTGCCGCTGGGGACCCCTGGCGATGATGGCAGCGGGATCCGGCTCGGCACCGAGGTCGGCGGCGCGACCGCATTCCTGGACCGGGTCTCGGTCTGGCGCTTCCTCAGCCCGCCCGCGGCCCTGCTGAGCGGCGTGCTGGTGGACCGGGCCGGGCTCCGGGTGTGCGACGAGTCCCGCTACGGGGCGGCGATCGGCGAGGCGATCGTGACCAGGCATCGCGGACAGGCCTGGCTGCTCGTCGACCAGGCGACCGTGGCCGCGGCCCGCCGTCAGTTGCGCGGCACGACACTGTGGTTCCAGCGGCTGCAGGCGTGGTACCTGCTGACCGCGGGCCGGGTCAGCGCGCCCACGGTGGCCGGGCTCGCGGCGCGGGCAGGCATCGACGCGGGCGGCCTCGCCGCCACCCTCGACGCCTACAACGCCGCCGCCGCCGGGCTCGCCAACCCGGCCGCCGGGCTCGCCAACCCGGCCGGCCAGCCCGCCGATCCGTCCGGCCAGCCCGCCGATCCGTCCGGCCAGCCCGCCGATCCGGCCGGCAAGCCTGCCGACCTGGTCCGGGCGCAGGACCGGCCGCCCTACTCGCTCATCGACCTCTCGGTCCGGCCCCGGCTGGCCTACCCGGCGCCGATGCTCACCCTCGGCGGCCTGGTGGTCGCGGAGGAGACTGGCCAGGTGCGCCGGGCCGACGGAACCACGGTGCCGGGGCTGTACGCCGCGGGCCGCACCGCGGTCGGACTATGCTCACACTCCTACGTCAGCGGGCTCTCGCTGGCCGATTGCGTTTTCTCCGGGCGGCGCGCCGGGCGGCACGCCGCTGCCGCCATCGATGCCCAGCAGCGGGAGACACAATGAGCGAGCCGGAGGGGCACGGTGCTGCCTGGATTGAGGAGCGCGCGAGCGAGCCGCCGGGGCGCCTCACAGCGCCCCGGAGGCGAGCGGGAAGCAGAGCCTGAGAGTGCTCGCGCAGCAGGAACTGTCCGCGATCGCTGACCGCCTGCGCGCGGCCGAGCGTGACCGCGCACCCATCGCGCCGCTGACCGAGTCCTATCCGGGGCTGGAACCGGCCGACGCGTACGCGATCCAGCTCCGCAACATCCGGCGCCGGACCGCGCCGGTCGTCGGCCACAAGGTCGGCCTCACCTCAGCCGCGATGCAGCAGATGATGGGCGTCGGCGAGCCGGACTACGGTCACCTGCTGGCTGACATGCGCCTGGCCGAGGATGTGCCGGCCGACGCTGGCCGCTACTGCTTTCCCCGGGTCGAGATCGAGGTCGCCTTCATCCTCGGCGCGGACCTGCCGGGGGAGGATTGCGGCGAGGCCGACGTGCTCGCCGCGACCGAGGCGCTCGCGCCCGCGATCGAGCTGATCGATAGCCGGATCCTCGACTGGCGGATCGGCCTCCCGGACACGATCGCCGATAACGCCTCCTCGGCCGGCTTCGTTCTCGGGCAGGCCCGCGTCCGCCCGGCGGACGTCGACGTGCGAGGCATTGACGCCACGCTCCGGCGGGGCGGTGCGGTCGTCGCCCGGGGACGCTCCGACGCGGTCCTGGGCAACCCGGCCACGGCGGTCGCGTGGCTGGCCCGCGCCGTGGCCCGGTTCGGCGTGCGGCTGAAGGCGGGACACATCATCCTGCCGGGGGCATGCGACCGCGCGGTCGACGCGCATCCCGGTGATGAGTTCCGGGCCGAGTTCACCGGTCTCGGCGCCGTCTCCCTGCGCTTCGCGCCTTCGGTCAATAGGTGATGCTGACCGCCTCCGTCAGCGGCACCGCCTGGCAGGCCAGGATGTAGCCCTCGGCGACGTCTTCGGCTTCGAGCACCTCGTTGTGGGCCATCTCGACCTCACCGCCGGTGAGCTGGCAGGCGCACGCCCCGCAGATTCCCTCGCGGCAGGAGAACGGTGGGTCGAGGCCCTCGTCGATGAGAACATCGAGCATGCGGGCCCCTGGCGGCCATGGCAGCAGCCGGGTCTCGCCATCCAGGGTGACCTGAAGGGTCGCGGCCACGCCCCCGCTCGCCTCGGTGGCCTCGAAGGGGTTCTCCGCCAGCGACAGGAACCGCTCGACGTGGATCCGCTGCGCAGGCACACCGAGCTGGCTGAGGCCTTGCCGGACGACCGCCAGGTAAGGGTCGGGCCCGCAGACGAACAGGTCATGGCTGGCGTACGGCCGGGCCAGGGCGGCCATGGCGGGGGCGGTCGGCGGCCCCTGCAGCGAGTCGAGCCAGTGCACCACGAGTAGCCGGTGCTCAGCGGCGGCGGCCAGCCGGCGCAGTTCGGAGCCGAAGATGACCGAGCGCTCGTCACGGTTGGCGTAGACCAGCACGATCCTTCCGTGTCCCTGCTCCAGGGCCGACTTGAGGATGGAGATGACGGGGGTGATCCCGCTGCCCCCCGCGAACAGCAGGAAGTCGCCCTCCAGTGACCGGGGGCTGAACGTTCCGGCCGGCGGCAGCGTCTCCAGCACGCTCCCGGCCGCCAGGTGGTCGGCGATCCAGTTCGAGGCGTACCCGTCGGTCATCCGCTTGACGGTGATCGTCGGGCGGTCGCCGGTGTGCGGCGAACTCGACAGCGAGTAGCACCGGGCCACCGAGCCGTCGCGGTCATGCGGGACGCGCACGGTCAGGAACTGGCCTGGGCGGTAGGTGAACGCGCTGGCCAGTTCCGGCGGGACGGCCAGCACAAGCGAGCACGCGTCGTCGGTTTCGCTGATCACCTCGGCCACCTGAACCTGGTAATAGGCGCGCGGCGCCGTCATAGCGTGCTCAAGGCGGCGACACCTCAAGGCGGCCCTGTGCCGCCGCGCGCTCGATACTGCCGCGCAGCCTGGCACAGGTGTCGATGAGGGCGGTCTGCTCGCCAGCGGCGACCCTCGCGCTGAACTCGGCGCAGGCACGCACGGACGCCGCGCTCCACTGCACGCTGGTGTGCTGCGGGCTGAACTTGGCCACCAGCACCGCCACGCCGCAGTGGTCGCACTCGACCCGCCCGAATCGTGCCTCCCGCTCGTCGGGCGTGCTCGCCAGGTGCCGCTCGTCGGGCAGGCTGGCCACATGCTGCCCGTCAGGCGTGCTCGCCACGTGCTGCCTGTCGGCCATGGTCAGCGGGCCTCAGCCTGCCGCCCGGCGAGGTTCTCCGCCACCTCCGCCTCCCATTCGGCTACCGCGCGGGTGGTATCGACCTCGAACTCGTAGCGGGCCACCATGTCGGGCGCGACGTCCTCGACATCGAGGTAAAACTGCTCGTACCAGCGACGTAGCTGGTAGACCGGGCCGTCCTCGGCGCACAGCAGCGGGTTGTCCACGCGGCTCTTGTGGGTCCAGATCTCCACGTCTTGCCGGAAACCCAGGCCGATGAAGTCGGCGAACTTGGCCGCGACTTTGGCGGCTCGCGCATCGGAAAGACCAGGAGGACGCTTAACGATCACACCCCACTGCAACATGAATGAATCCGGGGTGACTGGATAGTGGCAGTTGATCAGGACACTTTCCATGGTCGTGCCGTGATAGTCGTGCCACAGCTGGTTGATCATGTACGACGGCCCGAAGTACGAAGCCTCAGAGCGCAGCGCGGTGTCCGTTCCTGAGGCATAGTTCGAGCCGGTCTCGATATCCGGCCGCGCCCGGGTGGTCAGGTACTGGGTGGCGATGTGCCCTTCGAGCACGTTCTTGAAGTACGTCGGGAAGGCGAAGTGGATGTAGAAGAAATGCGCCATGTCCACGACGTTGTCGATCACCTCGCGGCAGTTCGCCCCGTCGACCAGGATCGAGTCCCAGGTCCACTGGCTCCACTCGGCGGAGAGCGCGCCCTCGATCCGGGGGATGGTCACGTCCTCGGGCGGCGGGTTCCGCTGCGGGTCGTGCCACACGAACAACTGCCCGTTCTGCTCCAGCGTGATCCAGGATCGCGTCCGGGCCGCGGGCGGAACGCGCCGGGCGTAGGGGATCCGCGCGCAGCGGCCGTCCCCGCCCCAGCGCCAGTCGTGGAAGGGGCAGGCGATCGCGTCGCCCTTGACCGTGCCGCGGCTGAGGTCGCCGCCCATGTGCCGGCAGTATGCGTCAAGCACGTGCAGGCGCCCGCCCGAGTCCGCGAAGACCACGAGTTTCGTGCCGAATATCTGCACCGCGTGCGGGCCGGAGTCACGGAACGCCTCGGCGAGCCCCAGGCAGTGCCAGCCGCGCGCGAACCTGGCCGGCGGCGCGCCGCGGTCGATGGCCCGGACGCCGTCCCGGTCGTTCATTGGGACCCTCCTAGCTGAAACAGGTTGCGCCTGTTTCGTTACGCGCCTTTGCTCTCCGACCTGCACTGGCCTTACTAACAGAGTAGAACATGTTCTAGTCTGGTGGCGATGGCCAACCTGTGATGCGATCGGAGGACCGGTGGATACTGAGCAGGCGGTAGTCGACGCGGTGCGCGACCTGCTGCCGGTGCTTCGCGAGCGGGCCCAGGAGACCGAGGACGCCCGGGTGGTGCCGGGCGAGTCGGTCAAGGCGCTGGCGGAGACCGGGTTCTTCCGGCTGCTCCAGCCGGCCAGGTTCGGCGGGTACGAGGCTGACCCGATCACGTTCCTGACCGCCGTCCGGCTGATCGCCAGCGCCTGCGGGTCGACTGGGTGGGTTGCCTCGGTCATCGGCGTGCATGCCTGGCAGCTGGCCCTGTTCCCGCTCCAGGCGCAGGAGGATGTCTGGGGCGCCGACCCGAGCACCAGGATGTCATCGTCCTACGCGCCGACCGGCCGGGCCCAGCCGACCGACGGCGGGCACCGGCTCACCGGGAGGTGGAGCTTCTCGTCGGGATGCGACCACGCCAGCTGGGTGCTGCTGGGCGGGATCGTGTCCGATGACGAGGGCAATCCCGCCGATTTCCGCACCTTCCTGCTGCCCGCCGGCGACTACGTGATCGACGACGTGTGGGACACCGTCGGGCTGCGCGGCACCGGCAGCAACGACATCGTCGTCTCCGATGCCTTCGTGCCCGAGTACCGGTCGCTCAGCTTCAACGACGTTTTCCGCTGCGCCTGCCCCGGTCAGGAGGCCAATCCGGCCCCGCTGTACCGGCTGCCGTACGGCTCGCTGTTCTCCTACGCGATCACGACGCCGATCATCGGGATGGCGACGGGAGCCTACGAGGCGCACGTGGCGTATCAGCGGGAGCGGGTGCGGGCCTCTTATGTCGGCCAGAAGGCGGCCGAGGACCCGCATGCGCAGGTACGGGTGGCCGAGGCCGCCGCCGAGCTGGACACGGCGTGGCTGGCCCTGGAGCGCAACATGGCGGAGCTGATGGAGCTCGCCCGCGCGGGCACGAAGATCCCGGTCCCGTTGCGGCTGCGGGTGCGGCGCGATCAGGTGCGAGGCACCGGCCATGCCATCAACGCGGTGGACCGGCTGTTCGAGAACTCTGGCGGGCGGGCGCTGAAGCTGGGTACCCCGATCCAGCGGTTCTGGCGCGACGCGCACGCTGGCCGGGTGCACGCGATCAACGACCCGGAGCGTGCGTTGTCGATGTTCGGCCGGGGCGAGTTCGGCCTGCGGATACAGCCCGACGGCATGCTATGACGGGAGCAGGCCGATGACTGCCCCGCCGCCGGCGGAGTTCGCCTCGACGAGCCGCTTCGTAGAGGCGGGCGGGATGCGCCTGCATTACCACGAGGCTGGCCCGGCCGGCGGCAGCCAGGCCGGCCCGGCCGGAGGAAATGGCGCCGGCCCAGCCGTGGGCGCTCCGGTGGTGCTGCTGCACGGCGGGGGGCCCGGCGCGTCGGCGTGGAGCAATTTCGGACCCAACCTCCCGGTCTTCGCCGAACGCTTCCGCACGCTCATGATCGACCAGCCGGGATTCGGGAAGTCCGCGCGGCCCCCGGTAACCGGCAACTACTTCACCTTCGCCGCCGACGCACTGGCTGGCCTGCTCACCGTGCTCGGCATCGAACGGGTGCACCTGATCGGTAATTCCCTCGGCGGCGGCACAGCGGTCCGCTTCGCACTGCGCTACCCGGAGCGCGCTGGCCGGCTGGTGCTGATGGGGCCCGGCGGGCTGAGCCTCAACGTCTTTGCCCCCGATCCGACCGAGGGCGTCAAGAGGCTGATGGAATTCGCCGCACCGCCAGGGCCTAGCAAGGAGAAGCTCGCCGCCTTCCTGCGGACGCTGGTCCATGACCAGCGGCTGGTGACCGACGAGATGGTGGACGAGCGGTTCGCCGCCGCCAGCGACCCTGGGGCGCTGGCCGCGATGGCCTCGCTCGGTGCCTCCTTCTTCGACCCGGCCAGCGCCGAGGAAGGGCTGCTGTGGCGGGAGGCCCACCGGCTGCGCCACGAGGTGCTGCTGATCTGGGGGCGGGAGGACCGGGTGAACCCGCTCGACGGCGCGCTGGTGGCGCTCACGCTCATCCGGCGGGCCCAGCTGCACGTGTTCGGCCGCTGCGGGCACTGGGCGCAGCTGGAGAAGTTCGACGAGTTCAACCGGCTGGCGATCAGCTTCCTGGAAGGAGACGCGGGATGACCGGGATCTGCTCGCTGGGGTACCTGCGCATCGAGTCCGCCGACATCGGGGCGTGGCGCGAGTTCGGCGTCCGGGTGCTCGGCATGGTCGAGGGCCGCGGGCCCGACGCCGACGCCCTGTACCTGCGGATGGACGACTTCCCAGCCCGGCTGGTGATCACACCGGGGGAGCGGGAACGGCTGCTCGCCTCCGGCTGGGAGGTGCCGGGCGATCGCGACCTGGCCGCAGTGGCGCGGGCGCTTGAGGAGGCCGGCGTCGCGGTCAAGGCCGGCACCGAGGCCGAGCTGGCCGACCGCCGGGTGACGCAACTGCTGCGCTTCGGCGACCCGGCGGGAAACGCCCTTGAGGTGTTCTGCGGCGCCGCGCTCGAACATCGCGTAGCCGTGAGTCCGTACGGGAATCGTTTCGTCACGGGTCTGCTTGGGCTTGGCCATGTCGTGCTGCCCATATCCGACGATGAGTCCGCGCTGCGTTTTTACACCGAGGTCCTGGGCTTCCGGCTGCGCGACTCGATGCGCATGGCGCCGGAGCTGTTCGGCCGGCCGGCCGGGCCCCCGCTGTGGATGCGGTTCCTCGGCTGCAACCCGCGGCACCATTCACTGGCGCTGGCCCCGTTCCCGGCACCGGCCGGGATCGTGCACCTGATGACCGAGGTCGGCTCGCTGGACGACGTCGGCCGGGCGATGGATCGGTGCGCCCGGCGCGGGGCACCGGTCAGCGCCACCCTCGGCCGGCACGCCAACGACCTGATGGTGTCGTTCTACGTGCGGACGCCCGGCGGGTTCGACATCGAGTACGGCACCGACGGCAGGCTCGTCGACGACGCGACCTGGGTGAGCCGGGAGACCACCGCGATCAGCCTGTGGGGGCATAGCTTCGGCCAGGCTGGCGGGCACTGAGGCCGCATGGCAGACACCGCGGCGGCGACACGATGACGGCGATGCCTGGGCTCAGGCCGGTGAGCTTCGAGCCAGAATCGGCCCGGTTCCGCCAGGTACTCGGCCACTTCTGCACCGGTGTCACCGTCATCGCGACCGTCGATGCGGGTGGGCCGGCCGGCTTCGCCTGCCAGTCGTTCGCGGCCGTGTCCCTTGACCCGCCGCTGGTGCTGTTCTGCCCGAGCCGGCTGTCGGCCACCTGGCCGCGGATCGCGGCGGCCGGGCACTTCTGCGCCAACGTGCTGGCCGACGAGCAGCGCGAGCTGGCCAGGATCTTCGGTGCCAGCGGGGCGGGCAAGTTCGCCGGCGTGCGCTGGTCGCCGTCGCGATCCGGGGCGCCCGTCCTGGACGGCGCGCTCACCTGGGCGGGATGCACGGTCGAGGCCGTGCACGAGGCCGGGGACCACCACGTGGTGCTGGGCCGCGTCACCGAGCTTGGCGAATGCCGCGCCGGGCCGCCGCTGCTCTTCTACCGCGGCCGGTTCGCCGTGACGGCCGCCCGGCCGTCGGACGGCCCGCCCGAGGTCGTGGACACGCTGCTCGGGTGGCCGCGGCACACCGACTGGATCTGAGGACTTCGCGCCCGCCTACCCCGTCCATGCGTCTAGTGCGTGTCCCGCAGATCTTCAGCGGCGCGACTGATGACTGCTCACCCGGATCCGTTCCGAGGTCAGGACCGGTCAGCCGGGGGCCGTAGCCCGTCCAGGGTGACCGTGACGAGCCGGTCGACGGCGGCCTTGGACGGCAGGCTGATGGCTGCGGTGAGAGCGTTCAGGCAGTAGGTCGCGAGCTCGCCGGGCGCGACATCATCCCGGATGTCACCGGTTTTCGCTGCCTCGGCCAGCAGGTCCCGGATGAGGTCACTGAGGTGCTGGTGCGCGCGGGCAAGGTGCTCGCCGCGGTGCACGAGCGCCGCGAGTTCGGTGCCGTGGGGTCGCTGGTAGGTCATGAGCGCGTAGGCCTTGAGGACGGCTTCGAGCCGGCCGCCGGCGTCACCGGCCTGGTCCCGGACCGCGGCGAGCTGCTGGAGGTGGCCGGTGATTTGGCGTTCGTGCCAGGCGGCCAGGATCGCTTCGACGTCGGGGAAGTACTTGTAGAGCGTCGCCCGCCCGATGCCGGTCTCCTCGGCGATCCGCGACATCGTCACCGACGCCATCCCGTGCTCGGCCACCAGCGCCGCGGTGGTGTCCAGCGTCGCCTCGCGCACCGCACGGCGGTGCGCCTCGATCGTCCCTGTCCACAGCCTCGGCACCTCTGCAGTATACATGCCGACGCTGTCAATACAATATGACTTGACATCGACATAGTGTCTCGATAAAACTGTTGCCGACGCAGAGATCCGGGTAACTGCCCGCGACAGGAGAGGACATCTACATGGCTAACCAGCCCCGCCATCCGGACACCGGCGAAGACACCGGCGCGGAGCCCGACAGTGGTCTGGCGGCCAGAGGGTCACGCCGCAACGCCGTGATCGGAGTCGTCATCGTGATCGCGCTGCTCCTGCTGATGATCGTCTTGCACGTCACCGGCGTCGTCGGCCCCAGTACCAACGGCTAGCGCACCACTTCGGGACATTGCACACCAGGATGGGAGCCCGCAGATGATCGAGGCAGTCGGCCTCAGCAAGCACTACGGCGCCACCGTGGCGGTGGACGACCTGTCGTTCACCGTGCCGCCCGGCCAGGTGACGGGATTCCTCGGCCCGAACGGGGCGGGGAAGTCGACGACGATGCGCTTGATCCTCGGCCTCGACGCGCCGACCTCGGGGTCGGTGACGGTCGGCGGGCGGCCTTATACCAGCTACCGCCGTCCGCTGTTCGAGGTCGGGGCGCTATTGGAGGCCAAGGCGGTGCACGGCGGGCGCAGCGCCTACAGCCACCTGCTGTGCCTGGCGCTCAGCAACGGGATCGGCCGGGCCCGGGTCGACCAGGTACTCGACCAGGTCGGGCTGCGCAGCGTCGCCCGCAAGCGCTCGGGCGGCTTCTCGCTCGGTATGGGACAGCGTCTGGGTATCGCCGCCGCGCTGCTCGGTGACCCGCCGGTGCTGATGCTCGACGAGCCAGTCAACGGCCTCGACCCCGAGGGCATCCTGTGGATCCGCAACCTGCTGAAGTCGCTCGCGGCCGAGGGCCGCACCGTCTTGCTGTCCAGCCACCTGATGGGCGAGATGT
>Ga0207684_10004938_pt1 | contig 12443 bp, 12 predicted proteins | sample KBSK5501metaG_FD_184342 | JGI IMG/M metagenome (GOLD analysis project Ga0207684, IMG submission 184342) | Corn, switchgrass and miscanthus rhizosphere microbial communities from Kellogg Biological Station, Michigan, USA - KBS K5-50-1 metaG... | ecosystem: Host-associated > Plants > Roots >...
CCAAGACATATCATAACTGAACTTCAAGTGGGATACCGCCTGGCGAGTCTAAGCGACGGTCCGTAAGCGGAAGCGCAAGATCGCCGTCGAAACGGCTGGCTCTCGCAGCCTGACGGAATACGTCACCGTAATTCCGAACGTGAGTACTTAGCTAGGAAGTCAATACAAGGCATATCAGTTTTAAACGCTACACCGCACTAGTGTCACTGGTTATTAGGGGTAGCGGGCCGAAGATTGTATCCGGCTCGCAAATACGCGGTGGCAGCCTCGCTGGATTTCGCCTTTAGTTTCGGTTCGCCCATGCCGTGGGCGTGAGCTCGGCGATTCGGCCGACTGGAAAATCGCCCAAGCCGGGCAGGACTGAGCCCAGATAGTCGCGGAGGGGGATTTTAAGACGCCGGCAGGTTTCGACCACAGAGATGATCGCCGCAACGCGAGGTCCAGCCTCCTTGCTTCCGATGTGGATCCAGTTCCGGCGTCCGAGCGCAACGGGCCTAATGGCGTTCTCGGCTAGGTTGTTACTCAACTCCACAACGGGATAGTTCAAAAAGCGGATCAACCGCTGCCAAAGCGTCAAGGTATAATTACATGCCTTGGCTAGGGCGCTCTTGGGAAGTGCATCCCCACGAGCTGCATGGATCGCTGTCTTGATCTGCTCCAGTAGCGGCTTGGCTTTTCCCAGGCGTAAGAGGTGACGATCGCTCGGGTTTAAGTTTTCTTTTCGAGCTTTTTCATCGATGGCAAAGAGTACATCCATCTGTGCGACGATTCGGATCGAAGTTTGATCTCTGGGATTGAGTTTGACCGCTTCGAAGAACTTGCGCCTGGCGTGCGCCCAACAGGCTGCATGTACGATCTTGGGTCCGCCAACATGATCGTACGCCCCGTAGCCATCACTTTGGAGGACGCCCTCGAAGCTGCCCAAGAACCGTTTGGGTCCTTCTCGTTCGCGACCCATTCGAAAGTCGAAGACCACCGCTGCGCCCGGTCGGCTATATTGCCAAAGATAGGCTTGGTGGTTTTTTCCTCTGCCATCGTGCATCTGAACAGCCACCTGGGTTTCGTCTGCCTGAATATAATCACCCTTTAGCAGTTCTTGGCCCATGGCTGCAGTGATGGGACGCAAAAGTTCACCCACCCGCATCACCCACCCATCCAGAGTCGCTCGAGGCATTTCAATCCCGGTCTCCCGTTCGAGAATCGCACTCTGTCTATAAAGTGGTACGTGGTCCGCGTATTTGCTTACTACCGTGTCGATCACTACCCGATCACTGGCCAAGCCTTTGTCGATGATCCGGGCTGGCAGGGGCGCAGATTGTACTCCTTGTTCTTCGCACGCTTTACAGGCACGTTTCTCGCGCTTGGTCACTCGCACAAAATATTTAGCCGGCTCGACGTCAAGTTGTTCGGAAGTCTCGTAGCCGATGACGATAGTTTCTTGGCCGCACTGACCGCAGTGGCATTGATCGGCGGTGCAGGCGATCATCTGTTCGACTCTTGGCAGCTCTGCTGGCAACTCCTGCCGGCCCGGATGCTTGCGCGTCGCTTTAAGGGGCAGTTGCAATTGTTCCCGTTGGCTCTCGGCCACGACTTCGGCGCCGCTGACTCCAGGCTCCAATTCCAGCAATTCCAGTTGCGCGTCGGAGAGTTTCTCGCAGCCGGGTCCGTACTTCTCGATCCGTACAAGACGCAGTCTCTCTTCCAATACCCGGACCTTATATTCTGCGAACCTGAGCCGGTCCCGATCAATGGACAAAGAGCCGCTGAGTTTTTCGAATAGGGCCTCTGGAAGCCTTTCCTTGAGCTGGTTAACCAGCTCCGGATCCTGCATTTTGAGGGGAGTAAAACTGCTGCTCAACTAGGGGAAGCATAACCAACAAAAATTCGGTTCCTTTAATAGCCTTTTTTACACTTTTCCGCTCTCAGGAACCGTTTTCCGATACCAGTCCTTGCGCCGCGTTTGCGTCAGATCTATCCCTGCTAACAAGAGCGATAGTTCTTCATGACTGAGCGTCACTCGATCCGATCCATCTCCGACCAGTGGCCAGCTGAACCTTCCACGTTCTAACCTTTTTGCGCAACACCACAGGCCGCTCCCATCCCATAATAGGGACCTTGAGCCTGCTCCTCCTGGCATTAGCAAACAAAAACAGATGCCCGCTCCGGACTTCCAGTCCCAGCTTGTCTCGGACTATTCCGTAGAGCCCATCAAAGCCCTTTCGCATGTCGGTTGCTCCAAGAGCCACGTAGATCCTGGTCGCAGGCCCAAGTCCAAACACAATCTCAGATCTGCTCGATGGTTCGAATCAAGCGCGCTAAAGTCTCGGCATCAAAATCTCGCCTGACTTCAATTCGCCGACCTCCGGCCAACACCACTTCCAGAGAGCAGGTTCCCGCTCCGCTGCCATTGCGCTGGATCCCAGCAAGCTTCACCTCAACCAATCGCTTAGCTTCGCTTTGTCCCTCCACTTCCATCCGGCGCCTTCTGAGCCCACGCTGCAATGTGCCCAGCGACAAACTATGCTTCTGGCAAAATTCACCCCGCCGCAGCCCACTGGTTTCGAATTCCCCCACCAAGCGTTTGATCGCTTGGCGGCTTCGCCGCTTCCGAACGCTAACCTCTCCGATTTCCGTCATGCCGACAGTGCATCAAAACACGCCCCGTTCCGCTAGGTGGGTTGCTCTGACGGATACGATCGTGTAGCCCGAAACGTTTTTGGAGGCGCCATTCGCCACATAGGCGAACTTGCCGCTTGGGTCCACCGCCACAGAGGTCGGGAATGCCCCCGCAGTGAAGGGTGAGCCGGCGACGGCTGCTACAATCGATCAGTTGAAGATGAATACGTCGTACCAGATTGAAGCACGCAAATATTGGGTGGCAGCCGACCTTTATCCCTAACAGCAAAATGATATACTCCCCAAACGTGATCGCGCAAAAGATAAAGCCACGACGTTGCCGTGGTGAACAGATGGCGAGGCTGTCGAAAAACTGGGGATGCACGTTTGTGAGCTCGAGTATAGGGTGGGAAAGGCGAGAGTAGGGGACGTCGATGCCTGGATCGCGAACGCTTGTGCCAATAAGCATGTGAATAGAGAATTGGTTCGACGGGCAAACGAAGCAATCCTGCACCGTGTGAGAAATCTGATGGCCAAGACCATCAGGGAATCGTTGGGCGCGCGTGTGATGCTTTGGTGCTGCGCATCGACGGCGACAATGCGGCGGTTGCTCAGCGCGACGCGGTGTGTGTAGTTGGCCAGGTAGCTAAGACCTGCTGCGGTCCGCCAAAGGGACAAATATCATTTATAAGCTTTGAGACTCATCAGTGATAGAAGTGCTCGGTAGCGACACAACACGGGTAGACCCTCGCACTCTTACATCTGTTCGCGTCGCCGGCATTACCCTGGGTCTAGAGATAGGGGATTGAAAGCAGGATTGACGTCCCTACAAATAATTTGTTGTAGTGATATACGCGAAATCGCAGGAGGTCCCCCCATGGATTGCTACAAGGACTTGTCTCCCTCACGAGAGGCATTGTTCGCTATGGGGAATGTAAGGTTTCTGCTCTCCTTCTTAGCCGCGGCTCTGATCAGGCACCTGTTTAGTAACTGGCGAAGGATGATGCCGGTCAAATCTTTCTCAGGTTTTCTCTCCGTATCATACCGAACGTTCTAACTCCCCAAACAATGAAGTTAATAAACCTATATCGCGTCACACTGACTGGGTTACTGGTCTGCGCGCTTAGCGCGTATGGCCAACAGGGCTCAAACAACGTGGAGCAGAGGGTCGATAGCATCCTCTCGCAAATGACTCTCGGCGAAAAACTGAGTTACATCGGCGGTACCGGCTTTTTCGACGTTAAGCCAATCCCGGTTCCGAACCTTCAGGCGCGGTTCAATCCGCAACTCTTTCAAACTGATGCTGGTTTAGGGGTGCGGATCACCCCGGCCAGCGTTCGCTATCCAGCGGGACCTGTGCTTGCCGCTACATGGAACCCTGACCGTGCCCGAGACCTGGGAGCTGGTTTGGGGCGGGATACGCGGGCCCGCGGATTTTTCACGATCCTGGGTCCCGGAATGGACTTTTACCGCACGCCATTTGGAGGGAGAAATTTCGAATATGCGACAGGTGAAGATCCGTTTCTGGGCAGTCAGCTTGTACCCGAAGTCATTAAGAACATCCAGGAGCAAGGCGTGTGGGCGTGCGCAAAGCATTTTGTCTGTAACGATCAGGAAGCAAACCGTACGAACATTAATACCATTATCGATGAACGCACCCTCCGCGAGATTTATTTGCCTCCGTTTGAGGCGGCGGTAAAGGAGGGACACACGGCGACGGTGATGGGTGCCTTCAACTTCATCCAAATTGGCACGTTGCCTTCTGCCCAATGCAATGAAAGCTCATTTCTTCTGAATCAAGTTCTGAAGACGGAATGGGGCTTCAAAGGGTTCGTGATGTCGGATTATAATGCGATTCACGATGGTGTGAAGGCTTATCTCGGCGGGTGCGATCTTGACCTGCCAAACGGCCAATTTATGAATGCCACCACCTTGGGCCCGCTCATTTTGAATAGGACGCTTCCCGAATCAATTCTTGATGACAAGGTGCGCCGCATTTTGCGAGAGGTCGTTTCTTTCGGCTTCCTGGATCGCCAGCAGTTGGACTCCTCTATCCCTTTGGACGACCCACAAAGCGAACTTGCTGCGCTCAATACAGCGCGGGAAGGCATCGTACTCCTGAAGAATGGGAATAATCTTTTGCCTCTGAAAACGAATCAGGTTCACTCGATCGCCGTTATTGGTCCCGCTGCCTTGGGAGCGCCGCCAACCGGTTTTGGGAGCTCTTTTGTTACGCCTATCAGTTTTGTCAGCGAACTTGAGGGCATTCAAGATCAAGCTCCGGCCGGAACCAACGTCGTCCTTATTTCTCCCTGCACTTTGGACCCAGCAACCGCGCCATGGCAATTCGTTGGAGCCGGCGGGCAAGTCGTGCCAGGGCTTCAGGGCCAGTATTTCACCAGTCCAGATCTTTCCGGCGTGCCTGCCGTGACGCGCGTTGACAAAGAAGTGAATTTTGACTGGGAACAGGGGCAGATCCCGGTCGCACAAAACCAGGCAACGTTCTCTGCGAAATGGACCGGGCAGATAGTTGCCCAAATATCCGGCGACCAGGTGTTCAAGGTATGTGCGGATGGCGGAGTTCGGCTCATTGTGAACGGCCAGACATTGATCGACAATTTCAATTCTCCACCGCTGCCGCCGTTAGGTTTTGGGCCAACTGTGGCGTTCTCCGCAAAGTTTCCGGCGGTCGCTGGCAACGTTTACAGCGTGGAGTTGGATTACCACAGGGTACCGGGTTTTTTTGGGAGCGCCTTTGTAAAACCCGGGGGCGGCGTTGGAGGTCTTTTAGGTGTTCAATTGAGCTGGGCCTCGCTGCAACCGCCGGCTGATTTCGCCAAGTACGATGCGGTGGTTGTCTGCGTGGGGACAAACAACCAGCATGATGGCGAAGGCTATGACCGACCCTTCCAGCTGCCGGAATTTCAGGATGAGCTGATCCAGAACGTGTCCAATGTAAAACTCGGGCAAACCATCGTGGTGACGCACGGCGGAGGCAGCTTCGATGTGCAGCCGTGGATTAACCAGATAGGCGCGCTGCTGCATGCCTCATATCCCGGACAGAACGGTGGACAGGCGCTTGCTGAAATCCTTTTCGGCACAGTGAATCCCTCTGGCAAACTACCTTTCACCTGGGAAAAACTGATTACAGACAACCCGGCATTCGCAACCTTCCCGATGCCCCTTAACCAAAAGCCCCCTAATCCCACTACGATTCAGTATACGGAGGGGATATTTGTTGGCTACCGGGGTTACGAAATAAAGGGTATCCAACCCCAGTTCCCGTTTGGCTTCGGATTGTCGTACACGACGTTCGCTTATTCCGATCTGAAGATTGCGCCTCCTCAGCTTAACGGAAACAATCATGTGAATGTGTCATTTACGGTGACCAACACCGGAAACCGAGCAGGAGCTGAAATCGCCGAACTTTACGTCGGACAGCAGAATCCGCCGCTCGCCCGGCCGATTAAGGAACTCAAAGGCTTCCAGAAAGTGTTCCTGCAACCGGGTGCCTCTCAGAAAGTCACTCTTGACCTTGACCAACGTTCCGTCGCTTATTTTAACACTGCAATAGACCAATGGGATGGGCTGCCGGGTACGTACAACGTCCTGGTAGGAGCTTCATCGCAGGACATCCGATTGTCAGGTCAGTTTTCGGTAAAATCCGAGTTTACCTTCCAACCATAGACTTCGTTAATCATATCAGCCGAACCCCGCTCCCCGGACTATTTCGAGGTAAGCGGGGTTTTGGTTTTTTTGGCGAAGCGATCAGCTGCCTTGTGCAGACCCCAGCAAAGCACCGGGTTGACCCGGAGGTGCCGATCGAAGACGTCGCCGGCGCGGTGAAGGACCTGATCCAGCAGGGTAAGGTCAAGCACTTCGGCCTTTCTGAAGCAGGCGTGCAAACGATCCGTCGTGCACACACCGTCCAGCCGCTCACTGCTCTTCAGAGCGAATACTCGCTGTGGACGAGAACTCCTGAGAAGGAAGTGATAGCGACCCTTGAGGAACTCGGAATTGGCTTCGTGCCCTACAGCCCGCTGGGCAAGGGCTTCCTCACGGGCAAGATCGATGAAAGCGCGACCTTCGACAGCTCCGACTTCCGCAGCACCCTGCCTCGCTTCACGCCGGAGGCGCTGAAGGCGAATCAGGCCCTGATTAACCTGCTCGGCAGCACCGCAGAAAGGAAGAAGGCGACACCTGCTCAGATCGCGCTCGCTTGGCTGCTTGCCCAGAAGCCGTGGATTGTTCCGATCCCAGGCACCACGAAGTTGCATCGCTTGGAGGAGAACATCGGGGCAGTCTCAGTCGAACTCACGCCGAACGATCTCCGTGACATCGATACCGCCGCCTCCAAGATCACGGTCGATGGAGCTCGATATCCGGAAAAGCTCGAGAAGATGACCGGTCGCTGAGCGGCAACGCGCCCGACGCACAAGACAACTTAATTCAAGGGACCGCAATGAGACCTTATATCATTTGTCACATGCTCTCGTCTGTGGACGGGAAGATCGACGGCGCAGCTCTGGACGCAGTCGCGGGCGACGGCGAGTACGAGGCAACGGCTGCGAAGCTGAACGGCGATGCCTGGATTTGCGGTCGCACGACGATGCAGCAGCACTTCGCCGAGGATGAGCCGTTCGTCTCTGCCTCGAACACGCCGGCAGGACCTCGGCCCGTCTTTGTCGCTCGACGAGCAAAATCCTATGCCATCTCCGTTGATACGCTCGGCAAGCTACGGTGGCCAGACGGTGATCTCGGTGGCAATCACCTCATCTGTGTGGTGAGTGAACAAGTCCCAGAGGACTACCTGGCCATGCTCCGGGAGAAGGGAATCTCCTATATCGTCTCCGGAAAGTCCTCTGTCGATCTTGCTAATGCCGTGAGCCGACTCGGAGAGCACTTCGGAATCCGCACTCTACTTCTCGAAGGAGGCGGCCACATTAACGGGGCCTTCCTCCAGGCCGATCTCGTCGATGAGGTGAGCCTCTTGGTTGTCCCTGGCGTCGATGGACGCCACGACATCCCTGCCGTCTTCGACGGTATGAGCCCTTCAAGAAACACAGCCGTTCCCCTCAGGCTCAAATCCGTAGAACAGCGCGGTCGTGATGCGCTCTGGATTCGATACGAGGTGGTTCGGTCCGAAACGGCGGAAAGGAAAAACAATGCAAAAGCGTAAATTAGGAAGCAGCAATCTGGAAGTGTCGGCCCTCGGACTCGGCTGCATGGGCATGAGTTACCATCGCGGCCCCGCCCCCGACAGGAATGCAATGATAGCGCTGATCCGCAAAGCAGTGGAGCTTGGCGTTACGTTATTCGATACCGCAGAAGTCTACGGCCCGTTCATCAACGAAGAACTTGTGGGCGAAGCGCTTTTTCCTTTCCGCAAGGAGGTGGTCATTGCCACAAAGTTCGGGTCCAACATTGAGAACGGAAAGGCGACGGGTCTGAACAGCCGACCGGAGCGTATCCGCCAAGTTGCCGAAGAATCTCTCAAACGGCTCAAATCCGAAAGCATCGACCTCTTCTACCAGCACCGCTTTGACCCCAACGTGCCAATCGAGGACGTAGCGGGGACCGCGAAGGATTTAATTCGGCAAGGCAAGGTGAAGCATTTCGGTCTTTGTGAAGTGGGTGCACAAACGATCCGCCGCGCCCATGCCGTTCAGCCTCTTACCGCTGTTCAAAGCGAATATTCCCTGATGTGGAGGCGACCGGAAGAGGAGGTCCTGCCGACACTCGAAAAACTCGGCATCGGTTTTTGTTCCTTACAGCCCGCTCGGCAGAGCTTACCTCGCCGGCGCTTTGAACGAACACACGAAGTTCGACAGCCGTAACGACAACCGCGCCACCTTGCCCCGCTTCACCGCAGAGGCGATGAAAGCGAACCGGGTTCTTGTGGATCTGCTCAATGAATTTGGTCAACGGAAAGGAGCGACCTCGTCCCAGGTCGCGCTCGCCTGGCTGCTTGCTCAAAAACCTTGGATCGTTCCCATTCCGGGCACAACCAAGCTGGAGCGTCTCGAAGAGAATCTGAGATCGGTAGACTTGGAATTCAGTCCCGAAGAATGGCGTGACCTTAATCACGCCGTCTCGAAGATTAAGTTACAGGGGGATCGATATCCCACAGATCAGGAAAAACAAGTCGGACACTGAAAACGTTACCTCAATGTCATCGACATGACTGGGTGAGTCATCTCTATATGCTCTGCCCTCGTCGCAAATTCTTAAAAGTCGTATGAACATATCTTTTGAAAACAAAGTTGCACTGGTTACAGGCGCTGGCTCGGGCATGGGCCTGGCGACAGCGAAGGCTTTTGCTGAATCAGGTGCTTCAGTGGCGTTGGCGGACTGGAATGAGAAGGCAGTGCGTTCTGCAACCGAGGAACTGGCTGCCCAAGGTCACAAAGCACTCGCCATCCATTGCGACGTAGCCGATGACGCTCAGGTAGAAGCAATGGTTGAGCAAACTGTCGCCACTTTCGGCCGGCTGGATGCAGCCTACAATAACGCTGGCGTTCAAAATATTGTTGCGGAAACCGCTGATGCTCCCCGAGAAGATTTTGATCGAGTGATGGCCATCAATCTCCGTGGTGTATGGAGTCGCATGAAGTTCGAGCTGCGTCAGATGCGCAAGCAAGGAAGCGGCGCGATTGTTAACTGCTCTTCGCTGGGAGGGCTTGTGGGCGCTCCCGGGCGTGGAACATATCACGCCGCCAAGCATGGAGTTATTGGGCTCACCAAAAGCGCTGCTCTCGAATATGCCTCCAGGGGCATCCGCATCAACGCGGTTTGCCCAGGGATTATCAATACGCCGATGGTCGCCGGAATGCTCGATCATCGGCGGCGGAACTCAATCGTTTAGTGATCACCGGAATCGCGCTCGACCGCCTCGCAAGCCAGCACTCCATGCCAGCTTACCCCCTGGATGCGCGCTCGCAACGGATTCAAGGCGAGGTCCGGGTTCGCATCCAGGTGGAGAATGGCAAGATGTTAAACGTGACTGCAAAATCAACCAGCTTGACCTTAGCGAATTCTTCCGCCCGCTGGATACGCTGGCACTGACAATTCAGGCCCTCAGTGAGTGGCGTCTACTATCTGCCAATCTCATATAAGCTGACGGCCTAGCCCATTATGAGCGGTACGCGATTGGAGAAGGTCATGAAAAGCAGAAGCAGAACAAACAACGCATCATTACAAGGTACGGCGACCGGTTCAGCGCTCTTGCTGGCGTTTGCGGTCAGCCTGGCCACATCGGGTTCGGCCTTTCCGCGAATGCTAACGAGCGGAAGACAGTCATAATTACGTTCGAGGTCCCTGGCGCGGGCACGGGTGCCTTCCAGGGTACTCTCGGTTTTGATATCAGCCCTAATGGTACTATCACGGGCTGGTACTTTGATTCAGGCAATGTTGCCCATGGCTACGTGCGGGCTCGCGACGGCACCTTCATCACGTTCGACGCTCCCGGCGCTGGCACGGGTTCCGGGCAAGGCACCTTCGCCCTTAGCATCAACCCGGTAGGTACGATTGCTGGATATTACCTTGATGCGAGCAACGTATATCATTCGTACGTCCGCGCTTCTAACGGTGCCATCACCACGTTCGATGTGCCGGGCGCGAGTCGGACCTTCGGCCTTAACATCAACCCAGCCGGGACGATTGCCGGAGATTACAGTGACGCGAGCAACGTATTTCACGGGTTCGTGCGCGCTCCTAACGGTGCCATCACCACGTTCGATGCTCCGGGCGCGGGGACTGGTCCCGGCCAGGGCGACCTTTACCGCAGCGGTCGATGGCCTCAATCCGGCAGGTGCGATTGCTGGCGATTACCTTGATGCGAGCAAAGTATTTCACGGGTACGTGCGCGCTTCCAACGGCGCCATCACCACGTTCGATGCTCCGGGCGCGGGTAAAGGCTCCGGCCAGGGCACGTTCTCCGGAGGCATCAACCGAGCGGGGACCGTCATGGGCGTGTCCATGGACGCAAACTCTGGAAGTCACGGCTTCGTGCGCGCCCCTAACGGCGCCATCACCACGTTCGATGTTCCAGGCGCGGGTACAGGCTCCGGCCAAGGCACGCTACCCGAGAGCATCAACCCAGTGGGGACGATTCCGGGAAATTACATCGATGCAAGCTCTGTGAATCACGGCTTCGTGCGGGATAAGCACGGCGTCCTCACCACATTTGACGCCCCTGGCGCGGGCACAGGCATAGGCCAGGGCACCTTCCCCGCTACCCCCAACCCGGCAGGTGCGATTACGGGATGGTACATCGACTCGAGCAACGTATTTCACGGCTTCCTTCTGGAAGGCGAGTAAGCCCTGCGAGAGAGTTTGGAAGTAACTTCGAGAGCACGTCAAAGGACAGCGGGAAAAGAATTTTGTTCCAGCCGAGAGGGATTTTAGAGCCCAGGTCGAAGCGTCTTAACCACCAAACAGCCGAAGGCGCAATAACGCGATTATTCTTACCAGCTCAATCGAAAGCACAAACGCTAGCTTGTGAGAGACCAGAAAAGCTCAGGGATGAATCAAAAAAGTGGCTAAGATACGAGAAAAAACATATATTATATATGTAATGTTGATATCATAACTACCTGTAGATAAATAACTTGCACCCGGCGTGATTCGAACACACAGCCTTCTGATCCGTAGTCTAATGTAAGGATGAGCCGGCGTGAGCCGCTGTGACCCGCAATTGGGCTTCTAGATTGGCTTTGCAAGCTGATCAGCGGTCCATAGCATCAGGTCAAGACGACTCATGAAAGTGCAGGGATGAATCAAAAAAGTGGCTAAGAAATCAAGGATCTTAACCACTTTCCAAAGACCGATATCAGATTTTGGCAAAAAGCCGTTTTCCGTCAGCCTTATACGCCTAACCTCACGAAACGGAAAAAATCGTACGCTTAGGCCTGTCACTTTGATCAATAATTGTCACTTTTTCTTGCTCGCTATTTGTCACCTTGCCGTCTGGTCCTACGCTGACTTAAGATTGGATCGCTGTAGCCGGTGCACGCCGACACTTCTTCCCCAGCCCGATTGGGGGCGCGGGAGCGGTGGAGGTAGCTTCCCAGAATACGCTGGAAGCCCAAAGCACCTAAACTTTGTAGCTACTTGCCAGCCGTTCGGGCCCTCTCGCCATACCAAGCAGGAGCGGAAATGCTTCTCGCCCGACTGAAACGCGCTGGCAAAAATTAGCTGGAGGGTGGCCGGTCGTCAGATTCTCATCAAGGGAGGGTCAAAAGTCTTCCCAGCCGGCGGGTTGCGAGGCGTAGGGCTCAGAAGGTGATTAGCGGTTGGCAGGGAGGACTCTTCTAGATTCTGAATTCGAATATTCTAAATTCCGAGATAAGGAGGGGCCCCTAAACATGCTATGCTGGTCGGTTGTGAACAAAGCGCTATATGCTGACAAACGTCGATCTGTCACGGGAGGTCGCCAAGGCTGAGTACAAACGGCTCAAAGATGATGAGGACCTGAAATTAGCCGATCTGCAGCGGCAGGTTAAGGCTCTCGGCATCCCTGTCATTATTGTTTTCGAGGGCTGGAGCGCGTCTGGCAAAGGTACGTTGATCAACCGATTGATTCTGCCTCTCGATCCGCGGGGATTCAGTGTCTACAGCGCAAGCGGGCCAACGGAAGAGGAGAAGTTCTACCCTTTCCTGTGGCGGTTCTGGAAAAGGACACCGACGCGGGGGCGTTTGGCCATCTTCGATCGGAGTTGGAATCGCCGTGTGGTGACTGACCGGGTCGAAGGACAGGTCAAGGGGAAACAATTGAGCCAAGCGTTTGAGGATATCCGCTCATTCGAACGACAACTGGCTGACGACGG
>Ga0207684_10004943_pt1 | contig 12438 bp, 11 predicted proteins | sample KBSK5501metaG_FD_184342 | JGI IMG/M metagenome (GOLD analysis project Ga0207684, IMG submission 184342) | Corn, switchgrass and miscanthus rhizosphere microbial communities from Kellogg Biological Station, Michigan, USA - KBS K5-50-1 metaG... | ecosystem: Host-associated > Plants > Roots >...
GGCGTTGTTGACAATTACCGCTGAAGATGCGCGCGGCTGGTTTGGGCACGGTGGCTACACGTCTGCTGTCCAAGCAGGCGGGCAGAGAAATGAGTGAAGTGGCTCAATTTTTATGCAAACCGCTGTAGGACTGAAGTCGGTGCCTTTGGAGAGCCGGATACGCTGAAAGGTGTCCGTCCGGTTCGGAGGGGGGTGGTTGGAAACGTGCCTGGAAGCAGGTAACGCGCTGGCCGCCTACCCTATCGTAGAGGTCACAGATTCGAGTTCTGTATCGCCCACCAATGAAGAAGCGACTTCAAAAGAAGCCGCTTTCTTGTTTTGAATGCTGTACTACTTCTTCAATACACTAAGACCAATACCCTCATCTCGGGTTCGATGAACACCGGCAGTCTCTTGAATGCCAGTTTTGGGATAGACAAGCCTGGCCTCGTGCTCTGGTAGCAGGCTCGCTACCTCCTTCAAAACCGCGTCCAGGAATTGATCTTCGGGTACTGTCTTGACTACTTCGCCCTTGCGGAAGATCACCCCCCGGCCCTTCCCGCCGGCAAGTCCTACATCGGCGTCACGCGACTCACCCGGTCCGTTGACCACGCAGCCCATAACTGCAACATGAATGGGAGTTTGTACTTTTGAGAGTCGCTTCTCCACTTCGTTGGCTACGCTTATTACGTCGATCTCGACGCGGCCACACGAGGGGCAGGAGACGAATGTGACACCACGATTGCGTAGTTCGAGCGAGCGTAGTATTTCGTAGGCGACCGGTATCTCTTCTTCTGGCTCAGCGCTAAGACTCACACGCATAGTGTCGCCAATACCGTCTGCAAGTAACAGGCCTAAACCTACAGAGGATTTGACCGCGCCAGTTACCAGGGTACCCGCTTCGGTAATGCCGAGATGGAGAGGGTAGTCTGAACGTTGTGAGAATCGTCGATACGCTTCAACCGCGGTCAAAGGAGTGGAGGATTTCAACGAGACTTTGATCTCGTGGAAGTCCATTTCCTCACACCAACCGATATACTCCAGTGCCTTTGTTACCATACGTTCGGCCAGTTTCTCGCGCTCCTGACGGCGTGCTTCTGTAGGGTCTGTGCGCTCTAACGTGCCATCATCACGTAGCCTGACTTGAATGCGCTGCATTTGTCCTCGCTGATCGAGAGCGTCAATTGATCCAGAGTTAACGCCGATGCGCATGGCGATGCCTCGCTCTTTACAGGCAGCTATGATCTGTTCGAGTGATTTACGTCCATTGATGAGGTTCCCTGGATTGATACGCACGCAGTCGATACCCTGCCGAATCACTTCAAGCCCCAATGTATGTTTATAGTGAATATCAGCAACCAGCGGTATATGGATACGCTTTTTGATTTCGCCAATGGCGAAAGCATCCTCTTCCTCGGGTACAGCTACGCGAACCATTTCACACCCGACTTCTTCCAGACGGTGAATCTGTGCGACCGTATTTTCTACGTCGCGGGTGTATGTGGTAGTCATAGACTGTACCACAATGGGCGCATCGCCTCCTATTGCCAGGTTACCAACATGTATTTGCCGGGTTTTCCGTCGCATAGCTTTCGATTACTCCGTGATTATCTGCCACCCTTACCTGTATGGTAAGGGTGGTCGCTTATAGTTTAACTACCCCAATGTATAACGTCGTTTACCGTAATGATTACCATCAGTGTGAGCAGTATTGCCAACCCGATAAAATTAATAATACCTTCTCGTTCGGGTTTCAGGCGTTTGCCTCCCCTCAGAAGCTCAATAAGTATTAACAAGATGCGCCCACCGTCCAAAGCGGGGAATGGTAAGATGTTGATGATCGCCAGGTTTAAGCTGAGGAAAGCCGTCAAACTGAGTATGGGCCACCAACCAAGGTCAGGCACACTTGCAGCCACCTCTCCGGTTATCTTGACGATGCCTACTGGTCCTGCCAATTGTGGCTTGACAGCACCTGCAATCATCTGAGCTATCTGGTTTATAAAATCTCCGGTGATGGTAAAAGTGTGCTGTATCCCCTTAAATGGAGCCTGCCAAAGCGGAGAACTAACGAAGACAATTTTCTCTTCGACACCCATTGGCCCCTGACCCTGAGGTGGATGCACTCTTACATTTACCGTTGTCGATACAGTCTGTTTTTCGCCTGCATGTCGAATCTCAAGAGTCACGGGTACAGTCGCGTGCTGATTATTATCAGCAGCTATGGCATTGGTAACAATACTTTGAACATCGGTAAACAGTTTGACTGGATGCCCGTTTACTGAGACAAGCGTATCGCCAGGGTGCAGACCCGCCACAGCAGCAGGAGAGCCCTGGACAACTTTACCAATTTCAGCAGGGAAAGTTGGCTCACCGAGACCATAGGCAATGGTAAAAAGCACCATCGCCAGGATGATATTCATAGTGACGCCTGCTACCAGAACGATGATTCGTTTGCCGGCCGATTTTGCGGCAAAGCTTTGTGGGTCGTAGTTTCCTTCAGGGTCGTTAATATCTCCGTTCTCCCCTGGCATACGCACGAAGCCGCCGATAGGCAGGAAATTGATTGAATAGATGGTATGATCGCTGGCGCGAGTCTCAATCTGGTTATTACTGGCAATGGTATCGCCCTTTATTGCTTCAGGAATAGCTGTGCCTACGCCACCTGCGCTTTCATAAAGGTACTGTTTTTGATTGTCATATGTATCTTCAGCATTACGCCTGCCACCGAACCAGATCACTTCCCAACCACCGCTATCTCGTTTACGAAAACCTACCAGGCGAGGGGGAAAACCAATTCCAAATTCCTCCACACGAATACCTGCCCATTTTGCAGTGATAAAGTGACCAAATTCATGTACAAGCACACACACACCAAAGACAGGAATGGCGGCCAGTAAAAACCAGTTATTCATAACAAATTCCTTTGAAAGATTGTTTCATATAATTCTTGTGCGGTTCTACGTGCCCAGGAAGAGGCCTCTAGAATTGCTGGCACGTCCGGTTGCGCTACCGGATGATGACGCTCCAACACGGCTTCGATGAGTTCTGCGATCTCCACAAACCCAATTTTTCCAGCAAGAAAGAGTGCAACAGCCTCTTCGTCTGCCCCTACCAGTACACTAGGGTAAGTGCCTCCTCGCTTTGCAGCTTCGAGAGCCAGTCGAAAACAAGGGAAACGTGTAATATCTAATGTTTCAAAATTGAGTCTCGATACTTCTGCCCAGTGCAATTCGCGCCCAAGGCCTGTACCGCTGGTATTCAGGCGAATCGGGTGACTTAATGCATTCAGTATCGGCAAGTGCATACTGGGCAGACTGGCTTGCATTTTCAACGAACCGTCCACGAACTCGACCATCGAGTGAATGATGCTTTCCGGATGCACGATGACATTAATTCGTTCATATGGGATGCCAAAAAGCCAGTGGGCTTCGAGCACCTCTAATCCTTTATTCATCAATGTTGCAGAGTCAATAGTAATTTTTGGACCCATCAGCCAGGTAGGATGAGCAAGCGCCTGCTCAACCGTTACTGAGCGCAATTGATCAAGCGTAGCACGGCGAAATGGACCGCCTGAAGCTGTCAGTATGATGCGGTTGACCTCGGTTGCATTTTCGCCCCGTAAGCATTGCCAGATAGCGCTATGTTCGCTGTCTACCGGTAAGATTGATACGCCTGCCTCTTGCGCTGCTTGCATAACCAGGTGACCCGCCATGACCAGTGTTTCTTTATTCGCCAGTGCGATAGTTTTACCAGCATTGATGGCTGCCAACGTTGGAGCAAGTCCCATCAGACCTGAGGTAGCGGCTACGACAATATCTACCTCAGGATGTGTGGCTACGTCAAGAAGTCCCTGTTCACCAAGAGCAACTTCGGGTAAGGCTTCTCTGGCCGCAATTTCTATTTCAGGCGTTTCTGCGAAACATGCAGTCAGGGCTGGCGAAAATTCCTGTGCTTGCTGAGCCAGGAGAGAGATATTACTTCGTGCCGCTAAGGCCACCACACGGAAATGCTCTGGAAAACAACGTACCACGTCGAGCGTCTGCCGACCTATTGATCCGGTACTGCCGAGTAGAGCAATGCGCCTGGGAAAACTGGTCATCTAGCTGAACCCATCATGAATGAAATTACTCTTCACTTTATATTTATGGGCGAACACTCAGTTCGTGCTTGCTTGTGCGCTGGCGTTTTCCAGGTCCCTCAGCCGTCTCTACAAGCCGAACTCGGTTCGCCCTAGTTCGCAATTTTTCGCTGACCTTCGTCAGTTTTGCTGTTACTTGTATTCTACCACGCGACGAGGCAAAAAAGAAACACACGGAACCCTGTTCGTATTATCTCGGGTATATTTGATGGCAAGATTATTTGCGGCGTGACCCACTAGAAGCTGCCACCACCACCGCCGCCAAAATCTCCGCCTCCTCCTCCAAAGTCTCCGCCGCCACCGCCACCAAAATCTCCACCCGCTCCTCCTCCAAAATCTCCACCACCGTCTCCACCGAAGGTTCCACCTGCTCCTCCTCCAAAGTCTCCGCCGCCTACATTACCTTGCTCGCGGGCTTGATCTTCGCCTTGTTCTTTCCCTAACTCGTAGCCAATGAAACCTCCCGCCGCTGCGCCTAGACCACCGGCAACCCAGGGATTCACGCCAGGCCCTTGATTATAACCGGGGCCATAGTAGTTGGGCGGATAACCCTGGTTATAGGGCTGCTGATACGGTGTTCCCATTGGATAAGGAGGAACTCGCATTCGTGCACGCCTCAAAAACACTACGCCGACAATTACTATCAGCCCCAGTACCAGCAAGCCAACTAAACAGAGCGGAAGGAGACTAAAACCAGCAGAACCATTTCCCGAAACGGGCGCCGCACCCAGAGAACTTTGCAATGAGTGAAGAGCAGCGATGGTTGCACCTGTATAGTCCCCACCCTTGTAGTTACTCTTGAAGGCGTTAACCGCATCGTTATACACACTATTTGAGGTTGAGACATCTTTACCGCCAACAATCGCCAGGAACTTATTGTGCGTATCGATGGCAATAACGATTAAACGCGGGTTGTGCGCGTCGTTAAGGGTCCGTACAGCCTCTTGATTGAAAGCCGTTTCTGTGCCCGTGAAGTTGTTCATGGTGTAGATGTTCACGGGGTATGGCAGCTTCGTTGCCTCACTTTGCACCTGGCTTGTATTCAGCACACCTGCTTTATCGAAAATGTTGACTGTATCGGCCAGTGCTCCCATGGTACTGACAAGCAGCAGACAAAGTGCTGCAAGCGTAGCAATCAGGCCCATCATGAGCCTGCGCCTGGGAGATTTTGCATTTATACTTATCATTTAGTTCATCCTTTTGTTTGACTACTATGACATCACCGGTCTTACCCTGCTCCATCACCATCATATCATAACGAAATGAACGGCTATTACATCCAGGAATAGGGTTGGTATACACATGCCTAACATATAATCTCTCATATCTAATGTATCATATCTTGTTAAGTTGTTTTGTAACCTTCTCATTCCTGTCGTCTACTCTGAGCACGGTGCAAACTATATGAACGTGGACATCGCATGCAAACAAAACCTGAGGATCGCATGTACAGTACGAAAGCATCATGATACACTACGGACAGCAAATGACCAGGCATACTTAAACAGAAAGACGATGCTATGAACGCAGCAGAACTATTCTTGATTGCCCTGATAGTGGTATCTGTGCTAGGAGTGGTGCTGCAATCTATTCTCATCTTCGCTGAAAGGAGGAGAAAGCAGCATCCTGAAGAGCTGCTCGTTGTCGCGACAGTTGTCTGGATCGAGGAAAAAAGTAAGCGGAAGGCGAGTCGATGGTACGTGACGGCTGAGTGGGTAGATGCTGAAACCCAACGCGCGTACACCTTTCGAAGTCCCCCTTTCGCTACTCGTCCGAAAGTGCGCATTGGAGATACCCTCACAGTCAGCTTTAAACCAAGGCATGCAACACGCTATCAAATGCACCTGTGAAAAATCCGTTCCAAATGAGGCTCCTTCCACAAAAAGATCAACTCAACTCCGAACTTCACTGAATCGTATAAATTCGTAACGTTTCCAAGATAGTAAATCGGGTATCTGTAGAAGTCTCTGCATCATGCAGGGGTACTTGGCAGCACGGAGGTATGAGTTTAGGTGAATTTAGAGCTTTCCAACGAGCTGTGCAAAGATAAATACAACAATTACGGCAAATAGTAAGCTATCGATGCGGTCGAGGATACCGCCATGGCCGGGCATAAACTGCCCGCTGTCCTTGACATGTGTCTGGCGCTTGATAAGAGATTCTGCCAGGTCACCAAGTGTAGCGGCAATGCCAATCAAGATGCCTAGTAGAATTGCTAGATACCAGGGCACACCTAGAGGCCAGGTAGTGAATAGAAGAGCAGCGGCGATGGAAAATATCAAACCACCTGCTACTCCTTCCCATGTTTTAGCAGGACTGATCGAAGGAGCAAGTTTGTGTCTTCCAAAGAAATGCCCGGCGAAAAATGCTCCCGAATCAAACCCCCAGACACCAATAAACACCGTCAGAACCCACCAGAAGCCAGGAGTGACACCAGCTTGAAATCCGCGTAATAATAAGAAAACGCTCAATGGCCAGCCCAAGTAAACTGGAATTGCAAGTGTGAGGGACCAATCTACCATGGCTCCTTCGAGTTTCTTACGGAAGAAGAGTAGTGGCAGTGTAACAAGCAGGGCTGCGCTCAACCCAACCTCAAGAAGTATGAGACGTTGCTGGGGCAGTATAGCAGCTAAAAGAAAGAGTATGCTCAACGCAAAGCTCATCCATATTAATGGATGGTAGCCCTCATGGACCATCATGTTATGGAGTTCGTACACGCTCAGAATTACGGCGATTATTGCAGCCGCGAATCCAAACCAACCACTGAACCATACAAAAGCCAGCACAACTGGTATGGCAATTACAGATGTAATAACACGTTGGCCAACGGAGCGATTCCACTGCCTGCTGTTCTTTTCTGAGGCATTTGTTTGTGTGTCTTGTTCGCTTGCAGGTTGCACACGACTCCTTAGAGCAGCTTTCAAATCATCATTAAACAGCCGCTATGTTGTTATGATGCGAAAGGGTGATACCTCTACCTCTTCTCATTATATACTACGATGCAGAGAGACGTCCAAAACGTCGCTGTCGCTGGCGGTAGCTCTCCAATGCAGCGTGTAAATCTTCTTTTCCAAAATCGGGCCAGAGAGTCGGTGTCGCATAATACTCGCTGTAAGCTGATTGCCAGAGTAGAAAGTTACTGACGCGCATCTCCCCAGCGGTGCGAATAACCATTTCAGGATCCGGGAGATCACGGGTATACAGGTAGGAACTGATCAATTCCTCGGTGATCGAGTTGGGGTCGTGACCATCAACAATAATCTGGCGAATCGCGTCTACCAGTTCGGCTCGTCCACCGTAATTGAAACAAACATTGAGGCCAATGCGGGTATTCTTACACGTAAGCTCAACTGAGTCTCGTACAGCTTTTTGAATGTCAGGTGAGAGGTCTTGTAAACGACCAAGATGGCGCAGACGCACACCCTCGCGGTGCAGCTTTTCAATATCTGAGCGGATTGTCTCCCAGAACAGGCGCATCAGCCCCTCCACCTCAATGCGTGGCCGACCCCAGTTTTCAGTTGAGAAGGCGTATACACTGAGCATTTCGATATGTTCATCGACTGCGAACTCAAGCACACGCCGCAAGGCATTTACCCCAGCCTTATGTCCCGCGAGACGTGGGAGGTGGCGTTTGGTTGCCCAGCGCCCATTACCATCCATTATGATAGCAAGATGACGCATGGCACAAGGTGCTTGTTTTATAGGTTGCTGATTTGCCGCAACGGATTGCGACTGCATTGTCTCTTTCTCCTGCGAAGAAGGAAAGAGATTTTGAATCCTGGTCAAAGTTAGACCTCCAAAATTTCCAGTTCCTTAGTTTTCCCGACCTTCTCCATTTCGTCAGTGAAGCGATCGGTGAGCCTCTTCAAGCGATCTTCGCTACGTTTCAGCTCATCTTCGGAAATTTCCTTTTTTTTCTCACGATCGCGCAGTTTATCGTGTAAATCCCGACGAATATTCCGTATAGCGACTTTGTGCTCATCCAATTTCTTGTGGAGGGTCTTAACCATTTCACGACGACGCTCCTCGTTGAGCGGGGGGATAGCAAGACGAATCACCTGACCATCGTTGTTTGGATTTATACCCAGATCGGATTTCTGAATAGCTTTTTCAATATCAATCAGAAGTTTCCGGTCCCAGGGCTGAATTACCAACAAACGAGCTTCAGGAACAGAAATTGAGGCCACCTGATTAATGGGCGTCGGTGCCCCATAGAAATCGACTGTAATACGCTCTATAAGCGCCGAACTGGCACGGCCAGTTCGTAGTGACGATAGGTCCTGTTTCAGTACCTCAACTGCTTTTTGCATACGTCGTTCAGCATCTTCGAAAATATCGTCTACCATAGCAATGCTCCCTTTATAGGGGCCGGAGTAACTTCCCGTGCCCCCTGCGTTGTCGATAATGCTACATGGGCGTGATAAATTGGACCTCTACGTCATTCATATCATGAACGAGCGTTCCGCGCTTCTCGCCACGAACAATGTCTTCGAGCGCACCTACCTCATTCAGGTTGAAGACCACAATCGGTAAGTGGTTGTCCTTACACAGCGAGAGCGCGGTGCTGTCCATAACCTTGAGTCCCATATTGAGCGCCCGCATATAGCTCAATTCTTCGAACTTCTGGGCATTAGGATTACGCATGGGATCATCATCATAGACACCATCCACTTTGGTTGCCTTGAGCAAAACTTGAGCGTTGAGTTCAACAGCACGGAGGGCAGCAGCAGTATCGGTGGTAAAAAATGGGTTTCCGCTTCCCGCGGCGAGGATCACTATACGTCCCTTTTCCAGGTGACGTACGGCCCTGCGGCGAATAAACGGCTCGGCCACTGGTGGCATCTCGATAGCAGTCTGCACACGTGTGACCATACCCAATTTTTCCATAGCGTCCTGCATTGCTAGCGAATTCATGACCGTGGCAAGCATACCCATGTAATCGGCAGTTGCGCGGTCAATTCCTGTTGCGGCAGCATCCGCGCCGCGCCAGATATTCCCACCTCCAATGACTACAGCTATCTCTACACCAAGTGCATGAACTCTTTGAACTTCGCCAGCGATACGACGTACTGTCTCCGCATCGATGCCATAGCCCTTGTTGAGACAGAGCGCCTCGCCACTCAATTTAAGCAGTATTCGCTGATACGCCAGGGATGAAGTCTCTTGAGACATGATGTGTGGTCTCCCATACGTGATTGTATTACTCTTCGCCCAGTGCAAAGCGACTGAAGCGTCGCAATACAATATTCTCACCTGTTTCGGCAATTACCTTTTTCACAAGGTCGCCCACAATAATTGCCTCATCCTTGACCCAGGGCTGCATCATCAATACTTGCCCACCCAATACCTTCTTGAGCTTGTTGTCAATAACCTCGTCGCGCTTCGCCTCTGGAACACGATCCATTGATGGATCTTCCAGAATGGCTTTGCGAGCCTCTTCAACAACATCGGCTGGCACGTCTTCAAAGTTGATGTACTTGGGGGCAACACCAGCGATTTGCACGGCAATGTCACTGGCCAGATGGCGAAAACTTTCGCTGCGAGCAACAAAGTCGGTGCTGCAGTTAAGCTCTAGCAAGACACCCAGGCTGTGATTATGGTGGACATAGGAGAAGATACCTCCTTGCTTGGTTTCACGACCAGCCGCCATCATTTTCTCAGCCTTGTGACCACTTCTAGCCTCAAGCCATCTGACTGCATCCTCCCAGGTCTTCGCCTGGGTTAATGCACTCTTGCTATCGGCAAACGTTGCACCTGTCTCATCGCGCAACTTCTTGACATCAGCAGCAGTGTAGTCCATAACTGTTCACTCCTCAATCTCACTGTTGAATGATACTCATGTTCTAGATGAAAGCACAATCGCTATTGTCCATCTATTTTGGTACCTGTGTGCTTGACAAAAATGGTATAGTATTAAGTCGTCCTACAACGCAAGATGAAGCGGGAGAAGGAACACGGTCCTATCTCCCGCCTCTGAGTTGTAGATATATCCCAGCCTGCACCTACCATGGTACGTTCAGGCATCAGGTAACTGATCTTAGGATAGGGCCTGGGTAGCTTAACTAGCGAGGGCCACAGTCCCTACTTTGCCTCTTCCGCAACCAGTTCAGGTTCAGTAGATATTTCCGGGGTCTCTTGCGCCACTTCTACTTCGTCTGGAATAGACATCGAAACGCTTTCATCCGCTTTGATAGCCTCGGAGGGCTCTTCTGGTGCACCAGCTTCGACCTCTACCTGCTCACTGTCCTTCTGTTGAGCTTCCAATTCGCGACGACCCTCAATGACGGCATCGGCGATTTTGGCACTCAGCAGGCGCACAGCGCGAATGGCATCGTCATTGGCAGGAATAGGATAATCTATCTCATCGGGGTCGCTGTTTGTGTCAGCGAGAGCGATGATCGGAATTTCCAGGCGGCGCGCCTCCAGTACGGCGGTACGTTCTTTGCGTGTATCAATGATAAAGATTGCATTTGGCAGGCGTCGCATATCTTTGATGCCGCCTAATATGCGCTCCAGGCGCACGATATCGTCTTGCAAACGCTGCACTTCTTTTTTAGGCAGGCGATCGAAATCGCCCCGGTCACGACGGGTCTCCAACTCACGCAGGTAGCGAATGCGCAACTGAATGGTCTGGAAGTTCGTCAGCATGCCACCCAGCCAGCGATGGTTGACGTAGTACATACCACATCGTGTGGCTTCTTCGGCTACAGCTTCCTGTGCTTGCTTCTTGGTGCCCACAAATAGGATGGTTCCACCCTCTGAGGCAAGTTGTTTGATAAACTTATATGCCTCATTTAGGCGGGACACCGTCTGCTGTAAATCAATGATATGGATGCCGTTGCGATCCATAAAGATGAATGGAGCCATCTTGGGGTTCCAGCGACGGGTCTGGTGCCCAAAGTGAACGCCAGCTTCGAGAAGCTGCTTCATCGAGATAATGTTTGCCAAAAAACAGATCCTCCCTTTTTGATCCTCCGCTCTTTTCTTCTCAACGCAAGGGTTCCTATTAATAAGGTTATTGTTGAAATCTATTCTTCACATAACCCCTACCTACTTATTATTGTTTCTTCAATGAGTCAACCGAGGTACACCAGGGCTTTCGTTGATCGAAGAGCGTGTGTATTTGATGCATGATTACTTAAGCGCGAGACACGTCTCCCGCCAGGATGTGAGTATACCACAGAGCAGGCAAAGACGCAAGAAAAATGGGATTTCACGAATATGTGAATCTTCTCATTTCTTTTTAATAGAATTTCAATGATTGAGTGATATGCTTATATGCCCTGTAGTAGCTTGTTCGGAACCGTGTGATACTATGGAATCAGCCTCGAGCATTGGGGGACATATACACCAATTCACATACTGCGGTTAGCAAGAACAATCAAGTTTTGCTTCTGGAGGAACTATGCGTATTCTTGTACTGGGCGGCGATGGCTACCTCGGCTGGCCTCAGGCTCTCTATCTTTCCGGCAAAGGGCATGATGTCACCATATTCGATAATTTAGTGCGCAGGCACTTCGACCTTGAACGTGGCTTCCATAGTTTGCTTCAGATCTATCCCCCTCATGAACGTATCGCAGCCTGGAAAGAAGTTTCTGGACGACAGATGCAACTAAGTATTGGCGATATTATGGACTATGACTCGCTTGCAGCTGTGTTCCGAACATTTCAACCAGAGGCCGTTGTACACTTTGCCGAACAGCGTTCCGCGCCATATTCCATGATAGATCGCAGGCACGCCGTTTACACACAAACAAACAATGTTATTGGCACACTCAACGTGCTGTACGCTATCAAAGAATTTGTGCCCGACTGCCATCTCGTCAAATTGGGAACAATGGGTGAATATGGCACACCAAATATCGACATCGAAGAGGGCTTTATTGAGATCTACCATAAAGGCCGTTCGGACGTTCTGCCTTTTCCCAAGCAACCTTCATCTATCTACCATCTTAGTAAAGTACATGACAGCCACAACATCATGTTCTGCTGCAAAATCTGGGGACTGTGTGCCACCGACTTAAATCAGGGTGTTGTATATGGTGTTGAGACTGACGAGACCATGCTAGATGCCCGCCTGGCAACTCGTTTCGACTACGACCAGATCTATGGTACAGCTCTCAACCGTTTTTGTGTCCAGGCCGCAGTGCAGTATCCCCTCACCATTTACGGCAAAGGCCAGCAAATTCGTGGGTACATCAATTTAAGAGATACTATCAGGTGTATAGAACTGGCAATAGCATCGCCACCCGGTGAAGGTGAGTACCGTGTATTCAACCAGTTCACCGAGCAATTCTCACTCGGTGAACTGGCAGAAGCAG
>Ga0207684_10004944_pt1 | contig 12438 bp, 7 predicted proteins | sample KBSK5501metaG_FD_184342 | JGI IMG/M metagenome (GOLD analysis project Ga0207684, IMG submission 184342) | Corn, switchgrass and miscanthus rhizosphere microbial communities from Kellogg Biological Station, Michigan, USA - KBS K5-50-1 metaG... | ecosystem: Host-associated > Plants > Roots >...
CGCCCAGCCGCCGACGATGTAAGCGACCGCGACTTTGTAAACATTGCGCCGCTTCACTTCGGAAAAGAAGTTGTCGACCTTCACCGGTTTTACGTCATCGGGCTTCGCTTCAAACGCTATGAAATACGCGTAATTCTTGAAGTTTGCATCCTAACCGTTGGTCACTCGCGCTCCAGCGCTCGCGCCAGCTGCCCGTAGCTGCGTTACCGCCTACCCGCACGGCTCCCGCTCGCGCGTGTTCACGGAGGAAAATTCATTTTTTTATAAAGCGCCTGGAAGCGAGGATTCGAACGTAGCGGATCGAACAACAGTTCCACCTTGAGCCAAGCTAGCCAGGGGGAACGTCCGTCGTAGGCTTTCTCCAACCAGTCGATGGCCTGACTATTTTCACGCAAGCCCAGATAAATAATCGCCTGGCAGAAAGGAGTAACGAAACGGCGGCCGGCGAGCCGATTCAGTTCCTCCAAGGTTTCCATCGCCTTGTCCTTTTGGCCGTTCCTGGCGTAGGCAAACCCAAGAAAGCCTGTAATGAATGGCTGCGTTTCCATGGTTTGAGCAAGGCGAAGTTCCTCAATGGCTTTCGAATAATCGGCCCCACGCTGGATTTCGATCCATCCCAGAACGAAATGGGGGAGGAATGAACTCGGATCGAGTTCCATCGCTTTCCGGCATTGTGCGATCCCCTCGTCGTAGTCCTTTTTCAGTGTGTAGGGCACGTTGAGGTCTGTCCTCATCACTGCAGAAAGCGGATCCAACTCCACCGCGCGCTGATATTCCTTAAGCGCTTCATCCAGACGCCCCACAAACACAAGCAACCATCCATATTGCCAGTGAGCCGGGGCATAATTTGGTTTGAGCTGAATTGCGCGCTGAAATTCTTTTTCTGACTCAGCCCATTGGAACTCGCCCACGTAGTCCATGGCCCCCAATGCCGAATGCGCTTCCGCCAGCGAATCGTCCAACGACAGCGCTCGCTGCGCCGCGGCTTTCGCCTTCAATCTGGCTTCGTTAGGCGAAAAAGTGGCGTCAGCGGCGCCCCAATAAACGTCCGCAATTCCCGCCCACGCCAAGCCAAAGCCCGGATCGATTTCCTTGGCACGATTGAAGTGATCTAATGCTTCGTCGAAACCTTTCTCGGTCTGCCGAAACCAGGACTGACGACCCAGGAGGTATTCTTGCAACGCCGCCGGGTTGACGGTGCGCGCGCTGCTCAGTCGCGAGGATTGCTCAGGCGAAATGGTTGTCTTGATCTCAAGGGCGATAGCTTCAACAACATCGTTCCTCGTCTTGAAAATCTTCGTTACGTCGCCGTCGAACTTTTTCGCCCAGAGGTGGCGGTCGCTTTGGGCTTCGATCAATTGGACGTTTACCGTCACCTGGTTCCCATCACGCAGCACCGACCCCTCTACGATCGCGTCGGCGTGCAGTTCCTGTCCGATCTCCGGCGTGGATTTCGTTGAGCCTTTGAACTTCAGAGCCGACTGGTGCGATTTCACCGTCAGCGCACCAATCCCGCTCAGTTCCGTCGTCAACAGGTCGGTCATCCCATCTGCAAAAAACTCCTGGTTGGGCTCGGCCGAATAGTTCTTAAAAGGCAGCACGGCGAGCGACGTAATACGCCTTGCGGTTTCAGGCGAAGCCGGCGCTCTCCGGGGTTGAGTCGTCCACCACCAGCCGACGCCGACCATCAACAGCACGAGCATGGCGACCGCTCCCCGGGCCAATGTGCGTGCACTCAATTTCGACGGCGAAGTTGTCGTCGGTTTGGCGGCGACCTGAGTTCTTTGCTCCCACGGCAGCACGATGCGAAACAAGTCCATCGCCACAGAAATGTTCTTTAACTCCGTCGGCGCGAGCTTCTCGAAGCTCGCCTCGAGCGCGTTACGAATCTGGCGTTCAACGTCCATCGAAACACAAATTCCGCCCGCGCCAGCCAGCGGTTCGATGCGTGAGGCGATATTCACTCCGTCGCCGTAGACATCACCGCCGCGATGCACGACGTCCCCAATGTGAATGCCGATCTTGAGTTCGATGCGTCGATCCGCAGTCACATCGTGATTGCGCTTGGCAAGCGTGCGCTGGATCTCGATGGCGCACTGGGCCGCCTCCAACGCGCTCTGAAACTCGACCAGGAAAGCGTCACCGATCGTTTTGATCTCGGTGCCATTGAAGCGAGGAAAAATTTTCCGAAGTAGTTGTCGATGTTCCTCCAACAATTCCAGCGAAAGCTTGTCGTCGCGTTGTGACAACGTGCTGTAACCCACCATGTCTGTAAACATGATGGCAGCGAGCTTGCGTTGTTCGCCGGCGCTCATCGTTTTTCGCCGATTACCTTTTGTACGAGCGCTTCGAAACGCGGATCGCCGTGTAGCGAAGCGAGGAGGGGATCGACATTGATCCAGCAGATGTTGGAGCCGTCGCGCTCCTTGACGCCCTGTTCGAGCCAGCGCAGCGCTTCATCTTTATTGTTCATGCTGAGATAAAGCAGAGCGCGCAAGTAGCCAACTACCTCGCGGTGCCGACTTATCTCATCGAGCTCGCTCAGCATTCGCAGCGCGGCATCCTTGTCACCAGCCTGCGCTTTGGCCGCGGCGTAAAACGTCGACACAGTGGTGTTATCGCCTAATTGCTTAGCTTTCTCGTATTCGGCAATTGCACCAGGCAGGTCGCCCTTCGCCTGAAGAGCAATGCCGAGATTGTAGTGCGTGTAGAAAGATGTTGGATCGATCTCGAGCGTCTTTCGCAATTGCGTAACTGACTCGTCGTAGCGCTTGGCGTAGTAAAACGTCTCGCCCAGGTCCGCGTTTATGACGACCGACAACGGATCTAATTCAACTGAGCGCTTGCCCTCGGCAATGGCCTCGTCGAATCGCCCCAGCGCCGCCAGAATGTCGTTACTGAACCAATGATGTGCGTCTGCGTCATTCGGCTTGAGCTCGATCGCTCGTTTGTATTCGCGCATCGCTCCAGCCAGATCGATTTCGCCAAAGAAGAGCACTTTGCCGAGTGCGGCATGGGCTTCGGCAAGATTTGGATCAAGCCGAAGTGCCGTGAGCGCCGCCTCTTTCGCTTTTGCAGACATCTCGAGCCGGTTCGCGCCAGCGTAAAACGGGGACAGAATATAGGCGCTCGAAAGACCGGCATAAGCCAGCGCATAATTTGGATCGCGCGCGATCGCTTGCTCGTAGAAGGCGATTGCCTTCGGAATGTTGTCGGCCGTCCGCTTTCCCCAAAGCGATCGGCCTTTGTGATAAAGCTCGTAGGCTTCGGTGTTGGCGGTCGGTTCTTTTGAAATCGCGGTCTTCTCCGAGCCTGTAAGTTTCGCCTGCAGCGTATCGGCGATCGTTTTCGCAATGTCGCTTTCAACGGCGAAGATGTCGGTCAGTTTGCGATCGTAAATTTCGGCCCAGAGGTGCGCGTTAGTCAGCGCATTGATCAACTGCACATTGACCCGCACCTGATCGTTCACCTTCTGAACGCTGCCCTCGAGGACGTTCAGCGCACCGAGCTGTTTCGCGATGTCAGGCAAATTTTCCGGCGCGCTCTTGAACTTTTGGGTGGACGTGCGCGCGATCACCTTTAGGTCCGCGACTTTCGCGAGCCGCGTGAGAATTTCGTCCTGCACGCCTTCCGCGAAAAACGCGTTGTCGGGATCGCGACTCAAATTGTCGAACGGCAACACGGCAATCGATTTCTGCGGAACTGTACCCGCCTCGGCGCGAGCCGCACTGGCAGTATTTCGGACAGAGTAACGTCCAACGAAGAACAATCCGACGGAAAACACGGCGCCAATCACGACGACATAAATCCAAATGTGTTTCTTCTGTCCCGCCGCCGCCGGAATCGCGTCAGCCATCTCGGTTCGTTTGATTCCTTCCGGTGTCGCTTCAAACGCCCAGGCAATCACAAGCGCAATCGGGAATCCAATTGCGATTAGCACGATCACTAAACGCACAACCCAGTTCGGAATTTCCAGAAACGGAAAAATTTGCGTTGCGATTTGCGCGATGACCCAGCCGACCACGGCGTACGCGACCGCAACCTTGTAAACGTTGCGCCGCTTTAGTTCGGAAAAGAAATTGCCGATCTTCACTCGTTAGGGCGAATTAAAACCGACCTTGTGCATCAATGCGGCGAAGCGCGGATCGGTTCGCAGGCTTTGCGATTCAGGTTCCTGGCGAAACCATGCCAGCGCGTCGGAGCGCTCCTGATAAGCTTTCTCCAGCCACTCGAATGCTTTGTCCTTGTCGCCGAGCCCGGCGTAAACATAGATGCGCGCCGCGCGCGAAACATATCGACGCTTTTCCATCTCATCGAAACTCTGGAGAACTTTGAACGCGTCCGCTCGCCGGCCAGTGACCGCATAGCCGTAACCGAGTAACCCCAACACGAAGACATCGTCCGGTTCGTCGCGGCGCGCGGTTTCCAATTCTTCGATGGCGCGTTGCTGCATTCCTTTGCTCAGATAGGCTCGTCCCAGGAAAGTTCGCGCCCAGGCGCTGCTTGGATCCAGCTCCATCGCCTTGGCCAGTTGCTCAATCGCTTCATCGCTCCGGCCGGCGCTGAGAAATGCCCAGCCCAGACACCATCGGGCGGTAACGGAAAGCGGATCGAGCTCGAGTGCGCGCCGACCTTGTTCGTTTGCTTCATCGACGCGGCCCATCCCTCCTAGAAATTGCGAGTAAAGAGTGTAGCTCCACGCTGACTGCGGGTTGAGAACCAGCGCGCGTTTGAACTCTTTCTCTGCCGCAGCCCAGTCCCAATCGTAATGGTAGTGAACCAATCCCAGTGATGCGTGAGCCTCGGCCAGCGAGTCATCGAGTTCGATCGCTTTGAGCGCGGCCTCTTTTGCTTTTGAAAACGCTTCTCGCGGCGCAATGAAAGCGTCGGCCGCTGCCACATAGGTGTCCGCCATTCCTGCGTAAGCGAGTGCGAAGCGAGGATCTTTCTCGATCGCATGCTGAAAGAATGGAAGCGCCTTCTTGATCCCTTCCTCCGAGACTTTATCGCCGTAGTAACGTCCCTGACGGTAAAGATTGTAGGCCTCGAGATTTTCCGTCGGTTTCTTGTTGATCTTGCGTTTCTCTTCGCCGAGCAGACGTACCTTCAATGTTTCCGCAACTTTCTGTGCGACTTCGCTGCGCACCGCGAAAATGTCCTGCATGTCGCGATCGTAAGTGTCCGACCATTCGTGATTGCCATCCGACGCTTGAATCAGCTGGGCGGTGATGCGCAATTTATTGCCGGCCTTGGCGACACTGCCTTCGAGCAGATGATTAGCGTGCAGTAGCTCGCCAATCTTCTGAATGTCTTCATTCTTGCCCTTAAACGCGAACGATGACGTGCGCGCTTTGACTTGCAAACCGGTAATCTTGGAAAGCGCGGTGATCAACTCCTCACTCACGCCGTCGCTCAAGTATTCATCGTTCTTGTCCGCGCTCATGTTCACGAATGGCAACACGGCGATCGATTTGCTGTCCGCATTCGCGGCGATTGTCGAGCTTGGCGCGCGCAAAAATTGATAGGTAAGCAGTCCAGTCGCGATGACTGCGACACCGATGATGAAGGCGGCAAACTTGCGTTTGCTCCAATATGGCATGGATCGAACCTCATCGGCCGAAACGTCCGCGGTTCGCTTCATTCCTTGCGGTGTCATCTCAAAAGCCCACGAGATGATTACGGCGACGACAAAGCCAAGCGCCAGGAACACGACGAACGCTTTCATGACCCAACTCGGCGCTTCGAACGTGGGCAATAAGATCGACGCGGCTTGAATCAGCAGCCACGACACGACCGCGTAGGCAACGGCAACCTTGTAAACGTTGCGTCGTTTGAGCTCGGCAAAAAAATCGTTCATCCCTGTTCTAAGATTTAGAAGGCGATTTTGCTGCTAAACCTGCAAGATGTCGATCTTTGCAGCGCTGGCATCGCGCGTTTGGTGCAAAATGCGCGGCTCGCACCGAAACCCAATCAGAGCAATCCTGTTGATACTGTCTTTTAGATCGATTTAATAGATGGCCGGCGAATGAATGTGTTCAGGTCGCGGGCCGGTGCCGATGAAACGTGCCGGCAACGAGCGCAATACCGGGAACCATTGCAAAAACCTGACCAAGATTGGGAGCGAGTCTCCGCTCTTCGCTTCCCGCCCGGTCACGACATTGCGGTGAATGAATACCTGCATCGCCTGGATCACACGCGTCGGCCATTCCCGGCGCTGTTGAATTCGCTCGAGCTCAGTGAGCGAGACTGGTCCGGTTCTTAATTTCGCGGCGAGCAGGTTCGCGGTCGCGACCGCGTCCTGGAGCGCGAGATTGATGCCGACGCCACCCGCAGGCGACATCGCGTGGGCGCTGTCGCCGATGCAAAGCAAACCTTCGCGACACCATTGTTTCAGACGATTGATTTGGACAGTGAGCAATTTGATTTTCGACCAATCATCCAACTCGGTAATGCGATCCTTCAGAAAAGGCGCGAGCGCAACGATTTCCTTGTGCAAAGCAGGAAGTCCTCGTTCTTTAGCCGTTTCGATGCCGCCTTTTGGAATAACGAATCCAGCCTGGTAGTACTGGTCCCGATTGATGAGCACGAGTAGTTTGCCGTGGCGAAAGAATCCGAATAACTGCTCCGGATCGCCGTCACGTTTCGAAATGTGCATCCAAAGGACATCGATCGGCACTCCGAGTTCTTGAATCTCAAACCCGGCGCGCGCGTGCGTGATGGCGTGACGGCCGTCCGCGCCAATAACGAGATCGGCGCGAAAATCGCGTTCGCCGCCCGGAGTTTTCGCGCGGACGCCTAAGACGCGGTCGCCTTCGATGATTAGATCGACAACTTCGTGTTGCATGTGGAGCGCGAAAGAAGGAAAGGCGTTGGCCTTGCTGGCGAAAAAGTTCAGGAAGTCCCATTGCGGCATGAACGCGATGAATTTGCAGCGCGTCGCCAGACGTGAGAAATCGGCGATGGCTGCAATGTGGCCATTAAAAATTCCTCTCAATCGGGCGAACTCCTGATGCGGCAGCTTCAGGAATTCATCGAGCAATCCAAGCTCGTGCATTAATTCGAGCGTGGAGGGATGAATGGTATCGCCACGGAAATCGCGATTGAAATCGGAATGTTTCTCCAAGACCACAACGCCCACGCCCGCGCGCGCCAGTAAATAGCCGGCCATCATTCCAGCCGGTCCGCCGCCGACGATCACGCACCGAGTTCGTATCTCAGAGAGTGCGCTCATGATTCGTCAGGCAAGCGTGCGTCCGCAGATTTCACAAATTTCCGCAGATTAAGAAGCGATAACAGCAAAATCGACAGAGAAAAATCTGTGTAAATCTGCGTAATCTGTGGATGTTGGTTTTGTGAAGTCTCGATACGACGTGGTAATCCTGGGTGCCGGGCATAATGGCCTGGTGGCGGCGAGTTATCTAGCGCGCGCCGGGCTGAGCGTACTCTTACTAGAGAAGAACGACTACATCGGCGGCGCGACCACGTCGCAGAAGCTGTTCCCGGATCACGACGCGCGACTGTCGCGCTATTCCTACCTGGTCAGTTTGTTTCCGGAGAAGATCATTCGCGACCTCGACTTGACGCTGGAGCTGCGCCGGAGGGCGACCGGATCGTTCACCCCTTATATTAAGAGCGGCCAGCACGACGCCCTCTTAATAAGCAACGTGGATGGAGAGCTGAGCCGAAGGTCGATGGTCGATCTTACGGGAAGCGAGACCGAGTTCGAGCAGATGCAGAAATTCTACCACCTCGTGCGAGTGTTCGCGGAGCACGCCTGGGATTCGATGATCGAGCCGCTCGTTTCAAAAGAGGAAATGAAACGACGGTTCGAAACCGATGACCTCTCGCGCGAAGCATGGCGGAGTCTGGCGGAAGAGCCTCTCGGTCGAGCGCTCGAACGTTATTTACAAAACGATCTGGTCCGCGGGCTTGTCCTCAGCGATGCCAAAATTGGGATCTTCACTCACCCCCACGATCCGTCCCTCGTCCAGAATCGTTGTTTTCTTTATCACCTGATTGGGAACAAAACGGGTGAATGGAAAGTACCGGTTGGCGGCATGGGGGCGGTGACGCGTGAATTGGAGGAGGCGGCACGGAGCGGCGGAGCGGAATTTCTGACGAATGTCGATCTTAGTGCCAGTCCGGCTCAGACTGTCGATCTAGGCGGGAAAAAGAAAACGATAGAGTTTCAAATCGACGGGAAAATGCAAACCGTCGAATCACGATTTCTCTTAGTGAACTTCGGTCGCAACGTGCTGGCGAAGTATTCCGGCAAAGAGTACGAGCCCGAAGCGGTGGACGAGGGGAGCGTGTTTAAGATGAACATGTTGCTGCGCCGACTACCGAAACTAAAGGCGAAGAAGTATCCACCTGAGCAGGCGTGGATCGGGACGTTCCACAGCGACGAAGGCTACGAGCAAATGAATGCGAGTTACGAGCAGGCGGGCAAAGGGCGATTGCCGGACAAGACGCCGTGCGAAGTTTATTGCCACACGCTGACGGACAACAGCATCGTGTCGCCGGAACTACGCACAAAAGGTTTCCACACGATCACACTTTTCGGACTCGATGCGCCGTATTCGTTGTTCTCCAAAGAAAATGAGAAGGTGCGGAAGCAAGCGGAGAAGAAATTTCTCGGAAGCATGAGCCAATGGTTGGAAGAACCGCTGGAAGATTGTCTGGCGGTTGCGCGCGACGGGAGTCTTTGCATCGAAAGTAAAACGCCGGTCGATATCGAGAATTCGTTAGGCATGTATCACGGCAACATTTTTCAGGACGCGCCGACTTGGCCGTTCGCAGCAAAGAAGGAACAAGTCGGGGCGTGGGGAGTCGAAACAGAGTGGGAAAACGTTTTCCTGTGTGGTTCGAGCGCGCTTCGCGGCGGCGCAGTCAGTGGCATTCCTGGACATAATGCGGCGATGAAAGTTCTTGGTTTGATTCAGAAAGCGTCCAAGCCTCAACGTCCAACGCTCGATGTCGAACTCACCAGATCCATCTGACGTCGAATCAATCGAAGCGATAGTCGCGGCGGCTTACGATGTGATCTCCGGACCGGCCGGGAAGAAGCGCGATTGGAAACGGGAGCGATCGCTTTTTATTTCCGGCGCGCGATTGATCCGGACCGCAGTCGATGCCGGCAGGAACGATGTCGATCTTGCGCCGCAGGTTTTGGATGTCGATGCCTACATTGCCCGGGTCGAATCGTATTTCGCGACCACTGGATTCTACGAAAAGGAAGTTGCGCGGCGAGTCGAACAATTCGGCCAAATCGCGCATGTCTGGAGCACGTATGAATCGCGTCACGATCCGAACGATGCAGAGCCATTCATGCGCGGGATTAATAGCATTCAGCTTTTCAATGACGGGAGCCGCTGGTGGATTTTAACAATTTACTGGCAGCACGAAAGTCGGCAGCACGCGATTCCGGAAAAGTACCTTCAAGGCTGAGGCTTGCGGGAGTTCAGGTGCTTCTATTCTCAAGAGAGTTGGCGATTAAGAGCCGCGAAGCGCAGAGGAACAACAACAGCCAGACAGATTTCGCACTCATTCGGGGGAGCGACGTGATTCGCTAGCACGCCGCGACAAGCCAAGTCGAGCTAAAATCTGAACTGGTAGAATTCAGGCAACGCCGCCGTCAACCACAACTGGCAGGCGACATTAACGCCCGAGTGGCGTGCTGATCGCGGTGCCCGGCGGAGGTGTGAACTCGAACGTCGATCCCGGAATAGTCGCGCGCGTTTGATTTGAATAGATGGTGACGATTCGATCGCCGTTCGGCTGCATCATGTCGGTGCGTTCTGCAACGAGGTCGCTGTTCAAACGCAGATCGAATTTTTGAAACATTCGCTTCACCGACGGCGATCGCGGAAGCAGCTGCAATTCGTAGCCAGTCGCAACCTTCCTGCCAGTGATTTGAAATGTCTTCTCCACGTTTTCCAAATTCAGCGCGGTGTTAATCGCGGCGATGGCGGCGTCAACCGGCGAGCGTTTGCCGAGCGTGTAATGCTCGGCTGATTTGAAATTTGGATAATAAATCCATAGATCGCGCCCATTGCTGACCGTGATGCTCGGCGAACTGCCGCCGATCTCACGCCGGAATTTATTCGGCGCCCGAAACCAGATTTTGCCCGAGCTGATGATCGGTTTATTCAAGAGATGCATCGTCTTCTGTTCCTGAAAGTCGGCGCGTACGTCCGGCGACGACGCGCGTCGTTCCGCGATACGGGCGAGAAGATTCTTTATATCCGCTTCTGACAATGACTGACCGTGAACCATCGACGCGAGGGAAATCAAGATGAGTAGGAGAGGGGAGAGCTTGCGCATGCGATGATTGTCGTTTTTAGAAAATGTCGATCTTATATCGGCTGCGGTGCTTTCACCGTCCGCTCCAGACTTTTGGTTTGGCTATCGCCATGGCCGGCAACGCGAAGAAAATTGTCGCGAGCAAGCTCCAGAAAATTCCGATCGCACACGCGATGCCGAGTCCGCTAAGGGAAGGATTGCGCGCCCAGCCTAACGAACCGAATCCGCTGACCGCCGTCAGGCCTGCGAGAATAACCGGCTTGATGACTCCTGCTACGTCGTGCTCCAGCTCACGCGTCTTTTGCCACACGAGCACGACGTAAATCCCATAGTCAACGCCGATGGCGAGGACGAGCCGGAACGAGAGCACGTTGAGTAAGTTTAGGTGAAGACTAAGCAGCTTCATCGTCGCGATCATAGCACCGATGCCAAAGGCCAGCGTTATGATTTGGATCAACCAAAGTCGGAAGTCACGATACAAAATGGCCAGCAAGCCGATGTCGAACAACGCCATCAACGCGCTGATGATGAGCAATTGCCGGTGTGACCACGGTTGCAGGTCCGCCAGAGCGTAGCTCCAGCCGGACAGTATCACCGGCACACCAGGCACACGCAGATCGCGATCGAGTTGTTCACTTTGCGCGTGGGTTGTGACCGGCTCGTTTGTGGTGGCGAATCCAGTCGTTAGGAGCGGATTTTTGGCGAAATATCGATCTACGAGAAACCACCAGCTAGACGATTTCGGCAATTGTGTTCGCCAATCGGGAAGCGTTGCCCTTGGGTCGAGAACTGCCTGCAAATCGTCCAGCAACTTGAACGCCGGCGCGAACGAGTCGGGGCTGAAGCCTTCGGCGCTCAATGTTTCCTCGAGAGTCTGACGCGCCGTCGGAAGTTTAACTCCGCGAAGGTGTTCGCGATTTTTTTCCATCCATATTGGAGAAAGACACAGCGGCGCCGGCGTCGAGAAACCTTTGATTTTGCCGGCCTCCTGAAGCACCGCCCAATGTGCCGAGATTTTTTGCCAATCATCATGCAATTCCTCAGCGTCGCCCGCCTGCACGATTGCGAGCACCGGCTCCCAGCGCGCCGGCATTTTCTCCATGATCGCTTGCAACGCCTGCCCGGCGCGGCTGTTCTTTGGCTCGAGCGAGCGTGCACTCGCTTCGAAATGGAGCGGAGGGACGGGTGAAAAACCAATCACGGTCAGCAAGAAGAGAATTCCTCCGGAGGCGATGATCATAGGCGCGGGGCGTTGCACGCTCCAGCGGACATATTTTTTCACGATCTCGAACACCCAGTCGGGTCGCTGCGGCGCTTGCCGTGGTCGCACGAACAAAAACAGAATCGTGCACATGAAGAGCCCGGCGAAAAAAATGCCAATCGCAATCAGGACGCCGAGATGGGAGAAACCCATCGAGCCGCTCAGGATCAGCGCCAGAAAACCAACTGCTGTTGTAAGCGCGCCAAAAAAAACCGCGCGGCCAAGTTTTGCCACCGACGTGGTGATGGCTTGTTGATATTCCTCGCCATCAGATCGGGCCTGTTGGTAGCGGCCGAAGATCAGAATCGCAAAGTCGACGCCGAGTCCGACCAGAATCGCACAGAAACCGACCGCGACCATGCTCAGCCTTCCGAAGATCACCAACCCGGCTGCAAGTGCGACCAGACAAGAGAGCAAAAGTGAAAAACCCATTCCGAGCAGCGGCAACCATCTTCGAAAACCGATGAAGAAAATAATGCCGACGAGGAGGACGGAACTGCCGAGCGTCGCCACAATGTCGTAACGCATGCTCAAAGAAATCTCGGCGACGTAAGCCGAGCGGCCGGTCACCAGAACTTCCAACGGTCCGCCATCCCAACCATCGCGCGCGCGCGCGAGAAAAATATTTACCTGACGCATCAACCGCTGACATTCGAACGCGCTCAACGAAGGTTGATTGGCGACCGCCAGGAAAACGCGCATCGTGCGATCTGGTGACGTGAGCGGCTGTTCCTGCTCAATCGCGTTCGCTTCCGCGAATGGCTTCAGGGCTGGCCCGATAATGCCGAGCGGATCGAACGCGAGTTCAAACTCCGGCCGCGGCGAGCCCGCTTCGATCTGCTGATGTAAGCGATGCAATCGCTCGCGAATTTTGT
>Ga0207684_10004945_pt1 | contig 12436 bp, 16 predicted proteins | sample KBSK5501metaG_FD_184342 | JGI IMG/M metagenome (GOLD analysis project Ga0207684, IMG submission 184342) | Corn, switchgrass and miscanthus rhizosphere microbial communities from Kellogg Biological Station, Michigan, USA - KBS K5-50-1 metaG... | ecosystem: Host-associated > Plants > Roots >...
TCGGATGGCTCGCCAGCCCGTGGGTCACGTCGCTCAGATCGTGCCAGATCTCGATGCCGCTGCGCACCCCGAGCACCACCATGATCGCGAGCGCGATCAGCGCCCACGGCGTGAAGAGCAGGAAGCCGCCGTACCGGTACACGCGCTCGAAGAACTGGTGGGAGCGCCGGCTAGTGACGGTGAGGCGCTCCAGCGCGTGGAGGGTGCCCTCCATCGCCCGCGCGGCCGGGTTGCGGCGGTTGCGGGCCAGCACCGCGCGCAGGCGCGAGACCGGCCGCATGGTCAGGAGATCGGCCCGCAGGAGCTTGACGATCAGGGTCGGGATGATCTCGAAGTCGAAGGAGCCGTAGCTTAGCAGGTAAGAGGTCGCGATCTCCTGGAGCGAGGCCCGACCGTCCATCTGCCCCCAGAGGAACTTCTCGGTCTCGGAGATCTGGATGATCTGCTCGGTGCGGCGGTTCTTGAGCGCGTAGGTGACGACCCCCTGGCGCGCGTAGGGCAGGCGCGCCATCTCCCAGTCCGCGTCGGGGATCCGCTGGGGGCGGCTGTGGAGGTAGGCGACCGCGCTCGGAATCTCGCGGGTCTCGAAGCCGGCCCCGTCCTCTTGACGGACCAGCAGCTCGATCCGCGTGCGCTTCGGTCTGCCCTCCGCGGTCTTGTCAGAGGCCTCGGTCACGCGTGAGCTCCGGAGGCGCTACTTGTGCTCGATGTCGAGGCCGGTGGCCTCCAGGCCCCAGCGGGTGACCTCGGCGACCAGGTCGGAGGCGTCACGCAGCCGCTTGAACGCTACCTGGGCCATCTGCTGGAAGAACTTGGCGGCGGCGAGCGGGCTGCCCGTGACGAAGCGGCTCAGGCTATCTCGGTCGAGGCTGTAGAGCACGCTGTCGATCTCGGCCTGGCAGGTGGCCGAGCGGCGGCGCTCGTCGCCGAATACGCTCATCTCGCCGAACGCCTCCCCCGGAGTGAGGCGGGAGAGCACCTGCTCCACTCGCCCGGTCACCGGCTTCGAGACCACGATGCTGCCGTCCCTGATCAGGAAGAGCTCCTCACCCGTATCACCGGCGCGGAAGAGCACGTCGCCCTTGCGCAGGCGACGCTCGCGGAAGCTCGGCCACAGCGCGAGGAGGACGTGCTCGTCGACGTCCTTGAACAGGACGACTCGACGGAGGAAGCCGATCTCGGGGAGACTGGGCACTCAGCTCCGTTCCGCGTCCACCCGCATCAGGTGGCCCAGCGCTTGAGCATGACGTTCTGCAGCGCCCGTGCCCGCTCGCGATCCGAGACCTGGGAGGTGCTGCCGAGCGCCTGCATGATGGCGGCCCGCTCGTCCGCGGTGAGATCGAAGGTGGCCAGTACCCCGGCGGGGTCGCGTACGAGATCGGCGAGGAACTCCTTGTCGATCATCACCTGCCCGACCAGGTCCTGGATGCCCTTAGGCGCCACGTCCCGACCTCGACTTTTCCGGCCACGCGCTCCGTGGTCCAGAAGGTCAATTTAGCAGAAGTGGCGCGGTTTTAAAAGCATCTTCCCTCACTCGTAACGTAGCGCGTCGATAGGATTGAGCCCGGAGGCCTTCCGGGCCGGGTAAAAGCCAAAGAACACGCCGACCGCGGCGGCAAAGAAGAAGGCCACCCCTACCGCCTCGCTGCTCACGAGGGTGCGCCACTGGGCGAAATAGCCGATGGTGTAGGAGCCGCCGACGCCGAGCGCGATGCCGATGGCGCCGCCGATGAGGGACAAGGTGACGGCCTCGACCAGGAACTGCACCAGGATGTCGCGGCCGCGCGCGCCCACCGCCATCCGGAGTCCGATCTCGCGGGTCCGCTCGGTCACCGACACCAGCATGATGTTCATGATGCCGTCAACACCCGGGACGATGCCTCCTGGGACTGGTTGCGGATCCAGAAGTCGTCGTCCTGGAACGGCTGCAGGCGGTGCCGCTGGCGCAGGAGGCCGCGGATCTCCTGCTCGGCCTCTTGCATGGCGCGCGCCTCGCGCACCTTGACCGCGATGGAGCCGACCGCCCGCGCGTTGGCCTGGCTGCTGCCGATCACCTTCTTCTTGGCGGTGCTGAGGGGGATCAGCACCGTGTCGTCCTGATCCTGGCCGTACGTGCTCTGGCCTTTTCGCTCGAGCACGCCGATCACGCAAAAGGGCACGTTCCGGATCCGGATCACCTGGTTGAGCGGATCGCTGTCCCCGAAGAGGTTGCCCGCGACCGTCTGACCGATCAGCGCTACCTTGGCGGCCTCGTCCACTTCTTCCTGGGCGAAGAGCCGCCCGTCCGCGACATCCCACTCGCGCGCGGAGAAGAACTCCGGGGTCACTCCCTGGATGCTCGTGGCCCCGCGTTCGCGGAGCCCGAGAGCACGATGATCATGTTCGAGCCGAGGCTCTGGATCTGCTCGGCCACGCGGGCCTGCGCCCCCGAACCCACCGCCACCATGGTGATCACCGCGCCCACCCCGATGACGATGCCGAGCATGGTCAGCGCGCTCCGGAGCTTGTTGACCCGTAACGCGCCGACCGCGATGCGAGCGCTGGCCCAGACGTTGATGCCCGGCCTCCCCGGCCCCGCGGCTCGCTCGTCATCTGCTGACGGTTGTTCGCGCGGCCCCCCGGCGGACATGACGAATCAGCGGTTTCCCGGGTTGACCGGCCGGGGTCCGGTCAACTCCGGGCGATTTCGTTCGTCAGAACCGATGAGGGAGCGCGGGACTTCCGTCAGAGGGACGTGGAGCCCTCACCCAGTCAGGACACGCTGGTCACCGCCCACTACGGGCGCCTTCGGCGGCTCTGCCGCCTCATGCTGGGAGACCCGCAGGAGGCCGACGACGTGGTGCAGGAGGTATTCCTGAAGGCACACGAGGCGATGCGGCTCGACCGGGCTCCCCTGAACTGGAGTGCCTGGCTCACCCGCGTCGCGGTCAATACCTGCCGCGACCGGCGCCGGGCCGGTGGCTGGATGCGCTTCCGGCTGCGGAGCACGAGCCCGGACGACATTCCGCTGGTCGCGGAGACGCCCACGCCCAGCGACGCCGCCATCAGCGAGGACACGCGGCGGCGGATCTGGGCGGCCTTCCGCCTGCTGCCACGCCGCCAACAGGAGGTTTTCGTGCTCCGCTACATCGACGAGCAATCGACACCCGACGTGGCCCTGGCCCTGGGCTTGAGCGCGGGCAGCGTGAAGCGCCACCTCTTCCGCGCCGTGCGGCATCTGCGCCGCTCCCTCGGGAACAACCCATGAGCCGCTGCCTGTCGGACGAAGCCCTCGAGCGCGTCCAGGTCGAGCTGGGCTCGGTGGCCGAGCTCGCGCATCTGGCCGGCTGCGCGGCCTGCACCGGCCGCTACCGCCGGATGGGACGGCAGCTCATGCTCGTGACCGATGTGCTTCGCGACACGACCGAGCCGGACCGCCGTTCCGTCCCGATGCTGCGGCGCCGGTGGATGCCGGCCACCATCGGCCTGTCGGCCGCCGCGATCGCGCTGCTGATCTGGGTCGAGGTGGCGGTGTGGCGCGCGGTGACCCCGCCCCCCACGATGCAGCCACAGGAGGTGGCCGCCATCCTCGCCGACGTCTCGGCCTCCCTGTTCTCGGTGAACGGCGATCCGAGTCAGGCCGCGACGGAGGAGTTGGTCCCGAGCCTGGACGTGATGGCGGGAGAGCTCGACAGCACCCTCACCGGAGGCACTCCATGACCAGCCGAGCGCCGCTGGCGCGCGCCGCGGTCCTAGTCGCCGGCCTCCTGCTCTTCGCCGCTGCCGGCGCGCCGGCGCTCGCTCAGGCCCCGCCGCCTCCCGGGGGTCCGGCCTATGGCGGCCCGGGCGGCTCCATGCGCCGGGGCATGGGTCGTGACGACGGCGAGCTCTGGCTGATGATCCGCGCCTCGAACCTCACCCCGGAGCAGCAGGCCAAGGTGCGCGCCATCCTGACGGCGCACCGGACGGCCACGCGTGCTCTGATCGATCAGCTTCGGGAGGCCCAGCAGGAGCTGGGGGCCAAGCTGCTCGCGCCTGGCCCACTCCAGCCGGCGGATCTCAAGCCGCAGCTCACGCGCATCAACCAGCTCCGCGACCAGCTCGCTCAGGACAGCGCGCAGACGGCGCTGGAGGTGCGGGGCGTCCTCACCCCGGAGCAGCTCGCCCGCGTCGCCCAGACCAAGGAGCGCCTCAAGCAGCTCCGCGAGGAGATGCGGCAGCTCGTCCAGCCGGGCCGCCCTTCTCCCTGAGCATCCCACGATGATGACGATCGGGCGAAGCGTCGGGCGGGCCCTGCTGGCCGGGCTGCTGCCGATTGCCTGCGCGACGCTACCCATCCTGGCCCACGCGAGCCCGCCGGATCCCTCCTGGATCGCCGGCATCTACGACGACGACGACTACGACGACGTCGTCATCCTCGTCGAATCGGCGACCGGGAGCGCCGCTCACGCGGCCCCGACGGACGTGCCGCCCCTTCTCCGGCGGCTCGAGCTACTTGCGCCGGCCCCGGAAGACGCGGCGGCGGCGCGCTGTCCTTCCGCGCTCCATTCGCGCGCCCCACCCACTTCGTAGCACTCCCCGTCTCGTTTCGTCGATCGAGCTGGAACTCGAACAGGGAGGGACTCCCATGCTACGAATCTGTGCGGTGACGATGACACTACTCGCGGTGACGGTGCTCCCCGGAGCGGCCGCGAGGGCGAACTGGACGGACAGCGCGGACGTACCGAGCCCGCGTGCGTATCTGCAGAATAACAGAACCATCGGCGACGAATTCTTCCACGTCGAGTGGGCCGCGGCGGCTGGCCGGCGGGGTCAGGCCCGGATCACCGGCTACGTCTACAACGACCACGGGGAGGCCGCCGTCAACGTCCAGCTGCGGATCACCGCGCTGGATTCGACTGGGCAGGCGGTCGACACCGTGGTCGAGCCCGTCCGGGGTACGGTGCCCGGTTTCAGTCGAGCCTATTTCGATGTGCCGGTGCCCGCCGGCCCCTCCTACCAGGTCAGCGTGATGTCCTTCGACTTCATGGGGCTCGGGAAGAGCTAGTCGCCGCTCTTCGTCCGTGAACCCGCGGAGCCGCGGCGGGCGGTCGCCGCCGCGGCTCCGCCATCCCCCTCACTCACGCTTGGAAGGGAGGCGCCCATGTCTCAGTCAGAAGGCAAGCTCTGGGCGATCGTGCTCGCCGGCGGCGAGGGTGTCGGCCTGAGGGCGCTGACCAGACAGCTCTACGGAGAGGAGCGCCCGAAGCAGTACGCGGTGCTCACCGGCTCCAAGTGTCTCCTGCGCCAGACCCTGGAGCGCGTGGCCCTGCTGGTTCCGCCGAATCGAACCGTGGTCGTGACCCTGGCGAGCCACGCCCGCTATCTCGCGGCCGAGCGGCCCGCCCTCGCCGAGGTCACGGTGCTGGCGCAGCCCGCCGACCGCGGCACCGCCGCCGGCGTGCTCCTCGCCGCCCACTGGATTGCCGCCCGGGACCCTGAGGCGACGGTGACCGCGTTCCCCACCGACCATTTCATCGTCGACGAGACCGTCTTCATGCGCGACGTGGCCGAGGTGGCCGCCTACGTGAGGACGGATCCGGAGCGGCTGGTCCTGTTCGGCGCGACGCCGACCGGGCCCGACCCGGGCTACGGCTGGATCGAGTGCGGCGAGCGCGTGGGCTGGGCGGGCTTCGGACCGATCCACCGGATCCGCGACTTCCGGGAAAAGCCGAGCCCGGACGTGGCGCGGCGGCTGTTCACGCTCGGCTACCTGTGGAACACCTTCATCTTCGCGATCGGACTGCGCGCGCTCATCGAGGCGGGACGCCAGTGCATCCCGCTGCTGCACGACCGCCTCGTCCGCCTGGGCGTGTTCGCGGGGACCCAGTACGAATCCTGGGCCATGCGCCAGGCCTACTTGCTCGCTCCCGCGGCGGACTTCTCCCGCGCGGTCCTGGAATCATCATCGCTCTCGCTGGCCGTCGCGCCAATTCCCGCCTCCACGTGGTTCGATCTGGGGACGCCCGAGCGGGTGGCCCGGATCCTGGGGAGATCGGGCGCGCCGGCGCCATCGTGGCTCGGCCGTCTCAGGCCCAGCGCCTGATGCGGCTCCGCTGGCCCGTCCTGCGGTATGGCCTGCCCGCGCTCTCCGCCGTGTCGAGCGGAGTGCTCACCGGAGCGATGCTCTTCATCGGCCTGAGCGTCGCCCCGTGGGCGCGGAGCCTGCCTGCGGCGGAGTTCAACGCGTGGATCTGGTCCTACGGACCATCGATGCGGCACGTCCTGGTCCCGATGGGCCTGCTCGCCACCCTGCTCGCGCTCGCCGCGTCGGCTTTCTCCCGAGACGCGAGCGCGGGCTGCCGGACCCGCCTCATGCTCGCGGCGCTCTGCCTGATGACGCCGTCCCTGCTCCGCCTGGCCGGGATCGAGCCGATCGACCCGGCCCTCGCCGACTCCGCGATGCTCACGCGAAGGGAGGAGGTCGCGCTCGTCGACCGCGAGATCCTCTGGCACTGGCTCCGGACGTCGCTGGATCTCACCGCCCTACTCGTCACGATGTCGGCGCTCAGGCTCCGGGAGAAGGACCGGATGGATCGCCTCAAGCGCTTCTTCTCCCCGCATCTCGCCGACCTGATCGTGCGGGGGGGCGACGAGGATCCCCTCAAGAGCCATCGTCGCGAGGTGACCGTGGTCTTTCTGGACCTCCGGGACTTCACCGCGTTCGCGGAGTCCGCCGAGCCCGAAGAGGTGATGGGAGTCCTGCGCGAGTATCACGCCGAGATCGGGCCGCTGGTGCTCGAGTCGGAGGGCACCCTCGAGCGATTCACGGGCGACGGCATGATGATCTTCTTCAACGACCCGTTGCCGGTGGCGAACGCGAGCGAGCGCGCGGTCCGCATGGCGGTGGCCATGCGGGCTCGCGTGGACGCGCTCCGAGCGGAATGGCGGAGGCGCGGCTTCGAGCTTCACCTGGGGGTGGGCATCGCGCAGGGACCCGCGATGCTGGGGGCGATCGGCTTCGAGGGGCGCTGGGACTACGGGGCGATCGGCACCGTCACCAACACCGCGGCCCGGCTGTGCGCCGAGGCGCTGCCCGGGCAGGTCCTCGTCTCCACCCGCGTGCTCGCCGACGTCGAGTCCATCGTCCTGGCCGAGGCGGTCGGAGAGCTTTCGCTCAAGGGTCTCTCCCGGCCGGTGCCGGCCTTCAACGTGGTCGGGCTCCGAGGCCCGGCCCCGCCGCCTAGTCGCGGAACGCGGTGACCGCCGCCGCCACGTGTCGTAGCTCTTCCTCAGTCAGCTCCGCGTAGAGCGGCAGCGAGAGCACCTGCCGGCAGGCCCACTCGGCGCACGGGAAATCACCCTCCGCGTACTCCAGGTGGCGATACGCCGGCTGGCGGTGCGCGGGCACTGGGTAGTGGATGCTGGTGCCGACCCCGCGCTCCCGCAGGTGCCACTGCAGTGCGTCGCGCCGGGCCGAGCGGATCACGTAGAGGTGATAGCCGTGCCGCGCCGGTCCAACCTCGACCGGCGGCGCCACCGGCGCGTCCGCGAGAAGCCGATCGTAGAGCGAGGCGAGACGTCGACGCGCTGCCACCCACCCGTCGAGATGACGGAGCTTGACCCGCAGCACCGCGGCCTGGATCTCGTCGAGCCGGCTGTTGACCCCCGGCACGCGGTTCTGGTACTTGGCCTCCTCGCCGTAGTTGCGGAGCATGCGCACCCGCTCGGCCACCTGAGCGTCGTCGGTCACCACCATGCCCGCGTCGCCGTAGGCCCCGAGATTCTTGGTCGGGTAGAAGCTCCAGCACGAGACGTCGGCGAGGGCGCCGATCCGGCGGCCCCTGAACTCGGCGCCGTGCGCCTGCGCGGCGTCCTCGATCACCCGGAGATCGTACTCGGCGCAGATCTTCATGATCGCGTCCATGTCGGCGGGATGACCGTAGAGATGAACCGGGATGACCGCGCGGGCGCGGAGCGCGGCCGGCTGCGCGATCAGGTGCGCCCGGAGCTTCTCGGGATCGAGGGTGAAGGTGCGTGGGTCGACGTCCACGAAGATCGGCAGCGCGCCCGCCGCCACGATCGCGCAGACGGTGGGCACCGCGATGTTGGGCGCGGTGATCACGTGATCGCCGGGCCGCACGCCGCAGGCTCGCAGGGCCAGGTGCAGCGCGTCGGTTCCCGACCCCACGCCGACGGCGTGGCGCGCGCCGCAGTAGGCGGCAAACTCGCGCTCGAAGGCGGCCAGCTCCTCGCCCAGCACGTACCAGCCGCTCTCGAGCGTCCTCGTGACCGCCGCGCCGATCTCGGCTCGGATCTGCCGCTGCTGCCGCGCGAGGTCCAGGAAGGGCACGTCCACGACACTCACCAGTACCGCGGCCGGTGGAGACGGTAGTAGCGCACGGTCCGGGCCACGCCGTCGTCCAGCGAGGTGGTGGGCTCCCAGCCGACCACGCGCTTGATCTTGCGGATATCCGAGCAGAAATCGCCCGGCTCCTGGGCCGCCCGCTCCGGGGAGAACGGCGCGAACGCCCAGCGGCCGCTCCCCGCCACGCGCACCACCGTCTCGGCCAGCTCCCGGAAGCTGGACGCGCGGCTATTGCCCACGTTGAAGACCTGGCCATACGCTTCCTCGGTGGCCGCACACCGGAGCATCGCCTCGACCGCGTCCTGCACGTAGACGAAGTCGCGCAGGAGCGAGCCGTCCCCGAACACGTTGATGGTCCCGTCGTCGAGAGCCTGCCGCACGAACCAGTTGGCCACCCCGAAGCGGCTGTGCTTCATCTGCCCCCGCTCACCATAGATGTTGGTGAGCCGCAGCGTCACCGACGCGACCCCGTGGTTGTCGTGATAGATCTGGAAGAGCTGCTGCGCGGTCAGGCTCGACAGCTCGTAGATCCCGCGGGGGCGCATCGGGTGATCCTCCGCCACCGGCAGCATTACCGCCGGCCCGTATTCCCCCCGGGTGCCCCCGTAGACGAGGCGGGCGGACCGATTGACGCGCCGGCAGGCCTCGAGCAGCATGGCCGAGCCCTTGATGTTGATGTCGATGTCCGGGAACGGATCGCGGAGGCTCAGTACGTGGTCGTTCTGCCCGGCCAGGTGGAACACGTAGTCCTTACCGGCCACGAGGTACTTGAGGCTTGACTCGTCCCGGATGTCGCTGAAGTTGATCAGCACCCGATCCCGGACCGGCTCGACGTTGAACAGGTTGCCGCCGTGGTCGTCGAGCATCGCGTCGAGCACCGTCACGCGGGCGCCCAGCTCGACCAGCCGGATGGCGAGGTTGCTGCCGAGGAACCCGAGACCACCCGTGATCAGCACCTGCCGGCCCCCGAAGCAGTCCAGGTCGGCGGTCATGCCAAGTCGGCGGTCATGAGGGATGCGCTTCCGACGGAGACGGCGCGGGAACGCCCGACTCGACTACCTCCCGCACCACGAACTGGGGCGTCTGATTCTCGGTCAGGAAGAGCCGCCCCAGGTACTCGCCGAGCAGACCGAGCATCACGAGCTGCACGCCCGAGAACAGGACGATCGGCACCAGCACCGAGGCCCAGCCGACCGGCACCCCGGGCCGGACCAGGCGCTCCACCAACACCTCGACGCCCAGGGCCAGCCCGAGCACGCTCGAGGCCAGCCCGACCACCGTGCTCACCCGCAGCGGCATCACCGAGAAGTTCACGAACATGTTGAGCCAGAGGCGCAGCAGCTTCCGCGGCGTGTAATTGGAGCGGCCCTCGCGACGGGGCGCATGGCGCACCTCGATGATGCCGATGTTCCTGGTGCAGCGCAGGGCGAGGCCGTCGATGTAGGGATACGGGCCGCGGTACTTGAGGATCTGGCCGACCAGGAAGCGGCTCAGGCACTTGAAGCTCGACAGGTAGAGATGCCGCGGTTTGTTCAGCATGAAGTTGGCCACGCGATCGTTCAGGCGGCTACTCAGATTGCGGAGCCAGTGGTGATGCTTGACCGGGGAGTGGGTGTAGACGATGTCGTAGCCGTGGCGGCGGGCGTGATCGATCAGGCGCCCGACCTCCTCGGGTGGGTTCTGGAAATCGTCGTCCATGATCACCGCGTAGTCGCCGCGCGCGTGCCAGAGCCCGGCCATGAGCGCGTTGTGCTCGCCGAAGTTGCGGCCCAGCTTCACGTACGTGACCATCCCGGCGTGGCGACCGCTGAGCGCGCGGCAGACCTCGTCGCTCGCGTCGACGCTGCCGTCGTCGACGAGAACGATCTGGAGCGGGCTCCCGCTCAGCGCCGCGAGCAGCCGCTCGACCAGCGGGCCGATGGTGCGGGCGCCGTTGTAGACCGGGATCACGACCGAGATCAGCACGGCCGGCTGGCTATCCCGCCCCGGGCGGGCCGAGCCCCGCGGCCGGGCGCAGATCGTAGAGCTCGGGATTGCCGCCTCGGCCTTGACCGCCGGCCCTCGCCGGCGTCGAGCGCCAGAGCGCCGGATCCACCACCGCGCCGTTCGCCTTGATCCAGTCGGTGATAGGGCGCTGCGGCGACTCGCCATCCGCGCGCCGGGCGAAATCGCCGCCGAGCAGCACGAAGCGCACCTGGCCGTCCGCGGTCATCGCCGCGAAGCGCTCCGGCGTGAGGATCGGGTCGGCCCCCATGAACCCCCCGATGGCCATGACCGGCTGGCCCGTCCGGATGATGATGGGAGCGGCCAGTCGGGCGTTGAGCGTGGCCAGCAGATAGCGCTCGCCCAGGCGATTGGCCTGGAGAAAGGCGAGCAGCCGCCCGTCCCGCGCGATGCCGGCGCCGCCCCGCCAGGAGGGCTGGCCAGTGGGGTCGTCCCGAGCGGGCGCCCCCGGCAGCCCGGCGTACGGCAGCATCACGTTGGCGCGGGCGAGGCCGGCGCCGAGCGACCACGTGACGGGCGTCGCGAGCAGCGCGGCGAGCCCGATCCCGAGGGCCACCGCGGCCCACGATCGGGCCGGCAGGCGCCTCAGCCGGAGCCCGAGGCCGCCGAGGAGGCCGGCGCTCGCCCCGAGCGCGCCCGCGAGCATCGCGAGGCAAAGCCACACGCGCCAGTCGCGCGCGGGCTCGGCCGCGCGGGCCAGGTCGCCTGACCAGATGAACAGCTGCCACCCCGCGGTGAGCAGCAGGGCGGCGGGCAGCAGCAGCGCGATGCGCCCGCCTCGGCGATACCACGACCAGAGCACCATCACCCCGACGCCTGCCAGCGCCGCCAGCGGCGGGGCCATCGTGACCAGGTAGTAGGCGTGGAAGATCCCGCCGGCGTAGCTGTAGACCACCGCGTAGCTGAGCGCCCAGCCGGACCAGAGCAGCAGCGCCTGGTGCGTCTCATCGAGCGGCCAGCGCCGCTCGATGCGGAACACGGCCACCGCCATCCCGAAGAGGGCCAGCGGGAGCAGCCAGCCCACCTGCGCCGCCAGGTGGCCGTCGGCCAGGCGCAGGGGGCCGACCGGGACGTTGTCCAGCTGACGCCACCGCCCGCCCGGCGCGCCGCTGGCCGCCCCCCCCTGGCCCGGCGCCACCGCGGCGGCGTTACCGCGGGCGAACATGCCGCGGCGGCGCACGAACCGCTCCATCCCGTTGTGGCCCACCGCCAGCTCGATCATCGAGTTGGACCGGCTGCTTCCCGCGAACGGCCGCCGCTCGGGGGGCGTCAGATCGTAGAAGGCGACCCACGATAGCGAGACGACCGCGACGACCGCCCCGCCGACCGCGAGGTGCGCGAGCCGGCGGCGCCAGTCGAGCGGCGCCCCCGCCAAGTAGACGAGCGCGAACGTGGGCAGCACCACGAACGCGGCCAGCATCTTCACGTTGAATCCGACGCCGACCAGCGCCATGGCCGACGCGAAGACCGCGGCGCTTCCGCGCTCCGTCGCGACGGTGAGCGCCCAGGCCGCGAGCAGGAGCACCAGCACCAGGCAGCTGTCGGTATTGCTCGAGCGATCGATCACGACACTGATCGGGGTGAGAGCCAGGAACAGACCGGCGAGCAGCCCGGCCGGCGCGCCGAAGCGGCGCGCCACGAGATGATAGACGAGGACGACCGACGCGAGCCCCTCCAGCACCTGCGGCAGCAGCACGCTCAGGCCGCTGAAGCCGAGCAGCTTTGCGCTCGCCACCTGCACCCAGAGTGCGATCGGGGGCTTGTCGAGCGAGACGAAGCCGGCCGGGTCGAAGGAGTTGAAGAGGAAGTTGTGCCGGCTGTCCAGCATGCTCCGGACGCCGGCGCTGTAATACTCCGTGCCGTAACCGTTCTGGTCGAGCCGCCACACCCGGAGCCCGAGCCCGAGCGCCATCACCCCGCCGAGCCCGGCCCACGGTGAGGATCGCCAGGCCGGGCGGAGCGCGATGATCGGGGCCGCCGTGGGCTCCCGCGACGATTCCATGGCGTGTCCGCCTGACAGACGAGCGAGGAGCCCTCCCGGTTGACCGAATGATCCGGCGGAGCCCCGCGTCGAAATGTGCTAAAAGCGAGAGCCAACAGGAGGGG
>Ga0207684_10004947_pt1 | contig 12435 bp, 14 predicted proteins | sample KBSK5501metaG_FD_184342 | JGI IMG/M metagenome (GOLD analysis project Ga0207684, IMG submission 184342) | Corn, switchgrass and miscanthus rhizosphere microbial communities from Kellogg Biological Station, Michigan, USA - KBS K5-50-1 metaG... | ecosystem: Host-associated > Plants > Roots >...
GTTAGCAGAGATACACGCCCAATCTTTCGCAGGCAGCCAAGCAGATAATGCGCACACGGGCGAAGCGCTACATCATAGGCTTCTAATCCAAATGCGAAGCGCCGTCGCTTCCCTGGCGGCCTTGGCCCGGCTACTCTCGAGTGAATCAGGCTCTCATCGAGATCAACAAAAATTGCGCGCATTCAGCATCGGCGGAATTCTCGCGCCGAATTCGTCTCCTCTCCAGGAAAGAATCGCCCATGTTGCTTGCGTGCATATGTTCGCCCGCACATATACACGCAAGCAACAATCAGCGTCTCGAACGCCGCTCTCGTAGTTTTTCTGCCATCCGGCGCCGCCCTTCGCGGCGGCGCGTCGCGCAGAAACGCTAGTCATGGTTAGTCGCGCGCTCATCCATAGACTTCATCTTCCGTCCACGAGGGCCCTGGAACACAATGACATTTGACGTTCAAGAGAGCGGTAGCTGCCTTAGCCCATGCCTCTTTGTCGTCTCCCGGATTCTCGCCTTCTCTAAATTCCGCCAAACAGTTGCCTTCTGCCTCTAACGTGAAACGACCATTCGCATCTTCGTAGACTGACCTCTCTTCCTCGGTTTCTAACAGCCACGTTTTCACGATCTTCATAACTCATGCTTTCCTACAACTTCAATGCGGTCGAAGACCACGAAAAACACATCACAAAAGCGAGTTGAATGATGTGTTCGTCTGAACATATTCCACTCCTGATCATAAAACTGACCCCAGAAGCGCGCTACTCTTCCGGCATTGTCTCGGCGTGTCTTCCAACCGCCTTCAGCATGGCCTCGAGGGATGTCCGTTGTGCGTCGCTGAGTGGCTCCAGCAGACGTTCAAGAAGGGCAGCATGGCGGAAATAAACGGGGGAGATGACTTTCTCTCCAGCTTTTGTCAGGGCGACAATCCGAATTCGTTTATCTCGATCACCTTCTGCGCGTTCCACAAGTCCGCGCTTTTCAAGCCTGTCGACAGCGACGCTGATGGCGCCGGCAGTCAATGCGACCTTCGGCCCGATGACATTGACGGGCAGCGGACCTTTGTGTAATAAGGCCTCCAGCACTCGAAAATCGGTATTGCTAAGCCCGCAGCGCTGCAGGTCGGCATCAAGCTGTCGGGCGATTGCGTGCACCGCCTTCCACATAACGAGCCAGACGTGAGCAGCTGAGATCTTCCTTACAGAACGGCGCTTGACATTTTTTGGATCCATGACATTGAGTAGTTCACCATTATAATGACATTAATATAATATCAATATAATAACAGGAGATCGATACGGCAACAAGACAAAACAAGAGCAGAGTGATTACTCTTTGGATCCTCAGGGTGCTTGTAGGATTAGCTTTCCTTGCCGCTGGGGGTTCGAAGCTGGCAGGGGCTCCCACAATGGTTGAGATCTTTGCAAAAATCGGATTCGGGCAATGGTTCCGAATTCTGACCGGCCTGCTTGAAGTGGCGGGCGCAGTTGGCTTATTTGTACCTCGCTGGACCGTCTCTGCGGCCGCGTTGCTTGCGGTCGTGATGGTGGGAGCAATCGGGGTGCATCTCACGATTCTGGGCGGAAATCCTGCTGCTCCGATCCTTCTGCTAATCCTCGCCGCCCTGATTATCTGGCTCCATAGGAGCAAACTTGGCGCCAAAGCGCGATCAGCGAAGGTTTGACAAACCGACTTAGACGTGGAGCCAGCAGGTACAGAGTGGAGCCAGCAAATGGAAATAGGAATCGACAGTTTTGTCGCGACGATGCCGGATGCCCTGACGGGAGAAAGGTGCCCCCCCGAGCAACGCCTTGCCCATCTTCTTGAAGAAATCAAGTTGGCAGACGAAGTGGGCCTGGATGTGTTTGGGATCGGGGAGCACCACCGGGCTGAATTCCTTGATTCTGCTCCGGAGACTTTGCTGGCGGCGGCAGCCGCAATCACTCGAAAGGTTCGACTTACAAGCGCTGTCACGGTGCTGAGTGCGCACGACCCGGTCAGGATCTTTCAGCAATTTGCAACAATCGACCTGCTTTCCCATGGTCGAGCGGAGATGGTGGTCGGTCGAGGCTCCTTCATTGAAGCTTTCCCCCTGTTCGGTCTTGATCTGAAAGATTACGATGCTTTGTTTGCGGAGAAGCTGGACCTGCTGCTGAGGCTTCGCAAAGATGCCCAGCCTCACTGGTCCGGACGGTTTCGACCCGCACTGCAAGGGCAACCAGTCTATCCGCGCCCGCTGCAAAAAGAGCTTCCCATCTGGCTTGGGGTTGGAGGAACGCCGGCATCGTTCGTTCGCGCGGGCCGGCTCGGGCTGCCTCTCATGGTGGCAATCATAGGGGGGCATTTCCATCGCTTTCGACCGCTGATCGACCATTATCGAAAGGCGGGCGAGGAAGCAGGGCATCCTCCAGAAAATCTTCGTCTGGGAATCCACGCGATCGGTTATCTGGCGGACTCGGATCAACAGGCAGCCGATGAGTTTTTTCCGGGCTACGCCGAAGCGTTTACCAGGGCGGGTAAGGAGCGAGGCTGGCCACCGGTCACGCGGACGGGCTTTGAGGCGATCCGAGGCAGGACCGGCGCCCTGCTTGTAAGCGAGCCGGGCAGGGTTGTCGACAAGATCTTGTGGATGCAGGAAGCGCTTGGCGGAGTATCGCGATTGATGTTTCAAATGACAATTGCACTCGTTCCTCACACTAAGAGAATGCGAGCGATTGAGCTGCTGGGCACCAAAGTCGCGCCATTGATACGCCAAGCGACGGAACGCCGGGTCATTTCTGTCGGGCCCGGGGCTTAACACGAGCTATTAAATCAATAAACGAAAGGAGCAGAATTGAAATGAAAGTCATACTATACGGAGCAACCGGCAAAGCCGGAAGCCGCATTTTACAAGAGCTCATTGCGCGAGGACATGATGTGACCGCGGTGGCACGCGACCCGGAGAAACTTCCACCGAAGGTCGAAAGCAAGCGAGGCGATCTCGACAATGTAGACGCGATTGCATCCGTTATTGCAGGAGCCGATGCCGTCGTCAGCGCTTATGGGCCGCCGCCGGACGACACAGATCAACTGGTGGCCGTCACGGAGCGACTGATCGCGGCCGTTAAGAAGGGAGGGACTCCGCGGCTGATCGTTGTCGGTGGAGCAGCCTCGCTTGAAGTCGCGCCAGGCGTTACTCTGATCGCGTCCGGGCATCTGCCTGCTGCGTATCTACCAATTGCCAAATCGCATGATAAGGCTTTGAAGCTGCTGCAGGCCTCCGATATCAACTGGACATATTTTAGCCCGGCAGCGTTCTTCGAGCCCGGCGAACGCACCGGCAAGTTCCGCCTCGGTGCGAACGAGCTGATCGCCGACGAGAAGGGCGAGAGCCGGATTTCAATGGAAGATTATGCAATTGCGCTGGTCAATGAACTGGAACATCCGGCGCACGAGCGCGCCCGTTTTACGGTCGGCTACTAGGCTTAACACGACAAAACAGCGCCATGCCCACGAAAAAGGAAACGACATTGCGTGACTTACGTATTTTACGTAAGAAAAATGTAAGAAAGCACATTTCCTATTATGTGCGCTAGCCGAGCGAGAATGCCGAACGCGGCTCGCCGCGCCAACGCCCATCTTATAGCCCCGTTCTTACGCTTCAATTCGCGGCCCAGCCAGCTTATCAGTCGTGGCGATTGGGATATGCCTCTTTTTTCAGTCCCTCCGGGACGCAATTTTCCCTAGCGATAGAGGCAGTGTACAACAATTTGACAACAATTTTCTAGGGCTTGTGGCTTCTGCCTCGGGCATAAATAGAAAGTTCTTCGGTCGCTTGGTTTTCGAGTCTCCACCTAAACTTGGCATCATCAACCTCACGCCGCATACGATCTTGATAATCATCGATCGAACCCCCGATGTTAGGACTTTCCACGAGAGGAAGCGCGTAGGAAGTCCAACGGTCCTCGGAGCTACCCACGAGCGGGAGCTGGTGCCCTGCTTCCGCTGCATGGAAAAGACGGTTATCGGACTCCGATGCTTTTTTATGCACGCTCTAAAATCCAACACGGCTGGACAAAGTTCTTTTCCCGCCGTTCTTTGACGTGCTCTCAGAGTTGCTTCGCCGCCGAGCGCCTGCAGAGCCCCGGCGGCGTCCGTGGCGCCATTGTCGATGTAGTGGTGGGCACCGAGTTTCTTCGCCAGTTCCGCCTTATCGGCGCCACGGCCAATCGCCGCGACCTCGAACCCCATGTGCCGCGCACTAGCCGCCCGCGAATGCTGAGTTATAGAAATTATTGACGCAGATCAAGAAACTTTCAGCGTCGGAGTGGCTTAAGGAAAAGCAAGTGTCAGGGAAAAACAGTGTGGGTCCTTCCAGGTTTCCCCACGGTTTCCGGGAGCGAAGCGATGGCACGACCGGCTATAATAATTTTGGTTTTGGATTCGGCTTTAGGGAGAAGAGTCCCCTGCCCCATTGATTGCAAGACCCCATATTTTTGCCGCCCAGGATATTCGCTACTCTCGCAAACGCGCCTCTGCATCCGCTAATTCGGCTTCTCGTTGATAAATCTCCACTAGGCTGCGCAGAGCTGTTGCCGTTCGGGGCCAAGTTGTCTCACAAGCTTGTGCATAACGTTCATACTCAAGAGCGAGATCTCGCTCCTGTTGTCCGCCCTCAAAAACACCCTTAGATACTACGCCACGCAGATTGTACAAGCCCGTGGTGAATCCGCGTTCGATTTCATCGGATTCGGATTGCTCTATTATGTCCCGCACCGGGACACACGGCTTGATGCCCTTTTCATCACCAGGTGCGCGTGAAAAAATCTGTCCGATTGTAACATCGCAGACTTCTATTCGATCGGCGTCGCGCGCGGCAGCGCGAGTCGCAAGAATCCACTCGCGCAGCTCATCGAGTGAAATGCTCCCATCTTCTTGCGTCCCAGGGAGATGCTGCCACTCGGCGAATAGACGCCAAACGAGCCGCGCCTTCTGTGCATCATGAGGATCACCTTCACTTCGTTCGGTCCCTTCGGCTTGGTGACGAGGGCGATACAAAATCTTGAGGCACTCGATGAAAAAGCCGGGGTCCTTAGCCAACACGCGTTCCAACGTTTGAGGCCGCAGTGTGTATTTCCCCAGAATTGGAAGAAGACCAAACTCCAGTTTGGCTAATCGTGTTTCATCAGTCTGGCCTTCTTGCTGTAGGCGTTCGAGGAACGTCTGGGCGTAGTAGGTTTCGAGTGTTCGCCATTCTTCTTCTTTGGCGGAACACATTGCCTCTAGCACCTCGAGCACCAGGGCTGACGGAATCGACATCTTAGAATACATACCCGCAGCGAGAAGTGAAATTGCAGCACTCGGCCTCTCCGCCTCGAGGAGCTTACGCGCACCTATCTCGAGTTGGGTCGGTTCGGGCGGAATCATCCAGTCTCTGACCTTTGCCCAGTACTCACGCTTCACGTTCGAGCCAGCAGTTTCTACCCAGTTCCAAGTCCGTGAGTTAAACGGCATCAGGCACGCGAATGCCGCAACTTGATCTGCCGACCATTGAGTACTCGGAAACCGCTCAACCCAATCCGGTCCCTCCGTATTAATGCGGCTGCTTGCATAGGCGACGGCAAAGCTCGCGATTTTTCTGTCCTCATAAAGCAGCAGACCGGGAATGATATCAGCTTCAGGTTCGGAGCCCTTAGCTGCCGCAAATGCCAATCCAACCTGCCAGCTATTTTTCACCTTCCTGGCTAATGCCATTACGCCAGGGAGTCCTGTTGTCTTCCAAACACGTTCAACGGCACTTTGTCGCTGGTCGCGGAGCCTGGCCTCGCGCTCCTCGTACGGCAACCCAGGGCTTTCATACATCATTTGTTTTTCATCAAAGAGCGGTGCAGCTATCTGAACTTCGTCTTCGGGAGTGAAGCGATCTCGTATTTTTGCTAGACGCGCTGTCTCCTCCTTTGGCAACGCCCAATCAGCATCATGAAAAGCAGCATGCTTCTGCACAAGGTCCCGCAAACTTTCCCACACTGATAGACGCTGTTCTTTGTCCAGAGTGACCGGGTCAATTTGCTCTAGCCCGGAAAAAACTCGCGCGCGGTCCTGAGGTAGTAATGCAGTACACTGATCGAGCAATTCCAGCCAACGACCGGGATCTCCACTAGCGAGCTTCAGAGCCAGGTCAACTATTCCAGAGATGTATTTCAAGTAATCCGCCTGCAAAACCTGACCGGTCCACCCGGCCGTCCAACTTCGCCACGCCGAAGGCTTATAACTATCCATCATGAAGCTATGGCGTTGGGGTAGGAGCCCGACTAAGAGCTTCCACGCAATTGCCTGATATTTTTCCGTCAACCGTCTGAGTATGGCGAGGAGCTGCTCGAAGGTGGCCATGGTTTGTGGTCGCCACGAAAAAAAAAGGTTCCTGAGGCTAGCATCCGGTCGATTAGCCCATTTGCCACCCGGGTCCAACTCTGCAAGTTTGGCAAGCAGTTCAGCGACCTTAGCTGCGTATTTCGGTGACCAGGCAAGCGCTTCCAAGGCCCAGAGGAGCCCGGTATGGTAGCCGGTGTCGTTACGCAATAGCTCCGGCAAATCAGGTTTCGGCGACTTGAGGTCATCTGTAACAGCATCAAGAAACTCTTCTGGCGCTGCCTCAGACAAAAGCGGCAGCAGATTGCCGATCGATGCCCATCGTTTCCAACCTGATGCTGGCGCCAATAGGCGTGAAGCAATTCGGCGGGCACGCCCGGAAAAATCGTGCTCGCCAGTAATACCGCTTTCCGATGCGAGGCTAGCACTCAAAGCAAGAATTTCAGCAAGTCCCCGTCTCAAGTGATCCGAATACTTGCGGCGCTTACCATGCAGCGGCGCGATAAGTCTTTCTTCGGGAGCGAGATCTAGTGCCGGATCATTTTCACTCAGAACCTCGATGATCACCGATTCAAAGGCATCTACCTGCGAGCTTGTCAGACTATGATGCAGCAAAGTCCATGCATCCAAAGGAGAGACGAACTCCCAGATCGCGAGAACTCGCCGCAGCGGAGGATCCGTTACGATAAGTAGCTGTTTCGCGAGCCTCTCCACATCGGTGTAAGGCTTGCCAGCCAGTCTCTCCAATATGCGGCAATCATCGGGATTTCCCTGATTCCACGCTGCTGCCAATAGCAAAGACGAAAGATCCTGAGCCTGCGCTCCGTCGGCCCATTCCGGTCGCTCGATGCCAACATTACTATTAAACTGGCGACGAAAAACAGTAAAGCTGCCGCCCGAGCCCTCTGCAAGTCGAGCCGCGTCTCGCTCTTCAATGCCAGCCTTCTGCAACGCTGTCTTTAAATCATGGACACGCATTGGCTCCAGTTCGACGATCTCGGGAGTTTTCGGATCGGTGAATGGAGAGAATCGAAGCACATGATGGCCCTTCCTCTTTGCCTCTGCGAAAAGCTCTGGCGAACGCGCTAGATTAGAGCCCGAGACCAGAATTAGTGGCTCCGAAGAGCTAGCTAATACTTTCCAGGTCTCTACATCATCAACAATGATTGCGCGGCTAACAACCGAATTGGCTTCGTCTGGCGGCAGCGTGTGTATCCATGCCACAAATACGTCGACCATTTCCTTTGGAGAAGGGGCTCGAATCGCTAACAGGCGAGGAGAGCCCGTGACCCAATCATGTATAGCCTTCACCGTCCCTTCTCGGTTCGTCGCAGCACATCCGGGGTTAGCTGCCTTCCGAGCGTTGCCCACAAATTTTTCCAGTAGGTGTCGACATCCGTTACGCCTTTGACGGGATTCCCCAACTGCTCCCTGAACCACAGAGCAACCGCAGGCGCGTCAAGTAGCCAATGCTCAAGGCGGTCTGAATCGTAGGCGCGTACTTCCTTAAAAGTGCCGTCTGCACTCTTCTCTGCCGCCCACTTCCCAGCTCCATTCCAGTCCCGCGCTGTAATCGCGACATACGCTATTTGACTTAGGTCTTTATCTCGATTCTTTTCCACCCGCTTTTCGTAATCCTCATCTGCCTTGGAGCGTGGCGGATCCTGGCAACTCATTTCCCAAACACAAAAGCCGAAAGGAACATAAGTTGTAGTAATATCCGTGAGCGTAATCCCGTCATAACCGGGTCGCTGCGCCTCGTCGTAGGCGGGGAAATCGATGTCTCGAAGATCTGCCCGGTCAACCGTGGCAAGCACGAGACGGCGGATTAGATCTGGTAACAGGCTTCTCGCAAAATTGCTCTGCGCCCAATTGTCAATTTCTGAAGCTTTTACCCAGGTAGGACAACGCATAGTCGGGCACTCGAAAAACGACAATGCCTGAAAAAGCACAGAAAATCCATTCTTTGCGAACGCCCCCGTGGCACGACTGCTGAAAACGAATCGACGGACTACTGCAACGCGGTTGTTCTGATCGACGAACCGACAGAAAATCAAAATCCGTAGCGTTCGTTCGCGGCGCGACTTTGAAAGCTTCTGGGCTCCAATTTGGACCACATCTCAAGGCGAGAGACCTGGTTTGCCCCTACGTTCAACAGGCGACATTACAGTTAATGCAAATGAACGAGGTCGTGCACTCTCTGCATACATGTAACCAAACTTTAGACTAAGCTGCAAAAGTGGCCCAGAAGTGGCCCAGTGAATCAAAGCAGTTAACTGTTTTGACTAAACAATTTAGCTGTAAATCGTTGATTCCCAGCAACTTGTACCGTGTAGGAATCGAACCTACAACCCAGTGATTAAGAGTGTACGGCTTCCATAAATTCCCGTGATCCGGAATGAGCCTTTATGAGCCGTAAATTGGCTCCCGGAAGAGCTTTCTGAGCCACTCTATCGTTTTCAGCACCGGCTCATGAATGATCAGGAAAGTGCAGGGATGAACCAAAAAAGTGGCCGAGCTTGCGATAAACTCGGCCACTTTTTCCAAAACGGATGTTCGTTTTTGGCAGGATCGCCTCTTTTCAGGAGACTAAGGCGTCTATACCTGCGATCACCTACCGCCTCGCCGTCGTTTGCTAGATACCCCCCAGACCATCTCATGACTCCAACTCGGATCGTTATTAAAGTAACCCTATCGGTCTGCATCGACTCGAAGTGCAAAGAGATCTACCCGGCCGTGGCGCGAATTAAAAATCAGGCGGCCCGAGTTGCTGTAACTTTGCCTTTGATCGGTGTTCGTTCGTGCCTCGCTCATACAGATCAAACGCTGCGTTCAATCCAAAAAACCTCCTTGCCAAGCCTTGGAAATATCTTTACCTAGTCAACAAAAGTGGCTGGTTTTGATTCGACCATTCTCTGGCTGGTTTTGATTCGACCGCTGACACCACCGACCGCTGACACATTGGTAGTCATGTGATTTATCGCTGGTTCTTCCGTTCGTCACCGAACCAATTAGATTCCCTTGATTTCCAAGTCTGCAAAAGCTCTGAGATCCTCCTGGTTTACGTCGGAGACAGCCCAGTATTCGAATCCAGCATGAGCCCAATGCAAAACATTGTTGCCATCCTTAACAAAGCTTTGTGGGGCTGCCTCGCGAGCCGATTCCGAAGGCCAGGTGAACAAGTTGATAGCATGTTTGTTACGCTGATATACAAGCGCCGCTACTTCCCGGTCTTTTACATAGTCCAAACGGCCTCCGATCAGACGAAATCCATGGTCTGTGAAATCATGAACCGTTGGCGAGAATCTTAGCTTCCCTTCGAACCATGGTTTGACCGTATGCTGATCGCTTGAAGGAACGTCGAGAAGATGCGTGGCAAGCAAAGAGCGAACATGGCTGGAAATCACTTCCTCGACGAGCGGGCTGATGTCCGAGCGACCCAGCATCACGTTTTGATTAATAGAAACCAGCCCAAGTAGAATAGCGAACGCCGCTGCTAGCCCCAATGGAACGAATAACCAGGGATTAATCGATCTCATTTTTTCCCGGCGGATCGCAGGAAGAGGAGCAACCGGAAGGGCGGACTGAATCCTTCCACGAAGGGACTCTGGAGCCTCAAAGTGAAGCTGCGGATTGCTAAGAAGAGAGCGCAAGGCCTTCCGAGATTCGAGAAGAGGTCGGCATTGAGCGCAATCGCGAAGGTGTTGCTTCACCAGAATCGACGCTGCGACGTCTAGCTCGTTATCGATATACGCATCGATGAAATCGTGGCATTCTTGGCAAGTCATAGCTGGCCTGACTCCTTTCTCTCCAACAACGAGAGGCTGAGATGGTGCCGAGCACGCGCCAGACGCGACATAACCGTACCTATCGCAACTCCGCTCACTTCTGCGATTTCCTTGTAGGAGAGGCCTTCCACTTCCCGTAGAACGATCACTTCGCGAAAGTCCGCGGGCAACGCTTCGATCGCCTCCCGCACGGTCTTAATTGTCGCTTTCTTGTCCAGACTGACAAACGGCAGAGGTGCAGGATCTTCAAGCTCTTCAGGCTCTTCCTCGAGTGGAGCTTCCTTCTGCTTTAGCTTGCGACTTTCTAACGCGGTGTAGCAGGTGTTTCGCACAATCTGGAGCAACCAACCACGGCCATTTGTTCCTTGAAAACTCGGGAAGAAACGAAATGCCCGCATATACGACTCTTGGACCATATCTTCAGCATCTTCCTGGTTTTTCATCAGCCAACGCGCCAGAGTGTATGCATCGTTCATCAGCGGCAGCATCAGTGCTTCAAAGCGAAGGCGCGTCTGCTCATCATCCATTTCCGCTGACTACTCTACAATATGGTATACCTGCATTCGACGGGATTTATTCCCGTTTTGCGCAGGCGTAAGTCTCGGGAATAATAGCGCGCCAGTAAACTTGAAATCGTCAGGTGATTAGTTGGCGCGTCTTTCTATTGTCCAGTAGCTGCTCACTTGGAACGAGCTGCAAGCCCACCAGATTCATAAAGCTAGGATTCGGCTGATCCCTTGTCACTTAATGCCCTAGGCGGCCACGAAATAAATGTAGCCAACAATGAGTACTTAACTATGGAGTTTACTCATGAAACCAAATGACTACATAATAACAACAGCAAATCATTCAAATAACAGAAGGTTACTAACCAGCGGTTCTTCCGGAATCTTCGCCAAGGAAGTCGTCCGAACTTCTAACACTTACGCTCGGTGTAGCCGTTCTGCTAACCTCAAGTTGCGCATCGTCAAACGGTGGATTCAATGCAAGGGTAATTACTCCGGTTGCATCTGGCAAACAGGCCGATGCCATGACGAGCGACACGTATCAACCTGCGCGGAGCCCTGGATTCGACGAGTATCGGGGCCGGTTAATTACTCTGGACGGTAAAATACACGTTTAGGCAACGACAGCGTCAAAAGGGTAACAACGCGAGTCGCAATCGCGACGACGAAATCCGAACTTCGAAAGGCCCCTGGTATATGAAAACCTCGATTAAAAAAGCTCTGCATCCGGGTCGAGGCCGCTGTGCGATTTGCGGCGAATGCAGAAGGCTTGAAATGTGGGACGACGGACTGAAAGGCCGTTTCTGCTCTAGCTGTTTCGACTATGTGGTCGATGCAGAAGAACTGTTGACCAGCCTACAACTGGTGGATACCAGCAGTGAAAGGAAGCAAGAAGGAGAGAAGAGAAGTGTTTGAGTCATGGGCAGACCTGTCAGCTATTGAATCGCAGGCGGGCGCCCTAACTCTGAATGATACTATGGTACGGAAGGCGCATTTATTCGATGAAAGAGACATTCTGGTAAAGCTGAATTGTAATTTTACCAGAGCGTTTTCTGCTCTGGGGATGTACAGTCAGTTGGGAGTAGAATTACGTTGAAGGTTGCCCAAAAAGGCACGTCAAGCACCGCAGCAGTCATTCCTCGATCTACGGCCGACCCGCCTGCCAGGTCGAAAAAGGCAAAGATCTGCGCAATTCCCACGATGTAGCCGACGCACAATGCTAAGCCTACGCTTCTAAGGGCAGAAAAAAGAAATAGGCTGGAAGCTGCACCACACAATAGGCCAACCAGAGCTCGTCGAATCATTGGTTTTACGGCGGACCGTTTTCTTTCCGGAGTTGTATACGCCCCGAGCGGCAATTTCCTCCGGGGTTTCTGCCTAACTCAATGTCCAGCCGTAGAGGTTATCTCCGGCAGAGATGCTACGCCAGGATAATAAACAATGTCGCTCAGGAGTCTATCGTTCTCTATCATGGTTTTCATGAGATCTTATTCATTACTATTCTAGTGTGATACTGACTGTTGGCGGTCGATCTACTCATACCCCAAACGAGGAAGCCTTATTCCATCCGCATGTTTCTCAGAAGGGTTGCTTTGAACGTCTAACATAGAAGGAACGCGCGTAGTCGCGTGCCTCTTGTTCTCCAGACAGAGCTCGTCAGCCATGACGACGACTTTCTGCAGGGCTACCATCTACTGAGTTTTTCGACCTCTGGACAGCTAACCGCCCCGCCCGAGTGCCTGGAATACCTTGTGCCAAATTAGTCCCGTAACGAGCCATAATACTACGTTGGCCAGCCAGCTCA
>Ga0207684_10004950_pt1 | contig 12432 bp, 15 predicted proteins | sample KBSK5501metaG_FD_184342 | JGI IMG/M metagenome (GOLD analysis project Ga0207684, IMG submission 184342) | Corn, switchgrass and miscanthus rhizosphere microbial communities from Kellogg Biological Station, Michigan, USA - KBS K5-50-1 metaG... | ecosystem: Host-associated > Plants > Roots >...
GTGGTGGCCCATCCCGTCGTGGGAAGTTCCCGCGGGTGTCCGGTTCGACGTGCCGCGCCGCAATCAGGGCCAGATCGTGGAGGTCAGCTTCGGCACGTTCGGCCGCGCCGAAGCAGACAGCATCGACCCTTACATGCGCGTGACGGACCACAGTGACGGCCAGCGCCGCACCTACAAACGGCGGTCGATCTAGCATCTCGACTCCCGCCCCACGTCGAAGACTCGGCTCGGGATTACCGGGTCCATGCGACCTACGGCCCCGAGCCGAGCCAGTGCATCCACTGCGGCAAGGGCACGCTGTTCGTCGGGAAACTCTACAAGCACGGCACTCGTGAGCAACTGCTGATGGACCCAAAATGACCACTAACCTATAACTCGAAAGGAAAAGACCGATGAAAAAGACCATTCAGAAGACCGTCAGGGAACTGGAGTCTCTGTGCAAGGAACTGGAGCAGACCGTGAGGGAACACAACGGCATGACTCACCATGCCGAGCAAACCGAGTGGGGTATCGCCGCGTATCACACTGGCCGCGGTATTTGGATCTTGCGCGACTGCGACGGCGAAGTGTGGGCTTCCGGTGGCGCTGCTGAGGTTCTAGCGCAGCGCGACTCCCTCAAGGCACAGCTGGCCAAACTGACCGACGAGTGTCATTGCGACGACGAAACCGACCGTGAATAACCTGCTCACCGGCTGCCAAGCCGCCGCCCAACTCGGCCTGTCGCGGAAGCGCGAAAGAACTAAAAAGCTACCTGGGAGCGCTTCCGAGGTTCCGCTCAAACATAACAGACTTCCGACGTTTTCTTTCCCTTCCAGCGCTCAAGAGTAAGCGCTGGAAGGGAATTTTTTTTGCGCATTAACGCAACGTGCCTTGCTGTACAGTATCGCCGACGATACCATACGCTGAGTGTTTCTAGACCAGTGTGGTTGATCTTTGAAAAGGAGGGTAAGCAAATGGCCAAAACCATTCACACCGATTGCGGTGCCGCCGCGATGGAGGAGTTTGGTTTCAAGCCGGTTTCGCTCGGCCGTCCAGGGTCGCCTACGCCTGGGCGGATCGCCGACAGGCTGGCAGACATCTTGGTCGACCTTGACATCGCGATTGAGCGAGGGGATTTGGGGATGATCTGTGAGGCGATGAACACCGCTAAACGACTTCGCACCGCTCTTGACAGGTGGGATTGCGAGATCAATCATCACCATTGAGCAACCTCATCCTTCTGGCCCATGTAGCTGTAACTACGGCGTAACGCCGTGGGCGAGCAGTAACTAACCCAGCGAGGACTTCGCACAAGGCGAATTGCTCCGCTGGGGCCAGTGTCGATCTGAGCGCAGCGCTCCGCGGAATTTAACTCTTCCGCGTCGCGCCGCCCAGATCGACAACCTTCCGCACTTCACCTGTGCGGATAGTGCGGGGCCAGAAGGATGAGTCTCTTCACCCTGACAGGGCAGGCACGCCAGCTGCCCGCCAGGGTGTTCTTTACCACTGGCGAAAAAGGAAGTGTCTCAATGATCTACAATCGCGGAGGAAAAGAGTTGTATATTCGGGGGGTGTGCGGGAAACACTCCCGCCTTGCCGGGGCACCGCCAGCGTACCTGTTCCAGGTTGGGAGTGCTGGGGTAAGCCCAGGGTATTGGTATGAATGGTCATGGTGCCTGCAAGCAGACGGCGGCGCAGCAGAGCTTTTGGAAGCATTTACTGACGCGCCTGCCACCCCGTTGTTGGCGGATGAACTGGGCTTGGCTATTCAGTCAGCGAACGAACACAGCAAAGAAAGGATGAAATCATGAGCAGAAACACAATCCTAGATCGGCTGGAAGAGGCTCTGCAAAGTGTCACGCCAGGAGAACCGGCATCGCTGGAAATCCTGTGTCTGGCCAGCATCGCGTACAGCCTCGGGCAGCTGGTGCGTTTGATGGATCGGCACAACGCCATACTCGGCGATGTCGAAACGTCGCTTGGGCAGATCAACGAGATTCTCGACATCCGTATGACGAAGGGAGCGTAACACATGCAAACAATGGAAGAGATCAGAGACAGTTTGATTGCTACGCTTCAGGGCCATGAAAAGGCCGCTCACCAGGGGGAGAAGTGCCCGCTGAACACTCTGGATGCGCTGGCCTATCTCTGCCACTGCGCAGGCATCAGGCCCGGCATGGTGAGCTTGCTCGCCGAACATATCAGGGTGTACGACCGGAACTGCCAATGCAGATTCGCCGGCAGACTGGACGGGCTAGAGCTACCCTGGGACGGTGTGCATCGGCACGCGAAGCACACCGACGAGTAACCAGCACACAGAGCAACACAACAACAGAGACAGGGCCGCGAGGCCAAGCAAGCCCGCCGCTCTGTCTCTGTGTTAGCTTCCTCGACCGATACCAATTCCAGAAAGGAGCGAAGAAAAACCATGCGTAAACATAAGTGCCTGGTTTGCGGTCTTGTTCCGGTCGCCAGCCAATCAACTTCATGTGCCGACTGCATTGCACTGATGAGACAGATCAGAGATGCGCACGGAGCGATCTGCCGTGACGAGGACAACAACAACGTTCAGCTAACAGCCGCGCAGCAAGATGAGCGCGAGGCCCGCATTGTCGCTCATGAAGAGCGCGTGCAAGCGTACTTACAACTGCATCCCGTTCACCGATTCCAATACTCACCCCCGAAAGGACAACCCAGCAATGGCAAAGAAGCGAACCGATCCGCTGCTCGTAAAGCTGCTGGACGATCAGCAGCGCGAACTCCGCAAGTTTGAAGCGTGTGTAGCCAAGTTGCTCCGCGCAGCTAACAAACTCGCCGCACAGCGGAAGGTGTGCAAGCGGGTCGCTAGGCGGATTCAGAACCGCGAGGAAGACCTAGAACGACTGAGATTGACTCCGCAACCACCCATTGAGCCTGAAGATGTGCAGGGGCCGTTCTAGGGACACAGAAAGGTTTTCCTGACAAGTCACACACAACCACACCAAACCACATCCAACAAAAGGGGCCGGGAGCGCTGCATAAGCTCCCGGCCCTTGCCGCTTCCATGCGACGACCAGCACAGGTGAGACTCACACCACCACAACGCCGCCCGTTGTGGATTGTTGTTCGTCGTAACGGAGAACGAAGCTCGTGCCGTCCCCCGCAACGTTGACGTTGATCGGTGCCGCGAACCGCTCCGCGAACAACACATTGTTGGTTGTGCTGTCCAGCACTGCGTACCCAAAGATTTGCTCAGGCGTAGGTGTGCCTGTCGCAATGAAGGTTTGATTCCCGGACAACATTTCCACGGTCAGTTGAGGATTGACCAAAGGATTGCTGAAAGCCTGGGCAGTCTTGCGAGCGTACCCACTGTAGGCCGATTCATTGCCCACGGTCTTGACGGTCGCTGCAACGAGCATATCGGCATCAGACAGAAAGACTTTTGTGGTCAGAATCACCATCGCATTCAAGCTGGCCGCTTTGATGGCAGCGAGGTCCAGCATGCGCTGGGCGCGGTTGATGTACATAACAAAAGCTCCTTTCAAGAGCGCTACTCAGTCAAGGCCGCTGCTGACTGAGGCGAGGGAAGGTTGATCTCCGGGACAAAAGCCACGGTATCGCCCAGCGCCGCAATGTTGATAGGTCCCGGGAAATTGTGAATGCCTTTGAGGGTAGTCACGCCAGCATCCACAAGAGCGTACCCGAAAATTTGCTCAAACGGTGCGCTGCCGTTGCTCGGCACATTGACGAGTGGCGCCGCGCTCTTGGCGATGCCATCCGGCCCGAAGAACGGCGTTCCAAACGTCACGCCCGCGACGCGCGCGTAACCTCCGTAGTCCGCTTCGTTGGCAACGTCAATGACGTTGGCGAGTGTGGTACTCTCATCCTCCGCAAGCAACGTCTTGAGAAGAATGATAGTCGTAGTTGTGTACTCGGCTGCAATCACAGCAGCGAGGTTCGCCGCCCATGCAACCCGGTTAGTGATAATCAAAGTAACCCCCTTTCAGGTGGTTAGTGTTAATGACAAGTCAGGGTCAGTCGATCCTATCCCATGCGTCAGAGTAGGCTTTTGAGTAAGCTCCTCTGAAGGGACCGCAACAACGGGATTCCCCGCGAGGGGTGGTAGGCTGAGGGCCAATCTGTCCCAGCGGTACTCCATCCAACCACCAAGAAGCTTGCCCACAGCGTTTCTGCCCTGTGTACCTCCCTGGCTTTTTGCCGTTGGACCACGCTTTCGGGGTGAGTTGTTCACCCGGCCCAGGTGGATTGAACTTCAGATCGAAGTAGTTAGATGAGCGGAACACGCTGTCTCCGCTCATGAACTTGGCACTGGAATCACAAAAGAACCAACGCACCTTTTGAAGGACCGTCGCTTCTGCATCGAGCGCCATGTAGGCAGTATAGGCGCTCCTGATGTAATCGACACACATTCCGCAAGGGTTTATCGGACTGTGTACCGGTTGCTCCGGCGACCACGATCCGCGCCGAAAGGGCGCCCCACCTTGCGCCCGCCATCATCCCAGATTTTGTAAGAAGTCACATCATCCAGGGTGAATCCCCAGGTGTAGGCCACGCCCGTACCACTGACCCAGGGGCCAGTATTGAACGCTCCCACAATCTTGATATCAGGCGAGACACTGCCGGCATCTCCCTTCCACAGGCCATTGATGCCTCTGTCACCCTTAGCGCCCTTGATCCTGATGATCCGCGCGCCCGCCATGAGCAGCGCCCAATTTGGCGCGCTTACTGTAATGCTCACGGTCTGGGTTGAACTGGTAACGGCAAGGATAGCAGAGGGATTCGTAAGCACCTGGCGATGAATGCCCATGACAAACCTACCCGGACTGGCGCTTGCCCCGGTGATAAAGTCCATGTAGGCTTTCAGCGCCGCCACGCCAGGGGCAGACATTCCCGCAATGGCAGTCCCACCCGTATCGTTTTCACTCAGGCCACGGATGAGGAGCGAGCGCCTGTACCCATCCGCGACATTCAAGCGCACCTCAACGCCGCTGCGCAGGTCGTCAGGCTGTCCGGCGCGCGTCCCGGCTCCCTGGGTGGTGGTGTACTCAATACCATCGCTAATGCGGGGGTGATCCACATCATTGACTCTGACAAAAGTGCAAGCTGCTGGCGGACAAAGGATGCCCCTGCGCAACAGCACAATCTGCGGGGCAAGCGTGAGCAACGCACTGACCGAAGCGTGCTTGTTGGAGTAGATAGTCTCACTCCAACCTTGCTTGCCCGACTCAAAGAACATGGTCAGTTTCAGGTTCGGATTCGCCACAATCGTTCCTCCCACAAAAAAACCGATAGGTAAGCTCGCCGGGTCAACAGGCCCTGGCGGTATGGGTGTAAAGGGATGAATCGCGTAGGAAAGCGGTTGAAGGGCATACATGCCGTGCGCTGCCGTGTCGAGCAGGTCCGGGTTAGCATACCCTGTTTCGCCCTTAAATGGAAGCTGTCCACGAGTTACACCGAAAAGAAGTGTTTGGTATGCCTCCATCAAGTGCCCAAACACAGAAGGAGAGTTAAAGAGGTTGTAAATCGTCTCTGTCAGGTCTAGGTTGGGTGGCAGACTCACCACGCCAGGAGCAGACAGCCCCACTTCTTCGCCTGCATGTCTGTACTCTCCCGTTGAGGGCAGCGCGAACGGCACTGGCCAGAACTTAGCGGTTCCCGTCCAGGTGGTAGGGGGGACTCCTGGCACAGGGTCACCCACGTTTTGCAGCTGGACTAACTCGCCAGTGTGCCACAATTGCGTATAAACTGAGTCACCTACTCTGGGAGTACCGAATACAAAGCATCTTAGCTTCATCCCTGTTTCGTTGCTCAGTCGTCTCCCCACCAGTTGCGCGAGCGCCCCGCCCAGGCTATGCCCGACGCACACCAGCATTCGCCCCGCCTTCCGATCTGTGACCGTCTGGCGGATGTCGGCTAACAACAGTTGCGCTGACACCCCGAAGTATGTCAACACCTGCCCGGTCCACTCCGGGAATTCTTGCTGTTCCGACACCAGCACTTCAGAGAGCAACTGCAGCGCGTTCTCGGTGCCTGAAATAACAACAATAACGTGTTGAGATGTAATACCGATCCGGCATCGGCTGAAGAAAGGAGAAGGAGCAGGAAATTCAAACGTCTCTGAGCAACCAATTGCGGACCACAACTCTTGAGAATGCGTGTCGTCAGTGTAGTAAACCGCCGACGACAACAGACCGGCTGTATACAGGTCTAGCGGGTCTTTCCCACGATCAAACGGCACGCTTGCGGTCACAAAAATACACACCTAATATTGCGAGAAATCACAAAAAAAGGCGCTCCCCAAAAGGGGAGCGCCCCGACACACAATCCCCTTACTCTGCTGAGCATAACTCAGCAAGTGAAGTTGTGCAAGTCTAACCCATAACGGTACTTGCTGTGATTGCGTGTCACAAGCGAGCATAGTGGGGGGATACCCCCCACACCCCCTTACCGTTCCTCTCCTCTTTTCCGGCGCAGTCGGAATGAGGCCGAACGGGGTAGCCAGGGGATTTTGACACCATGAGCGACAGCGAGGGCCAGCGCCGCCTGAAACACTGTTACATGGCGAGACTGTGCTACTAGGTCGAACTGATCGCCATAACGCTTGCAGCTATGGCAGTACCACTTATCGCCAGAGATAGCTAACGAGCGTGAGCGGTGATTCCGCGAACCATGTACGGGGCAAGGGCCGCGTAGCTCGCCGCCGTAGTCGCTCACCGGCTGCCAGTTGAGAGACTCCAGGGCCTTGCTCATGGGGACCAACTGTTTCAGGGCGAAGAAATTAATAGCAGGCATTGTGTGTGTTTCTCCGAATAGAGAAGAGGAACGGTAAGGGGGGTGTGGGGGGGCTTTGCCCCACCCACACCTAACAATTGGCACGGAAGTTGCTAATGGGGCAAAACCCCGTAATTAGGCGCGTGGGTTGCCAAGCACGGGCCTGGCAACCCACGCCAGGTTGTGGGGGGGGGTCGAAATCTTAAACCTAAGTACGCAAAGGCATTTAGGTAAAATTTCGTGGATTGCCAAGGCTTGGCAATCCACGCGTGGATTGCCAAGGGTGGCAATGCACGCGCCAGGATCAAGGATTCGAGGGTTTTGGAAAATTTCATCAAAAACTTTCTCCCGTTTTTGGCCAACCTTCTTGGGGCTTGACCCAGGCGATGTAGCGAGCGGTGTTCGCGCCCCTGGCGCTCGAAACCACCCCCAACTCTTTCTTGGCGCGGTTCATGGTGCGCTGGGAAACACCAGCTGCTTCACCAGCCGAGAACATTTCGCGCGAGGGACGCTCGCCATCATTGAGAAGGTCGATGATTAGTTCCTTGCCCTGAGCCAGTACGCTGGCCTCTACCGCGTCAACGGCCAGCCCAAAGACATCGTTAGCTGTAACCCCGCATTCACCCTTCCAGCTGACGACCGGCTCGCCGTCGCGGTCTTCAATGACAAAGCCTAGCGAGGGCACACGCTTGCCCTTTGAGGGTTTCAGGTCCGCCAGGATGCGCAGGCCGGCGTCGTTCGGATCGCGCCCGACAATCAGGGCTGAGCGCGGCGCGTTCACCCACTCTTTGTTGCCCGCTACCTGATCGAGCGCCGAACCAGAGCCGCCTTTGCGGGGGTGTTTCACAAACAGGACCGACGCATTTGCCGCGTGCGCCATGTCGATTAAGCTCTGGACTACCTCCCGCGCGGTGAAACCGGAATCTTCCGCCATGCCAGCATCAAGGAAGCTGCCTATGGGGTCGATGAAAACGAAGCGCGCCCCGACTGCGCGACAGTAATCGCCCAGCGCTTGCGATCCAGACGGAAAGCGAATCCGTTTAGGGCAGATGCCCGCTGCCGTCCAGCCTGGGAACTGGACTGACATTAGCACTGCGCCCGCTGCCTTTAAGCGGGGCCGTACATCACGCGCTGGGTGTTCTTCGGCACAGAGCCAGAGCACGCTACCCTGTGGGGTCGATTGTTGTCCAGGGAGGGGTTGTCCGGTGGTCACACAGGCCGCAATTTCCGTGGCCAGCACGCTCTTGCCGACAGAGGTTTCGCCTGTGAGTACAGATGCTTGGCCCAGGTTGATGCGCCCCGCCCACATGGGCGCAAGCGGGATATCCGTTAGCTCCTGGGCCGAAATAGACAGGAAAACCGCCCCATTCACTACCACTTCGCCGTTTGCGCTCGGCTTGGGTGCGCGGGGCTTGCGCTGTCTGGGTTTGGGTTTGGGTGTCTTTTTTGGCATGTTCTCCTCATGGTTAGAGCGCGAATTTCACAATCACGGTGTTCGATAGGTTGGCCAGAACAGATGGCCGAGAACCAATCCAACAATCAAGGGCAGGGCAGGAAACCTCCGCGACCAGTCCTGAATAATCTCGCTCACCGAGCTAAGCTGCGGGGTTGTATAAGCTGCGTAGGTGTCCCACACCAGGACGGCCATGAACGACACCAGCAACAGCGCAGCCACAGCGCTAGATCCTGCATTACTATGAGTACCTGAAGAATCCATAACTAACCCCTTCTATAAGAAAACATGGATAGTAACTTACTACTCTGTTATTGCTAATACTCTTTGTTAGAGTATAAGTAATACAATCAACCCAAAGAAGATATGAGTAAGAACACATCAACAGAGCCAGTGAGCAGATTATTTTGAGTCGCTCCACTGAGATTGAGTTGCGCGGTCACGTTTTGCGTAGCTGACATGCTGGCGTTGTAAAGGGTGGTGTCGCTGCCAGCAGAGCGAATAGCTGCGCCGGGATTAGGCGATTGCCGCACATTGTAGCCCGCGATGAAGTCCGAAAAAGCCGTTGATGTCACCCCCACGTTGATTGTTGCAAGGGCTAAACCGACTGCCGTATATTGAGCGGTTTGGAAGCACATCCCACCCTCGACTGCGGTCGCGTGAACTACGGCTTTCGCCGGCAACACACAAAGAGTAATGTTCGACTGGCCGCTTGATCCAGGCCAGATTGTGTACGGTAAAGTGAACTTGAACCAGCGCGGTGTGCCGGTAACTCCGGTAAGGGTTGCTCCGACAGTGGTAGCGACAGTGGCGGGAAGGTCTGCCGGGTCAATGGCTCGAAACGTCGGCGTAGCAGCAGCGCCCGAAGTAGGGCCAGCAAGCACAAGGTTAGCGGATTGATTGGCGAGTGTGCCTGTGAATGTACCTGCCCCAACAATCGGTGATCCCGCCCACGAGATAATGCTGGGGCCGGTGATCGCCACGGATGTTACGCTCCCTGTCGCTGCATTCACCCACTTCAGGCCCGTTGCTTGTGTACTGTCCGCTGAAAGCACCTGTCCGTCAGTCCCGACGCCCAGGCGGGCTAGCACCGTTGAGAATGTCAGCACATCGCCTTTGGTTGTGAGTCCAACATCCGCAGCAACAATTTGCCGAAACGTCGGCGCAGCTGCCCCGCCCGATGTGGGGCCGCTCAAAAAGGTGTTGGCGGTCTGGTTAGCCACATCCGCAGCAACAATTTGCCGAAACGTCGGCGCAGCTGCCCCGCCCGACGCGGGGCCAGCAAGCACAAGATTGGCGCTCTGATTGGCGAGCGTGCCGGTGAACGTGCCCGCTCCTGTGATCGGCGAACCGCTCCAGGTGATAATGCTGGGGCCAGTGATCGCCACTGATGTTACGGTGCCTGTGGTGGGTGTGGCCCACTTAATCCCCGGTCCTGCGAGCGAGTCTGCTGTAAGCACCTGTCCGTCAGAGCCAACAGCAAGAACGTCAAGGGCAGTGTCGAAGGTGAGCAAATCGCCCTTCACACGCATATCAATGTCCTCGCCGTCAATCTCCCTGAAAGTAGGGACGGCTGCGCCGCCGGTGGTAGCGCTGGCAAGGAACCGATTCGCAAGCTGGGTGTTGAGCGCTCCCGTGAACGTGCCAGCGACGGTGATCGGTGAACCAGTCCAGGTAACTATGCTGGGGCCAGTGATCGCCACTGATGTTACCGTCCCGCCGCCGCCAGCAATGGCGTTGTCTGTCAGGGCCGTGACTCGCCCGTCCGCGTCAATCGACACCGTGGGCGAGCGCGTAGCGCTGCCCTTTGTGTTCACGGTCAAGCCAGGAGCGGCGAGGGTGGGATTCGGGTAGGTGCCAGTGAGAACTCCCCCCGCCGCGTCGCCGGCGAACATGACTCTGCGCCAATCAGCTAAGCCTGGCGGTCCCTCAATGCAGTACCAGAGGGTTTCAACGACCGTGTTAAACCACCAGTTACCCTGATCGAAAAACTGGCCGATTCCGGCAGTGTCAACCCTGTCATTTTGCGGGGTGGGAATCCCTAAACCGCGAAAGCCGAAGAAAGTGCTGAGAAAGTCGCGCCCATCCCCAGCGGTGATATCGCCAGTGTCGTTGTCGGCCCACAGAGCGATTAGCTGAGCTTTTGTCCGCACCGTGTCTGCCATGATGATTACTCCTCTGTGAGGTCTCTGCCAGATGCCATGTGCCACGCACCAGCACGCCACACCTGGCGAAGCACATAGTAGAGCGGGTCCGAGTGTCGAGCGTCTTTGTTAAGCTCCCTCATCACGCGCTCTGCGCTAGCGCGGTTGGTGCGCGTACAAACGAGTGTGTCCCGGCTCTTTTGCCGATTGTACAGGAAAACCCCGTACCGGGAGCGGTTCGGCCTATCAATGGGGGGTTTTGGGCAGCAGGGCATGAGGTTCTCCTTTTGTGGGCGGTGGTGTGGGTGTGAATCAATCTGTGTGCCGTGGCAAATCTTCTGGCGCGATCGGTCTAAATTCAGGCGCGGCGCTACTCCCGCTGGTTGTGCCCAAAACTTCGTTGTCGGTTGCGCGATGATAGCGAATGCGGGCTTTATGCTCTAACGCACGACGCGCCAGAATCAACCAATCGCGCTTGTCTCTTTCAGCGAAAGACACGATCTTCCCGGCGTTCCACCTGTCAGGGGCGTGCAGGGCCATGTCAGCGAGCTTACTCTGCTGCGCAAACCAGCGCCTCCGTACAGAGCTTAAACGAGTGGCAAGGGGGCCAGACTCGGTGAGCAGTTCTCCCCCTGGCGGGATATTGCCGTTGTCCTGGCACAGGGGCAAGAGACAGAGCTTCCCTGCCCCTTTCAAATCGACCAACCCGACTACGCTGTCTAAGAACACGGCTAGTTCGCACTGGCGAGCAACGGCAGCAGCTTCACATAGGTGTTGTTCGTCTAGCCAGTCCGCAATAAGAGCTATCCAGCGAGGATGCTTCTCAGGGGCCATGTGCTTCAGAGGTTGGGACATCGCGGTTAGGTCTGGGTGTGCTTGCATGAGTGGCTCCTAAAGGGGATAACTTGATCTGGCAGTAGTATATCGCGGACGATACCATATGCAACATGGAGAAAAGACTAACTACCACTGAGGTCGCTCGCTTGTTGGGGGTAACTCCTATGCGTGTGCGCCAGATGATCCAGCGAAAACAGCTTTCAGCCAAGCTAATCGGAGTGCAATACTTCGTCAGCGAAGAGAACGCGCGCAAGGCTAGGCGCAGGCGAAAGACTCCAGGGAGAGTGCCGCGCAAGCGCTCCGCTCGCCGAGCTGCGCGGCCGAGCGTAAAGTCTGGCGTGAGATGCCAGCACAGTTAAATTAACCCGTCTCTGAGCAACCCCACCCTTCCCAGCTGGGCGAGCGACTACGCTTCTCCCTCGCTCACGAGCGCTGTATCAATCCGGCGCTCACCAGCTGGGAATCTTCTCTTTCTCTTCCCACCACTGAACACTTCACCAGCTTGCATTATGGTGTCGTGGCCGATACCATACTAGCTCGGTTGGTTCTTTGAAAACTTGGGATGGGCCAGAACGGGCGGGAGTGTTTCCCGCGCGGCCGCGCCCGTCCAGTGTAAGAGAAAGGATGTTTCCATGTCAGCACAGAAGTTTTCGCTCGCGAAGCAACAGGAAGCATTTACAAAACATATCCTGCCGATTGTTTGTAATGCTTGTCGCAAATGGTTTGTTTGCTGCTGTTGCGAAGCTGACAGGCAAGACCTGATAGCGGAAGCGAGTTTTCGGGCTTGGCGAATGGCGCTCAACGAATGGAAGAGGGGGGAAAACCCGGTCAAGTGGGTAGCGCTCATTGCGGCCCGCTGTGCGTCAGAAAGCCTTGGAGCTGTGATAAGCTTAAAAAGAATATTGGGCAATTCCGCCGGCGGACACGGCGCCCAGGGCGCAACGCACGCCCCGTCTAAAGACGGTAAGGGAGGAATGACAGACAGGCGCAAAATGCTGAAAGCGGAAGTGTTCAAAAACCGTTTGCCCTCCCTGGTCATGACCGTAATTGCGGATAGGCGACAAAGTTCGCCAGCTGACAATGCTGCAATTGCAATCGACTTCGCGGAATGGATGACGACAACTCTTCCGCGCGAGCGCGTGATGGTGAAAGCATACCTTAACGGCTCAAGCCAAGAGGATGTTAGCCGTATGCTTCGCTTGGGCCGTAACACGGTCAGTTATCATCGTGGGCGTATGAGACAATCTT
>Ga0207684_10004953_pt1 | contig 12423 bp, 7 predicted proteins | sample KBSK5501metaG_FD_184342 | JGI IMG/M metagenome (GOLD analysis project Ga0207684, IMG submission 184342) | Corn, switchgrass and miscanthus rhizosphere microbial communities from Kellogg Biological Station, Michigan, USA - KBS K5-50-1 metaG... | ecosystem: Host-associated > Plants > Roots >...
GGCTTTGGCATACCTTTCGGAACTCACCACCATGTCATGTTGCAGATGAACGCAAGCTTTCGGCGGCCCGGTGCTGCCGGAAGAGTAGAGCCAAAAGGCAGCATCGTCCCTGCCAGTCGACTCTGCCTGGAGCACGGAAGAACTGTCTTGCGCCAGTTTTTCGAACGACAGGGTGCCTGACCGAGGCTCGCCACCCACCACGATGATGGTTTCGAGATAGCGCAATTGCTGTTTAGGAATCGCCTCAATAGCAGCCACCAATGAGTCACTGACAATCGCCACTCGCGCTCGTGAGTTGTTGAGCAGGTATTCGTAGTCCGCGGATTTCAGTAGCGTGTTTACCGGAACCGGGACTGCTCCAATCTTGATGGCACCGAAGAGGCTAGCGGCAAACTCCGGCGAATCCAACAGGAGCAAGAACACACGCTCCTCGATGCGTACGCCTAACGTTCGCAGCCCGTTCCCGACCTGGTTCACGCGCTCAAAAAGCTGGCGATAGGTAACATGAACCTCTCCGCATTGGATTGCTACTTTATCGGCGCGGCCATCTTGAATATGGCGGTCTACGAAGTAGGAAGCGGCGTTGAATTCATCCGGAAGACATATCGGAGCAACGGAACTCATAGCCCTAATCACCTTTGCGGAAACTGCGGCTGCTCTCATCTCAGAGACGATTTCACCCGATGAGAGTCTTTGCGCTCATTTGGGATAAAGAGCCTGTAGGCGTCAGTTAGTCTCTAGTAGCCTCTTTCACGATCCGGGCAGCGCTTGGCGGAAGTCCAGTGATTTCTTAGCCTTTGGCCGTGTCGCAAGCTTTTTGATGGCTTCGCCATGCTCTACAGTATCCGACGTAATTATTGCCAAATTCAATATATTGTCTGGCCTGTGGATTTCAAACTGATTCCATGAAGGCGTCGGCTCCCTCGAACTGAGTTTCCAGTGAGCCGACAAACCGGCCATCAAGTAAGCTATACTGCTTTCCCCATTCACATCGAAGAGACCGTAATGAAGCGAATGATCCTCGCCGTTGTCCTGGTTGTTTCGGTGCAAGCGGCTGCTCAAACCAGTTCCGCTCCGACCGCTTCGTCCAATCCGAAGGTAAGGGCAATCACTGGATTCGTGCGGCTGGACCGAGCAACGTACCAAAAGCAAATTGCTGATGCCCTCGTCGTGTTGCGAAGAGTAAAGGCCGAATTTGAATCCTCTGGTTACGGAGTAGAGACTGTGCGCCTGACGACGCAACCACTGGCGGAACTCGTCGCCGGCATGTCTGAGGAGCAGGCGTTGGCCTTCCTTGCGCAGCTTGATGAACTTTCTGTAAAGGAGAATTTCCTGCCGAACGTTGGGCCGGGGATGCTGCGCGACACTGATGATCCTGCCGTGATGCACCTCCTCGAAAGAGCGCTCTCGACTCTTCCCAACATCGAGGCCAGCACAATCATCGCCGACGAATCTGGAATTCATTGGAGAACAATTCGTCGCACCGCCGCACTCGTGAAGTATGTCAGCGAGCACAGTCCACGAAGCCAGGGAACTTTCAACTTCACGACTACGGCCATGCTGAAGCCGTTTACTCCATTCTTCCCGGGTTCTTATCACACCGGCGCTGGCAGACAGTTCGCCATCGGTTTTGAAGGAGCTAACGTCGTGGGCGACATCTTCGCCAAAGATAAGGGAAACGCGGACACTGCCATTGCCGACCTTACCGCTGCCCTCACAAAACATGCATCAGTGGCCGCGGCGGTCGGTAAGAAGGTTGCAGCGGAGACTGGATGGGCCTATCTGGGGGTCGACCCTACTCCCGCACCTTTGGGCGATGTGTCCATAGGGGCGGCCATCGAAGCTTTCACTGGCGCAAAGTTCGGCTCCAGCGGGACCCTCACTGCGGCCAGGATCATCACCGCCGCCGTAAAAGCCGTACCAGAGAAACAAGTCGGCTACTCCGGATTGATGGTGCCCGTGATGGAGGACAAGATTTTGGCACAGCGGTGGGCCGAGTCGACTTACAACCTAGACTCATTGCTTGCCTATTCGGCAGTTTGCGGCACTGGTTTGGATACGATTCCTCTCCCGGGGAACATCAGTTGGGAGCAGATTGAGCGCATTTTCGGTGACGTGGCCTCGCTCGCAACGAAATGGAACAAGCCCCTCTCGGCGCGACTTCAGCCCATTCGGGACAAGAAGCCGGGTGATCAGACCGATTTTCAGGATCCGTTTCTCTTTAACACCACGTTGCACCCTTTGCCGTAGTTGTTGCCGCTTCATTTATGGCATTGCCGCATCCGGTGCTTGCGCACCGATGGCTGGTGGATAACAACTCGGAACTAATGTCTTCGAATGAGTACCGACGCCCTAATGTGAACTGATTGCCGGATCCATCGCGCCACAAGGGGTACGTTGCCGATCATAATTAAGATAAGCTCTAGGCCGACGTTTAGGCGAACATCGGGCGCTGGACACAGAATGGTCACAAAGCTGTGGCCACCTTGACGAGTTAAGTCATTGACCAACAAGGGGGATAGGCTGGTTGAATCCCTGAAAAGGCTGCGCTCTACCACTGTCCCTAAGTCAAAGCGATTCAGTTGTGAACGAGAATTGAAATGCGAGAAAAGTCTGTCCGGCGCCGGAAGGCCGGGGGCACATCGGGGACACACAACCTTGCCACCCGTCTTCTTGCCGAATCGGTATTCGGTTTGGTCTTGCGCCAGGGCTGACCGGTTTTTAAGTGCTGATCCGATTCGCCAGATTCTAAAGGAGTTCTGGAATTTGAACCGGAGTGCGTCAGTATCTACTTGAAAGATCGAAAATCGATAGGAATTAGTTCTGTGTCGGTGTTCACAAAATCCTGCAACCAAGTTTCGCCCCCTGCATCAAATCCGCCAATATCTCAAATCGGAAGCGCCGGCGAATTTCCAGCCGGCGTAAGACCTCGAACCTCCTAGCCTAGTTTTGGAGTTCGGATGGTGTGCGGTAGCAAGTCCGAAGTGATGGGGAGGGTTTTTCATGCCGCCTTACCCAGTGCCCCGCCCCCGTCTGCCCCGCTCGGCTCCCAGCCTTTAGATCCCTGCATCCCCTGTAGCCGCACAGTCAAAATTCAAGCTCACTCCGGAGGAACTCATGGCGACGAACCTCGTCCAGATAGAAAATGGTTCGGAAATCAAGCAGCGCCTGGAAGCAGAACGCGCGCGCCTGCGTAAGATTGCCGGACTCGACCAACCTACACATTTCCATCGGCCTGTCGAACGAGCGTTCACGGCCGAAGAGCGCAGTGGCGTCACGATTCTGTTCGGTGGCTTCACCTGGAAGCACGAGGATTTGATCCGCGCTGTCTTCCAGGGATGCGGTTACCGCTGCGAGAAGCTGCCGGTGCCGAATGTCGCTGCCTTTCAGACAGGCAAGGAATTCGGGAATAACGGCCAGTGCAATCCGACCTATTTCACGGTGGGTAACCTGGTCCAGTACCTGCAGTTGCTTGAAAAAGAGGGCTTGCCGCGCAAGCAAATTCTGGACAACTACGTCTTCTTTACAGCGGGGTCATGTGGTCCCTGTCGCTTCGGCATGTATGAGGCCGAATACCGCTTTGCCCTGAAGAATGCCGGTTTTGACGGCTTCCGCGTTCTGCTTTTTAAGGATAGCGATGGAATCAAGGCGGCATCCGGTGAGCCCGGCCTGAAGTTCACTGTCGATTTTGGATTCGGGATGCTGAACGCAATGCACCTGGGCGATGTGATCAATGACCTGATTTACCAGATTCGACCGTATGAGGCCACGCGGGGCGAGACCGACCGTGTCTTCCGTGAGATGGTCGATGGATTGTGCGAGGACTTGAAGAACCGTAAGTCGTATGAGATTGAACAACTTGCGCCGGAATGGGCTAAGCCCAAGTTCAAGAACAACAAGGTCCTTCGGAACACGTTCAACGTGTTCGGGAAATGGCACGAGCACATGTGGGGCAAGGACTACCTGAATGCTCTTCATGCCGCCCGAGAAAAGATGGATTGGATCGAAGTGGACCGCACCCGAGTCAAACCGCTAGTAAAGATCACGGGTGAATTCTGGGCTCAGATCACAGAAGGTGACGGCAACTTCCACATGTTCGATTTTCTGGAACGTGAAGGGGCACAGGTCTTGGTGGAGCCAATTGCGACGTGGGTGGCGTACCTGATGTACCAGGCGAAGGCGCATGCCAAGGCAAAGTGGCCAGTGAATCGTCCGCATCGCAATCCGGAATGGTACGAGGTGAAAAAGCAGTTCGCCAACTACATCGGACTACGCAAGAAACTTTGGGGCATCGGCGCCGGCGAGCGGATGTGGAATTTCTTCTATCACCGCACCATCAGGCAACTGGGAGGCATCACGCATCAGCTTGTGCCTCAACCGGAGCTAGCCGAGATGGCGCATCCTTTTTACAACCAGTTCGCGCGTGGTGGAGAAGGACACCTGGAAGTTGGCAAGAACGTCTATTACACCGTACACAAACTGTGCCACATGGTGCTGGCGCTGAAGCCGTTCGGATGCATGCCGTCCTCGCAGTCCGACGGAGTGCAATCCGCCGTCATCAACAAATTCAAGGACATGATTTTCCTGCCCATCGAAACCTCGGGCGAGGGCGAGGTCAATGCCCACAGCCGCGTCCAAATGGCGCTTGGGGAAGCCAAGGTCAAGGCCAAGACGGAGTTCGAGCAATGCCTGAACTCCACCGGTAAGAGTCTCCAACAGATCCGGGAGTACATCGGGGAACACCCAGAACTGAAGCGGCCGTTCTATCACGTGCCGCACCGTGAGGGAGTCGCGGGCACGGCCGCCCAGTTCATCCTGCACGTCAGCGATCGGATCAATCGGGATACGCGGTTGTGGAAGCGCTCGCGCGTGCCCGCAGCGGCGATACCCGCAACTTCCGGCGACTGAAATGTATTTCACGGTGGGGTCGCTGAGTTTCCGGAGCACAGGGAGTTTTTCTCTCAGCGGCCTCAGCGACCTCCGTTCCGGCCGTAAAAAAGGGCCTGGCACACAACGAACCTTCTGTGAAGAGAAGAGAGGACGTAATGCACGACCATAAGGCGCCGCAGTTAATTCAGATTGCCCCGCTCGAGCCGCAGCTTCCTCCCGTCCAGCGCGTAACGCTTGCGCAAAAACCTCACGATCACGAGACGAAATTTCTGGTAGGGCTCGACGTGGGATCCACCACCGTGAAGGCTGTCGCCGTCGAAGCGGCCAGCGACACAGTGCTGTGGCAGGACTATCAGCGCCACGAAACCAAACAACCGGAGAAGACGCTGGAGTTCCTGAAGCGGATGGAAGGCGATGTCGGCATTAATCCTCGCAACACGCGCATGTTCCTGACAGGCTCCGGCGGAGGCATGATTGCCGACCGGATCGGAGCTAAGTTCGTACAGGAAGTAACGGCCGTGTCGCTGGCCGTGGAAAAGCTTCATCCCGAGGTTTACTCAGTCATCGAACTAGGCGGGCAAGACGCGAAGATTATTGTCTTCAAAGACGATGAAGACACAGGGCGGAAGAAGAAGATCCCGTCCATGAACGACAAGTGTGCCGGTGGGACGGGCGCGGTCATCGATAAGATCAATGCCAAGCTGAAAATTCCCACCGATCTGCTCGCCGAACAGAAATATCACGGAATCAAGCTCCACAAAGTCGCGGGCAAGTGTGGAGTGTTCGCGGAGACCGATATCAACGGCCTGCAAAAGGTCGGCACCCCGTCGGATGAGCTGATGGCGTCTTTGTTCGAGGCGATCGTGCTTCAAAATCTGAGTGTCCTCACGCGCGGCCACACCTTACGGCCACACGTGTTGCTTCTCGGTGGTCCGAACAGCTTCATTCGTGGCATGCGCGAAGCTTGGCAGGCAAATATTCCACGCATGTGGCAGGAGCGAAAAGTCGTCGTGCCCGAGGGTGCCAAACCAGACGAACTTATTAAGGTTCCGCAGAACGCCCAGTACTTCGCTGCTCTGGGCGCTATCGAGTTCGGACGGGCTGAAGATGATTGCGTCGGATGTTATCGCGGTTATCACGATCTCGTTCATTACATCGAATACGGCCGTCAGGAAGAGAAAGCAAAATCCGGCGGCAAAGGTCTGGTCGAGCGCCCCGAAGATCTGCCGGTGTTCAAGGAAGCGTATCGGCGCAAGAAGTTCACGCCCGCGGTTTTCGCTGCAGAAAGTACGGTAGGCGGCTTCATCGGAATCGATGGCGGCTCCACTTCAACCAAAGCGGTGCTGGTCAACGAGAACGGTGACATCCTTTGCAAGGCTTATCAGCTCTCGAACGGCAATCCGATTCAGGACACGATCGAAATGTTCGAGAATCTTCGCGGACAGGTGGAAGCGCAGAAGGCCAAACTGGAAGTGCTGGGCGTGGCGACGACCGGCTATGCCAAGGACATACTGAAGGACGTTCTCCATGCGGATGTGGCGCTGGTTGAGACTGTGGCCCATACCGAGTCTGCGCTCAAGTTCTACGACGATCCGCACGTGATCGTGGATGTGGGCGGGCAGGACATCAAGATCATCATTCTGCACAACGGTCGGGTCAAAGATTTCAAGTTGAACACGCAGTGCTCAGCGGGAAATGGCTACTTTCTGCAATCAACCGCTGAAGGCTTCGGTCTCGGCGTCGAGCAATACGCTGACTTGGCTTTCTCGGCCCAATCCATGCCGGTTTTCGGCTATGGCTGCGCCGTTTTCATGCAGTCCGACATTGTGAACTTCCAACGGCAAGGCTGGCGGGCGGAAGAAATCCTTGCGGGGCTGGCTGCGGTTCTCCCCAAGAACGTTTTCTTGTACGTGGCCAGCATTCCTAATCTTGCTGCGCTCGGTACCCGTTTCGTTCTGCAAGGTGGGACGCAGAACAATATGGCGGTGGTGAAGGCTGAAGTTGACTTCATCAATAACAGCTTCCGGGCCGCTGGCAAGAAACCCGAGATCATTGTCCATGAATTCTGCGGCGAATCAGGCGCAATCGGTGCTGCGGTCGAATCTCTGCGCTTGTGGCGTAATGGCCAGCAGACCACGTTCGTCGGTCTGGATGCTGTCCGCAAAATCGAATACCGCACCACGCGTAATGAATCTACGCGTTGCAATTTCTGCAAGAACAATTGCCTGCGCACCTTCATTGACATTCGCACCATCCCCAAGGACGACATGAGCCTGGTGCCGATCCAGAAAGTCACCAAGGTCCCACTGATGCACGGCGAGCAGCGTCTGATCATCGCCACCTGCGAAAAGGGCTTGGTCGAAGATGTCAACGACATGAAGGACATCAAGGCGGGAATCGACCAAATTAAAGATAAGCATCCGAATTTTGTGGACATCGCAGCGCGCGAAGTCTTCCGCTCGGTTAGCCCCAAGAGCGTGGCTGATGCCATCCCGGTAACAAAGTTCTGGAACAAGGCGGCCAAAGAACGTATCCCGCTCATGGAGAATCGCAAGAAGTTGCGCGTCGGCATTCCGCGGGTCCTGAACATCTACACCTACGCGCCGCTGTTCAACGGATACTTCGAAAGCCTGGGTGTGCAGCCGGAGAACATCATCTACTCCGATTACACCAGTTCCGATCTCTACCGCGCGGGGGCCAGCCGGGGCGCGATTGATCCGTGCTTCCCTGCGAAGATCGGCATTTCACACGTTTACAACCTGATTCAGGAGAAGCATCGCAAGAAGCCGCTCAACGTCATCTTCTTCCCGATGTATGACGTGCTTTCTTCTCCCTTGGTGAAAATTGTGGGCGCGAACGCATGTCCAACGGTGACCGCAACGCCGGAAACGGTGAAGGCTGCATTTACCAAAGAGAACGATGTGTTTGCCGAGCACAACGTGAAGTATCTGGCTCCGGTCTTGAACTTTGCCGATCGCAAACTGTTCGCGCACCAGATGCTGCAGGCGTGGCAGCCGGTTATGGGTTTGTCGGTGGAAGAGAATGACCGTGCAGTCGAGGTCGGCTATAAGGCACTGGAGGATTATGAGGCGAGGATCCGCAAGCGTGCGCGCCAGGTTCTCGACCAACTGGAAGGTGAAGACCGGATCGGAATTGTGATGCTGGGCAGACCGTATCATCACGACCCCGGCCTTAACCACGAAATCATGGAGGAGTTCCAGAAACTGGGCTATCCCATCTTCTCGCAGAACACGCTGCCGCTGGATGAAGACATGCTGGAGCGTCTCTTCGGCGATGAGGTTCGGGCCGGCGTGATCAGCCATCCGCTCGATATCACCGATGCCTGGAAGAATTCTTATTCCTGCAGCACGAACCATAAAATTTGGGCGGCAAAGTTTACCGCTCGACATCCCAATCTGGTAGCGCTCGAAATTTCCAGCTTCAAATGCGGTCACGATGCGCCGATCTATGGCGTGATTGAAGGCATTATCGAGCAGTCCGGGACGCCATACTTCTGCTTCAAGGACCTGGACGAGAACAAACCGTCCGGGTCGATCCGGATCCGCGTGGAAACGATTGACTATTTCCTGCGGCGGTATCGAGAAGAAGTGATCCGCAAGCGGAAAGCATCGGAGGAGATCGAGGCCCAGTTGGCCGCGCTCGAGGCGCAGTTGCTGCGCGAACAACGCGATGGCCAAGCGCTACCAGTGGAGGTCGCAGCCTGGGAGCAGCGGACCCAGGGCATGGCAGCGGACTAGCGCAGCGGGCAAAACGGAATCCTTTCACTGACTTAAGTGAGAAACGAAAGGAAAGAAAAATGGCCACCGTCCCGAAATTTCGCATTGATGTAGACATCCACAACTTGCTCATGCAATCCGCGCCCGGACCTATTCCTGTGCCAGCCAAGGGTCTGACTCTCCCGGAGCCGGTGTTTCCGCAGCATCCAGAGAAGTTGTCCGACCCCGGCCCAGTGACGATTCCCGAGAAACGCAATTGGACCATGCCGCAGGTCTATCACAAGATGAGGGGCTGGCTGTTTCCTTACATCCGCTCGCGGGCGCTTCCTGGAGACTTCCATCCCATCACTTCGTACTTGTTTGTCGAGTACAAATGCAATCTCGACTGCTGGTATTGCTGGGCCTACAACAACAAAGTGAAAGGCATGACCGAGGATGTCGCTCGGCGCTCGGTTGACTGGCTCTACGATCACGGCTGCCGAGTGCTGGCATTGATGGGAGGCGAGCCTCTGCTGCGTCCGCAGTTTGCCCACAAGGTCGTGTACTACGCTGCGAAAAAGGGATTTTGGATTTACATCGGGACCAATGGCCGCCTGCTTCGTCCGGACGTTGCCGATCGGCTGGGGGATGCTGGCGTTTCTGTCTTCAATTTTGCGGTGGATGCCTGGGACGAAAAACCGAGTCTGCCCAAGGCGGTAGTGCCGGTCCGCAAGCATCTGGACCATCTGCTGAAAAAACAATACGTATACGGCTACATGGTCTTCTTCAACCTCAACATTTGCCGCAATAACACGGACGATGTGCGCCAGATCACTGAGTACGCGCATGCCAACCGCATCGCCACCGACTACCATATCAATGAAACGCCCATGCTCGAGCAGGATGATCATTTCAAGCATTTGAGCGACAACCCGACCTACATTCGGCCGGAAGATTGGCCTCAAATCGATTCCCTGGTCGACTGGCTAATCGAAAAGAACAAAGCCGGATACCAAATGGTCAATTCTGTGCAGCGCCTGCAGGAAATCAAGGCGTTCGTACGGATGGCCAGCGGCGCAGACCTGAAGCGGCTCGGGTGGAATGGCGACGGAACCGGAACCAATGGCCATGTCGCGAAGCAGTTGAAGGGAATGGCCGGAATCGTGCAGGACCAAAACGGCGAACTGCACTTCGCCGAATGGAATTGCCGGGCTGGCCAGAACAATGTGATCATCCGCACCGACGGGACGGTAGCGCCGTGTTTCCCCATGTATGCCTCAACCTACGATTGGGGCAACATAGATCAGCACAAATTCGACGCGACCCAGCTGGCGGGTATGAAGAAGACCTGTCAACAACACTGCTTCTCCACCCTTAACCACAACCTCGCGTACTGCTACAACGACGCCCGCGTCATCAAGTTCGTTTGGACAAACCTCATTCGGAACCGGATGAAGGGAGGGGCGAGGAGTTTCGAGGACTAGGACTGCACTGAGGCGGCAAACCGAGAACGCGATTGCCTCGGGAGCCTCTTCTGGCATCGGATCGTCAGAGCCGGCTTGGCCACGAAAGCCTGCTTTTCTGGAGATCGAACAGCCATCTGTTCGATGGGTCCAGGCACCAGGACCAACTATCGTCGTTACAGCGACCACACGTCCAGAATCGTCGAATTTCGCTTTGCGCCAATGATCGGCGAAACCCGGGGCTGCCAGAGAAGTGTTTGCTCATTCCACGGGCCGCCTTGCGCTGAAGAACCGTCTCTTGCCACTTCGCAAAAGTACGGCGCCGGAAATTCGGTTATCATTGATACCTTGGTGTAAAGCAGGAATGAAATTGAGGTCATGCATAATCTGGGTCCTTGGCCTGTTGCTGACGATCGCCTCAGTCGACGCCGTACCCGACCCGCCGGCAGTGAATCCGCGCGCGGTTGGTGTCGATTACATCCTCTGTGACGTGTGTGGCGACGTGCATGAACGCCGGTTGAACTCCGATTCGTCCATCTCTTTGCTCCTTCAAGTCCGCTGGATCGCCTTCACGTCGGCTTACGAACCGAATCTTCCTACTGATCGGATTGTCCTGACAGGATTTGCGACCGATCCCTCTCCGCCACCCGTCTAAAGTCGGCTCAACTCCCATCTCCACTCGTCAGGGCGGAATCGGGACGCTTCCCACGGAAGGCGTTTAGCCCGACGGCGACAGCTATTCCCGAAAACCGAGTGGCACACGAAGCACCCCTGACCGTGTGGAGGCTTGCCGAGTACAACAGGCAGAATTTCCTTAGGCAAGAAAGAGGACCGCGGATGAAGACTTCAGAAATTCTTAGAGCCTGGCGCAAGATTCTTAAAGGGGAGCGGCCCTCTCTTTCCATTGAGATTACTCGCGAATGCCCCCTGCGTTGTCCCGGATGCTACGCCTATGATGACGCGCACTTAGGTGGCGGGATGACTCTGCGAGGTCTCCGCGATCGCAAAGGGCAAGAACTCATAGACGGCGTCCTCGAAATCGTCGACCGACTTAAGCCGTTGCATCTGTCGATTGTCGGAGGCGATCCGCTCGTCCGGTATCGTGAGCTCGAGTTGATGATCCCGCTACTACTCGATCGAGGAATTCACGTCCAGCTTGTCACCAGCGCATTCCGGGCCCTTTCGCCGAGTTGGGCAACGCAGCCCCACATGAACATCGTCGTATCGATTGACGGACTGCAACCGGAGCACGACGTCCGCCGCGCTCCGGCCACCTACGATCGGATCCTGAAGAACATTGTGGGCCAGAAGATCACGATCCACTGCACGATCACTGCTCAAATGATGAAGCAACCCGGCTATTTGACGAAATTTCTGCGGTACTGGACACCCAAGCCCGAGATCCGGAAGGTATGGTTCAGCTTGTTCACGCCGCAAGTCGGAGAACGGTTGCCCGAAATGTTGCAACCCGATCAGCGACAGCGCGCTATCGCCGACATGCTTGCATTGCGAAACGAATTTCCCAAACTGGACATGCCGGAGGGAATGATCCGGCAATTCTCCGCGCCTCCCCGCAGTCCCAAGGAGTGTGTCTTTGCGCTCACCACCCAAACCCTTTCGGCGGACCTGAAAACCAAAATCGTTCCTTGTCAATTCGGCGGAAATCCGGACTGCGGGTCGTGCGGGTGCGTCGCATCGATGGGCTTGGCCGCCATAGCAGAGCACAAGCTGGGTGGCATCATTCCAGTTGGAGCCATCTTCAAAGCCTCAGTCAGAATTGGCCAGATTGGCCGAGCTCGGTCGGAACCGACCGCAGCGCTGCCGCCAGTCGAGGAAGTACTGCGGGTGCTTCGCGAAGAATAAGAAATCTGGAGGAGTGTATGAACACGAATATATCGGCGACCAATCAGGCTGAACTCACATGCCTGCGGGAACTATCCGCACGGATTGGAAACGATCCTCTACTAACGCAGGCGAGCACCGGCAACAGTTCTATCAAGCTCGACGGTGTCCTGTGGATTAAGGCATCGGGCAAATGGATGGCCGATGCCATTCGTGAGGATATCCTGATCCCCTTGGATCTCGCGGATGTCAGGGAACGCGTGAAGCAGAAGGTCGATCCCGCGGATCGGTATTGCGGTGCTTCCATCGAGAGCGCTATGCACGCGATTCTGCCGCACCGGGTCGCTCTTCACGTACATTGCGTGAACACGATCGCCTGGGCGGTACGTCAAGACGCACCGGTTCAACTGCAACGCCAAATGGAAGGCCTACGCTGGCAATGGATCCCGTACGTGCCTTCGGGCCTGCCCCTCGCGCAGGAGATCGAAAAGGTCCTATCTGCCTTCCCGCAC
>Ga0207684_10004954_pt1 | contig 12422 bp, 12 predicted proteins | sample KBSK5501metaG_FD_184342 | JGI IMG/M metagenome (GOLD analysis project Ga0207684, IMG submission 184342) | Corn, switchgrass and miscanthus rhizosphere microbial communities from Kellogg Biological Station, Michigan, USA - KBS K5-50-1 metaG... | ecosystem: Host-associated > Plants > Roots >...
TTTCCCTCATCGACATGCCGCCGGGCCCGGGCCAGGATCTGCCGGGAGTTTGCCACCGAGGTACCGGTGATCTCGGCGATCTCCTTGTGCTCGTAGCCGAAGACCCCGTGCAGCAGGAACACGGCCCGCTCGGCGGGCGACAAGGACTCCAGCACGACAAGGAACGCCATGGACAGGGAATCGGCCATCTCCGCGTGCTCCTCGGGGCCGGGTCCGGTGAGGACCGGCTCGGGCAGCCAGGTGCCCACATAAGACTCCCGGTGTAGCCGGGCCGACCTCAGGTGGTTGAGGGCCAGCCGGGTGGCCGTCGTCGCGAGGTACGCCTTCGGCTCGCTCACCGGGGTTCCCCTGCGAAGGGCCTGGGCCAGCCGGGCGAATGCCTCCTGGGCAATGTCCTCGGCATCGCTGACGCTGCCAGTCATCCGGTAGGCGATGGAAAACAGCAGCGGGCGGTGCTCGGCGTAACCCCCGCCCGCCCCCTTTCCGCCTGCACTTCCCTCGTCAGCCTTCACTCCGCCGACTTCGCCCATTCCGGGAACCCTTCCCGCCAGGACGCGTAACGCGGTGCCCAGCCGAGTTCCCGCTTCGCCTTCGCGTTGGATGATCCCCGGGCCGTGGTCATCTGGGCCGTGAGGAACTCGCCGGCCAGCTGACGGCCGAGCGAGGCGGGTATCTCCTGCGGGGCCTCGGCGCCCAGGCAGCGGGCCAGGAATGGCACCCACTCCGCTGCCGGAGCCGGCTCGTCGTCCACGATGTTGTAGATCCCGGGCGCTCCGCGGGTCACGGCGGCGGCCGCAGCCGCGGCGGCGTCGGTGATCTCGCAGAACGACCAGATGCCGGTGCCGCCGCCGATCACCGGGAACTTGCCTGCCCGCACCGCGCTCAGCGTGCCATTCGCCGCGCCGTGCCCGTAGAACAGGCCGTACCGGAGCACGATCCCTTCCGGCGCCCCGCCCGGCACCGTCTCATCGACATGCCGGATCGCCGCCAGCGTCTGCCGGGCCGAGGCCGGCGGGTCTGGATTGAGGGGATCGTCCTCGGTCTTGACCAGTGTTCCAGCGTACTCATTCGTAAAGCCGGTAAAGCTCTGCGCGATGAACCGGCGGGTCCCGGCCAGCCGCGCCGCCTCCAGCAGGTAGTCCGTTCCCCGGGTCCGCAGCTCATTGGTGACCGCGAACTCCTGGTCAAACCTGCGGAAGTCCTTCGTGGTGCCCAGCGAGGTCATCTGGTGCACGATAACCTCCGGCGCCGCTTTCTGCACCGCTGCCAGTACCGCGTCCCGGTCCAGCCCGTCCATCACGACGGGAACGGCCCCCGCAGCGGCCAGGTCCGCCGACTTGCCCGCGGACCGGGTGCTGGCGGTGACCTGGTGACCGTCCGCGATCAGGGCCGGGATCAGGTGCCGGCCGATCGCGCCGGTGCCACCCGCAACGAACACTCGCATGTCAAGCTCCCTGCCTGATGTGGTAAATCCTTCCAGCACATCAGACACGCCACCCGCCCGCCGCGTGACACCCCACCCGCTGCACGCGGTCCCGGAGCCGGGCAGCCCCGCAGGCCGCATGAGGTGCATTTCGCCTGCCGGGATCCGCAGGCAAACGGTGTCGGCCGTCGGGGCCCTCGGCCTCAGGCCAGGTCGAACTCGCCGTCGTTGACGCCGGCCGTGAAAGCGGTCCACTCGTCCGGGGTGAAGATCAGCGCGGGTCCGTCCGGATTCTTGCTGTCGCGCATGGCGATGACGTGGTCGCTGCCTTCCTTGGAGCCGGGAATGACCGCGATCTCGACGCAGGTGCCGCCGTTCCCGCTGCTGTAGGTGGATTTGCGCCAATCGGCGCCGATCAGGTCCATGTCTCGATTGCCTTCCTCACCAGGTCGATCGAGGCGCGCGGGGCTAGCGCCTCTGCTTTCAGTATGTCGTAGAGCAGAGTGACCCGGGAAACGTCTTCCACGCGTTCCGCTATCTGTCCGGCCAGGGCGTTGTCGAGGTAGGCGACGTCGGCTGATCCGTCGAAGCTGGCGATGACGAAATGGCCAGCCAGACCGGGATGAGCGCCCGCGCCGATCGGGAGGACCTGGAGCATGATCTTCGGCAGCCGGGCCGCCTCTAGAAGGCGATCGATCTGTGCGCGCATCACTCGCCGGCCGCCGACGGGACGCATGAGCACACCCTCGTCGATGATGACCCACAACAGGGGCGGCTTGTCCTTGGTAAGGATCGCCTGCCGGTCCATTCGAGCGCTGACGAGGCGATCGATCTCGTCCTCACCGGACGCGGGATTGGCCGCCGCCAGCACCGCCCGCGCATAGTCCTCCGTCTGCAGCAGCCCGGGGATCAGCAACGGCTCGAACCAGCACAACGAGGTTGCTTCCCGTTCGATCTCCACCCAGTCGCGGAACCACGCCGGATACGCCTCGCTCCTTACGAACGGCTGCAAGCGCGCCAGGAGACCGCCCGTGTCCAGCGCCTCGTCGGCCCGGCCCGCGAAGTCCAGGCTCGGCGCCCTGGTCCCGACCTCGACGTGCGCGACCAGGGAGGAACTGTAGGCGATCTTCTCGGCTAACTGGTCCTGGGTGAGCCCAGTACGGGCCCGGGCGCGCCGCATTTCCTCGGAGAACAGCGCCGCCGCACTGACCTGGCCATCACGGGTCATGGCGAGTCCTTACCTTGAGCCAGCGTCCTGACGGCACCAGGCCGCGTTCTGACACATGCGCGGTGCGTGCCGAACCACTTCCAGAGCGTATTCCTCGCGCGGGAATCTAGGGAACTAATTCAGCACAAAACGAAGGGACTTCCCATGACATGCGCGGACGGGACCGGGACGATCGGGCACCTGGAAGGACCGCCAGGCGGACCCTGATGTGAGTCGTCACTTGGGCCGGTTATCGACCAGGCCGTGGTGCCTGACGCGGGCCAGGGCGGCTGGGGGCAGGCCGGCCAGCCGGGTGCTCTCCCTGGTGAGGTGGGCCTGATCGGCATAACCGGTCTTCGCGGCCAGCCGGGCCAGGTCGGCTGCCTCCCCGATCTGGTCAACGCTGGACACGAAGCGGCGGAACCGCAGCACCCGCCGCAGGGTGGCCGGGCCGTAGCCCACCGCGGCGCGGCACCGGCGGCGCAGCTGGCGCTCGCTGACGCCGAGATCCGCCGCCACCCTCTCCACTCGCACCCCGGGGCGGCGGAGGCGCCGCACGGTCTCGGTCACGAGCGGGTCGGGCGGGCCGGCCTCCGTCATCCCGTGAGCGATCCGGATGAGGCGGCGCATCGCCACATCCGGCGCGAGCGAGCCAGGCAGCAGCCGGGCCAGGTCGGCCGCCGGACCGGCCGGGTTGACAGCGCACAGATCGCCGGCATCGGCCCGCTGGTCGAGCAGCACGCTGAGCGGCATTCCCAAGGCCGGGCCGCCCGCCCCCGGCCGGAGCCGGACCCCGGCGAAAACCGCCCCCGGCGCGTTAGGCGAGGGAACCGGCCCGGTGTCGGGCCCGGCGACGAAGACTCCATATCCCTGCTGCCAGATCAGGTCGACGCAGGCGTCGGGCAGGACCAGCGTCGGCGGCGCGCCCCCGGCCGGCACCACCCCGACCCATAGGCAGTACACCGCCGGGCGGAGCGCGGCAGGAGGGGCGAACTCCCGGTACCCGGGCGACCAGTCCACGGATACGAGTCTGCCATGGCCGTGTCCGTTTCGTTCAAGACGCCGATCCCGCGGCTCTGATCAGATGGCGGTCATGAGCCCTCCTGACATTGACTCCGCGCGGCAGTTCCTGGCCGCCAACGCCCGGGTACTGGAGTCGCGGCGGTTTGAGCGCCTGTTCGCCAGCGGCGACCCGGGTCCGGTCCGTGACGCGGTGGCCGCCTACCGCAACCCTGATGGCGGGCTTGGCCACGCCCTGGAACCCGATGGGCGGTCCCCGGGCAGCCAACCGCTCGCCATCGAATTCGGGCTGCGCGCCCTGGATGAGGCTGACGCCTGGGACGCCGGCCTGGCTGAAGCGGCATGTGGCTGGCTGGAAGCGCATGCACCGGCCGAGGGCGGCGCGGTCTTCGTCGACCCGTCGATCGAGGGCTGGCCGCATGCGCCCTGGTTGGTGCCGGAAGACGGTCACCCCGCTTCACTCATCACCACCGGCCTGCTGGCGGCGACCCTGCACGCCCGCCGGGTCCGGCATCCCTGGCTGGACCGCGCCACGGAACTACTCTGGACCCGGATCGAGGACCTGACCACGACCGGCCCCTACGACATGCGCGCTGTGCTCAGATTCCTTGATCACGTGCCCGACCGGGAGCGGGCGCAGAACGCCATGGACCGGGTCGGCCCCATGATCATCGACCAGGGGCTGGTGACACTCGACCCGGACGCTCCTGGCGAGATACACACACCGCTGGACTTCGCCCCACTGCCCGGGTCACTCGGCCGCCGGCTGTTCGACAAGCCCGTGGTCGAGGCCCATCTCGACCACCTCTCCGCCGCTCAGCGAGACGACGGCGGCTGGATGTTCAACTGGCTGGCGTGGTCCCCGGCCGCCGAGCATGAGTGGCGCGGCGCGGTGACCGTGGAGGCGCTGCACCTGCTGCGGGCCAACGGCCGCTGCTGACCGTCACGTCGTCCGCCGCTGACCGTCACGTCGTCCGCCGCTGACCGTCACGTCGTCCGCCGCTGACCGTCACGTCGTCCGCCGCTGACCGTCACGTCGTCCGCTGCTGACCGTCACGTCGTCCGCTGCTGACCGTCACGTCGTCCGCTGCTGACCGTCACGTCGTCCGCTGCTGACCGTCCGGCCGGCCGCAGCGGCCGTCGGGTCGGTCCCGGTCGGCGCGTCACTGGAGGATAAGGATCACCGCGACGGCCAGCATGGCCAGCGCGAGCAACTCGGCCACCCCGCTCAGCAGGACCAGGAAGGCAATTCTCCCGTTCATTCGCTGCGCGACGCCGATCAGTTGCAGCTGGGCCTCCGCGACGTGCTTCGAGGCGCTGGACGCGGTCTCCTGCCAGAGCTGCGCCGGAGCTCCCGCGAAACTCACCTGGCCGTAGGGAAGGGGGACCACCGCCACGGTGACGGCTAGCCCGATGGCCACCACGAACAATATGACCGCCGCGATAAGCCATCCGTGAGCGGCGCCAGGCAACCGGAACTTGTCCGCTCCCGTGATCACCGCGACCAGCCCGAAAAGCAAGGTGACGAGGGTGCCAGCGGTCGTCACCACGGTCGAGGCCCTGGCTTCAAGCCCCGTCCTGCGGGCCAGTTCGTTGTCGAGGAGCGACTTGATATAGGTCCCGTACACGTCGCCGCCACCCGGTGGAGGAGCCGGATCAGGCGCCGGAGCGGGGCTCGGCGCACGGGCCCGGAACAGCGGCATGGGCCTACTCGTGCCCTTCCTCGCTGATCACCGCTTCAAGGTGCTGGAGCAGCGTGCCGTACACCGCGGACAGCTTGTCGCTGGCATCCGGGGTCAGGTTGCTTTCCGGGCTGGGCATCGCGGCCAGGATGCCGCCCAGGCGCGCCCGCACCTGGGATGAGCCACCGAGTCGGCCGAGAATCCCCCAAGGCATAGGCAGCGTGACCGACCAGCCCCCATGCGTATTGACCTTTATCGGGTTGGCCGGGTCCGCGGGCACTGCGACGCCCCGGCTCCCGGTGACATCCTCGCTCCCCCCGGCCTCCTGGATTCTGGCCGGGATCGCCGTGAGCTGGCGGAAGAGCCCGTCGTAGGCCGAGGTCAGCTCGTCGCTGGCCGCCGGGGTGAGTTGACCGAATTGGCCGAGCCCGGTGTTCGTGATGGGTCGCAGGCGCTCCTCCAGCTGGGCTGAACCGCCGAGTCTCCCCAGCACCTCCCGGGGCACAGGCAGCGCGACCCACCAGCCTTTTCCAGGGTCGACCGAGATGGGGTTGGAACCCCCTTCATCGCCCGTTGCCGGATCTGAAGCTCCCGCACCACCTGCGTCAGCCGACATCTGTGCCCCCCACCATTTGCGCGACGCTGGCCAGTATGCCATTGGCGAATGCTGGCCGCAGTGGATGTGGCCGGTGGCCGGGATCGGCCGCCTCGGGTAGCGGCCATGGTTAATTGAGCAGCCAGTATCCGGCTAGCCGTAGAAGAGGCGCTCCATGACGACCCTGGCCCGGCGCGATGTGCGCCGGTAATGCTCCACCAGGGCCTGCGGCGTGTCCTGCGGGTACCCCATGAGCCGCGCCACCGCCGCGAGTTCGGACTGCTTGGCCGGGATCACGTCTGACGCCCGCCCCCGCACCAGCATCACCGAATCGCGGATCCGGGTCGCCAGCCGCCACGCCATGGCCAGGGCCACCGCGTCGTCCTCCGCCACCAGGCCAGCCTCTTCAGCGGCCGCCAGCGCGGCCAGGGTCCGGGTGGTTCTCAGCCCAGCGATCTCGTGTGCATGAGTCAGCTGCAACAACTGAACCACCCACTCGACGTCCGTGAGCCCACCGGGGCCTAGCTTCACGTGCAACGCCGGCTCGACTCCTCTGGGCATTCGTTCGGCTTCCATGCGCGCTTTTATGCGCCTTATTTCCCTAACGGCAGGTTCACCGATTCCGCCGGCCGGATACCGGAACTCATCGGCCAGCGCACCGAACCGCGCACCCAGGTCGCGGTCCCCGGCAACCGGCGCGGCGCGCAGCAGCGCCTGTGCCTCCCACGGCAGCGACCAGCGCTCGTAGTAGGCCCGGTATGAGGCGAGGGTGCGCACCAACGAGCCCTGCCGCCCTTCCGGCCGGAGGCTGGGATCGATGACCAGCGGCGGATCGGGCGCCGGGCGGGCCAGCAGGCTGCGCAGTTCCTCGGCGACCGTGTGCGCCGCCCTGGTCGCCGCCTCCTCCTGCGCACCGGGCAGCGGGTCATGCACGAACATCACGTCCGCGTCGCTTCCATAGCCGGTCTCACGGCCGCCGAACCGGCCCATGGCGATCACGGAGACGCGGGTCGGCAGCGGGCCCAGCTCGCCCTCGGTCTTGCGGATCGCCGCCTCGAGCGCGGCACCGAGGGTCACCGCGGTGATGACCGTCAGCGCCTCGCCGGTCTCTTCCACGCCGGACAATCCCAGCACATCCGCGCATGCGGTGCGGAGCAGCTCGCGGCGGCGCAGCGCCCGGACCGCGGTGACCGCGTCCTCCGCGCTGGCGTGCCTGCCCACCACCGCGGTGGCCTCAACATGCAGCGCCGCCGCCGGCCGCGGCGCGAGCTGGGCGTCCTCTCCCAGGATCGCCACCATGTCGGGCGCCTGCAGCAGCAGATCGGCTGCGTACCGGCTGAAAGCGAGCAGCCTGGCCATACGCTGCGCGACCTTGGTGTCATCCCGGAGCAGGCGCAGGTACCACGAGGTATTCCCGAGAACGTCGCTGACCTGGCGGAACGCGAGGAGCCCTGCGTCTGGCTGCGCCGCGCCGGCGAACCATTCGAGCATCACCGGCAGCAGCGTGCGCTGGATCGCCGCCCTGCGGGACACACCGGAGGTCAGCGTCTCGATGTGGCGCAGCGCGCCCGCCGGGTCCGCGTAACCGAGCGCCTGGAGCCGCGCCCTGGCCGCCTCGGGGGTGAGCCTGACCGCTTCGCTGGGGAGCCGGGCGACCGCTTCGAGCAACGGCCGGTAGAACAGTTTCTCGTGCAGCCTGCGCGCCTCGCGGGCGTGCTGCCGCCAGTGCGCGGTGAGCTCCGCGGCCGGGTCGGCACGCGACGGCGGGCCTGCCGGGACGGCACCGCAGCGCGTTATCTGCCTTCGCATCGCGCGGCCGAGCCAGCGCAGCACCTCCGGATCGTCCGGCAGGGTATGTGTCCGGCGCAGCTGGCGAAGCTGAAGCAGATGCTCGACCCGGCGCAGGAACCGGTAGGCGGCGGCCATCGTGGCCGCGTCGTCGCGGCCCACGTAGCCGCCGCTGGCCAGCGCGGCCAGGGCCGGGAGGGTGGCCTGCTCCCGGAGCGTCTCGTCAGCCCGGCCGTGCACGAGCTGCAGCAGCTGGACCGCGAACTCGATGTCGCGCAGCCCGCCGGGACCCAGCTTGAGCTGACGGCCGGCCTCGGCGGCCGGCAGGGTGCCGATGACCCTGCGGCGCATGGCCTGGACCTCCTGGACAAAGTGCTCCCGCTGCGACGCCCGCCAGATCATGGGGGTGAGCGCGTCGATGTAGGCCTGGCCGAGAGCCATGTCGCCCGCCACCGGCCTGGCTTTGAGCAGGGCCTGGAACTCCCATGTCTTGGCCCAGCGCTCGTAGTAGGCGAGGTGGCTGGCGAGGGTCCGGACCAGGGGGCCGCTGCGGCCTTCCGGGCGCAGGTTCGCGTCGACCGGGAACAACGACCCCTCGGCAGCGGGTTGCGAGCAGACCCGGATCAGGCGCGACGCCAGCCGGGTGGCCGAGGCCAGCGCGGTGGCCTCGGCATCGGCTCCCGCCTCCGCCGCGCTGCCTGTCTCGCCCGGTTCCGGCGCCGCCGCCACGAAGATCACGTCCACATCGCTGGCGTAGTTCAGCTCGCGTCCGCCGCATTTGCCCATGGCGATCACGGCCAGCCGGGCCGGAACCGAGCCGGCGGCCGGCTGGGAACGGGCGATAGCCAGCGCTGCCTCCAGTGCCGCGGCCGCGAGGTCGGCGAGCTCAGCGCCGACCTCGTCGAGCGTGACCAGCCCGGTGAGGTCCCTGGCCGCCAGGTGCACCAGCTGGCGGCGGTAGGCGGCCCGCAGCGCGGTGGCCGGGTCCCATGTGTCGGTCTCAGCTGGCCGCGCCACCGGCTGCGGGTCGGCGGGCACGGCCCCGGTGGCCTCCAGCAAGGTGGCGCGCAATTCCGCCGCCGTCGGCCCCTGTAGCGCATCCTCGCCGCGGAGCACCCGCCAGTCAGCCGGATGCCGGGCCAGATGATCACCAAGGGCGGCGCTCGCGCCGAGCACGGCCGTCAGCCTGATCCGCAGCCCCGGATCCTCACGCAATGCGGCACGCAGTTCGGCGTCGACGGTCATCCGGGCCAGCGCGGCCAGGGCGAGATCCGGGTCAGCGGCGGCCGCGAGCGCCTCCAGCAGGTCACTGTCGGCACCATCGGGATCGAGCCCGAGATCCTCGGTCACGAACTGCTGCGCGCGAGCGGCGTCCGCGAATCCCATCCGGGCCAGGCGGCCGACCGGAGTGGTCCTGCGCAGCATGCTCACCCCTGCACCGTAGCTGCCCGCGCCGCGCTGGCCCATGCTGAGCGCCGCGAGCGGCTTCGACCCGACTCGCACCGGGCAGCCACGAAGGCGGACCATCTCAGCCCCAGCCCGAGCCCCAAATCTCACTCCAGCCCCAATCCCGTTACTCCAGCCCCAATCCCACTCCAGTCCTCACCACTTCAGCCCCAAACACCCCCCAGCCTCGTCCCGTCACGCACCACGGCGGGCAGTTTCATGAATCCCGCCACGGACCTAACACACCAGGGCGCCTCGTGTTTCCTGCTGTCCGCCCGGCATCGGCGAAGGCCGACGGTTTGAGGCGATTCGTAGAGGGCAGCGGCGAGACGGTCCATAAGAACCCGGAGGTAACCATGTCAACTGGGATCATCGTGGCCGTCATCATCATTGTTGTCATTGCCGTGGCAGTAGTGGCGGCGGGCATCACCGCAACGCGGCGCCGTCGGCTCCGCGAGCACTTCGGCCCTGAATATGACCGTGTTCTGGAGCAGACCGCCAGCCGCCGTAAGGCCGACGCCGTACTCACCCAACGAGAACGGCGGGTGAAGGGCCTTGAGATCCACCCGCTAGATCCCGCCACGCACGCGAAGCACGCTGGTCAATGGGGAGACGTTCAGGAGCGATTCGTGGACGCGCCAGCGACTGCGGTTGCCGAGGCGCAACTGCTGGTCGTCACGGTGATGACCGAGCGCGGCTACCCCACCGAGCATGAGGGCCAGGTACTCGCGGATCTTTCGGTCGGGCACGCCCAAACACTTGATCACTACCGCGCCGCCTCGGGCATCAGCGCGCGGGCGATGTCGGGTGCCGCATCGACCGAGGAACTGCGGCAGGCGATGATCCACTATCGCGTGCTGTTCGAGGACCTGCTCGGGGAGCCCGCCAGCGACCACGAAGCCCCAGATTCAGGCCTCCCGAGGACAGCGGAAACGCCGGATCCAGCCGTGGACGGAACGGCAGTGCCTCAAGGCGAACCCAGGCAACAGCAGATCCCGAGGACGTGACCTGATGAATGCATCACCCGGCATGCGTGACGACGACCGCGTAGAGGAAACAGCCGAGCCGCGTCGCGGCCCCGGCGTCGGATTTGCTGCCGGAGAGGACCGCGCCGCCGGACCGGCCGCCCACGCCGGCGCGGAGCAGCCCGAGGACCCGGCCGCCCACACTGGCCCGGACCAGCCCGAGGACCCGGCCGCCCACGCCGGCCCGGACCAGCCCGAGGACCCGGCCGCCCACGCCGGCCCGGACCAGCCCGAGGACCGGCCGGCCGGTGAGGACCCAGATGTGCTGATCGTGGCATCGGAACAGGCCGCGGCCGAGACCGTGCCCGACCCGGTGCCCGAGCCGGCGGGCATGGAGCAGGCGGTCGTCCCCGAGCCCAGCGGGGCGTTCTCGCCTCAGCCTGTCGCCGACGCCGCGCGGCCGGGAGCGGGATCCGGCGACCCCCTGGCCACTGACTCAGCGGTGACGGACCCGGACCAGCGCTGGCACGAGATCCAGATCATGTTCGTTGATGATCCGCTCGGCTCTGTCGAGCGGGCGGCGGATCTCGCCAGCGACCTGGTCGGCGGGCTCATTAGCCTGCTGGAAGAGCGTGAGCGGTCACTGCGGGCCGCCTGGCAGGGCACCGAGGCCGACACCGAGCAGCTGCGCACCTCGCTGCGGACCTACCGCGCCCTGGTCCACCAGGTCGCCGAGTTCTCCCGGCCACCCTGAGCAGTGGATAGATACGGTAGCGGGAGCAGGCGCGGCCTCGCTGGATCGTTTGACCGGAAATGTGGGCAGCTCAGTGGTCATAGCCGATCAGCGAGCGCTTGACCGGTGCGCCGATCTGCCGGTTGAACCAGGTGGCGGGATTGAGCGCCAGCAGACGCTGAACGATCCGGGCCCACAGCCCGGCGGGAGCGCGCCCGCCATGGCGTTCCAGGCCGAGCTGGGTTCTTCAGCGTCCAGATGATGGCCTCCGCCCGCTGGCGCAGCCAGTTCGGGAAGGAGCGGCTGTTTCTCGGATCTGGCCCACATTTTCGGGATAGATACGGCTCCCTTCTGACCGGTTACTGGACCTGGGCGGTCAGCAGTGGCCGCTGCGGAGCAGCGGTGGCCCGGCGGCCGATCATCTGCCGTTTGATCATTTTGTGGTTGACGCGGCCTTCGACGGGTCCGGAGTTCCAGCGGCCGGTCAGGCACTGGGTGACGGCGTCGATGTCCTGCCCGGGCCTCCGTAACCTCAGAGCATGCCGAAGGTCTTGGTCACTGGAATGTCAGGCACCGGCAAGTCGGCTGCCTTGCAGATGCTGAGCCAGCGGGGCCACCGCGTCGTGGACACCGACACCGACGAGTGGAGTTACTGGATCACATTGCCGGACGGGTCCGCAGACTGGATATGGCGCGAAGATGCCATCAACCGCCTGCTAGCCAGTCACGAGCACGGCCACCTCTTCGTTGCCGGCTGCAAGACCAATCAGGGAAAGTTCTACCCGCAGTTCGACCACGTCGCGCTCTTGAGCGCGCCCGCCGACATCCTCCTGGCCAGGATCACGACCCGGAACAACAACCCGTATGGGAAACGTCCGCAAGATCGAGCCCTGATCCTGCAGCATCTCGCCGAGATAGAACCGCGGCTACGCGCGACCGCAACCATCGAGATCGATGCCTCAGCACCAATATCCGAGGTAGTCCGGCAACTCGAAGGCCTCGCCTGACCCGGCGCCCGCAACACTTCGGAGGTAGGGGATCTGGCCATAATTCATGATGGATACGGCTCCCGTCCGATCGGTCATCGCACCTGGGCGGTGAGCAGGACCCGCTTGCGAAGTAGCGGCAGCCCGTCGTGCCCCTCTGGCGGACTGCGAGATGCACGAGAACTACACCCCGAGCACGGACGAGCCGGTATCGGTACCAGTCTGTTCGATTCGGGGCAGCAACGACGGTCCGGTCAGCGCCGAACAGGCTCAAGAATGGCGGAAAGCGACCTCAAGCGAATTCAGCTTCATCGAGTTCCCGGGGCGATCACATGTACTTGGTCGATCGCGCACAGGAGGTGTTGGACCTGATCGAGGCCAAATCCGTCGACGGTTTGATATCGCGGTAGCGCGGCGACCGGCAGGCTCCGGCCGATCAGGCAGTCGTCAGTAGGCTGCGCAGTGCCCTGACCTGGCACAACGAGGTAGAACGCCGTGTCAGTGGTCGTGTCAGGGGCGTGTCAGGGGCGTGTCAGGGGCGGTGCCGATAGTGGTCGCATGAGAACTTCAGCGATTG